>Ga0208375_1000053_pt1 | contig 184760 bp, 238 predicted proteins | sample RifOxyD1_FD_184038 | JGI IMG/M metagenome (GOLD analysis project Ga0208375, IMG submission 184038) | Soil microbial communities from Rifle, Colorado - Rifle Oxygen_injection D1 (SPAdes) | ecosystem: Environmental > Terrestrial > Deep subsurface > Rock core/Sediment | place: Rifle, Colorado... | reverse complement strand
CAGCCCCCCCCCCACGGCGCCGCCGCACGGCCCGCACGGTCCGCCCGCATCGTTGTCCTCCGGGAGCCGTCCTATCGGCTCGTCCGCTGCCGGGGCCAGCTCAGCAGTCAGTGCGGAGGGTATGGACTTGAAATAGCCGACACTGTGCTGCCCATGTCCGCGTAGCGCCTGAAAGTAGTCCCACAGGAAGTGAGCGAAGCGGGCACGTGCCTGCTCCGCCTGCTTGACGAATTTTGTGCGCTTAACGTGTGGGCCAGACACATTCCGCTGCACTTGAGCGGCGAAGGACCTGGCCGCGTGCTCGGCGTGAACTTGCCGGACGCATGGGTTCGCGTCCCAGACACGCGCGTCGCACTGTACGATCTCCTCGCATATGCCCAAGATACCTACGCGCGTGCACTTCTCCAACGCCACACGGACAAGCTCCGCCTTGATCTCAGCGCGGACGCCGTGCTTGCGTGCCAGCACCGCCTTGTACGCGTCCACGACACCCTGTCCGGCGGTAACGAAGGCCTGCTCGACGTTGGGGCCACACCGCGCCAGATGACGACGCCCCTCCGTGTCCAGGAGCCAATAGAAGCCGCTGAAGGTTCGTCCGCGCGCGGCAGTAATGTGGTGGACGCGCGCCGCAGCTGGGCGTCGGTCAATGAGTGCTTGGCGGTAAGCGATGTTGAGCTCGGTCAATTTCGCGGACATGGATCCCCTCCCCCGTCACGTGAGGCAGTAGTGTTACGCCAGCAGCCGCGCCTCGATCGCCGCAACCTTCTCTTCCCCCAGCAGCCGCATCGCAGCTGCCGGGATCTTCACGCCGCCCTTCTTGAGCACCGATGCCTTCCATGCGCTCTCCCCGCAGCGGATCGTGGCAGTGTGCGCCACGTCGTCGAACTCCACGACCGCCTCCGGAATAACCGGCTCGAACTCGTAGCTGCGTCCCTGAAGCTTGAGCTCGATAATACTGTCGACCCGGAAGGACCGGTAGCCCTTGCCGGGCTCCCAGACGCGGATGATTCCGTTGTGCTCATCGCGCGCCTTGCGCTCGGCTGCCTCTGCCGGGGTCTCGTTCCTGGATAAATATACGGTGACACCCATGCGGCAGGTCATGCGGCGAATGGTGCCGTCCGCTTTGATGAACTTCACACTGAAGAACTTGCCCCGAAGGGCTTTGAGGGCGAGAGTGATGAGGGCGTAGGAAGCGCAGGGAACGTTCATTGGCTGCTCCATCGTGTCGGAGACTGTTCAACTGACGACTGAGGTAATAGTACAGGAGTGACGTTTAAATGTCAATGACATTTCGTGAAATAATTACACCACTCTCGCCACCTCTGCTGCCACGGTCTTATCGAACGACGCGACCGCTTCTTCCCGCGTCGCTCCGACCCCCTCCAGGTCGGCTAGTGCCACTCGCCAGCTGCCGTCCGCTTGCTGCGTTGGCGCGGCGCCGAGTGCGTCCGCCCACGTGGGGAACACATAGCCGTCTAAGGATTGCATAGCGCCAACAGCTTCCTGCGGCGTCGCCCCTGTCCCGGACAGGTACCCGGGCGCCGAGGCCTCCCACGTGCGAGTGTCCGTGCGCCGACGCATCTGGACGTCAGTGTTCCACCACGACGGCGCAGGACCGTTGCTGCAACAGAAGTGTCCGGAATTGTGTCGACAGTTCCAGTTATGGCACTCCCAGCCGCCTCCGTAAAAAGAGGTGCAGGTGCCACACGTCGGACACGGGCCTAGTAGCATATTGCTGGGCTGTCTCGAGTAGCTGTCCATCGACGGATATCCGTACCGCCACCAGGAGTCTCCAGCCACGGTCTCGTAGCGCGCCGAGGGCCATAGGAGCGCACCGAGGATCCGCTCGTAGCTGTCCAGCGCGAGGAGGATCCGAGCGCCGTCCGTGTACCGCAGCACGCGGGTAGACACGGCTTCCGGACATAGCCGCGCGAGTAGGGCCTCTTCGCCGTAAAAGCTCAAGAAGTAGTGGTGCCGATCGCAATCATCGGTGCGTATCTGTTTCTTGGCCAGGAAGGTTGGGGGAGATCGGAAGGACATGGCATGCCTCGTGTGTTCAGGTTCTGCAGGTAGAGTACACACCCTCGATTTAAATGTCAATGACATTTTATTGAGATAGTTTAAGCCTGCCTCCCTATGCCTAGCCAGCTCGCAGCGCGCTCATCCTGCTCCGGACAGAGAGTGCAATTGTCCGCCAATCCTTAGCCGGCGACGCAGGTTATGGGACATAAGGGGCCTACACTCACCGCGCCCCTCGCAACTCGTTAAGCACTTCCTGTTTAGCCCGCACCACAGCCTGGCCGAACATCCCGCGAAACATTTCCGCCATGATCTTGGGCGCGAGTTCTTCCAGTTTGCGCTCGAGCATCGCGGACAGGTCCGCGTGCGTGCGCTCACCGTTGTCCGAGTACGTTGTCGCCACGAGGGCCTTAAACGTCTCACCGGACAGCGTGGCGTCGAGGTTGACGCCTACCATCGCGTCAATGGCCTCCCATACGCGACGTCGGAAGGGTGTCATGCTGGCGTAGGTGCGAGCAGTTTTAGACGATCCCCACGTCTGCGCCACAGGCTCTTCTCGGATGATCAGCTGCTTCTCCTCTTCGAAGTAGGCGTGGATTTCTTTTGCGACCATGGTGTCGAATGCTTCGGCGGGAATGAGCATTCCGAACTGTTGCTGGACAGTCTCAGCGATTCGTTTCTGCCACGCGAGCGGGTCGAAGGCTTGAAGCTCTTGCATGTGTGGCTCTCCTCTACCGGTTGACTTGTCGACGGACCCATGCGCACAGCACCCGCCCGCACTTGAGCCAGCGCCATACTGGAGCCTGCCTTTACCGCGACGGCCCTCCTGCCGCCAAGGACGGCGGACGCTTGTGTCCAATAGTCCTGGCGTTCACTATCCCCATTACCGGACTTGCGCCCAATCTACGGACGAAGCTCACGCGGAGAATCCCGCACACTATACACGCGCTGAACATCACTCTATCGCAAATTATAAGCACCAGTAGTCCTCGAGACACTTCGTCCGTACGTGCTGTGCACGTCCACCGCAGCACGCCTACTCACGCTTCTTTGGCTGGCAGCTCAACGTGGTCGATCGCCCAGCGCATCGCGGCACGCAGACTGGGCGCATCTCCAGTTGCAGTCTCTGCGCCCGCATCTTCACGGGGCATCAGTCTCCTGATCTCCTCGAGGCGTGCGATATGTTCAGGCGTCAAGCCGTCCATGCGGCTGCCGCGTACTCGTTTTCTTATCGGTTTCATTTCGGCTCTACCTCCTTGTTATGCTCAATCTCCCGCTGGAGCGCGTTGTACGCCTGGCTCCACGCACCGTCTAACTCCACTCGCGCGGCCTGTGCAGCAGCCGCCGCATCTTGGCAAATCTTCCTGCGTGTCGCGGCTGCTCTGCTCGCGCTGAAGCTCTGCTCAAAGCTCGTCCGCAGGTACGCCGGAATCTCCTCCTCAGAAGCCGCTGCGATGCGCGGAGCATACGCACTCAACGCATCAATCTGATCCGATGGCGCCTGATACAGCACATCCAGCGTGCCGCCGGGGAGAAAGTAACAGCGCCGCGCGGCTGGCTTTGCGTTGAGCGCTCGCATGACGCCGCGAAGTGCTGCGTTCAATGCAATCGTGCACTTGAGTACCTCGAGCTGCGCTTGCTGGAGGTCCTGCTCGCACAGACACTGTCGGTCCCACCGCGCTTTCCACTGAGTGTGCACGTCGCTGAAGGTCTGGGAGACACCTGGCTGGCGCAAGATGGCATTTCCTGCGATGTGCCTGGCGGACGGAAAGACCGGATCGAGGCGAAATATCTGCATGTTAATGCTCCGTGAAATTACCGCGTCGGTCCACCCGGACACACCGCACCAGCGCCCCAAGCTCCTCCTCGAGTTCGCTGGCCCAATACTCGCCCGAAGAGCTGTGCGGCGTCCACTTCGGCTCGATCTTATCGCCGTTGTGTACCGGCCTCAGGACCCCGAAGCGCACGTTTCCTTGCCCCGCCTTACCTGCGAAGACCATGAGCCAGTAGTGGGACCGTTGCGCAGCTTTCAGTTCTTCAGGCGTAGGCCACGCGCTCGGACGCGGCGGCGGAGCGCTATGCCCAGCCGCCTGCAAAGACTCCAGGCACAGACGAGCCGCTATCTGCACTTCCGCTGCGGCTTCCTCGGGAGTCGGCATAACTGCGCTGACGCCCGGGAGCTCCGGGATCGTGGCGACGTACTCGCCGTCAGCTTCGTTGTAGCGGATCAGGATTGAGTATCTAAACACGCCCCGCTCCAGATATTTCGTCTCGAATCTGCTGGAGCGCTGCGTTGAGCGCAACACAGTGCGCGTCAGCGTCTACGCCAACAGGTATACGCCCGATAGCCTCATACTTGACGCCGCTGCAGAACGGCGATGGGTACCCCGCGAGGAGAACGCCGGATGCGTGCTTTACGTGCATGGTGCCTGACATGCAGGCGATCAGCTGGGACACAGTGGAAACGATGGGGAGATCCGGGACGTCGCTGACTCCGGGCTCGACGGTGCAATATGCCGCCAGACAATCACGCAGTTCGCCGGTGTCCAGGAGGAGCAGGAGTGAGTGTTGCATCCCATCCTCAGGCGTGCCTGTCACGCCGACGTTGACGATAATGCCTGCGCAATTGTGTCCAGAGAAGGCTGTGTTCTTGTGCGTGTATGTCGCGTACCTCTCAATTAAGCTACTCATTATGCGCTCCTCTTCCATTGAGAATACCGTTAAGTGCATCATATACCTGGACCCACGCAGTAGCCAGCTCTGGGTCAGACGCCGCCTGCTGCTCCAGGTCCATCCGGCGACAGATCCGCTCTCCCAGGTCTGGCCGGAACAGCGCGATTCGCTTGCCCGGGACATCCTTATCCGGTGTTAACGGAAACGTGAAACCGTCCGCCACGTCGATCAGCTGCCCGCCCTGCACGTGCAGGATCATGGAACTGGGCTCCTCACCCGGAGCGGTCCACTCCCAGACGCTGCCCTCGGGCATGGCGTCGGGCCACACGGAGGAGTCACCCATCGACACACCCGACACAAACCGCGTCCGGGTACCGCTTCAACAGCGTGCAGCACGCCGTGACCGTCCCGTAAATGTCCGAGGTAACCGTCAAGGTCGGTCCGTCTCGCATAGTAATTTCGTAGGTTCGTGTCATGCTGCAGCCTCACTGTGCTCAGGTTGAAGTTCAATAGTACGCGTCCGGACAACTAATGTCAATGACATTCGCTCACAATGCGTATTACGTCACGTCCACCGCGCCCCTCCTCCGCCTCCCGCATCATCTCCCGGATACGGCTCGTCGGCACCGGACTAACCGGGGTCGACCAGATCTGCAGCCAGCCGAAAAGCCAGATGTAAAACGTCGCGTCCGGGTCCTCGGGGTGGTGCGCAGAGAGCTTGCGTGCGGCGCGCATGTGCGCGAGGATGGTGGCGACTGCGCCGCTGTCCAGTGACTCGCGAGGACCGATGAAGGTATCGAGCCAGGCGAGGAACTCGCCCTTGGTCGTCAACGGGAGTGCTGCGGAGATGCGAGCGAGGATGGTCTCGTCGATCTCGGTGCCTGCGGTCTCGGGCTTGAGGGCGGAGACGGGACCCTAGACGAACCCGCCAAAAGCGGGGAGATGACTCCGGTATGTGGCCACCTGGGATTCGAGTTCCACGATGCGGGCGCGGAGTTCCTCGTTCTCCCGAGTCAAGTCCCCGTGATACGCCAGCAGTTTCTCAATCGTCACCCTGCGCTCATTGACCTCGTGACTGAGTTCCGCGTTTTCCCGATCGAGCTCAAGGACCCTCGTTGCAGGGACCAGATCTACGGGAGGGGCAGCTGCTCCGGGCAGCCACGTCGCCGGACGGTCCATGGTGGACTTGGCGCGGGCCAGGGCCGGCAGCGTCTCCGGCCAATTGTGCATCGTCTTTCGCATGTCGGTCTCCTGTTGTTGTGTTGCTGCGGTGCTGTGACAGGCGCACATGCACTGGACCACAGTCATAGAGTCGATATGTTGTGAGCCCGTGCACATCACGTGCTGGACATGCCACCAATCGCCCTCGCCTCCGCGCCTAGCACATGGAGGCAGAAGATTACCCATCATCTACCTCCGTAGCTCTTGCTCTTCGGTCCCGGCGCGCGTCTGCCCTCTTCCACCACGCCCGCGCCCGCGCCCGAGCGCGCATGTTACGCTCCACGCCGCCATCATCGCGGATTGGTCGCGGGCCGTGCTCCGTGCGGGAGATGTCCCCGCGTCGGCCATTTCTGTGGTTGCTCACGTCATCCTCCCATCGTTGTTTCACCGCAACTCAAAGGACCACCCCGTCTCCGAGGCGATCCACTCAGGGTCGGTCAACGGTCATCACTGGCGCTGTCGATCCACTCCGGACGGTCTCTCCTCGTCCACACCGAGCGCCCCACCTTCGCCTGCCGGAAATACTCCCGATAATCGGCGATGATGCCCTCTCCGGTATCGATGCCTCGTCCGCCGAAGCACCGCGGCATCGTGGTCAGCTCGACGGCTGGGAGACGTGGCGCGTGCTTGACGATCCATTCCCATGCGGACCAGACCGCGGTATCCCTCCCGAACCGGTAGCGGTCTTCGACGAGCAGCGCCTCGGCATGCTCGAGCAGGAACCAGAGATTCGCGGACGACTCGCCGGCCCACACGGACCATGGGTGCGCCTGGTGTGTCGGCAGGTACGCGGGAAGACCCCGCTGTACGCGCTCAACGGGTGTCAGGCCACGCAGCATATCGCGAGGGATGCCGACGCCGGATGTCTGCCACCAGACGTTGTAGGCGAGCTGGAGCGCTTCCTTGGCGCCCCAATACGTGAAGTTGTCCGGGTGGTAGGATGCGCGGCGAGCGTGGTCGGCGTCGAGCATGAAGACGTTCATCGGGGATCCTTTGCGGTCAGTCCGGGAGCGTGCCCGAATGCCAGACCCTCGACGCGAGGAGCTGGCCCCGTTCGGACGGCGGGGGTTAGCGACACGTCGGTAACACGACGTGTATGATGTACATGCTCACGATCAAAATACAGATCGCTGCGACCATGAGCCCTATGAGCAGGACCTCCGGATGGGTGCAGATACACTCGAGTAGCCTCATCATATCTCCCTCACAAAAAGCATGAACGGTCTGCCGGTGCCCGGCGTGCAGTAGATTCCCCTCGCCCCGGTCGCACGGATCGTCACCGGGCCGACCTCACGACGGACCATGCCGATGAGCTCGCGGCGGCTGAGACCGTCGACACGGACGCGGACGCCCAGGCGCTGGGCGCGCGTGATGGCGGCGCGGACACGGGTGACGGGGTCGGGGGCCATGAGGGCGGTGATGGTGGTCATGGGGGTCCCTCACTTCTACAGACCGCAGTCACTCGGGTCCATCTGCAGGCCTTCAAGCAGTGCTCTAGCCGCAGCCCCTGCTACACCGACATCCGTTGATCTGAGGTCGAGCTCGAGCTGATAGACCAACTCGACAGCCTGATCCAATTGACTTTCGTCGATCATGTCGATCAGGCCAGAGTTGAGCAGGGCAGTGCGGGCATCGGTAATGGTGGTGTACATTTTCATCTCCTTCACGTGGTTGGGAACGTTCCTCGGTTCAGGGGAACGCATTAGATCCCGGAGAGGTTCCCCTCTGCATTAGCGCTTGCTTGCCAGTGCGAAGGCCTCGATTGCGTCGTCTCGAGTGTCGAAGCCTTCCATCACAGGCTGGTCATCGTTGAAGATGATAAACCACTCGCCAGACACGATCGCGGAGTCGATGATCCCGCCACCCGGATTTGGGTTGCAAAGAAGGCCGCCGGGCCGGCTCTGCGTCCAGCCCTTGCAGATAGTGTTCAGTGCGCTGATTGCGTCCATGGTCATCTCCTCAGATTTCGTCGGCTGCGGTGTGCGACCGTTCATGCTCAGTAATGTACAAGAGTCTCATTAAAATGTCAATGACATTATGAAAGAAAATCGCAGCGAAGGACAACCCCTTGACGCCACCCCCCTCAGCCCGCTATCATGCCTCCCATAACCCTTCACTGGAGCCACTTTATGCGCCACCATCTCCGTCTCGCCGCTCTGCTCGCGACGATCTTTCTCTGCGTCTCCGCAGCGTTCGCAACGACCACCCTCACCGGCACCGCCACCTGGAGCTCGACCAGCGTCGGCGTAGTGTCCGGGCAGCTGGCCCGCGCCGTCGACATTAACTCAGCCATCCAGACCTTGCTTAACAACACCGTCTATCTCTACGGGCGAGACTACGACGCCCCCGTCGTGCGCGCGTCCGGTGTCACTGCTGCCACGGGCTACGAGCTCGCGACGGTGCCGGGCGGGTCCCGCGTGCTTCGCCTGGCTCGAGACGTCACGTTCGCTCGGCTCGACCGCGCCATGGTCCCGGCCACGACGCCCGAGTACGGCTGGACCAAGCGACGCCCGGACGGCTTAACCAGCGGGGACCAGGGCGTGACGACTGCGGACACGCTCACGCTCGCAGCCAGCGCACTCAACTATAATTCCACTACCGGTTACTTCCAGTACAAAAAGTACAGCACGTCGCGCATGGCGCACGTTTTCACCGCGCGCATCAGCTCCAATGGCGACGCAGGCAGCGAGGCGTTCGGCCTGCGTGTGAGCCAGGACACCGACGACACGGCGGGTAAGGCCTTCGTTGGCGTCGGCTGGTCCGCGGGGGCACCCGCGCTCGTCAACGAGATCTCGGGCGGTGCGGCGTCCACGATCGTCATCACGGCGGACCAGCGCGATAACGGCGTCTGGGTCCGTATTGGCGTCGATCCGTACGGCAACATGTGGATCCACTATTCTCTCACGAACTCCGCGTCACGCCCAGCTGAGGCTGACTGGGTCTATCTCTACAAGCTCGTCAGCGCCATTCCCGCCCCTGTCTTCGTACGTGCCGGATTCGCCCTCGCGCCGCAGAACGCGGACGGCAACCTGGTGGGCGAAGTGCTCTACTACGATGACCAGTTTGCGACGAGTTACGATCCGGAGACCATCGTCAATCCGACCTGGGGCGCTCAGGGATACGACGCGACGACGCCCGCGCAGCGACTCCTCACGGACTGGCCCGTCGGCACGAAGGGTGTCAGCCAGGCCCAGGCGCGCCTCGTGCTCGCGGACGCGAGCAACAAGCAATACGGCGACGCGGCGACTGTGACGTACAGCCTCGTGTGCACGTCCGGGACTGGCACCGCAGCAGCTGGGACGTACTACGCGGCGGACGCGCTGGAGTTCACCTGTACGAGCGGGTACGCGTCGCTGTGGGTCAAGATGCTCAGCGACGGGACGCAGGCGGGGAGTGTGACGCTGCCGGTAAGGTTCGACAGTACGTTGTGACGCTATCCGCCTTAAAAATCACCATCACTGATACTCACGCCAAATTCTTCGCCTGAAAGCGCTACAAGGCACTGCTGCCCCGCGCCGGACGCTGAGTGGCTACTTCCCAGCAGGAGATGGAAGCCTCCCGATGCAGTATAGTATTCGGCGTCTGGGAAGTGCTGCTGCACATCTTTGCGAAAGGCGACGATGCTTTTGCACAGACGTTTCCAGCGCTTCTCGGCATCGGGCATAGCTTCCCGCAAAATGTCCAAAGCGTCACTTTCGCCGGACTTGATCGCGTCCAATACTTCAGATTCTGTCATGGGGTTCCCCTCGCGGGCGAGCCGGGCACCGGCTCACTACTGCACACCACCTGGCGCGTCTGCTGCGCGTACGCCTCCCAGAACTTCGTTAGTCTCGAGGCGACTTGCCCGGGAGATATTCCGGACTCAGCAGCACCTGACTCTGCCAGTAATCCTTCCACCTCATCCTGAAGCATTTCTGGGTTGCGCAGGTACCCGATGCGTCCCCAGCCACGAACACGCAGATCGACGCCTGCGCCGTCTGCCGCCAGGTTACCGTTTGCGTCCATGATGTACTCGCGCGCCGCGCGGAAGGGTGGACGGTAGAGGGCGAAGGCGCGTTGGCGAAGTGTCATGACTTCTTCTCCTCCCCGTAGACGATGCATGCAGCGAGACAGGCGAGCACGATGGCCTGTGCGGGCGAGCGCTCTTGTGTGCGCTGCTCCACTGCGAATTTCACCAGGGCGGGATGCGGGTCTATGCCACTATCGATCAGATAAGCAAGAGCGCACCTGTCGTGGTGAATCTCCGTAAACAGCAGGAGCCACCCGTTACCCGTCCACGCTTGGGCAGCTGGCAGCAATTCCATGAACCGGTCAAGTGGCACGTCCGCGCGGAGATAATCAAACGGAGGCGCCGCAACGTACCCACGGACGGGCTGCCGCGCACAGCGCTCACACTCGTCTCGAGTGGTAATGCTGCCGTCGTCCCATTCAACTTCGTGTTCTTGCCAGCGTCCTTCGCATCCGGGACACGGTTGTGCGTCCGGGCGCCGCATCATTTCGTGCAAGAGCAGGTTGAGTGCTTGTAGGTCTCGCGCTTCGGCCAGAGCACGAAGGGGCTCGAGATCATGAGCTTGGCATACCTCACGTAGGTGCATCTGTGCTCTCCTCAGGCTCAGGCTCAGGCTCAGGCTCAGGCTCAGGCTCAGGCTCAGGCTCAGGCTCAGGCTCAGGCTCAGGCTCAGGCTCAGGCTCAGGCTCAGGCCTCTCGCCCCCGTCCAGCCACTCCCCCAACGTCTGCTCTCCGCGATGTTCCGCTCGAGTACCGAAGTTCGGCCTCGAGGTGTCCCCGGCGCACTGACGGGCCTTACGCCACTCCTGATTCGGGTAGAGTCGAACGAGCGCGTCGAGCTCTTCAACCGTCCTCACCCAGCCCCACAATAGGTTCCCGTCGAACCAAAACGGCTTGGGGATCGGTGGACTCTTTGACTTCTGCACGTGAGGCTCCTTAAATCTCTGTCGTTGCAAACAGGCACGGGAACGGCTCCCCCGTCGCGATAAACTTTTCCAGCTGATCTTTAAAGCTCCGGACATTGCCATTCGTGTCCAGGTAGCGCAGTCGCTCCAGGCCCGCTGCGTCTACTTCCGCGGGGTCGTCAAGGAAGTCTTCCTCGTCGCAGTCGGGGTGGAAGCCCCTCGCGCAGGAGATTGCCTCGTCCAAGGACTCCCCCGCGAACCACTCATAGTCGTTCAGTCGAAATATCTTAACCACGATAGCCTCAGTCATGTTGTGAGCTCAGCGGCGTCCCGTCCGGCTCGATCGGACTCCAAGTCTCCCCAACGGCTGGGGCGGCGGGGTCATACTGCCTGCCCCCGAGCCAGAGAGTGCCCAGGCCGGGACCGTAGGGCGAGACGTGAATCTGGGTCACTTCAATTTCGTACCCAGGCCGGTACCGCAGCCATACGCTCCAGTCTCCACGCTGTGCTGCGCGCACTTCTTCGGGAGTCGGGCGGCGGTTGCGGACGATGTTGCTCATAGCCACAACGGGCTCTGGAGGCACCACAGCGTCAGTCCACCCGTACCCTTCCTTCTTTTCACAGGAACTCATGCTGGTACTCCTTGCAGCTTAAAGACCGGCAGTACGGCGACACACGGAGACGGGTCTGCGACGCGATCACTCTTCATTGCCCGACCCCAACTGAACTACGCCGTTGTTGTCTCTGATCGCCTTGATTCCCGCCCGTGCGACGGCGTGGGTCAGAAAGGCATCAGCCTCCGCTTTCGCTGCCGTCACGACTCGCCCCGTGGCCTCCTGGAATTGATCCATCACGAACGGCAGGTTGGCACGAACTTCCTGGACGATACCGGACATCGCGCCGCGGATCGCATCCTTCTCGGGCCTGCCAAACTTTGACCCGGCCAGGATGGAATCCACAGACGCGGAGACCTTCGCGAGCCTGGCCCCGAGCGCCTTGCACTGCGCTGCGAACCCTTCACGGACTTCAGCCGCCTCCACGAGTTCGGCAGGCGGGTCTTCCATCCGTCGGCCATTCACCGCGCGAATGGTACACGGCACACCATCCCCCATGTTCGCCGTGGTGATGAATTCGGCGAATTGCGCCGCGGAAAGCTCGACATCGATGATCTGATCATTGGCGTGGAACCAGTCCATCGAGAGATGGTGCCTGCGCTCCGCCGTATGAATCCGAATCCGGATCGTGCTGAAGTGCTTGTCGATCGCACTCCCAAACAGGTTGGTTGTCGCGCCGCCATGGCTCGTGCGGCTGTACCCGATCATGCCGTAAGACTCGTGCTGGAAAATCTTGTCGTCGTTGCTCATGGTGCTGCCTCTGTGCGCGTCTGCCTCGGACTGCGTTGTGCCGTGCCGGGTGATGAGGCACTGCCGCCGCCAGACATAAATTCGGTGGATGCCCTCATGTCCGCTCCAATCTCTCGAGCCAGCTTAGCCGCCGCGCCTCTGCTGCGTCGAGCTCTCGATACACGTCCGCTTCCGCAGCCTCAATCCCCACGCGAAGCTTCTGGACCGTAGCAGCCAGTTCATCCCGCTCTTCCCCAACACGCAGAGCAAGCATGGCGTCGAGCCCGCACAGGCCTTCACGCATAGTGGCTATTTTCCGGTCCGCGCAGACACGCATGACGCGATGCAGCTGGGCCAGCGTGGCTCCGTTCAGCTCACACCCGTCCGGCAGCTGGCGGGAGAGATCGGGCCACGCCTCTCGGGTGCACAGGTCGCGTGTTTCCTCGATGTCCCGGACGAAGGCGGCGCGTCCGATTTCGCGGATGGTGCCTGCGATGGAGGCAGAGACGTGTGGCATAGCTTCTCCTCACGCGCCGGGGCTTTTGGCCCGCAGTCCGCGCAAATGTAGGCGTAAAGGGGAGTGAATCCTGACCACCCGCGCACGTACTCCCAGACCCACTCGCGTCGGAATTCATTCCCGCACGCGGAACATTGATACCAGAGTAACCACGGCCAGAATCGTCGAAGACCTGGCACCGATGGTGGGGTACGTTTCATCTCATTCACTCCGCTATAGTGCGCGCAATGGAGTTAAATGTCAATGACATTGTACCTTACTTCGCACCTTATTTTACAGCGAGACGCCCAACCGGCACTTCCACCGCCTCATACTTGGGCTGGTCGAGCGTGTCGAATCTAGGGTCCGAGTGCCGCGCCGCGATGGCTTGCTCAGCGATGTTCTGCGCACGCCAAAGCGCCGAGTAAGCGTCCTCGGGAGCGTCTGCACCGAGTGCCTGGAGAGGTGCCCGCACGTCCGCCAGCTCGGCATACAGCTGACTCGCCAGGTCAGTCAGTTCCTGCGCGTAGGCCTCAGCTTCGGCAGCTGCGGCCAGGATGGCGACGGGCCAGGTTCGGTAGTCGTCGTAGACTCCTGAGCTGCCTCGGATGAGGTACAGCCACTCAGCCATATGTCACCACTTTCGGTTGATACGCTCGCTCAAACTCAACGTCACCCTGCTCCTCACGCGTCAAGGTATACACCTCAACCGGCACGAAGCGTATCGGTACCCTGATCGCGTCCAGCGACGCGTGGCTGCCCTCCACAGCTTCCACGCGAGACGTCACCATGGCGTTGCCGCGCCGCCGGGTGCAGTATTGCGGGGCCTGTACTAAAATCTCGAACATGGGGTACTTCATTCGTCGCCCTTGGCCAGCTCGAGCACCGTCTGGCGCAGGTTAACCGCAATCTCAGCGATCTCTTTCCGGACGCGCGCAGACGTCCGGACAGGGAGGGCCAACATGACGCGATCGAGACGGTCAACCTGGGGCAGCAGCTTCAACCCGACAGCTAAGGCGCGTACGTGCGCCGCGATACGGTTGATGTCCCGCTGCCGGAGGTGCGCCGCCGCTATCACCAGCTCTTCCCGGATGTATGCGGGCGTGTCTCGCGGGAGGCGCTCGATCGCAGCGTCGAGGCGGGCGAACTCGGGGAAAGGGGCGACGCTCACGTCTCCCCCGCCTTAACCAACCGATCAATCTCCGCCGCGATAAGCGCCCCAGCCTTCTCAAGCCGCCGTAGCCTCGAGTCAGTGCTCCGCTTGTCCCATTCGGCAGCCCAGGGCCAGGCATCGACGTATCCTCGGTCCCCAGCTCCAACGACACAAGACGCTTCAGTGTCCTTTACAGCGTAACACGCCGCTGCAATCGCCAGCTCCCCGCGCTTGTGCTCCGCGTCATGCCGCGCCGTCCAGCCCTCCGCTTCAAGCTGGCGTTGGCGCTCGAACGCGATACGGTGCAGTCCGGCTCGCATCGCAGCCTGCCGCGCCACTTCCTTCTCGACGTCATAGATCGCCAGCTCTACGCCTTCTACCTTGCCAGCGAGCCGATGCGCCTCTGTGCCTAGGGCCTTCTGCTTGAGTACGGACAGCGCGGCTCGTTTGGCGCGCAAGTCCGCGAGTAATTCTGTTACGTCAATGAAGATCACTTTGCCCCTCCCGTGATACTGAAGTGCACGGCGAAGCCGCGCGCAAACCCTTCGTGGATGATGTCCGCCACAGGGGTCTCTCCGTGGAATATCATCGGCCCGACGCGGTACCACCCGGCCAGGCGGTTGAAGTATGCGACTCGTTTGTGCTGCTCGCCGCGCTTGAGGCGGCGCGGTTTTGGCCGATGGTGACGCATCATTCCTCGCCCTCAAAGTCACGCGCCCTAAGTCGCAGACTCGAGACCTTACGCCAGAGCGCGTGACACTGTGCACACGTGATTTTCTGCCCAACACGCGGATCGCCCGCCGGACTCTGTGCCACGAAGGGGTCGGCGTCATTGCCGTCTACTCCGCAGAGCGTCGCATAGTCATTGATGACACCGGGGAGGTGCCACTCTGTACGTCCGTCGATGACCACGCCGACGATGTGCATGCTTCGCATTTAGGCCGCAACCTCTTCCGTCTCACCCCGCAGCCGCGTTCCGACCAACCTCCCATCCTCGACGGCGAACGCGATGTCGTCCGGTTCCACGACCCCCCACTGTCGCATCACCGGCGGCGGGATCGTGACCCGCGAATACGGCGTCCTGGAACGCCCCGCTCGCATCGTCCGGACGCGGGCAACGTTGGGCTCAGCCGTGCTGGTTCCACGCGCGGGCCGCTCCGCGAAGCGCACGATGTCCAGCCCGGACTGCACGGCGCGATACAGCGCGGCGGTGAGTGCGGAGACTGTGACGTTCATCTCTTTGGCAGCGCGCGGGATGCTGTAGCCATCCGCAGCCAGGGCCGCCGCTCGCGCGTGGGCTTCGGGGATATTTTCGATAACACGGGATCGTTTCATATATGTGAACCTCGACAAACGTTAAAAATCACATTGACTGCTTAAGTCTAACATACGCTAGCAAGAGACGCCAGCGTAAAAAGATGTCAATGACGATAAAGCTACTCGCGCAGGCACACCCCGCACACCCAGACCACACCAACTGTAACGCAGCACGCTGCCCAGACGGGCAGTCCGAACGCTGTTACCAGGAGTTCCATCCAGCCGCACAAAACCGCCAAAACAAACAGTTGAAACAACATACCTTTCACGTCTTTTTACCTCCCCTACGCTGCAGTCAAAATGCACCCAGGTCTGCGTCTAAACTGCAATGGAGCCACGTCACCGCGACACTTTCTGGTACGGATAAACGCCTTTGACCTTCTCGTGCATAAACTTCCCCTTCGACGCCGCCGCTTTCAGAGACAGCCACACCCAAGCCGGCACGCCATAGTAGCGGTAGATGCCTTCGGAGTGGTACTTCACCTCGAGCGTCTTTGTTGCCTGGCTATAGCCGATCTCCGCGACGTTGGAGCTGCTGACACGGAAACGGTGGACGCCGCGAGGAGCAGGCAGCGCTTGAACTGCGTCGATACCACGGAGCATGTTACTGTCCCCCTCTCATCCGTTCCAGCCCCACGTCCGCCAGGGCACTCGCAACAACGAACCCCCCGCCAAACGGCTCCTCAAGGCTCAACTCTCCCCCGCCACGCCGAAACCCCGTCCGCAGCAGGTGAAGCTTATAGACGTCCCCGAGGCACGTCTCCCGGACGGTCCCCAGGCCTCGATCGCTCGGGCGCAGGCTCGGCTCGGCACGGCCCGCCCCGTCACACGGCAACTCAGCCCACAGGTCACCCCAGGGCGCGATCACGGTCTGCCCGTCTCGAAACCGCTCGAGTGTCCCGCGGCACGCGTGGGCCTTGTGCCAGTCGACGACGTGCTTGTAGCCCAGCTCCTCGCCCTTGAGCTTGAGTTCCTTGTGAGGCTTGTCGCGCCACGCTGGACGCGCGTCATTGCCGCGCCAGCGGAGCAACGCTGTCTTGCGAAACCGCCTCGAGCCCTTCGGCGGAGCCAGGTCTCGAATCCGCGTCGCGAAGTCCAGGGCCGGCGCCCACATGTCACCTTCAGCCTGGATAACGCACCAGGGAACGCCGTAGCGCACGAGGAGCTCGGCCAGCTGTTGCCACGGCGAGACGTCGCCCCGCGTCCACAGGTACGCTACAGCCACGTCTCGGTTGCGCCCGTCCGGTAGCGCCCCGCGGACGACAACGCTGAGGCGGAGCTGTCCGTCCGCCGCGACCCAGCCGTCAACGCCGCAGCAGATGGGCTCGAGTCCGGACGCGTCGTCCCAGCTGAGGTCCGGGAGGATGGCCCGGTCCAGGTGGTGCGAGCGGAGGAGGTACTCCACTTCGGTTGTGACGCCGAAGGCTTCGGGAGGGGCCAGCGAGAGGACAAAGCCGTCGCCGTGGTCGGGGGAGCGGCTGAACTTAACCTTAAACGCATCCTTCGGCTCCAACCGCTTCACCCACTGCCCGTCGCGATACGCGCTCACCCACTCACGTCCGGTCAGATCCTGCTCGAGCCCTGCAGGCGGGTCAACGACTGCTACATCCCCGGACTCAAGCGCTTCTCCGCTCAGCCCGTAGAGCTCTGTGATTCGGTCATAGTAGGCCTGTTTGTCCTGTACGTCGTGCGTCGACCCAAAGCGCACGTCGAACACCCGAACGCGATCTTCACCGTAGAGCTCCCGCAGCTTCTCGCCCTTGCTGCCTCGAAGCGCATCTGCCGGACCAGCTCCGAGCCCGGTTGTGTCAATGCGAAAGTGAAGCTCTGCGTCAGGTTGATACTCATCGACCCCGACCTGAACCAGCTCGTCTGCACAGGCCTCGAGCCCCCCTCTGTCCGAGCTGAAGCGATACTCGCCCCGGCAGCGCACGACATTATCGACGGTCACGTAGATCGTGGAACGATCGGAGCCATCGCGTGCAACGTCGCAGCCGACCTGGATGATGCGACGGCGCGTAGCTACGAGCGTGTGCATGCCTGATGCGGTCATCATGCGCCCTCCCCGCCTTGCACACAGACAGGGTACAGTAGGTCAAACGCGAAGTGCGACGCACGCCACCCACATGCGTTGCAGCAGACCTCCGCCGCAGCGTGCTTGCGCTGGCGCAAAGCCTCTGTGTCGAGGATGGAAACCGCCAGCTCGGGCGTGTAAACACTGCGCACGCCGTCCGCGCCGCACGTAGGGCACATGGGCCAGTCCTTTGGCGTGTAGGGCGCGCGGGTAGGGGCGATTGAGCTCACGCAGCCTCCCGCGCTGTACTACACTCATCCCCACGTTTCCGCGCAGCCTCGAACGCGGCCGGAGAAACGAGACTCCGGCGCGTCAGGTTCATCGGCGCCTCACCTAACACCCGGAAGCTGAACACGTCGTCCGGTTCCCAGATGGTTCCAGGCATCCACGGCAGCTCAAACGTGAGCCGTCCCCGATCGTGACGGTCGACTTGCTTGCACCGGGGCAGCAGCTCCTCGACGAAACTGCGCTGCACGCCGCGGACGATAGTGCGCCCATGGATCACGTTCGGGTGATAGAGCGACGACAGCGTCATGCTCATAACTGCGGGGTCATCTCGAAACGTGTAGCTCCAGTGTGACCTGGACTCAGGGTTCAAGGACAGGAGGATGATGCCCTTGCCATCAGCGAGCCACGACCGCACCGGCATCTTCACGCGCTCTGGGATGCCTTCCACCTCATCGAGCACAATCAGCTGGTGCTCTTCGTGCATACCCTGGAGCCGTGCGCCGCCCTTGCCTCCCTCGTTCGATGCGGCCACCGTCCGGATGTAGTGCTTGGCGCCTCGGATATTCGGGTCCTCTGCGTCTCCCGTCATCAGTGGACCTTTGATAACGCGGTCCTGCACGTCCCCCGGGAGGCCACGCCCAGCTCGAAGGTTCTTGATCTCCTGCAGCGTCTGTTCCTTCGCCTGGTCCGCCTTTGGAGCCAGGATGGAAACGACCGACGGCACATAGACGTCGAAGAAGTGACAGGCTATCATCGCTTCCAGGCAGCTCTTGCCGGTCGAGTGACCTCCAGGTACGCGAAACCAAATACGAATCGGTTTGTCGGGATTGTACACTGTCAGCTGCTCTGGTTTAATCCGTCCCGCTTCCAGGTCCTCCCGCTCGAACTGCTGCCGCATCACCAGGTCATACGCCTCGAGCACCTCCGCCTGGCCTGGGTGACTGTGCGGGTCTCGCGCGCTGCACGTGCACCCCGTGACACCGCGCCACGGCTCCATGCCGAGCTTCTCGCGGACGTATGCGATCGAGTTGAAGCGGTAGTGGTCAAAGGAACTGCGAGACGGTGTCGAGCCGGCCCCCACGTTCCGAACTGCAATACCACTGCCGGCTCGCAGCAGGTCTGACGTTAACGGGATGCGCCTGTCCACCGGCGCCCTGGGCGTGTACAGCTCCGTCATATCGGCTGTCCCCAGCGCACAACACGCTCCCCGGTGCAGGTGCGGCACCGCACCTCTTCCTCCGCGAAATAGACGCTCACTGCGTCAACCGCCCCACTCTCAGTGACGCACCAGTAGACGCCCAGGGTGATAGGCACCGTCATGGCGATAGAGGTAGGCGGCGTGTGCGGGCCTGACACCACTTCCCAGTCCAGCCACTCCCCGTCGCAGTCACCGAGCCAGCGCACGCTGCCGTCTGCGTCGAGGCGCACAGCGTAGACAGCGCCCGTTGCGCCTCGGCAGATGTAGCAGCCTGGGACGGTGGGGGTCTCGCTCATACGCACCACCTTGCTATAACACGCAGAACAGTCCCATCGAACAGCTCGTCCACCGCGAGAATATCCTCGAGCGCAGCCTCGGCCTCGTAAACAGCGTGCGCGGTACCGTCAAGCCTGTCTACCAGGACCTGCCCGACGCGCCGACCTGCTACGAACGCGTCAGCAACGGCGCACTGCCCATATCGCGATGGAGTCACGTCTTGCCTCATAAGCAAGACGGCGCTGTGCGGGCATACTGTGGTGCTCAGCTCAATCACGTCGACACCTTCTCTTGCGACTCAAGCTTCCGGACACGGTCGCTATACGCCTCTCGCACCGCCGGGCGCTGCTCCTCTGGGACGTACGCCTCGATCGCTTCGTTGAGGATCCGCACGAGCTCGTCACGCTGGGAGGCGGGGACGAGGCGCCCGAGGAGGATCTGCTCGCGCACATTCATCCCGAGCGCCTGGCGCTCCAGCTTCTGCCCCGTCTGGAGCGCGCCGAACAGCACAATCGACGGGAAGAACGTCGTCGGTTTCTCTGACGTACGCCCCTCCCGCTGCCAATCCCGGACAGTCTCAAGGTCGCTGCGCGCCACGTCCTGTAAGAGCCGCGCGTCGTCCGCGTGCTGCAGAGTGATCCGCGTGAACTCTTCCGACTGCTCGATCCAGATCCGCGGAAGGATCGATTGACCGACCGCGATATCCCACTGTTTCGCGCGGGCGTGCCAGTCCATGGTGCGGCTGTATTCCCACAGCATGCGTGACCCAACTGCAACCTCCGGGAATTGGGCCTGTAGCACCGCGACGAGGCGATCGATCTTCCGGTCCGCCCCCATGGCGAGGTAAACCAGGAAACATCGGCGCGCTTTGGTATTGGCGCGCTCCTCTGGGAGTGGATCCCACGGACCCGCAGGCGCGTGCTGGAGCAGCATCTCAGGATCTACAGCCAAGAGACGGATGAGATCGTCAGGCGAGGTCATGGCTGGGGTGATAGACGCCGGGGTGTCTTCCATGCGGGCAGAGCTCCAAATGAGTGTGAAGTGCTAAACGGACTCGCTGCGCCGGGCCTCACTCAGAAGCGTCGCGACGCTCCAACCTCGAGCGAGGCCTTCCTGCACGATGTACGCAGGTACCGGCGGGAGACGTCCGCGCGCCAGCTCCGCTGCGGCGGAACGGTCCAGGAGCTCCTGGACGGTCCACTGGGAGCGGAGCCCCTCCGCGACGAGGGGCACGGGAAGCTCCAGCAGCCGAGTAGGGTACGCAAGCCTCTCCCGCAGCGTCGTGAAGCGTGCCAGGCTGCACGGACGATGCCCACACTCCCACCGAGACAGTGTCTCAGGCGCGACACCTGTGCGGTGGGCGAACTCTTGCGCCGTCATGTTCCCTCGAAGCGTGCGGATCGCCCCCGGAGCTACAGGCTCTACTATTTCGCCGCGGTAGTGGCACCCCTCGAGCTTACCAGTCCGTGCGCGCGCAACACGCACATGGCACCCCTTCTCCTGCGCGTCGGGCGCCGCGGTCGGTTCAACGTCACTGGTCACGGCGAGCAGCACCGCCAGCGGATCTCCTGTGTAGCGGTCGTGCCACAGCAGGTTGAGTACCAGCGCAGAGACGCGGTCCAGCGTGGCTGCGCGGAAGAGCGCGGCGAGTATCTGGACGCGGCTGCGCAGCGGTAGGCTCGAGATACTCTCAGGCGGCGCGGGCAGGCAGGCCAGCTCGGCGTTGATTGCCGCGCCCGCAGACGTTAGGCGTGGGAGAACGTGCTGCTCGATCGCGGATGTGAGTGTGAAGTAGGCGTCGTTTCGCTCCATACTGCATAGAATAGAAGCGAACTGAACGATCGTCAATGTTAAATTTTAATGAATAGTCAAGATTTAGGCGCGTTCCGGGCAGTTCGCGCAGGCAGAGTAGCATCAGCGACCCTGCGTCAGGACTGGCCCTCCGGTTCAATCGCGTTTGGGCATGTGTCGTTCGTGCACCGGTACGTTGCAAACGGCTCGTCGGCCAGGTAGCACGCAGCGCACAATACCTCGTGATGAGATACCACGACGGGCGGCCTTGGTGGTCTGGCTTCAGCGAGCAGATGGCGAAACCACTCTGCCCGGGGAACGGTCCCGCGTAGGGTGTCGAGCTTCCAGCAGAGGTCTGGATCGAGGAGTACGTTGACCTGGATCGGCTTATCACCGATGGGTGAGGGCTTGCGCCCGGCTCCGGGTTGCTTGCCGCCGAAGCCGGGACGGGGGGTGCCACCGCTGGGTTTCGGTGCGTCGCCACGCAGCATCGCCTTGAACTTCCGGGACAAATACCTGCACCGGCTCTCCTCCTTGTTCGTAATGTTTGGGTACCGATCCTCAATATCGGAGATCTCCCGTTGGAGACTCGTAAGTGTGTGCTTCATCGTTCCTCCGCTGCCCGGATAACCGTCCGGGCTCGGGTATTAATTAAAGGTGCTTTTTGCCTTCTTCAGTCACCACATAGACATTCAGTGTGGCCGTTCGGCAGACCAGGTTATTCCTCTCGAGGACATTAAAGCTAGGCCACACGTTAGACTTGCCGCCATGGGCCATTCGTCCAGTGGCGTTGATGTCAGCAAGAACTTTCTTCTGTGCAGGTGTGAGTTTCATTTCCGTTGCTCCGTTCAGGGTGTTCATTAACTGTTCACTAAGAATAGTATAATCACTGGCGGAACTGGAGTCAATAAGAAAAGAAAGAATCTTTGCGAGCTATTCCCGGGCCAGCTAGCCGCTATTCCCGGAGCCGGTCGAGCGTGGCGAGGGGGCTACTTCGCCTGAGCGACCAGGCTGATAATCCACTGCTGGATCGTCATTCCGTCTCGCGCAGCTGCGGCGGAGACCCGTCGGTGTTCTGCTGCGGATAGGGTCAGGCTGAAGCTTCGCGCTTTGTCGCCGGGCGGCTTCGGCTTCCGGCCTCCGTTGTGGGTGATGCCACGGGGCTTGGGTGGGCACTCTGGATTCTCTGTCAGCACGCAATTAAGACGCGGGCACAGTTCGCGAATACGTTGTTTCTCTACCGCTGGGTAGTCGTCCGTCTGATCAAGCACGCTTACTGTGAATCCTTCCCACCCGTAGCTACCCCATGCCATTTGCAGTGCAGCATTCGGGTGGGACTCAGCCTTCAATGCCTGCTGGTGACGCCGCCAGCGTCTGGCCATATCCACAGAACTGCCGATATAGATTTCGCCGGTGGCCGCACATTTGATTTGATAGACGCCTGGGAGCGAAGGTAGCCCGCCATCGTCATGCAGTTTATTTCGTCCCATCTATATCTCCTCTGTGGTCCAGCGCTTCCAGCGCTTCCTCAATCACCACACGCACAGGGCGCGCCGGTCATTGGATCGGTAGGGCGCGCTCCCACTCATCCAGCCATCGACGCACGACGGCGCGTTCGTGCCCTGTCGCGCGACAGATCTGCGCGATGTTAGAGCCGTTTAAGGCGTGGAGGATCGCCACGGCACGCATGCGGTCGGGGCGGCGAGTGCGGACCAGGGAGCGGAGGGCGGTGGCTTCGCTGGGGATCGGCTGTCTCATAAGGCTAACACCGCCTCCGGCTTATGCGGCACGAGACGCGTTTGTACATACTCTCCCCAGGAGAGCGCATGCTTCCACGCGACGGACAGTTCAAACGCGTGTCGCCCTTGGTACCGCGGCAAGCAGTCCCCGTAAATGGACGCGTACCTCGAGCCGTGGCGGGACGGAATGCACGCGCCGGAATCAGCGAAGCGATACCCGTCCACGTCATGAAAGATAATGACACGAAGCCGCGCTCTGTCTACTGAGATGGGCTGATGCCCGACGCTGAAACGTCCATCGTCCCACTGCGTGATACTGCATTCTGTTCGGTGAGCGCCGATGCCGTGTCCCCACTGCCCGGGAGCATGCTCTTCGGCGTAGGTCTCGCAGTCGAAGCGAGTGCCGCGGAAGACTTCCGGGAAGCCCGGAGCCGTAAGGTCTTCGACGAGGTAGAGACGCGCGTCGAATGTGTGATCGTGTGGGTAGACTCGAGTAATCATCGGGGTCTCCTGTGGGTGACACGGTTCAGGACGTTTAACTTCGCATAGAGCTGAGGCGACGTCTTGTTCGCCTCATAGATGCGCGTCAGCTCGTCCCACACCTGCACGAGAGGCTCCCATGCCGGATAGCGGGCAGCCACCTCCGGCATGCGCGGTTTCCAGTCCGGGAAACGTTGCAGAAGGCGATAGCACCTGCCAAAGTCTGAGTTATCGCTGGGAGGAGACTGATGCGCCAAAGGTCTTCCACACATCACGGCCAGGATCGTCAGGCTGCTGCGTCCGGTGTCATCGCTCAGCAGCCAGTCGAGCACATCTGGGTAGTCAATGTCTGCCATGCCTCAGTCCCTCTCCATCGACAGCCGACATCCACCCGTCGAGCTGCAGGGAAACCCGCAATCGAGGGCCATCTGCGTCGCGTCTGCACGCCCAGTGCAGCTCACGTACCCGTCGGCGTTACTGTCCTGCGCGACACACGTCGCAACGCGAACCTTTGCGTCGGGATACTGCGCGGCGAGCCAGATCTGGGCTTCGTGCTCAGCACCGGACTGAACCTCAGTCGGCGGGCAGCACGCAGTCAACACGCTTATCAGAATAGCGAAGAAGAAAGTAAGTGATTTCATGTTCGTGGTGCTCTCTGTGCCTGCCGGGCCAGGGCTTAATGTTGTGCCGCACGGTGCTGTGGATCGATACTTCAGCGCCTCACGAGACTCACTTCGTACACGCCCGCGCCGAGATGTTTAGACTTGATCGTCCAGCCTTCCCCGCACGCCAGAATCCAGCCGCCATGATACAGCAGAGATTCCTTGAGCTGCCGCCGCGTGAGAGTCTGCTTGAAGTAATGTGGCGCGAGCCAGAAGTTCTCGGATAAGTGGTTCTTGGCGATTGGCTCACTTTTGGACTGCATGTTGAGCGACCTCAGTGCGGTGGACGGGTTAGTTGTCGAACTGCGCCTCAACCTTCTCCCGCTCGACCCGGGCCACTTCCTGCCCTGCGTCAATAATCTTCCCCGCTCCCTCAACAACCGCCACCACAAACAGCCCCACCAGAACCAACGCACTCAGATAACGCATGACATACCTCGTTTCGTTCAGATTTTAATGTTGTGCTCAAGTCGAGCATGTGCCAGAATATAAGGCAGTTCGTTTAGAATGTCAATGACATTTTAATGCCATCTTTCATTTTGCGTCTGGATAGGATCTTGAAAACCCTTCGCCCCTACCAAACCCGCGTAGCTGCGCATCTCCACCACCAACCGCGTTCCTCTGACCTATCCGACCCCGGACTCGGAAAAACCCTCACGACCACGGAACGCCTCCGCGAATTCCGCGCGGACGGTTTCCTACGCTATCTGCTGGTCGTCGCGCCTGATCCTGTCGTGCCGGGCTGGGCGGCGGAGCTGGCGGAGCAGTGGGGCGACGGGGTCGTCTGGCACGACTGCCGCACCGGACGCAAAGACGTGAAGCTGCTCGAGTCCTGGGCCGCAGGCAGCGCCCGCCCGCCCGCCACCGGACCCGGCGAGCCCATGCACGTCTATGGCGTGACGGCTGACCGACTGCGAACGATGCTGACGGTACCTGCACCAAAGAAGGGAAGCTCGCCCCGTGTCGCCTGGGAGCGGCTCGATAGGCTCAAGAAGAGCGGTCTGGGCGTCGTGCTCGATGAAGCGCACCTCTATACCGTCCCGGACTCGTCTCGAGCCCGTGTCGCGCGCGCGCTGGCCTGGAACGCTGACGTTGTGACCGCCTGCACCGGGACGCTCATGGGCAGAGACACGCACGGGCGCCTCTGGGGGCATACGGCCATCGTCGCGCCGTGGATCCTGGCGCAGCTTCAGCTGCCCACGTTTCGCGACTTCAAAATCCGCTACTGCGTCTGCACGGACCCGGCTGGGAAGGTGGTCTCCGGGGGTCCCATGATCCGGGAGATCGACCACGACCGCGTCGCTCGTGACCTGCTCGAGCCGCAGCGAGCCTTTACCGCTCGCGTCACTGAGGCGGAGGCACTGCCAGACCTGCCTCCGCTCACGATTCTCAGGCGCACCGGAGGCATGGGGGCCGAGGCGGGGCGCATGCTCCGACAGATGCGGAAGGAACGCCGCGTCACGTCCGGAGCCGCCGGAAGCGTAGAGCTCGTGACGGAAGCGCAGAACGGCGGAGTCGCTGCGATGCGCTGCCTGGAGATGTCGTCCGGGTGGCTCGAGGGTAAGCCGATCCACGCTGACAAGCTGGAGCTGCTGCGCGGCGTGCTGGATGAGCTGGGGGATGACGCAGCGTGCTCGCTGTGGGCGGTACGGTCCCGGACGCTGCTGTCGGCTGCACTGGTCGCAGCGGGCGTGACGCCTGACGACGCGATGCGCATGGTCGCAGCGATACCGCCAAGCGAGACGCCAGAGGAAGAGTTCGAGGAGGAAGAACTTGACACCCACGCTTCCAGCGTCAAGGTAAGCAGCCCGGAGTACCGCGCGGTCATAGCGCGCGCCAGGTCCGGAGGCGTAGGTGTGCTTCACGGCGGGACTCCGTCACGAGCGCGGGACACGGTCATCGCGGACTGGCGATCCGGGCGGTTGAGTCGATGCGCACTGCACCCGGGCGTCGGCGGTGCAGGGCTGAACCTGCAGCACGTCTCGAAGAGCGTGTACGTCGAGCCGTGCGGCTCGAGCATCCAGTGGGCGCAGTCACTTAAGCGGCATCACCGCTCGGGACAAGGCGAAGCGTGTTTTGCCTTCCTGCTGGGGATGGAGGATGGGCCGGAGTGGGGCTGCTACCAGGCGCACCTCGAGCAGCGGGAGGCGGAGGACGATTTGATGAGCTGGATGGGTGGGGCGAAGGCGGAGAGGAAGCCGGCGGCGAGGAGCAAGCAGAAGGTGCGAGCTCAAGCGAGCAACGCGGACCTGCCGGAAGATCTGCTAGCTTTCCTTTAAGCGATCCCCAGCTCCCGGGCCACTTCCGCCAAGAACCGACAATCCGCATCCCGCCGCCAGTTCCGCCTCTCGCCTGCTACCCACTGCGCGTTATCCGGGCGCCACGGGAGCCCAGGATCGGCCCGTCGCAGCCGCCAGCCGTCTGGACAGCGCCCCACGTCGCGAAGGAAAGTAGCGTAGTCCTGCCAGGCATCGCACACGTCTGGGTTGTAGCGATGGCGCATCTTCGTCCAAACGCTGTACTCGGTCGGCACCTGTCCACTCTGCGCCACACCTACGGTATCACCGTGCGTGGTCGACCGTAAGCAGCCGCACGACTGGAGGCCCTCGACAGCTACGCGATGTCTCAAGCGCACGACGAGACGCGGCGGACCAAACTGCGGGTTGCCGCCGTGGTCGCACGAGAAGACCCACCAGGGACCGTAGCGTGGGTGGTGGGGAATCGGGGCTGGACGTATGGCGGTAAGGCGACCGAACCGGCGTTCTGTGCTACTGGCTGTGCTCAACCGCATTCCTTGCTTGGTAAGGCTACGACAGCTTCAATGATAGCGGCTCGCTCGGCTGGAATAAACGCAACGGACGTGGACGCCTCGACCGCGGCAAGCACTTGATCCAGTTGACAGTATACCGCATCGACGGCGTACTGCGCCAATAGAATCTTGACCAGGGCCTGCTGGGTTGCGGCGAGAGATGGGCTAGCGCACTGCTTCGCGTCCTGCATCGTTTCATACGCACGCCCAAGCTTACGCTTCACCTCCCAGAGTCGGCCCGAGAAGTCTCCGGTATTCTGTAGCAAGCTCACCAATACCAGCTCGAGCCAAAACGCTACCGCCCCCGACCCCATTCCTCGAGCGGTAGCAGCTCCTACTCACGTTCGTCAGTTCGGTTTCTCGTCCTCCTCATCGTCATCCTCCGTCTCAACCTCTTCCGGCTCCAGCTCGTCCCGAAGCGCTTGAGCCGCGACAATGAGCCGGTTCATAGCCTTCACGGCCTGATTGAGTCCGCTCACCATGCATCGCGTGTCCGGCTCCGCCACACCCACAAGTAACAGCTCGATCCCTCGCAGGAGTTCACCCGTGTCGTTGGGCATCGTCCGTCCGTGCTCGAGTGTCCAGATGCCGGGGACCAGGACAGCAGAGATCAATAAATAGGCGGGATCGTGCGGGTCACGCAGTTCAAGATCCGCTTCACACTCAACAAAATCATGTTCAGGTCTTCGTTTCGCACTCATCGGGCGCACTCCTCCGTTTACCGAAGGACGCGCGGATGCTATGCTTCCACGTCTCCTTCGGGAGATAAAGCACCCTCACGCCGGTCAGGTTTAGCCGACACGAACCGGCGTGAGGGTGTCCTTGCTCGAGCAAGAGGGGCATCCCCTCGCTTCTGCAACTGTTACAGCCAGTCTAACTTGATCTCCTTGCACCCCAGCACAGTCAGCACCTGCAGGAAGAAAACCGCGCTAAACCCGCCTCTAAACATCTTCGCGCGTAGACTTGCCGCCGTATCCTGAACCCCGAGTTTGACCAGCTCATCCGCAAGCGTCTGGTAGTCCATGCGTTTACGGGCCATCTCCGCCCGTAGAATGCCTTTCGCGCGTTCCCGCCATTCCTGGTCAGGATCGGGAGTCTCTTCGTTCTCTGCCATGGCTCAACCCCTTCTTGGTAAAACTACGAGCTGAGCTTACCTTGTCGTTACGCCAGACGCAACATATTTTACGCTACGCATAACAAATGCTTTGACTTTCGTTACGCGTAGCGTCATAATAGTTACTCATAGCGTAACACAAGCGAGGCTCCTCATGGCTCAACACTTCCTGCTCCGCGCCAACTCCCGCACCCTTTCTCTGAAAGAAATCTTTCGGATGACCGACGAGGAAGCGTTCGACACCATGAAGGACATGCGATGGGAGGACGGCAAGCCGGTCTGCCCGAAGTGCGGCGGAATGACCCACTACTTCCTGGCTGCTCGCCGGATCTGGAAGTGCGCGAAGCGGGGGTGCTACAAGCAGTTCAGTGTCACGTCAGGCACCCTCTTCTCGAGCCACAAGCTCCCCCTCCAGGATTACCTCGCCGCAATCGCGATCTTCAGCAACAGCGCCAAGGGCCACAGTGCGCTTCAGATGTCGCGCGATCTGGACGTGCAGTACCGCACGGCGTTTGTCCTGGTCCACAAGCTTCGTGAAGCCATCATCAACGGCACGGACACCAGCCCGCTCGAGGGAGAGGTAGAGCTGGACGGATCCTATTTCGGCGGGTACACGAAACCGGCCAACCGGAAAGCGGACCGCAAGGATCGGCGCAAGCCGGTCAACCAGAACGGCAACAAACGCTGCGTTCTCCTGCTCCGTGAGAAAGACGGCAACCGGTCTTTCGCTCATGTCATCCGTTCGGAGAACCAGCTCGACATCACCCCGATCGTCTGCAACAGCGTCAGCCCGGACGCGCTAATCCACGCTGACGAGCATTCCGGCTACGACGCGCTCGGGAAGTTCTTCGCCACTGTCCGGGTATCCCACAGCGTTCAATACTCCGACGCCAGCAACGGCGCGTGTATCAACCTGTGTGAGTCGTTTTTCTCGCGGATGCTACGCTGCCACCTGGGCCAGCACCACCACATCTCGCCGAAGTACCTCGTGCAGTACGCGCGGGAGATGGCCTTCAGGGAGGACACCCGCCGGGAATCGAACGGCAGCATCTTCAAGATGATCCTGGGGCGTGCGATGAAGAGCCCGGTTAGTCCGGAGTGGTGCGGTTACTGGCAGGGGAATCATCGGACTTGGGATGGGTTGAGTGGGGTGAATTGAAAAAGCGAGGTTAGACGTGCGGTGTACTTGAACCTATTTCTTCTGCTTTGGCCTGTAAAATAAAAGCGTCAAGCCGCTCAGCTAATGACGAGTTCTTCTCGACGTGTCGGGCATAGTAGACGAATGAGGCAACGGCTGTACGCTGCTTGAGCGGATCCCACAACTCAACTATTCGTAGTAGGTCATCAAGGGCTAGAGCCTTCACGCCAAGCGCTTCGATGTTATCCTTGACACCATCATCGAACCCCAATGCTGCCACGATTCCGAGTGTACCCCGCCGCCCGGTCTCGTTCGCAAATGCTTCAAGGTCCGGGATGTTATCATCCTTCAAGATAAACTGCTTCACCTCAGCGGACAGTGCCAGTCGCGCGCCTTCCCACCCGTCAATATCACCGACACGCTGGAGCCGCTTTGAGCCTGTCCGCACCTTATCGATCTCTATCTGGAGATGCGGGTTGTCGGCACGAAGAAACCCGAAAATGATGCCCTGAAATGAGGCACCTGTAGGCTCGCCCCTCCGAGAAGTCATATCGAAGCTTTCCAATATCATCCGAAATACGGGAGGCTCAACTTCGATAGACGTAGGGTCGTATGCCTGGCTCTTCAAGGTCTCGAGAACATAGTCACATACCTTCTGCCGCACTGCTGCACGCTGCTTGTCAGTGAAAGATATCAATGCATCTAGCCATCCGACATAGTCTAACCATGCCTGGGTCGCGTGCGGAGCGCAACTCGGATAATCGAAACGCTTGTTCTCAGCGCGAAAGAACCTCTCGGCATTGTTGTAGAACGGCCTTAGGCTCAGACTACCGCCACTCGGCAGCCCCACAATGAGAGTGTTAGCTCGCTTCCCGGCCGAAGTTGTGACACGACGGGGATACTCGGCCAGAAGTTCTTCCAGGTCTGTAGCTTCAAGCGTATCAACCTCGAGCCGTTGCAAAAAATCAATGAACGCAATCAGAAGCCCCGCCGAGAACTTCCTGGCAGGAAAACCCGCTACAAAATTGGCATAGAGTTCATTCGGATTCATTTATCCTCAATACGCATCGCTCTGAGGGATGGAATCGCGCGCCGACTCATTTCAAAGTATAATGAATCTCGATCAGTTCCAATGCAGTGGTATCCGATGGCGTCTGCTGCTGCAAGGGTCGCCCCGCTCCCAGCGAATGGGTCGTACACTATACCTATTCCTAGCGGAAGCGATCCTCTCACGATTTGACGCATAAATCGTTGCGGTTTCAGGGAGGGATGAGGTGCCATGCTTCGTTCACTTCCTCTCGTTGGAGAGCATGTGATAACATCTTTGAAGGGCTCATCTCCAGAGATTCGCCGTAGTCCGCCAGTGCCCCATTGTCTCAAGTTAGCGGCGACAGTACCCTCGATGGGCTTGCGGAAAATTCCCCACGGCTCCCAACAAGACCGAGCCATCGCCGAAACTCCCGAGAATTCCTCTTCGGCACCTTTTGGGCGGTCTCCTCCCCGAAGTGTCTGCACTAATCGAATTACTTCTCCACGCTTTTCAAACCCAGCCTCTTGGAAGGCATGGAACGACGTGGTGGATAGTAGGGGATTAGAAGCGACGAAAACATGCCCACCCGGAACCAATATACGCATCAGCCCATATGCAAGTGCTGCAAAAAAGCTGTGTAGCTTAGTGATCTCATCGCTAGACAAGACTGTGAAGCGTGGCAATGGACTTCGAGTAGCTCCATCGAACGATGGCGGTATTCGCCACACGCCGCCACGTCCAGCTCTCAACTTAGCGTGGTTCTCGGTTTCATACTCAATGACCCCATAGGGCGGGTCCGTTACCACGGCATGCACAGAAGCTGGCGGAGCGTCTGTCAGCCACTTTATCGCGTCTGCAAGGATGTATGTTGTGTTATCTGTGGCGTGGTGGCGCGGCTGCTCCCCGCAGTGCCGAGTACTCCTCCACATCTCAGACATTTTACCCTCTAGCTCAACCCGCCAATCTGGCGCGGCACACCTAGCAGGATACATCCGTTCAGCGGTGGCAGACTTTTTCGACACGTTAACGCTCCAACTAGCTGTTTATGATGAGTATTTCAACTACATCATTTCACGATTCTGGCATACGCATATATTTTTGACAAGATATTTTGCGGGAGCACCCGTAACAATGTGCGGATAGCGGTTATAGCTCGAGCTTTTGTTGGTGAGGTTGCTACAGAATACCGTTCATTTCTCGGTCTCCTTTGCGTTTTCCATGACGTAGGCCCGCAGATGCTCAACAACACTCTTTTCCAGCGGCGCAACACTTCCGCCGTGCCGCATCCGCAGCACAGTCCGCCAGTGCCCGCCCTTCCTTACGACGTCAACCGGCGATCCCCAAGCAGAGAAGGTGCCAGAAACGTTCTCGCCGTCGCGGGACAGAGACTCCACGGTCCAGGTGTACCCACCGAGCTCGATAACAGGCTTCGGAGCAGGTGCAGGGTAGAGCTCAGGGAACCGTTTGCGCGCGTACTCCTCAATGCCCAGCCCGGCGTAATACTGCCTGGACTTCTTAACGTATTTGAGCTGTCGTCGTGCCCAGGACGCCGCGGCACTCGAGGCGTTCTCAATGGTGGTCCACATAGGATCGCGTCCGTCATCGCTGCGCTTCCAGTCAGCCTGGCCACGGGCTACGGAGCGCTCTTCCTCTCGAGCGAAGCGGAGCAACGACTCTGCAAGACGAACAGCGCTGTAGTCGGTCATCGTGTCGATGTCGAGCTTGAGTCGAGCGCGGTCAGATTGGAGGCGCTCCTTGTGTTCACGGATCGTGGACTCTCGCCACACCCGGCTTTCTTGCTCAGCCTGCTCCATGTCGCGTTTCAGCTCGGCGCTTTCACGGTTGAGTCTATCGCGCTCAGCTTTGTGCTCCGCGACTCGAGCTGCGGACTCAGCGCTGGCGATTGCCTCCAGGCGGTCAACTTCGAGCTGCGCCGCTTCAAGCGGAGTCGGCGCAGGAGCGTGGTCAGTGCCAGAAACAACCCAGTCGTCACCGGATTGAACGACGCGAGGGATTGGCTGGCGCCAGTAGCCGGAAACCTCGAAGGCGATGGGATCTCCGTAGGTGCCGTGGGACCACTCGATGGGGTATACGTTGAGTTGCATGGGCGTGCTCCGTTTGCTCAGGTTGTGCAGTAGAAATAGCAGACAAGCCAAGAAATGTCAATGACATTTTTACTCGATTGCCGCTATTACCTACCGGAGACGCGTATGTGCGCTCACACTTTGACAACGTGGACCTTACCGCTGAAACGTCCTTTACCGTTCTTCTGCAGCACATACCAACCGTCGAATCGGTAGATCGTCCCAGGCTTGTTACGCTTCATGACCTGCCGTCCGATATAGTCATTCAACCCATCAAAGAACCACGGGCTGTCATGCACCGTTGGGAAGTCGGTGCGAAGCGGTACAATGTCCCCGTACTCTCCGTGAGCAAACAAGATCGAGCCCGGATGTCTGACACCCTGCTCGGCGGCGAGGTGTCCCCAGGTTGCGTGCATTACCTGGCTTCTATATTTCGCTTCAGCGGGCGCGAACGCCTCTTCCATGTAACTCATCCTATACTCCTCAGAAAACAAGACCTCAGGTTTGCTGCGGCACCAGTCTCGTCAAAAGTGGTACGTCTACTCCTCAACTGTCATCGCGAGCCGCCCTTCTACTTTCCACTGCACATACCAGCTCTGCTCGCGGTCCATCGCGGCCAGAAGCTTGTCGCTCGCCTCGTACACCGTCACTACGCCTAACGCTGAGTCCGCGTTCGCGCGCTCTACTGCCTCCTCTGGACTACTGCCAGCGGCAAGAAGCGTATGCGCCTGAGCCGCGACATAACGTGGAGGCACGTACGTCCGCCCGGTGAAGCGCTCCCACTCAGCGATCCCCTCTGCGTCTTGGCTGCACCAACCCGCGCACTCACTGCTGTGCACGCGCGAGCCGTCTGCAAGAGGAACGTGCCTCCGCGCCCAGCAGTTGCAGGGCAGTCGCTCGGTCGTTTCGGGTACGTCCTCAACGTCGCCAGCGTAATCCCGAACCATAATGCCAAGCGACTTAAACTCGTCCAGAAGACCGTGGGCCTCAACGAAGCTTTTGATCTTCGAGAGTGAGTCGGTGGAGATGAGCTTCCAGGTGGTGGGCATGTCGTGCTCCATAAATGAGTAACTGCTGTTAATCGACACCTATGCGTGCTGCAGCTGCATTTCGCTTGCTGCTACTGCAGCGTCCGCGACATTCTCCCACCCTGAGACCCGCATCTCCGCCCCTACCCGAGGACGCCACGTCCCTTCTTGTCGCATCCACCAACCTACATGAGCCCCGTCTACGAGCACAGGGTGCCAGGTAGCGATCTCCTTACCGTCCCGCATCTCCATCCCGTCCTCGTGCCAGAGGTACTTGACGCGCGTACCGTACTTCGCGTGGACGGCCTCGATCTGCCGAAACGCCTCGCACGTGGCGCACTTCCGGTGGATCGGTTCGCACATGAAATCTTCCAGAGACATCTCCGGCCCGCGAAGATCGCAGTCTCCAACCCGCCCACAGTGGCGCTCGCTGCGTGAATCAAGGAGATGCGATCGGGGAGCGGGGCGCCCCGCCTCAGCGTCGCAGCTCATGAGCCAATCGCGCTCGCACTCTTCAAGCGCTTGTACGTCGCGCACCGCGGCACGGATACCCTTTAAACCCACGAGGTGTCGCTGCTGCGCAGGCACGTAGCACCCACCGCCTACTTCGTGCATACAGCTGTCGAGGTGCTCTGCGGTGCTAGACGCCAGGCAACGCATCGCGTCGTCAGGATTGTCCGAGTCTCGCGCGTTGTCGATCATGCACGCGATGACGTGCCAGATGGCGCGCTTGTAGGCTGGGAGTGCGGTGTAGAGCGAGTCGACCGTGGGGCGTGTAGTGCGCATAATGACGTCCAGACTTCAGGTTGATGTCTGAATGTAACTTAAGCTCGTTAAAATGTCAATGACATTTCATAGTTTATTCTTCGTGCGCATCAATGTACGCCTGCTCCCCACCTTCCGCCACGATCCGCTTCGCCTCCACAAGCCCCGGAAACGCCACCCCTTCGTCATCACACAGCTCTTTGAACGCCTTCACCTCGCCGTACGTCACGCCAGGTTGCGCTGGATCTACGGGCACCACCACCACAGGCACCGGGTTCAACACCTCCGGCAGCTTCCCGCTCAATCCCAGCCTCTTTCGCCTCGCCGCCACCGCCCGCTTCGATAGCATAATCGCGATGTCCAGGTGCATCTTGTCCCAGGGATTGTGCAGGACCCAGTCTGCCGGGTCGACCCGATCGAGGTTGGGGTTACCCACACCCGTCTGCCGGTGTCTCCGCACATGCCGCAGCTGCCAGGGCAGCTCCTCAACGCTCACCCCGCACACCGCCGCAATGGCCTCGCTGCAATCGACACGCACGTAGCCGAACACACTCGCCGCCGCACCTGTGTCGAAACACTCCTCTGTCCGCCAGTCACCCAGGCACGCGCCCGTAAAGGACAACCCGACGTCGTCCCGAATCTTCGACGTGTTCCAGCTTGAGCCCATCCGGAGCGTGAGCGCTTCTGCGAGCTCGACGCGCCAGTGCATCCCGCCGCCCTTGATCGAGCCAGAGCGGGCAGGCTTGCCGTCTGCACCGTACCATCGCTGATTGTGGCTGGGGAGCATAAGCGTCCCTTGTGCCGCCGCGTCTAGGAGTGCCCCCGCGTTGCGCTTCACCGCGTCCTTGTACCACTGAATGACCTTCTCCCGCGTCTGCTCGTGCTCGAGCTCCGCACGTTTCTGGATAATGGACGCGCGGTTGAATTTGCCGACGAACACCCGGTCCCGCTTCACCTGCTCCGCCGTGCCGAAGTACGTCGGATCGAGTACCCGCAGTCCGCGCGCTGTCATGATGTCGGTCCGCTTCTCCGTGCCCCAGCGCTCAATAAACGGCAGCGCAGCCACGGACTCTACCTTGCCCGCGTCGGCCAGGAGCTTCACCCGAGAGGCGTTCCCGGTCAGGTTGATAGCGTCCTCTGGAACATCGGCACCATAGCGCTCGAGCATCCAGTCCTCTTCGCCGGTCGCCGGGATGCACTCAGGGTCAAGCGCACGATCGTTGATGCTCTCGGACGTCAATCGCGGCGCCTGCAGCGGCTCGTAGGTGCCCGCCAGCACGAGCGCACTCGACGCACCCACCCAGGCATGCGGCTGCACCACCATTTCCCCGGTGTAGCTCAGCGGGAGGGCCGGCGGTTCGCTGCGGTAGAACTTCTCCCGTACCAGGTCCAGGAGAAGCGACACCCACGCGATTTGGTCGACGTACAGCTCGCCCAGCGGAGCCAGGGGCACGCCCGCCGCGTTCACCGGCACAAGGGCCGTACGCGCCTCCGCGTAGAGCGCCTTCTGGTCCTCGGTTGACTTGAGATCAAGCAACTGGTACGGGAAGCGGTGGCGTGACGCACGTCGCACCAGCTCCCTGTCCGGACGACGCGACATTTCCTTGGCAAGCGGGTGCGGGTGCCTGTCTCGGTCGGTCAGCACGAACATGCGGTCGCCGTCAACGACGCTGATGCAGAAGAAGCTGTGTAACGCCTCCGGGTCGCGGATGAGGCAGATCGTCACGCCGGGGAGGGCCTGCGATCGAAGCGCGCGGAGAAGACTATTCACGTTCCAGAATTCCCAGACTTGCCTATTGACGCGCGGCTCACACCCAGATGGCTTGCCGTCTAGGAACTTGTGAGCCTCGAGCGTCTCGAGGGACTTGAACGCGTCGCGCCTGACGAAGCCCATGGACCCTGTTGACGCGAGCCACGTCTCGACGTCCTCCGCTGGGCAACCGTAGAGCTCACACGCGGCGCGCACTTCGAGGTAGAAGTCCTCCACTTCCTCGGACGCCTTCGCTTCGTGCAGCACGTCCCAGAGCTGGCGACGGAGGGCGACGTCCGCGTCGACACTCGCTCGATCGTGCAGCAGGTTCCACGCGGAGATCTGCTCTTCCTTCAGGTGTTCCTGGGTTACGGCACGCAGCATGAGGAGTGTGGCGACACCCGACTCATCGAGCTGCTGGGAGGCGGCCAGATCCTCAGCAATGGAGCGCAGGCCCCATTGCTGGATCGTACGTGCGCGCCCATACTTGGACTCGTAGACGTCGACACCGACGATGGATGCCCAGAGGGGAAGTGCGGTAGCTAGAACTTCATGGACGGGAGAGACAGGCATAGCATACTCCAGCAAGGCAACCTAGACCGTTAGCAGAGACCGCAGCAAGGCATCGGCGGACGGTCGTCCCACACCCAGGCAGGCGCAGTCCAGCCGCGCCCGTTCGACCGGGCCACCGCGCCTCCGGACTCATCCGGGTCCAGGTTGAGCCAGTCCGCGATCGGTAGAAGGTCCGGCGCTGCATCGTCCGCCAGTTGGAGGGCGATCTCCGCGGTGTTCTGGGTGTTCTTGGCGCTCATGTTCGGCTCCTGGCAAGATACCTCGCGAAGCGTTGCCGGGTCGCGTCATGCGCCGCAAGGCGAGTCCGGCAGGCATCGCAGCCGTTGGTATGCGCCACGACCTGCATCGCGCGGTCCTCGGAGATGTTGAGGCTGTCGACGTCGCTGTCGAAAGCGAGGCGTCGCAGTTCAGTGTCTGATGGGCACGGCTTATCAATCTGAGCCTGATTCATTGCATTCTTCCCACAATGTAAGTTCTTGGCGCTCATTTTCGGCCCCTCGTCCTTTCTGCGTCCTCGGGCAGTATTTCCGGCGTGCACCCAGGGGAGCTCACAAAGATGCTGAGCTTCTTTGCGCGAAGCACACGTGTCGCAGGGAAGTAACTGCCGGCCACGCAGCGTTTGTCCGCCAGGAGCACCCAGGAGAATGCGCCGGACTGTCGCATGTGGATCGTCTCCATGATGGCGCTGTGCGAGATGGCTAAACCAGCTGCGCGCAGTTTGTCCGCCAGCTTATACCCCAGGTCTCCTGATCGTGCCATAAACGCGGACTCCCTGCCTCGTGTCCTCTAAGGCTCTACGCACTCTTCCAGCTCGCCGTAGTGCAGGTTCATGCGAGCCGGTCGCTCCGCAAGAGGCTGGCCAACCAGGATCTCTTCCAGCACGGTCTCGACCCCCTCCACAACTTTACTGCTGATCTCCTCGCCTCCGTCCTTCATGAGGCGCTTGTAGAAGCCGTCCTTGATCTTCCTCGCCCAGTACCAGCGAGCGGGACAATCAATCGGCTTGAACTTAACATGCACGTAACCGCGGTACTGGTAGGGGCCGCTCATGTTCGACTCCTTTCGCGTGCAGACGCAGCATTATTGACAACCTCACCCTCTCGAGGCAGCCGCCACAGCATCCCGCTCTCGTTATGCCCGCGGGCGCACACTACCGCCACCATGTTTCGCTGGACCAGTGCGCCGAGTTCGCCGCCAGCAATCTCCAGGATCGCACCGTCCCCGCGGATAAAGCGGCGGCTGGCGCTGCCGTAGGCGCGCATGGGTCCGGCAGACAGGAAGGTGAGGACGCGTCGTTGCGCGGGAGTAGGGTTGTAGGCTTTCATGCGCGAGCCTCATTGCTCAGGCCCGATAGGGCGACACATGGTTCTCAGTACCCACTCGACCCGATTCCTGCCACGCCTGCGTGCTGTCGTCGTGCTTCAACCCCTGGCTCGCGTACTCCACGCCACGTCTGTAACCGTCAGCGTAGGTTGGGTCAAAGTGCAGATCCATATTTCGCAGCCCCACACCACGCTCCTGCTCGCCTGCGCCGTCATGGAAGCCCCAGTTGAACCGGATGCGATCCGCCTCCAGTCCAGTGGCCTTCTCCCAGCCCGCACGCGGGCCTCGGTGAGACTTGCGGGTGTAAACGGCACCGTTGCGCGTGCGTGTGGTGGGGGATTCTGTTGTGGTGAGCTGGTTCATCGATTGCCTCATCGTTCAGGTTGATGAGATAAGAATAGTTCGATTCACAATAAATGTCAATGACATTTTTCGATATTATTTAGCACGGTTAGCGTGTCTCGCGCGAGCCTGCAGTGCATCCTCGCGTCGCTTCTGCAATCGCCGCACTGCTTCCGCGATCTCCTCGTCGGCAACCCCACGTCCAGCCGCGTCCAGTACGGTCTTCGTGAGCTGAGCCAGCACTTCCTCTACGACCTTTTCACGCATTGGCGTCTCCTTTATCCTTCGAACCACGCGTCGCTGAGCATCCGCGCGATGTACCGCACCGCGTTCGCCAACGACTCCCCGGTCTCCTCCCGTCTGACCTTCACAAGCTGTGTAGCCCACTTCGGACAGGTGACGTAATGCCCCGATGCGAAGCTGGACAGCCAGGGCAAAGGGGCGCGCTGTATCGCTGGGGCCTTTCGTTCCGTGAACACCGTACCGCCGCATCCAGGGCAGGTGTAGTCCGAAACAGGAGTACCCCACGCCCGCGACCGTTCCTCATTTCTAACAGGCAACAGAGCATGTTCTGGTCCAACCCAGCCGCACTTGCGAGATCGGCTGCAGGTGAGTATTCGGTCTCGGCTCATCGTGTGCGTTCCTTTCCTTGAGGTATCAACCAGGCGTCTCCGTCCGGACGACCGCGGCACACCCCGCCAAAGATATTCTGCGGGTCATCCACCTGAATTCGAGTCAATAGACGCCCCACCGTCGCGAGAAACGTCATATTCGGCTCGATATTGACCGCCTGGAACGGTTGCGCCGGTGCCTCCCACGTGCTCCACCAGTAAGCCCCGGGCTTGTCCGGTGTTATGCTGGACGTACCAGACGCTGCCCACCACATCCACGCAGCGTGGTCGAACGCGCAGTCCGTCGGACGCCAGAGCCAGGTGTCCTGGTTATCGTGGAAGAAGGCGCCTCGAGTCAAGAGTCGAAGCTCTTCGCGCCCGTTCGTGTATAGCCAGCGTCCGCCGGCCTTCTCCCACCGAGACAGGATATCGTCTGGGCGCTCGAGGCGAAGTGTATCGTCTGGACTGAGTTCTCGCCAGCCGGCGGCGAGCAGAGCTGATCGAGTGGCTTCATTCATCGTTCGGTTCCTTTGCGGGCTGGGCAGCGGCAGCGCTGATGTCAGCTTCTGCCTTGAATCGTCGCAATAGTTCCTTGATCCGCTCGGACCCTGCCCTCAACCCACTACCAGCACACCGACTGTTGCGCGGCCCATGCACGCGCATCCGATGCAACCAGCGCGTCAATCTTATGGACTTACCGCAAACGTGGCAAGTATCGCGTAGAGGCTTCATCGTTTCCCTCCCCGGCGAAGTGTGCCCTCGAGTGCCACGCAGCAATTTGCGAGGATCTGCAGCTCCAACTGCGAATAATCACCGGACATACTCACTGCAGGCTTGCGCGTGTACAGCTCCCGAAGGCTCCTCGCTTCGGGCCGTAGCAACCGCTGCTGCTCCAGCACGAGGTTAACCTGCCGCCCCGATGGCGTCCAACGTTTGATCAACATGGCGTTCCTCTCAAAATGTGAAGTTGGCCGTGAGAACATTCTCAACGTCCGCGTCGTCGGCTTCTCCCGCGAACGCCTCGAGCCATTCAATCGCGTCCTGCGGTAGCAGCCCCAGCCGCTTCCACGCACCGCCTGGACGTCTGAACCAGCGGTCCCCGCAGGCGATGCACACTGACCGGCAGCGTCCAGCTGGACAGAGGCAGTGCTGAGAGATCTCCCAGCCACGTACAGCGAACTGACGTTGCTTCTCGAGCCGTCCGGCCTCCGCAAGAACAAGCACCTCGTGCACCGTATGCCGGAGATCTTCAACATCGGGCTCGCGCCCATCGCCGCCGCAAGAGAAGATCTGCGCGTCCGGGATCGCAGCCAGGCGCGCCATAAGCTCAGCGCGCCCGCCAGACGGGACCGGGACGGAGCTTGCGGCGTGAGCCATCCAACGTTCCATGCGGTCGCGTTTGAGGCGGGCGAGGCTCTGCCAGGTCTGCTCAGCCATTGTCTTTCTCCCCATACGCGACGCACGCAGCCAAGATACCCACGACAAAAGCGCGCGAGAACTCCGCCATGATGTGACGCTGAACGAACGCTTCTACCTCCCGCGTCCTCGGCCCAATACCCCACGCGCCGCGGGGCAGCTCAACCGGATCAGTCACGACGACCACCTGTCCTGGTTCTAAGTCATCGACCCTCCACCGCAACGGGCGTCCCGTCCAGGCACGCGCACCCTCAATGAGCTCGAGAAGGCGATTGAGAGGCACATCCGGACGATCGTAGTCGAAGACGGGCCGTTGGTAGCGTTTCACCTGTCGCTCCTCAATCTCAAAGAGCCCAGTGTCTTCCTCCCAGATCTTCGCATAGGAACGGTAAACCCTCGGCTCCCAGCCGAACAGGGCTTTACCTGCCTCCTCACCGGTTACCGGAGCGTCGCGGCGCATCATCTGGTGCAGCGCGTTGTTGAGCAGCTCGCCGTACTGCGCGGCGGCACCCAGCTCTTCCAGGGTGTAATCTCGTAAATGCATCGTCACATCTCCCAGACAAAATAACAGGTTAGTCTCTCGGCTTCGGCCAGATCTGCTTCCACGGGTTCTCGACTCCGTGCACGTCTCGCATGTGGTCTCGCCGCGCCTGCCTCGAGCTCAGCTTCAGCTTGTGCCCGCAGAAGACACACTTGACTTTCGACGGCACGACACCATCGACCAGCGCCACGCAGAAGTCACGCTCGCGCTTGCTGAAGGGTTCATGCCCATCCTCCGCGACAGGCTCCCAGCCTGAGCGCCACGCGTCGTTGAGGCGATAAGTCAACCCATCATGGCTCGCGATATCAATCTGCGCGCGAATCTCGCGATCTGACTGGTAGATGCGCGCAACCGCCCCCATCTCTGCGCTCTGCCTGCGCATACTGTCCGCTATCAGCGCGTCGTAGTCCGGAATCACAGGCACCGGACAGGTCGCGACGTCGATCGGGAGCTTCGGCCCTTCCCCTGCAGGCTGGGGAAGTTTGTGGACGTATGCGTGCCACGCTGCGGCTTCCTCGCGAGACTTCTTTTCGAGGAGGGTCAGCTCGCGTCGAACGCGTCCGACGTGTTCCTTCGGGAGCTTGCTCGAGGCTACGGACTTGTGCGCTTCCTCATACGTCTCCCGGTAGCAGATCCAGTCGCTCTTACGAAGCTTGTGCCGGTCTGACTCGTCGCGCTCGGCCCAGAGGATGAGAAGGTTGAACCGCCACTGGTCGCCGCGGTTCAGCTTGAGGCAATCGAGCGAGATGGCCACGGTGACGCCGTCGGGGAAGTCGAAAGACTTGTTCATCTCGACGTAGGGAGGTGCTTGTGGCGCATCCATTGAGTGGCTCCGTTCAGGTTATGCACACAGATATACTGGAAGCGAGCTAGAATGTCAATGACATTTCTCAAAAAGGAATGAAATCCGGATCCGCCATCTCCTCCGCCGTATACATCAGTCCCGTGCTCGTCGGCTCAGGGTCGTCGCTCAAGTTGCGCTCGAGCCAGACATCGTCCGCCGCGTACACGTCGAACCGCAGCTCATCGTGGCCCTGCGCGTCGTTCAGCCGACGTGCCAGCCGCCGCGCATAGGCCAGGCTGTAGCAGCGTCGCTCAGTACGATGCTTCTCGCCGATCAACGCGTCGGTGAACTGGCAGCGCTCGGGCCAGCGGGCGACGATAGCGAAGTGGGGGCTTGTCGGGCCGAGTGTGGTCTGGAGCGGGAAAGTTCGAGTGTAGCCAAGATGATCCACGACGTACCTCCGAAAAAGAACCGTATATCGTCACTCGGTACAATCTTGCTGATAAGACAGAGCACTCTCCAGCTCGTAGCTGGCACGGTCATGTACACAGCTGGCTAGCCGCTCTGTGTCCTTTATCTCAGCGAGCTGTTGTTTCAGCGCAATCAACTTTGCTTCCAGGAGCACCCGCTCTTTACACGCCCTCTGAAAGGCTCGGAAGGCTTTACGCTCTGCGCTCTGGAGTGCCTTAATTTCACGAGTGGCCATGCCTGCACCTATGGGGGGGGGTATGCGTGAGCTAGCTAGTAGCGAAACATTCGTTCGGGCTCTGAGAGGAGTGTAAAACAGATGAAGTAAAATGTCAATGACATTTTTAAGAGAAATGCACGATTGCGCTAACAGGCGGGGCGAGACGTGGCTTTGCCGCGCCTTTTCGGCGGCTTCGGCTCGCACGGTCCGGTAGGGTCGAGCCCAGCGTCTTCACGTGTGAACGTGTGGATGAGGGTGCCGGGTGTGAAGCCGGCCACGCAGCCAGGACACCTCTTCGCGGGCTCAGCTCTCTCGCTCCTTTTCGTCACGAGCGTGCCTCCTTCCTGCTGCCAGACGCCCGTAACGTTCTCGCGTCTCTTTATCGGCCCTGCGCTTGTCGTGTTGTTCGATCGCCCAGGCGGCGCCGAGAGTCTCGAGCGTCTCTCGCCATGGCATGTTGTGCTTGTGCATCGCCTCAAGCAGGTCGTGGTATGTGGCGGTGTCCGGTCGCTGCGTGGCGCGGTCTCGCGTCATTCTGGAGCCCTGTGCGCGGGCGAATCTATCGTGTGCCTCTCGCACCTCTTCCGGGACGATCAAGCGCCCTTCCTCGGTGCGCCGTGCGGGCTCGAAGTGGTGCTTGCGATGCTCCGCCAGACTGCGCGCAGCGTTCGCGATGGCCTCGTTTCGACTCGCGCCAGGACTGCCCCACGTGATGTCTCGTCCCTCCTCGCCCATGCCTGTCTTGTGGTATGACCGCCCGTCCCGGGCGTACACGTGCCACTCGGGTTGGTTGCTGTAACTATGATAGACAGGATGCCTACCCTGGACATGCCGAACAACATCCACCGGGCAGCCGTCTATTCTCGTCCGGTATTCACCGTCGCCCGTGCGCTGCAGGTTCGCGACTTCAGGCTCGCGATTGCGGTCCCTCCCGTCCCGTAGTTCAGCGGCAATGCGGGTGTAACGCCTACCGGCCACAACGTCGCCGGACTCTTTCGCCGCAACGTGAGGCGCGAGTGCCGGATGGGAGTCGAGCCCTTCCTTCGTCCAGCGTCCAGAGTGGTCACGAGGTTCGTCTGAGACGTCGTGCCCTTTCAACAGCTCTCGCATTCGTTCGATGCCCCGCATGCCCACCTCACTTTTCATTTGAGACATCATGGCAGGAAATCGCTGGAGGAGCAAGCGAAACAGCCTCGGACATGCCATCAACCTTACCGCCCGCATAGCTGGCTTGGACCAACGCCTCAAGCGCGTAGATAGCCGCCGCTGGAAGAGGGTACGCAATGACCTTATCCAGCGCTTTGGCTATCGCCTCGCGATGCGCAGGGACGCTCTGTCCACCGCTCAACGTGATGCCATCGAGCTGGTCCCATAGCCAATCTTTCGCTCGCAATCGCTTCGACTTGATCATACTCCTCCCTCCACGTATCGCTGCCAATTCGGTCCGCGCTTGTAGGTGCCAACCTTGCGCGGACCCATAGGTTCGCCGCACGCTCGAGCAGGCGCGTGTAAACGCGCCCGGACGTACCCCAATTGCCCCACAGACGCATGGGCTCGCCTTCCTCCGTGAGTTCCCGCGCGACGTTGAGCTGCAGCCTACCGAGCTTCTTCATGAGATTGACCCCCACCCAGGAAATAGTAATCGCCGTTAAAGCGCCACCCCACTTCAACGGCTCGCTCTACAGCGGTCTTGACATCTCGGAACGTGTTCACCCACGTATCGTCTGGCTTGCATAGCTGGACGTCACTGCCTGCGCCCTTAATCGTGGCAGAGAACCCCCACCAGACATCGTGCATAGATTCAGACTCGTTCCAGGGCTGGCTCGTCGCCTCGAGCTCGACAGTGACGGGCTGGCCGTTGAGCGTGGTCTGAGCGGACGCGTAGTAGTAACCTGCGTGCTTGCGATGCCACACGAGTTTACTCATTGCGGTTCTCCTCGATTCTAATGTCGGGATTGCTGATGCTCGACTTGGAGTTATACATGGCGCGCTCCGTTCAGGTTGTGAACAAGAGCATATCCAATTCGGAGAGAAATGTCAATGACATTTTTATTCTAAATAAGAGTCTGTCCTACCACACCCCAGCCGCCCCCACCACAGCCGGCGTATCCACCTCCTCCGCCCCAGCCACCTGCGCCTGCTGCCCCGCAGCATGCGCCAGCAGCACCGCCCCGACCAGCAGCATCACAACCGCCGCCGCTGCGATGCTGATCTCCATCCAACGACGGTGCGGCGTGCCGCGTTGCTGCCCCCACTCCGCTTCACCCTCCCGCCACGCCTGTTTCTGGTCCCGGTTCGCGTCCGCGTGCTGCCGGAGCCACCCGGACTCGTTCGGGCGCTCATCCTGGTGTAGCTGAGTGAGCCGTGCGCTGGCTTCGTCATATCGTTCGCGCCAGGGGCGCGCTGCTCGTGCCTGGACACGGCGTTGCAGGTCGACCAGCCGAATAACCTGGGCGCCGCCGTCCGCCCAGATGTCATCGTCGGCTGCGCGGTTGGCCATCGGATCCGGAGCCGGCTCCGGGTCCAGCGTCAGCTCCGGGTCCAGCGTCAGCTCTACTGCAGGCTGCTCTTTCGTGCCAGCCCGAAGCACCTCGCGCCAGGGGGCGCCGCACAGCTCCATCTCCACACCATCGTCGTCGGTCTCCACGTCCTGCGCTTGAATCGAGTCCATTTTAGCCCCCTGCGTTGGATTGTACCTACCTCACCGCCTCCCTCACATACCTCGGGCAAAACGGCCCATTAAGCACGTCATGCGCCCGACTATCATAAACGTACGTCGTCCCCCAGTCCTCTCGACTCCGCACGATGCGTCCTAGCATTTGGATGAGCGTGATCGCTTCCTGCCACTCGAGCCACCGCCGCGCCATTCCCTCGTTGCGCTCCAACATCGCCTTGACACGCACGTCGCCCAGGTAGGGATAAGGCGACTTCACAATCGCTTGCCACCGCGCAGCGTCACCAACTGCGTCGATGCCCTCGTGCAGTCCCGGCCCGACCAGCACGCGGCCCTTCCCCAGCTCCCCGGCTAAGAATTTCGCGATCGTGGTGTCGCGTCCTTCGCCTCGAGGGAGCTTCACGCATCGTGGGTCATTGAGCCCCCGGACCACCTGCTCCGCCAGCTGGTAGCTGACCGTGTGGACGATACCCGCCTCGTCCTTGTGGCGGGCCATGTCCCCCGCCAGGGCCTTCAGGACTCTAGGCAGTACCACGCTCTGGTGCTTCTGCGACATCTTCCCACAGTATCGGCCAATGATTGGCCTGTTTTCAATCGGAAAATCGCTGCCGAGCTCGATATACTCAACGCTCCGTTTTCCCAGGCCCAGTTCAGCGCAGAGGAGCTTCGCGTCAAGCACCGTGGCACTCACGATGAGGACCTTCTCCCCGCGCCCGGTGATGACGTGTCCGGCGGGCGCGAGCCGTGTCGGGACAAACTGCGTTGTGCCCGTGTAGTCGTCCGAGACCGGGCGGAAGTCGAGGTCTAGCGTCTCGCCATCCCAGGGTTCATCCGCCTCGTCGTCTTCTGGCGCGTCCAGTCCGTAGAGCCACCACATGCTCTGCATCTGGTAGAGCTTGCGGTCCAGACTCTCACACCCGGTGCGCTCTCCCGCCGCCGCAAGCTCTCGCATGGCATCAAACGAAGCCTCCCCACCCGGCAGGTAATCCCGCTCGGTGGACTCGATCTCGAGTGTCAGGAAGTCCCCGACGGCCGCGGACGCCCGGTGCCCTTCGTCCAGACACAGCAAGCGGCGACGCGGGAAATGCTTGCGACGGTGCAGCAGACTCGCATAGTTGTGGACGACAATCGGCGATGCGACGGCGCGATCCACGGCCAGGTAGAACGGGCATCCGTCGTGCCTCGAGTGCCGCTCCGGCGCGCGCTCGTACGCCCAGCAGCGGTAGTTCGCAGCGCCTTGCATCTTGCACACGTCGTCGTTGCCGTCTGCGAGCTGCGCCTGAAGCGCGCGCTGCGGCGTGACAATGTAGGACGTGGCTCGAGGGTCCAGGTGGCGCAGGCGGCGCGCGTGTCCCAGCTGAATGAGGGATTTACCGGCACCGGTCGGGGCCTGAACGACGACGACGTCCGCCTGGGAAGCCTCGATAGCGTCGAGGCATTCGAGCTGCTGCGGGCGGGGTGTCGCGCCGTTGAAGTAAGGAATCCAGTCAGTCACATATGCTCCGTTCCATGTCTTTTATTGCGTCAGGCTCATCTTTAGGCTATCTTAAATTTTAATGAATAGTCAAGTTTTATTCGTGCGTGGATCTTTTTCAGCGGACTGAACTTTTTATGTTGCGAGGGTACGGTAGAGCGTGGTAGATATTTGACACGCTCTGCTCTTGTCCGGCAACGGCACATCGGCGGGTGTTGTTGAACTGCTTTAATTGCTCTTAAGGAGTCCTGCATGTCAAGTCCTGATCCCTCCACCGCTATCGTCGCGTTTGAAGGCGTCGATCTCGCTATGTACAGCGAGGATGATTTCGTCGCTAACGTCGGCGACTCGGCCTTCAATGCTGTGTTTTCGGGCGCTCGAGTCGCACCGCTCCACTTGCTCACCACAAATTCCAAACTGCACTCCGAGAAGGGGTTCGCCCCCGGCACCTGGGCCGTCGGAGGTCCCTCACCGCGCACGGCGACGATGGAAGTGGGGCAGCCCTTCCTCTTCGTCCCGGCAGCGCTGAACACGCCGCGGCTGCGCACCGTGCCCACTGACTCCCTGGAAGGAGACAAGGGTAAAGTGCTGTGCGGGGCGCTCCCCGTGCGGGATCCGAAAGACCCCAAGAAGGTCACGTACAAGGCCGCCGCGCCGAACGGGCTCTACAGCCCATCCGGCAAGACCCTGGTCCCCAGGCTCGAGAAAATCCCGGGAGGAAAGAAGGGCGAAGAGCTGTACAAGATCAGCGGCTGGGACTACCCGGATGACGCGGAGCCCACCGACGACTGCGCCAAATGCTTCTATGGTCCCGGGCGAGACCCGAAGGGGTCCAACGATCGTGGCTTCATCGACAAGAAAGCCGTCTTCTGCCAGGACGGCGCTCGAGACGGCGTCGTCATCGACCTGCCGGTCCCGGAGGAGCTGCGCAAGCCGGCCAAGACGGATTGTGGGCTGACCCACCGAATGTTCGGGCACGTTCTCTGCCCGAGCCACAACGGCATGCCAGCTGGCTGGGTTCCCTGCTTTCTGACCTTCCGCAGCACCGGGTTCAAAACCGGAGAAGCCGTGGCGCGCCTGATCGGTGACTGGTGCGCGGACACGCGCAAGCAGCCGTGGTCCCACGGCATACGGATCGGTGCCGAAGGGGCGGAGAATGCCGCCAAGATCAAGTACAACAAGCCGGTTCTGATCGGGCTTCAGCAGTCTCCTCAGGTCAAGGATGGACAGCCTGTCGTTGACGCGCAGGGTGCCCCTAAGCTGGCCGCCTGGCCGGTACCTGGCCCGAAAGCAGCGGAGGCCGCGCGAGCTGCCGGGCGTACGGGCGTCGTGGACGTTCAGTCCCTCAGCCTCGAGCTGAAGGAAAGCCTCGAGCCGCGGGACTGGTTCGGCTGGATCGACGATCTGGACGACTCGTACGGCTCCGCAGCCGAAGACGACGCGGCGCACATGCCGACGGAAGCTCCGACCCCCTACTGAAGCAATAACGCAACAAATCGACCGTGTCCAAATCCGACGCACCTAGGGTGGGGCGTTGGCGGGGTGTACCGGGCCGACCCGTTACGTGCGTGTTTCGTTCAGGTCTCTGCGCGCGACGGCCCTATCTTTTTTTAGGCTTATGAGGCAGGTACTTATGCACCCCCACCACATCCGCATGGCCCTCCACATGCTCGGCTGCGACCCGCAAGAGTCCCCCTCGCTCGAAGACCAGCTCGCGGCAGCCGCTCAGTCCGTCGGGCGCGACCTCACCTTCTACCGCACCGCAGAGTCCACGATCGATCGAGGCTATTGCCTCGGTTCCATCGGTACGGCACTCCTCCCCCACAGCGAGGCATACGGGCACGACTACGCCTTCGGGCATGCCCTGGGGCGCGCGTCGCGGGAGCTGCTCGCGCCTCCGCCTGGCAGACGTGTCGCCCGCGCCAAGCATGCCACGGACTCTGCTCCGCTTACGGCGCTGATGGTCATCCCGCGGCAGAGCGACGAGACTGTCAGGCGACTGCGCGTCCCGGTCGTGTTCGGACGCGGCGCCGACACCGTGCAGATTCCATTCGGGCAAGCGATCGAGGTGGTGGAGCCGTGCATTGAGCGTCCGGACGGCAACCGCTACATGCTCTTCTGTTGGGGCGGGATGCTGGGCCTGCTGGGAGAGCCGGAGCGCCGCCTCGAGCCGCTGGACACCCTGGTCCGGGATGTGGACAGGTGGGAGCTGCTGCGTGGAGTCTTTGAGGGAGCGGACCCGGGCGTCTGGGGGGATGACAAGGACATTGTGGACCTGGTTCAGAAAGACGTGGCGACGGCGACTGCACGAGATGTGAAGACGGCGCGGACGCGGTACAGGCGGGGGGATCTGTGTGAGGAGCCGCTGGGGTGGGTCGTAGCGAGGATTGACGCCCTGGCGGTGTGGAAGAAGGTGAATGGAGAGACGTTTGAGGAGCGATGGGACAAGCTGCCGGAAGAGACGCAAGGGGTGTGCAAGCGTCCGGAAGGGGATGAGGCATGAACGACGCCTACGCTAAAGTCCGACAGTTTCACGAGGCCCTCGCGCATCCCGTAGCCGAGACGCCTACGCTGCTTGCGCCAGAAAGGTTGCGCCGCCGCCTCGCGTTTATGCGCGAAGAGTTAGACGAGCTCGAGGCAGCGGAAGACTTAGTAGCCCAGGTAGACGCCTTAATGGATCTCATGTACTTCGCGCTGGGCAGTCTCGTCGAGATGGGTGTGCGTCCCGATGGTCCGTTTGATATTGTGCACGGGGCCAACATGCGCAAAATTGGAGGCGGCAAAGACGCGTTGGGGAAGACTCAGAAACCAGAGGGGTGGGTGCCGCCAGAGGAAGAGATTCAGGCGGACTTAGAGCGCCAAAGAGGAGATAGATGATGGAGAGCTTCTGTTTAGACATCGGTGCCGCAGATGTGATCGGTTGGCGATGCGTCGGTTTCTTCGATGAGCGTGACACCGCCTATTTCTGCTTTTGGTACAATGACGGGTTCGGGCTTCGTCTGCTGCCGGTACAGGGACATATTCACGAGGACCAGTTCACGCTGCTGGACGATAAGGGATCGCAGCTGTTGGCTTCAAAGTTTGAACCACCGATGCCATCTGAGTTGCTCAGGAAGCTTGGAACGCGCATCCGCGCGCTGCGCCCAACCGTCGCTGTAGAGGCCGCCGATGGCTGAGACGCCCAATATCGCCATCCACTCCCGTCGCTACCTCGGTGCAAAGACCCGCATGCTGGACTTCCTCGAGGAAGTCATCACGGCAGCGTCCGGAGAATTTACTACCTTCTGGGATGCCTTTGCAGGAACGGGTGTCGTGGCGCATCGGTTTCAGGCGCTGGGAAAGACGGTCACAGCGAGTGATCTGCTCCTCTGCAACGCGACAACCCTCCGCGCGTTCCTGGGCAGCCGCACGCTACCGGATCGCCGCATCGTGGAGTTACTTCACGAACTCGAGTCTGTGGACGCTGACGGCACGGGAGCCGACTACTTCGTTGAGCACTTTGGAGGTACGTTCTTTGACACGCACGTCGCTCGCCAGATCGGAGCCGCGCGAGACTACATCGCAGCCTGGGCTGTAGAGCAGCGCATTGATGTCACCACGCACCAGGTGCTCCTGGCATCCCTGCTCTACGCGACGGACCGTGCCGCGAATACCTGCGGGCACTTCGACGCCTACTGCAAAACGGCACCGAAGGTTCGAGAGCTGAGACTGCTGGTTCCGGAGGCTCCACGCGTTGGGGCTGTGCCAGCGCGCGTCTTTCTGCGCGATGCTAATGTCCTTGCGCAGGGGATCGTCAGTGCGGACGTGGTATACTGCGACCTTCCTTACAATTCGAGGCAGTACAGCGACGGTTACCATCTGCTGGAGAACTTAGCACGCTGGACATGCGGCCCGGTGGAAGGAAAGGCAGGCAAGCTGGTAGACCGCAAGAACGGCAAGAGCGCTTACTGCAGTCGCGTCAAGGCAGCGGCGGCACTACAGGACTTTGTCTCGCGTGTCCGGTGTAAGCATCTGTTCCTCAGCTACAGCAACATGGGCGACAAAGGCGATCCGCGGTCAAACGCGTGCATCGCGGACGAAGACATCTGGCGGATCTTGCAGTCCCGAGGGGGTGTAACAGTTCACGAGCGGGCGTTTCCGCACTTCTCTGCGGGGAAGCGGGAAATTGAGGGGCATAGCGAGCGGGTGTTTCACTGTCGAATTACAACGGCACCTGGAGCCTAACGATGTATGTCTGTTACATAGCCGGGCCATTCCGAGCTGACACCGCCTGGGAAATTGCCGAAAACGTCCGCAACGCCGAACGCATCGGTCTGGGAGTTTCTCGGCGCGGCTACATGCCGTCGATTCCGCATGCCAACACCGCGAACTTCCACGGAGAAGGCACCGATGCCTTTTGGCTCGAGGGGACGAAGGAGCTCATGCGCCGGTGCGACGCGGTCGTCCTCGTACCCGGATGGCAGAAGAGCAGCGGGACGCAAGGGGAGATTCGGGAAGCGCGACAGCTTGGCATCCCTGTGTTGCTGTACGTCAGCGATCTGCCTCCGCCCGGGATGTTCGATAGAGTGTTCCCACGCAGGGCAGCCGGCGGGCGCGTCGTAGCTGAGAGGTGGTGGAGCAGGCTCGAAGAGATGGGGGCTAACCTGTGACCACTCTGCGCTTAGTACCGTTCGACCTGGAGACCACGTCCCTCGACACCACCTCCGCCCGGATCTGGTCTTTCGGCACCGCCACGTCCGAGACCCTGCTCAACCCCGGCGTCGAGATCCCCGAAGTCATTCGGGAGAAATGCCACATCAGCCCCGAGCAGCTCGAGGCCATCGCCGCCGCGCCGTCCTGGCCCGACGCCGGCCCTGAGCTCGTTGAGGACCTGCGAAAAGCGGACGCCGTCCTGACGCAGAACGGCCCGAAGTACGACGTCCCGGTGCTCGAGAATGAACATCACCTGCGCGGGCCTGCCGGGCTCAAGCGTGTGTTCGACGTCCGGACGCTTGCATTCGAGGCCTGGCCAAACTTATCGAACCACAAGGCGGGCACCGTGGCGGTAGAGCTGGGCCTGGTGAGTGCTGCGGACGTCGCGGCTCATTCGCACGAGGCGCAGTTCGACTGTGGGCTCGTGAGGCTTATCTGGAATCGATTGCCGCCGAAGTGGACCGCGGACCTGGATAAGGCGCTTGGGTTTCAGGAGCGGGCGGAGGCGTTGCAGAGTGGGGACTGGGAGCGATTCGGCGTGACACCGGAGGACGGGCCGTCGTTTCTATGGTTCAGGACGTGCAGGCGATGCATGGGCGAGGGGTGCGCCGAATGTGCTCAACAGGGCTTCGTGCACCACACCAAGAATAAGCGAGGGCGTGCGGTGGATGCTGGATATTTGCGGTGGCTAAGGAAAATCGATAGCTGCCCAGCCTATTTGCGTGGAGACGCACTGTGAAGATTCGACCCAGCACACTTACGAGCCTGCTCTACACCGCAGCCGACGCCTCGAGCTTCCACCCGCAGCTCCGTGCCTACCTGCACTGCGCACTGGCTGACCTGGACGCCTCGAACGCCAAGACAGACCAAGATCTCGCCGCGGCCCTCCGGCGGCGCCTTCCGCAGGTGAGCACGCTGCCAGACACTGTGCGCGCGTTACTGACGATGCGAGTGCCGTCCGTCACGCTCGGGCAGCTGATTCTACCGGACGTGGTGGGCGCGGCGGTGCGGGACTTCGTAGAGGAGCAGCGCTGCGCCGACGCGCTCAGTGTGAGTGGAGCAGACCCTCGCCACAAGCTCCTACTCTCTGGCCCGACCGGCTGCGGCAAAACGGCCCTGGCCGGTGCCATCGCTCACGGACTGAACCGGCCTTTCTACGTTATGCGCACATCCGGCGTGGTCGAGTCTCACATGGGCGAGACGTCGCGCAACCTGGCCAAGGTCTTCGATTTCGTCTCGAGCCACCCCTGCGTCGTGCTCATTGACGAAGTCGATGGTGTCGCCACGCGTCGAGACGACAAGCAGGAAGTGGCAGAGCTTCGGCGCATCGTGGGGTTCTTGCTCCAGGCGTTCGACGCGCTGCCAACGCACACGGTCATTGTTGCAGCAACGAACCTGCCAAAGTGCGTGGACGGGGCGTTGGTGCGGAGGTTCGACGCGCGGTTGCACTTGCCGATACCTTCAGCCGCACAAGTGTTGCAATATCTGGCACGGTTCGCGCTCGATCCGATTGCGTTAGAGATACAGCTCCCGCCGGCGGTCAGTTACGCGGACCTGGCGCAGCTCGAAGCGGCGGTGCGGCGAGCTGGAGTGCTCGGACACGTGCCGCAGGTTGAGGAGGGGTTGGCGCGATGGGAGAGGGCGAGACAGGCGGCGAACATTTAACGCGACAAGGACGACACGATGTCCAATGATACTGGCTATTGCCTCTACGAAATGTCCGCCGGATTCGCCGGACTGACCCGTTATCTGCTCGGTTGCGGGCGCCTCTTCAGCCGCATCGGCATCAAGGATGGGCTCGCTCCGGCTACAGCTGAAGAGCTCAAGCTGGGCTCCGCGCCGAGCTCGATCGTCTGGGTCGAGCCGGACCCAGGCATTGTGGAGATCCTGCGGATGATCTCGACGCCGGAGCTGGCCAGGGCAGCCGCAGCGGAGCTGCGGGACACTGAGTACGCCAACCCGATCGCGCTTTGGGAGCACATTCAGGATAACATCGAGGCGAGCACGCCAGCAGAGATGCTGATCGTCCTGGCGTGGAGTTGGAAAGGTGAAGGCAAGCACTTCGCCGAACAGCGCACGTCAGGCTTCGCGCAGAAACAGCTCAATCGCCATGGTGTGGTACAGAATGAGCGAGTCCGGCTGGTGACGCTGGCGAAGCGCCTCGATGCCCACGCGGACGCGCCTTGGCCGAACGTGACGATTGTGCAGAGCACTGCAGGCGCAGCTCTGGAGAGTCTGCCGGCCCCTTGCCCAGGCGACCACGTCAACGTGGACCGACCCTACGTGAAGACCACGAAATACCCGAATGCGCACGGGATGCCGGATGAAGAGCTGGCGGAGGTGTGCCGGTGGGGGCTGCAGCACGGAGCGTCCGTGTCGGTACACGAGGGAAAGCCAATGAAGGACGAGCTGAAGAGGTGGACAGGAGCAGAGTGGCGGGAAGTAGACCTGAAGGGGAAGAGACCAGGGGCGGACCCACGTTTCAGTAAGGCTGGGGAGTGGCTCATGGTCGCGGGTGAACGCCATGAGTGACACTTTGCCATTTCTCGCCGGGTATTCATTATGCACAACCGTGGAGGACTGGGTTCGCTGTCTCCGTGAATCCTCCGACGCCTCCGAGCGCGCGGAAGATTACGAAACCCGCAACGCTCCCGACCGGCTCGCCCACGAAAAGTCAGCCCTCCGCTCTGAGCAGGGCTCGCTCATCTGCGGTATCAGTCTCGCATGGAGACGCCCAGACGGCCTCTTGCGCTCCTGCTATGCCGGCTTCCGCCACGACCCGCGCTATGCCGGCTTCAAGCAGCCCGACGCGGAACATAGCATGCAAGCGTACCGCGATAACTGCCGAGATCTGCCTGCGCACAAGCTGCGCATCGGACATAACTCCCAGCGCCTCGAGCGTGCTGCGGACCTCCGCGAGCACGTTCCCTGGCCTCTCCCTGGCCAGGGGCACGATACCCTCATCGCCTACCGAATCACGAACCGAGGCGTCGGTCCCCGAGAGCTTCTAAACCTAAAGTTACTACGAAAAACATATCTGCCCGGACGCGGGTACGAGGACGTGAAGGACGGGCTCGACACCTGGCTCAAGTCCCACGGCTTCCGCCCCGGCGCTGACATCTGGCGCGCGCCCGTCGCCCTGTCCGGCGAGTACGGTGCAGGCGACACCTGCTCAACTCTCGAGCTCTGGGAGGACGTAAAGCCCTACGTCTATCGCCCCTGGCGCTGGCCAGATGAGTTCGGGTGGTGGTGGGAGCGCGGTTACTTCGACCTCTCCGGGGGCGAGCGTGGGGAGCTGTCCGACGCAGGCCCTGAGCTGGCGGACCTGTACGACCTGGAAATGGAAACCGGCTATCAGGCCCTGCTCGCCTCCCAACGTGGCACACGCTTTGACCTGACGACGGCAGCGCGCCGCGCCGACGGAGCCACCCGCATGCAGCGAGCCTGTGCCGAGTGGGTCCGTGCAAAGGTCCAGGCAATGCAAGAAGAGCTTGGCCCACTGGGCTGGCTCCATATGCGACGCATGAGCGCCAAGCAAAAAGAGGCCCTCACGCCCGAGAAGCGCGCGCTGGTGGAGCAGCGGGAGTCCGAAGCGGAGTGCAGCACGGACCTGACCCGGCTCAACCCGAACGCGCCCGCCCAGATCAAGCGGTTGATGTTCGGGGACGGAGGGGCACACACAGGGTTGGGCGTTCAAGTCGACACACGCTTTATGAGCAAGAAGTTCCAGCTCATGAACGGGGCAGAGCAGGAACGCGTCATCGCAGACCCAGTGAAGGTAAGAGCTTACGCAGGTATCACCATCGATGCGATGAAGGCTTACTCTGACGCCTACCCGCAGCACCGAGAGCTGTTTAGCGTAGTCGGGGTCCTCCGCAAAACGAGCACGGTGCTGCAGTGGGCTAAGTCTATCCCGAATCGATGGTGTCTCAAGGGTATGCCTACCCGCTGGTGGGACGAGCAGGCGGGCGACACGCGCGTCGCTCGCATCTACCACCAGGTAGGTACCGTGCAGACCACATCCGGGCGTATGAGCAGTTCAGATTACAATGCCACAAATGTCAGCTCGACCAAGGCTCTTCGCATCGGCGGGCGCAAAGTCAACAAAGCCACAGGCGAAGTCATCGTCCGTAGCGTCCTGGACATCCTCCGGGAACATCACGGCGTCGAATTTGTCCAGGATCTAATCCGTACGATGGACGTTATGCGGGACGACGGCGTCGACTTCGGCATCCGCTGCCTCTTCCTCGCGGATGAGGAGCACGCCGGACGCCCCATCGACCTCTCGCAAATCGAGGTACGCATCTTCGCCGGACTTACGGGGAACGCCATGCTCTGCCAGGGCTACGGGACACCTCCGACGGAAGTGCAAGTCGCGTCCGAGCTCCGCTTGCTCCGTGAGATGGGCGAGGGCACCCTCGACATCGACGGCTATCTCAAGCGCTGCGTGCTCGACCCGCAGCGGCACTGGCGCGGCACACCCATCGACGCGCACAGCCTCGTGACCGCGATGACCACGCTGGACCACGAGATCCAGTCGATGGGGCTGCTCCGGACCGACTACGAGGACGTGCTCCAGCTCTGCGCGGCGGACGAAGACCGCGCCATCCTGCGTGTACTAAACGCGAAAGGCGCGTGGCAATCTGAGGATGGGCGCGGCGCGCGGGACCTCTCCCGCGAAGAGATGCAGCAGGTACTCAAGGCCGTTGCAGCGGCAGACCGCGGGGATGCCGAGGCGCTGATCCGGATGCTCGTGGCCGCGCGCAAGAGCAAGAAGTCCATCACGTTCGGGATCATGTATGGTATGGGCGTACCGAAGCTCGCTCGCTCCCTGGGCATGACGATCGAGGAGGCCCGTGCATTCTTGGCAGAGAGATACTATGCGGCATTCCCGGAGGCGAAGTCCTTACCGCGTCGGATCGAGGAGCAGATCGTCAAGCGCGCCACCGAGGCGAACGGCTGGAAGGGCTGGATGCGCCACCCAGCCGGGAGGCGCTTCATGTTTGACGTAGTGTACACGCACTTACCGTGGCGTAGCCAGGTGTGCCCGACTAAAGCAAAGGGGAAGAAGCCTGGGCAGAATGTAAGGCCGTGCTCAGAGTGTAAACTCACGGCACAAAACAGTTATATCTCTGTCAATCGTTTCATTCAGGGGCTGGCAGCCGGACTGTTTAAAATCGGCGTCGTGCGTGGTGCCCAATTGCTGACGATGCCGTCATTCGGGCGCATTGCGCGAGACCGGGTGACGCGTCGCTGCTATGGGAACTCTTGGCTCGACCGCGAGATCCACGATGAGAACATCTTTATGCTGCACCGGGACGTGGACGACGCGCGTACGGATTACGCACTCAGGTCCGGCATGACGCTGGTGAACCGCGTCGGAACTCCGCTCGAGACGTCGTCGGAGAGATTCCAAGTAAGCTGGGAAGACAAACACGAGGTTAAGTATGCGTCACTCAACGATCGTTAGCCACATCGCTGCTGCTATTCGCTATGGCGTTCTCTGGTTGCTCACCCTACTCGCAGCCGTTCTCGACATTCTGATCGCATCCATCATCGGCGCACTCGCTGGATATGCTACGCAGTTCCTCTTCCTCGGCGACGTTATTCAAGATGGACTTTTCGCGGTCGGGCTCCCGCACGGCGATGTCGCCGCACTCGGTGCGCTGCTCGGTTTTGTGAGCGGGTGCCTGCGGGTGGGCTCTGTGGCAGAAAGGAAGAGTGGCGCATGAGCTATCCATCCCGCGCCTGTCACATCGAATCCCTAACCGGCTGGTCCCACGCCGACACCCTGGCCCGCATGCGCACTCTCAAGCGCGCCGATGTCCGCGCCAAACGTCGCGAGACCGGCTACACGACCGCAGCCTGCGAGGCCCTTCTGCTCGGCGTAGATGTGCCGGAAGAAGAGCGCTGGAGCGATTGCAGCACGCCTGGGATCATATGGGTCGAGTCTGACGACTACGGGCGCGTCGGGTTGAGGGTAGAGGACGGCGACGCAACGCATCACGTGCTTCACCTTCTGCCGGACTTTGCAGGGCGTCCCGTCGATCTGAAAGACGTGAAGCGAAAAGCGGGGCTGCTTTTTCGATGCAGCATCGGCGCGGTCCGCAGAACTGGCGACACTATGAAGAGCCGGCGCCCTCGGACGTCAATTCGCGGCAAAAGCTAGCTAGGCGCTGAAAGTTCAAGAATAGCGAAAATCGTCATTGACAAGTAGCGCGCTCATCTGGATAATAAACAACTAGCGGCCCTGAAGTTGGTGAAACCCTCGCGCAAGTCACGCAGGTGAGTAGCGCCTACGGTACGTTTGGGGTCGCCCCTTTCTACACCAGAGGATACGCAACGTGCTCATCTGCATTGAAGGTATCGACGGGTCCGGGAAAAGCACGCAGGCCAAGCTGCTCGCGGACAGCATCCAGGGAGCCGTCTTGCTTAAGTTCCCGGCGTACGAGACGCCGGTGGGCCAAGCCATCCAGTCCTACCTTCGCGGCGAAGTTGGCTGGATGCTCCGCGATCCGCAGTCCCCTATGATCCTTCGCGTCGAATCCGACCTTTCACCCGACGAGATCCTCGCAGCGACGGAATATCTCAAGCGGGTGTCGAGCGCCCGCGGGTTTATCGTACTGGAACCAGACGCATCTATTGAGCAGGCTGGCGTGGCTCCCTCGCAGGCAGAGCCCCTCGCCCTCCAGGCCCTCATGACCCTCAACCGCCTCGAGCTCGTCCCCACAATCCGCGCGCACCTCTCCGCCGGACGGACCGTCGTGCTCGACCGCTACTGGCCTTCCGGCGTCGCGTACGGCGCAGCTGACGGGCTCGACGCAACCTGGCTCGAGATGGTGCACGAGCTGCTGCCCCAGCCCGATCTCATGCTGCTGGTCGACCTGGACCCGAAGCTGAGCGTGGAACGTCGTCCGGAGCGGGCGGACGCTTACGAGGCGGATCAGGGACGGCTGGAGCGGGCGCACCACGCGTATATGAAGCTCTGGCAGAGTCACTGCCTCGACGGACGCTGGCATATTATCGAGGGAGACGCTCCGTTGGAGCAGGTACAGCGCAGCATCTGGAATTACGTAGACGCGTACGTCCTTGACCACGGCGAGACGATAGTGTGGAAATTCTCGTCAAAGATATCGACTGACGATCTTTGTCAACGCATCCTGCGCTGAGTTAGCTGCGCACACTCACATGTAGAAAGTAACGATTACTATGCCCATACGCCCTATCGAAGCCGTTTTCAAAGACCTCAACCGTCTGCTCGAGGAAGCACTCGACGCTTACCCGACCGAAACGATCGGGAATCTGTCCACCACGATCGCACAGGTCGACCCGCTGCGCATGGATGCTGGATACCTGATCTCCCTTTTGTCCGACGAGGAATCGGCGGCGGAACAGCCCCGACTGCGCGAGATTATCCTGGGCCGGATCCGAGCCGCGGATCCGGAAGATCTGGCTCGGTTCCGCCTCGTGCTGGCAAAGAGCGCTCCGTGGCTGTGCAAAGAGATCTTTGAGGGGATCGACGCATGACCGGACGAGAGATTCGCCGACAGGATGCCCGCACCTGGACCGACGGCCTGACCACGGTCAGCATCGCAGCCGACTCCCTCGCCCCGTGCGGCGCGCGGCTCACAACGCTGCACGTTACCGGCTTCTGGAAGATCCTTCTCCAGGAGATCGAGCGGCACCGCGTCTTCTCGTTCTGCGTGGGCTCGAGTCGGGCCATCCCGGCGCGCAAGTTCCGCAAGCAAGTCATTGAGCGCCCGTTCATCCCGCTGCACTGGGGCGCCAACCGCCCCGGTATGCAGGCCAGGGAAGAGCTCACGGGCTGGAGACTCGGTGTCGCGGTCCGGGCGTGGCTCTGGCTGCGCTGGGTCGCCGTGTCCGTGTCCTGGCTCCTCGACCACGTCGGGTTGCACAAGCAGGTTGCGAATCGACTGCTCGAGCCGTGGGCTACCGTGGACATGGTCGTGAGCGCGACGGAATGGACCAACTTCCTTCAGCTCCGGGACCACCCGGATGCGCAGCCGGAGCTGAGGCAGGTGGCTGCGATGATCCGTTATGCGCTTGACTCCAGCGTGCCGGCTAAGCTCGAGGCGGGGCAATGGCACACTCCGTTCGTGGAGGAAGGCATCCACCCGCAGGTTACGTCTGCGGCCCGGTGCGCCCGAGCCAGCTATCACCAGTGGGCGGAGAAGACGTGCGAGGACGACCGCCGCCTCGTTGCGCAGCTGAGCGCCGCGACGCCGAAGCACTTGTCGCCTTTCGAGCACGTGGCGCAAGCTCTGGAGGCACCTGAGCGGTGTGGGAATTTTGTCGGGTTCAGGCAATGGCGGGCGGATTTTGTGGATGAGGCTGGAGGGGACTATGCAAACTGCGCCTGAAGTCGGACGTTGGATCGTGTACTACCGTCGGCGCGGCAGACGCGCGCGTGACGCTAAGGGGCGCAACGTCAGCGTGTCCGGGACATTTACGGCGGCAACGCGACAGGCTGCCCTTCGTGCCTGCCGCACGTCAGCACAAGGGCCTGGCTCTCGCGGGCGATGCGTCTCAACGCTTGAGGCGGTTCGCTGGAACGAAGCCCCGGTCTACTTGCAGCAGCTAGCACATCAGGTGGACCTGGAGCGGGAGGAAGTTCGCCGCGCCGTGGAGCTGGCAGAGTCGGTGCCGGAGGCGCTGCGATGACCGAATCCGAAGCCACACGCGCCTTCTCCGCCGCGGCGGAGAAGCGAGGCTGCAAGACGCAGGTGCTCGCGGGCTCGCTGTACCAGACCGGTGTCCCGGATCGTTACTTCCTATCCGCGTCCGGGCGGCACTGCTGGCTCGAGTTCAAGATGTGGAGCCGGAAGACGCTGCCGGAGCGGATCGGTTGGCTCGCGCTTTTTGGAAGTCCGAGGCGGGCTGCGCAGGATGAGTTTGTCCGGGCGATCTGCGCGCGGGATCCGGATGGGGCGCGGGTTTGTGTGGCACACCCGGAGGGGGAGATGTGGGCGCTTTATAGGCCAGGGGAGCGTCCGGAGTATGAACTGGATAACGCGGTGCGGGGGCGAGATGGGATCCTACACTGGATTTGTGGAGGATGACCGTGAGCAACGACCGCGCGCAACAGGCGCTGGCAATACTCGAGGCGCTGACTGACTTCCTCGAAGTGGCGCAATTCTCGCACGATGCCGAGGACAACGAAAGCAATTTCTGCTATGAGTGCGGTGTGGTCGCTTACCGCTGTAAAGTGCCTCCGCACGCGGACGACTGCGCCGTAGCGCGGGCACTTGAATTTCTGAAGAAGGACACGAAGTAATGGATTCCATCGACGACCTGCTCGCCGCCATGTCCAGCAGCACACACGAGACTTACGACGTCATCCTCATCGACGGCAACGGCGTCACTCACCCCGCCCACGCAATGGTGCCTCCCGCGCCTGGCCCGGCCCGCGCGAAGGAAGTCTCAACCCTCGTCTGGTCAAAGCTCGACCCGGTCCTCGAGCGCTACTCCGCCGCTCGAGTCGTGCTCACCTGGGACGGTGCCGACAACCGCGCCAGCCGCCGCGCACTTCACCCGTGTTACAAATTTGGCCGCGCGGCCAAAGACCCGGAGCTCCGTGCCGCCATGCACGCCGTCTACCGCACCGCCAAGCTTCGCGGCTATGCCCAACCTGTCGAGCGAGACTACGAGGCCGACGACGTGATCGCGTCCCTGGTCCGGCAGCTGCGCGCCCAGAATCAGCGCGTGCTCATCATCTCTGAGGACCGGGACCTTCACCAGCTCGTCTGTGGGACCGTGCACCAGCTGCACCCGCGTGACGGGGCGCTGTGTGACCCGGTGACGGTGGACATCCGCGGGCAGCACGCGGCGACAGCCCACACGCACCGGAAGGCGCTGCGGGGCGATGCGGGGGATAATATTCGGGGGCTGCCAGGTGTTGGGGAGAAGGTCGCGGACGCGGCGTTGATGGAGTATCCGGAGCTGGTCAGAGACTGTTTGCACGGGAAAGTGCAGTGGCGGAGGCTGTCAGAGGCTACGCTGAAGGCGCTGGCCAGGTCCGGAGCGAGCATGTGTCATCCGGCGCGGGCTCCAAAATGTGACAAGCGGGAGTGCGGGGACGTGGCGGCGCTGAAGGCGGTGCAGGAAACGATCCGAGAAACGTACTGGCTCGTGAGTCTTGAGGACGGGCTGGACATCCCCCTCAGCGAGGAGCAGCGCACATGAAGCCTGGCTGCACAGTCGTCCACCGCTCTACCGGACAACACGGCACCGTCCTCGCCGCACTCACCCCGCACGAGGATGCCGTGCCGCACCTGAACCGAGTCTGGGACGAGCGACCAGACCTTCACCACGCTTCGGTATTCGTGCTGCGCACGGCCAGCTCTTTGCGCCGAACCATGCCTATGTTGCTGGTCGCCACTGAAACGAGTGGAGCGGGACAGCCCTTTCACGAGCGTCCGTGGCTTTGGTACACGCCAGCGTCTCTCTGGATGACACCTACGGAGCGAGAGCCCCGGCGGTACGTCTGGCGGGATACTGGCGCTGGGCATCAGCTTTGGGATAATGTCCACGAATGTTGGTGCACAGAGAGGCGCGCGGACGGCGGGGTTGATGTGCCGGCCTGGCTACGGGAAGAGATCGAGCGGCGGCTCGAGATTGATCCGCCGGAAGAGCCAAGCGCGCTGCCGTGAGGTTCCATTTAGTCAAATGTTAATAGGAGTGACAGTATGTCTCTGTTGAGCCGATTCATGTGTAGTATCGTGCTGTTGGTTTCTCTCGCCGGTTGCAGCGGAGAAGAGGATGGAGACGACGACAGCCCCTCCTCAACCCCAATCGCGGAGGCGTCTCCCGTCCCAACGCCGATCCATGATTACCTTCACGTCTTCTCGGTCGAGCTGAGCGACTCCGCTTCAGGAGTAGATCTTGACGATGACGGGTCCGTCGACAACCGCATCGGGGACACACTTGACCTGGCGCATTCTATCGCCCTCGAGTCTATCGAAGCGACGTTGAAATCCGGTGATTTACCATTCGGGGACGAGTGCGAGCCCGGATCCCCTACACTCTGCGGGGACACGATATTTCTTGATGCGCAGGCAGTCCTCGACCGGGAGCTGTCCAGCGAGGCGCTTGCCGCTGCGGTGTACAGTCCCGTCGCCGCAGGCCAGGTCAACTATGTCCTTGAATTCAGCGGAGACGGCGCTGCAGTGGACTTGAATTGGTACGCTGGGCAACCTAGCGGAGAGTCCTGGACGCTGGAAGCTTCGCTGGGAGCGCAGAGCACGAGCAGCTTCATCCCGGACGGGCACACGACTTTCGGGCCTGGGAGCGTGACGCTCACTCTTTACCTGGCAGCGCTGGACGCGTACGGAAATGAGACCACGCGTCCTATTTCTATGGTGCTGCACGCCGGAAAGACAGTAACCGACACGTACTCGCCCGCGAGGATGACCAACATCGCGAGTGGAGGCGCTGTCCTGACCGAAGACGTGCTCTCGTGGGTCAACTACGCCCTGCTTGACATACGTGCCCACGTAGAAGGACTTGAGGAACTTGACACGGAAGCCATTCTAGCGGAGGTCGACGAGACACTAGAGGCGCAGGGTGCACCGGACTACGACATTAACCTCGACGGCGTCAACGACAGCCACACGATCGGCCTCCTACTCGGGGCCGACGCAGCCGACGTAGATGTGAGTGCGGCGCAAGATGAGCTCGTCGAGCTACCTTAAGTTCCAGGTTAGACTTGCATTGACATTTCCTCACTTGCCAAGCTAAACTCAACGAGAGCATCGGACTCGTCCGGTGCATTCAACGCACAACAACTGGTACAGACAGGGCCACTTTATGACACAGACACGCAGGTTTGGACTTATTATCGCTATGTTGCTGACACTCACCGCGGGTGGATGTAGCGGAGAGGACTATGAGGATGACGACGACGGAGACCCGTCCTCCGTTCCCGGGGACGGCACGCCTGAGCCTACTGTGGCGCCCGGGGACGGCGACGGCGACGACACATCTGGGGCGGAGGACGCGGACGGGGACGGATACTCGAGCAAGTACGACTGCGATGACGCGGACGCGGACGTCAATCCGGGGGCGGATGAGATCTGTAACGATGTGGACGATAACTGCGACGGCGGGACGGATGTGGGCGGGGATTACTACCTCTACTACATCGACGCGGACGCGGACACGTACGGGAGTGAACTGACCACAGTGACGGTTAAGTCGTGCGATCCTCCGCTTGGATACTCGCGCGTGAAGACGGATTGTAACGACCAAGATCCGGAGATACATCCAGGTGTGGGGGATCCGGTGGATGGTATCGACAACGATTGCGATTGGCAGATCGACAATCACACGATTTACACGGACGATGACGGAGACGGGCAAACCGAGGAAGACGGCGACTGCAACGACTATTCTTTCTACGTGTACCCAGGTGCTAACGAAATCGGAGACGGCATAGATAATGACTGTGATGGGTCGATTGACGAGGACTACATGGACACTGATGACGCTGACGGGGACGGGTATTCTATCGCCAATGGCGACTGTAACGACCGAGATGATCCTGGGTATAGCGGGGCTGATACCTATCCGGGTGCCCCAGAGATATGCGATGGGGACGACAACGACTGTGATAGTATCAGGGATGAGGATTGCGACATAAGCATACCCATCTCTACCGACGCAAATCTCCAGACTGAAGCGCCGGATCTGGCGGAAACGTATCAGCGTAACAGTATCGGCATAAGTTCTCCAGTGAAGTTCGCCGCACCCACCGCATCAAAATAGCCAAGCCAGCGACCGCCGTCTCGTGTGGTCAGCGTGCACGCGTGTGGTTTTTTCTGATCTGTTTCTGTGTATAATATGCGAAAGCGCCTATTGGTGTACTGCCGAGCGTCCACCGCAGCCCCTCCTAGGTCTTCCGCGCCGACGCGCGCCGCGTGAAGAAACGTATCTGTGTTCCCGCTGTCATACTCTCCGTAGAATACAGCGATCTGACCTGCTTCATTCAGAAACATCGCTCCAGGGCCAGACTGCGAGCTATTATCAGCGTCTTTGGCTAAAGCCACGCCAACAGCGGTTACCTCCCCCGTCAACGTTTCGTCTAAAACAGGTGTCACTGCGATTGTTTGGATCAGGTCGTTATACTCAACCGACACCCACACCCAACCCGTCACCGGGTCCTGCACCATCGCAGGTTCGCTGATCGCCGCAACCGAAGTCACAGCCCACCCCTCATTCGAATTGGTGGACCAGCTCGCCCCGTACGTGTCCGACACCACGACTTTCGCGACCGATGTCCCATCATCATATGCAGCCATCACCGCGAGCCGGTGGCTCCGTAGCAGGAGCGCAAACGGCTGCCGCAGCGTCGGCGGGCCAGCGACGGCGCTCACGTCCCACACCGTCGTGGCAGCCCCCCAGGTTGCGCCGCTGTCCGTGCTCGCCTTGAAGTAGATCACGTCCTGGTCGTCGTAGAAGCACAGGTGCCGGTACGTGCCGTCGCTCACCGGTACGCGAAGGATTGAAGCCCCGGACGTGGCGGTCGTGGTGGCGATCGTGGTCAGCGTCCCGAGAACGCCAGAGCGCGGGTTGTAGAGCCGACACGCTACGATCGTGGCCTTTGCGCGGACGCACAGAATCTGCTGATCGTCTGTCTCAGCCATCGAGAAGGCTAGGGGTGTCGCTGCGTCGGACTCGAAAACGACGGTAGACACAATGGACAGCCCACCGGCCTCCGCTATCTGAAGCACCGGAGCCGCCTCTGCCCCTTGCACCCCCTCCCCCTTCTTCCCATACGCCAGGCTACACTCCCGCCTGTCGATAATCGCCATTACCCCGCCGGACCGCTGCACGTCCGCCAGCACGATGTCATCATTCGAAGGCAGTCTCGTCCGTGTGACTAGCTCGAACGTAATAGCAGGCCTGAGGTGCACGTCCCGGACGCTCGACGCCGGCTCCGCTGCGTGATAGCTCCCCGCGATCGAGAACGGCACGCCGGACGCCGTGGCAGTGGCGTTGCGTCCCATCGTCGCGCCGGTGTCCGAGGCGACACTCAGGAGCTCCCAGACACCCGCACCCTGCCCGCCGTCGGAGGCTCCCAGCGTCGCCTGGTCCGCGGGGTCGATCTTGACGTAGGTTCCGTGCGCTCCGCCCTCGCCAGAGCCCGCGTAGCGCGTCAGGGTGGTGCTGGTGCCGACAAGCCCAGCGTTCGCGTTCGTAAACGCCAGCGTGCCCGGCTCGTAGGCTGTCGTGGCGCGGCGCATGACGAGCGTGCGCCAGGTGCCATCGTTGGGGACGACGAGGGAGAGCGTCTTCGGCGGGACCAGTGTGTAGGGGCGGTGCTGCCCGGAGACGCGGAGCACGTAGCCGTCCGGGTCGACGGCGACCTGCTGCCCGAGGGAGCTTGTGCCCAGGACCAGGTAGCCGGCGTTGCTGCCGTCTTCGGCGACGATCCAGTCGTCTTCGAGTTGGCCACCGGAGCGACGGTTGATGACGAGGCCGGTCCGGGCGAAGGTGCCGAGGCGGTCCAGGCGGATGCGTTCGTCATTTTCGTATTGGAGCCAGGAGAGCTCGTCGTGGCCGAGCTTGAGGTTGGTGGTGGTGCTGGCTTTGTATTTTAGGCCGGAGGAGGTGAGTTGGGACATGGAATACCTCGTGGAGTAAGTAAGGGGAAGTATAAGTAGGCGGATTGTAGCATGGATTGGTGAATAAAAAAACAGCCCCCGCACCGAGATGCGGGGGCTGTTCACACTTACAGCATATAAAGGCGGGGAGTGCATGGAGGGACCAAGACAGTGTAGCACCCCCGGCGCTTAGTGGCAATAAAAGTTTCACAAATCGCGCGCTCGCGCGAACCCGGACCGCCAGAAAAATGTCATTGACTAACTTACCGTAATCGCTGCACTTTATTCTAAGAATTTTGGTGACAATCGATCCGAGCTCAGCTAGACTCATTTCAATCTCGCGGCAGCACGTCGCGCAGCGCTTACAGCATGTCCAGTCTGCTCCCATTCCGCTAAGTCAAACCAAGCCCATTGAGGCAAAGTGCGTCCACATGGAGGACACCGTGGTCGATCCGTCAGCATCGTCCGGAGGAGCCGCTCGAGGCACTCCGAACGGCGCTATGCTCTCGTTCGAAGAGCAAGCCGCAGTATGGGCCACCGAGCTCGACGTAGAGCTGACCGCAATACGAGAAACGCATCGCGAGCAAAAAGCGCTTGCGTCCGCGCTGTGCCAAGAGGCGAAGCAGCGATTTCGGGACCGGTGTGCCATGTACCGCCAGACTCTAGCCGCTCAACACAAGCCTGGTCTTCGGTCCGGCTCCCGCGGGGAGTGGGTCAAGAAGCTGAAGACACGCAAAGGACGCGATGGCATCACCCGATACTCAAGCGACGCGCGGAACCTTGAGATCATCTTCGCGGAGTCGGAGGAATTCAAAGGCAAGATAGCCCTTAACGAGCTCAGCCACCAGATCGTAGTGCTGGAGCCAATCCGTTTAGCGAAGGCCACGGGACTCCATGACCTGGGGCAGGCTAATGAACGCGCCACCGACCGGCACGTCACTGAGCACGACTACACCCCTGTAGTGCAGTTCCTGCAGCACCAGTATGACATGCTTGACGTGTCCGAAGGAATGGTAGAGCGCGCTCTCTCGACGGAGGCTCGCCGCTGGACCTATCACCCTGTGCGCAAGTATCTCGCCGCTGTCTACAAGCGCCACGGGCACGCAATGTCTACGTCGGACGCGGAAGCGCTCGTCTACGGCTTCCTTGAGCGGCATTGTGGGGCACGTGACGCGTCCATAGACACGGAGACTGGTAAGGAAGTCGAGCACCCCGAGGTGACGCAGGCCAAGTCGCGTGTAATGCTGCTGTCTGCCGTGGCTCGCGTTCTGCCCGCCGCAATGGACAGGCAAAACCCCAAGTCGTATGGACTCGAGTACCGGCGACCTGACGCGAGCGCTATCAACATCACGCACGGTCCCGGGTGCATGGTGAAGCAAATGGTAGTGCTTCAAGGGCGGAGCAATCTTGGGAAATCCTCACTCATTCAGGCTTTGTCCCCAGACAGGTCTTGGGTGTCCGAGGAGCACATCGACTTCAGCGATACGAAAAAAGCCATTGAGGTGCTAGCAGGCAAGTGGCTTGGCGAGTACCCCGAGTTTGATCAAGCATTGAAGTGGCGCGCGTCCGCACAGCAGTGCAAGCAATTCATCTCGAAACACAAAGACAAGTTCCGCCCCGCATACGCACGGCACGCTGTTGACGTCGAGCGCCAGTTCGCGATCTTCGGTACGATGAACCCCCTAGCCGTGCTCAACGACGACTCTGTCCGGGGAGAGATCAGCAGGTTTCTTGTGGTGTCTTGCGGCGTAGGATGGGACAAGAATCGATCGATTGATACGCACGCTATCGCCCAGGAACGGGACTTGATCTGGGCCGCAGCGGTAAAACTCTACATTGCAGGCGCAATCTGGTGGGTCGACCGGCAGCGGCATGAAGAGCTGGCGCAGCAGCTCATCGACGTGCAGGCGCAGCACGAGGTTGAGGACAACTACGAGGAAGCTGTACTTCGGACATGGCTTGACCGACCTGTCTTCCGCGCCAGAGACTGGGAAGACTGCGACCACATCCCGCTCGAAGTGATCGTCGAGAACGCGTTCGCCCGCAAGGGTGAGCAAAATACGTGGAGTCCGGGCACCATGTTCGGCAAGAACATTACCACCATGCTGCGGCGGATGGGCTGGGACAATCGCCCCATGCGCTCCAAAGAGCAGCACGCGCGCTACCTGCATGCGCCGGTTGGGCGGACATTCCGCCCGTGGTGGAGGCCACAAGGCGCACCCGCCGCGGCAGACCCCACGCCAAGCGCAGAGACCCCCGCGTCCGGGCAGTCTTCTGCCGATGCCTTCCCGTTTTAGCCTTCCCGAGCGTTACACTACCTCCGCCGATGCCCGCGTTACATCTGAATTGACAGATATCCTCGCAAGTGCAAGCTATTGCATTTATTAGGTATTTGTCCGAGATGCAAGCGAGTTTGCCTATCCGTTACACCGTTACACCTGGCCTAACGGAGATTTTCCATACTCAGGGAATTTTTTGTAACAGGTCCGCCCCGAGGGGTCGTTTCAATTTTCTTCCTTTTATTGGAAAATGTTTCCGGTAACAGGTGTAACGGTGTAACAGTGTAACGCTGATGTGCCGATCGGCCTCGGGTGGGTGTGGGCTAACTAATGGTATTTACTATCAGTTTATGGGTAAATTGACTATTGAGTAGGTAGCTGGCCTAGAGGGCGGTAGTCTACAAAACGACACGCAACAGCGGCCTTGTGTAACGCGCCGAGTGGAGCGGAGGCGTGCCCCACAGACGCACAACAAATGCACCACAAAACCCTCGACAGCTTCACGTCTTTTATGCTAAACTCCAATCAATGCCTACAATTGGAGGATCTATGTCAAAGACCGAAGTTCGCCTAATCACCGTGGACGAAGCCGCCGTCCGCGCTTCAGTTCACCGCAACACGCTTTACCGCGCGATCCGGCTGCCGCCCGAATTCCCAGGCCACGTCCCCAGCCTGGAAGCGCACGGGCGCACCTGGGTCCGCGCAGACACCTTCCCGGACGAGTCCATGCTGTCCGTTGCGGATGTCGTTGTGCTACGCTCGTCTTTGGCGCGGCAGGATGTTTACGCAGCCGTTTACGCGCAGCAGCTCCCCTGTCGCCGCGTTAACCAGTCCATGCGGTTCAAGCGGGTGGATGTTGAGAAGTGGCTCGAGAGCCAGGAGTAGCACATGCGCCGCCGTCACCACGAGCGCGAACCGATTTCGCGCACCTTGCGCTTCGAGATCCTATCCCGCGACAACTTCACATGTCGCTACTGCGGGGCGTCCGCCCCGGACGTGGTGCTGCACGTGGACCATATCCTCGCCGTTGCGCGAGGCGGGGCATCTACGCTTGCCAACCTGATCACCGCCTGCCAGCCGTGCAACAGCGGGAAAGGAGTGCGAGAGGTCAAGCTGCCCGGCTTCACGCCGAAGCCGAAGAAGTGTCGCCCCCGTAAACTCACGCCGGACGTCGCGGCATTCCTTGAGTACGTAGCGTCCCTCCCGATTAGACCCAATCTTGTCTACTCCCCGGGGCGAGTTGGCGAACTGAGCCGAGAAGTCCAAGGTTTGCTCGCGGGGTCCGATGGGCTGTTCGTCAAGCACGGGAGGGTTGTCTACACCCAGCTGTGCGATACCTCCCGCCCTCGTTTGTACGATGCAGGGCCAGCTGAGATCAGCAACGCGGTCCTGGACGTCGCATGCCTCGCCAAGTCGCGCTCTTCCGGCCCTCCCGCTCCGTGGGATGTTTATCCGCTCCCCGCGCCCCTTATACGGCAGATCCAGCGTGACCCTACCCACGGCATCCGCCGCATCGATTCGGTGCTACGCCACCCTACCATCGACTCCGCTGGCCGGGTCATTGCCGCACATGGCTACGACGCGGCCTCTGCCTTCTACCTGGACATCAAAGAAATCGCACCGCACATCGCGCCTGTCCAAGCCTGTACGCGCACGGATGCCTATACTGCACTAGACCATCTTCGCGCGGCATTGCCTCGCTTCGTCTACACGTCGATGACAGCGGACACTGCGCACGATTACCTCGTGGCGCAGGTGCTCGAGCACATCGCTGGACCGGGGCTCGGGTTTCAATCCCCGGCTACCGTTATCGGGGGACCGTCCCCGAGCGGCAAGTCACTCTGCGCACAAGTGCCGTACGTGGCAGCAATGGGGATCCCGTGCGGAGCACCTTTCTTGCGCGAGACGCCTGAGAACTTGCGAGCTGAAATGAGCGCCTACCTCAAGTACGATCCTTTCGGCGACATGAGGACGTTTCTGCTCGACGGAGCTCACGCGGCAGACACAAGTGTGATCAACTTACTGCAGCAGGCAGAGCGGAAGGTGGTGATTACCGGACTCGAAGAGCACTTGCTGGCGTTGCCCGCCGTCGGGGCAACTGCACTTTATACACAGATGGTTCCCGCAAAAAGAGGAACGAAGTACCCAGGGCAAGGCGGCGAAGACGAGATGTTCGAACGACTAGCTATGCCTGTCATCCGCGGTCCGATCCTCTTCTTCGCGCTGACCCTTCTGCGATCCTATATTCTTTACGGACAGGACGCGTCCATCTACCCGGCACCCTTTCCGGGCTTTGAGGCTTGGGACCGCTACATCCGACGCGCGATTCTGTGGGCGGGAGGCAACGATATCTGCGCAGACCCAGTCGCAGCCATGCCCCGTAAGCGACAACTGGCTTTCTACGCATCAGTCTAGCCCGTCCAAAGAATCTGCACATATCTCAAAAAAATGTCATTGACATTATCCCTCCACTCATCTATAACCTTGACTGTCGACATGCGAACCGGTATCCGCATGTCACTTTTATCCACACTCGCACGAGGAGAACGCCATGAACTTCCGCGACTTCAAACTCGCCGTCCAGCGCCAATTCAACGAGATGAAGACTCTGCCCCTCTACCGCGTCCAGGTCGACCCCGATCGCCTTTGGGAGCTCTACCTCGCCTCGTTCCCGCCGGGAACGAACCCGATGTTCCGCCAGCGCACCGAGCACGACTGCTCCTGCTGCCGCAACTTCGTCCGGCGCATCGGCGGCATCGTTGCGATCCGAGACGGCCAGATCGTCTCGCTCTGGGACGTACAGGCAGGGGATCCCGCGTTCCAGGCGGTGGCGGACGCCCTGGCGGCTCACGTCCGCGCGGCCCCGATCGAGAACATCTTCCTCGAGACGGAGGCGTCGATCGGCACTGATCGCAGCCACGAGCAGCTCACGGACCGGGTGCAGATCTGGGACCACTTCCACCTGCAGCTCCCGCGCGAGCGTGTCGTCGGCGGCGTGCAGCTCGGGGCCAAGCTGTCCGATGCTCGCGCCTCGCACGACGTTCTGCTGCGGGCGCTGCGGGAGATCACGGTTGACGCGATCGAGACGGTGAGCGACCTAATCGCGCAGAACGGTCTCTACCGCGGTGCGGAAAAGCAGGCGCTGGTCGGCGCCTTCAAGCAGCTCAAGGCGGAGTACGATCTTCTGCGCACGAACGATGCGCGCGATCTCTTCGTGTGGGGCTGCGTCCAGGGGTCAAGGGCATGGGCGTGCCGTGTGCGGAGCGACGTGATCGGTACCTTGCTCTGCGATCTGTCCGAGGGTGTGCCGCTCGAGTCCGCGGTGCAGTCCTTCGAGAACAAGGTGAGCGGCACCAACTACAAGAGGCCGACTGCGCTCATCACCCCGAAGATGCGTGACGCCGCGCGCACGACCCTGGACGAGCTGGGTCTCCTGGGAGCCCTGGAGCGGCGCTTCGCCGTGTCGGAGGACGTCCGGGCCACCGACGTGCTCTTCGCGGACCGTAGCACGCGGGTGAAGTTGGGAGGCGACGTCTTTGACGACCTGCCGGTGCGGGGACAGAACGCCCAGAGCCTCGGCGGCGTCCAGGAGATGGGGATCGAGGATTTCCTGCGCAACGTGCTGCCGACCGCGCAGCGGCTCGAGGTTCTGCTCGAGAACAGGCACGGCGGCAACCTGGTGTCCCTGACCGCGCCGGGCGACATGACCGCTCCCACGCTCTTCAAGTGGGACAACGCGTTTGCCTGGTCGTATGCGGGAGACGTCGCGGACTCGATCCGCGAGCGGGTGAAGAAGGCGGGCGGCAACGTGGAGGGAGATGTCTGCTGCCGGCTCGCGTGGCACAATACGGATGACCTGGACTTCCACATGGAGGAGCCGGGCGGCGGGCACATATGCTATAGCGCCCGCAGGTCCGCTTGCGGCGGAGTGCTCGACGTCGACGCGAACGGCATGGACGGCATCCGCCCGGACCCGTGCGAGAACATCGTCTACGCGTCGACCCAGACGATGCGCCACGGAACGTACAAGCTGTACGTGCACCAGTTCGCCCAGCGGCAGTCCGTCAACGTCGGTTTCGAAGCGGAGATAGACATCCTGGGGACCGTGCACAGCTTCTCCTACCCGAAGGCGCTGCGGACGGGTGACCGTGTTCAGGGCGCAGAGCTCCACGTCGGCCCGGAGGGAGTCAAGGTCGTGCCGCAGCTCGAGTCATCCCAGGCCGTCCGGGAAGTATGGGGCCTCAAGACGCAGACGTTCCACCCGGTCAGCCTGCTTACCTTGTCGCCGAATCACTGGGGAGAGCAGGGCGTCGGCAACAAGCATTACTTCTTCATCCTCAGCGGCGCCAAGAATGACGGCACAGCTCGAGGGTTTTACAACGAGTTCCTGAAGGGTGAGCTTGAAGCGCACCGCAAGGCCATGGAGCTTGTCGGTAGTCGGATGCGGACCGAGGCGTCCGATCGCCAGCTCAGCGGGTTGGGGTTCTCATCCACCCAGCGCAACAGCGTCACGGTTCGGGTTACCGGGTCGTTTACCCGGATGGTTAAGATCACTTTCTGAAGCACCACACGCACACACTGAAAGGAAAGCATCATGCAAGCGTTCATCAAAGCCAGTCGGTTGAAGCTTCGTTTTTCCACCCCGCAGGGTCTCCTGTCCGTCGAGGATCTTTGGGACCTGCCCCTGAGTGTCGAGTACACTCCGGCGAGCCGGGCCAAGCCCGCGAACCTGGACGACATCGCGATCGGGCTGAACAAGCAGCTCGAGGAGACCGGTAACAAAAGCTTCGTGAAGAAGGCCTCCGCCGTGGACGAGGCAACCCGACTCAAGTTCGACATCGTCCTTTACGTCATCGAGGTGCGCCAGGCGGAAGCGGAGCAAGCGGAGAAGAAGGCGGCGGATACGCAGAAGAAGCGGCAGATCATGGCGCTCATCGCGGATAAAGAGGATGAGGTTATGAAGGGGAAATCGGTCGACGAGCTGCGGGCGCTGCTGGCGGAGCTGTAGGCCCTACCCCTGCCTCTGCCCTCCACATGATCCTCCACATCACCTCGCCCAGCCGATCCAACTGATCCAAGCAAGCCAATAAAATGTCATTGACATTTCTACAGCCGTCTGGTACAGTCTTCTCATCAACGGTTAACGCAACGAACGGAGACGGGCATGGCGCGTGCAAGCAAAGGTGGCGAAGTCGGACGGAACGGCGAATTCTATCGGGGCGGTGAGTTCCTTCCCTCCACTAATGCTGCGAGGGGCACGTGGCGACGTGAGCAGGCACGCGTCCAGCGGGAGTTGACTCGCAAGGTCCAGGTCGCGCTGGGCGTGTGGGAGTGCCGTCCGTCCCTGGACGTGGTTGCCATCTACAGCATGTGGGGTAACGCGGTAGTGCCCGCCCACTGCACGAAGTCCGGCAAGGCGGAGCCTCACCTTATCTTCTGCGAGTATTCCGGGATGGACATCGAGAAGGTCCGCGCGCAGATCGCCAGATTTGAAGCCGGGGAGAAATGGATGCCGATGGGATGCATGATGAAGTGAGGAGCCCCTACCTCAACGTCATCGTATCCGCGAGCTCACACCTCAAATAATTAGGCGTCGCCACCACATGCGTAAACGTCGCGTCCAGCTCATCAATCGTCACCGTTGTAGCCCCCACCGCCGTCACCGTCCCATCACTCCGGCTCGACCGATCATAGTTCACTACGCTCACATCCTGCCCCACTGCGAAGCCTCTCGTGCTCGAGACCGCCAGTGCCACGCTCGACCCAGCCGTCGCGGTAGCCGTCAACGGCGTTGTGATGCACACGTGATACCGCCGCTCGAGCACGCTCACCGGCGTCAGGTACGCCGCGAGGAGCTCGCAGAGTCTGCCCGCTGACCAGTTCGGCCCCAGGTTCCCGGCCTCAACGTAGATGTCGAGAATACTCCCGTCCAGGTCCAGCCAGATCGGCGTCACGTCCGGGAAGGTCACGTCGAGCACCCACATGGCCGGCGTGCTCTCCTCGGACACGAACGCGTGTGCCGAAGCTCCCATGCGCCTCGCCTCAGCTCGGATACCCGCCGTCGTGCCCCGAAGGCGCATCGTTGCCGCCCGACGGTCCAGCCAGGCTCTGAGCTCGTCTGCGCGTTCGGCGCCGGACGCGAACATCGTCTTCTCCGCAGCGACCTGCCGCAGGTGAGGCCTGGACGACAGGTCACTCAGGTAGCGTGTCGCTGTGATGCCCTCGACGTCCACGTAGACGTCGCTCCCGGGCGCGCGTTGCCAGCCGACAGCCGCGGTGTCATCGTAGGTGCCAGGTGAAGCACCGAAGCTCGAGTAGGGCATGCGGTCCACGACCGCCCCGTTCACGACTAGCAGCGCGTGATCCGTTGTCGCACGCAGCTCCACCTTGTGAGGCACGTCAGCCCGGACAGGGCGCGGGTCGTTGCCAGGCTTGGTCGACGTGTAGCCGAACCGCCAGCCGTACCCCGCCGTGCCGAATCGGTAGAGGCCAGCCGCGATCAGTCGCGTTGCGTCGTCCAGTAGGATGGTGAATCCCGTGTCACCGTCCGCCCCGACCGAAGGCGCGCCACGCAGCACGAATGTCCCGGATACTACGCGCTCCACCTGCGCGGGCGCAGTCGTTGGCCAGGCGTAGGAAGCGAACCCGGACACCGCGGTGCTCAGGCGCAGCCGGTTGCGCACGCCTTCCACGTCGAGATCCGCGCCCTGCGTCCACTCGACGCCGTCGAGCGTATCCGAGCTAAGCGTGGATGCGTCGAGTCGAATTCGATCGCAGCCGCGCAGCTTCGGTGCCTCCTCGTGCATGAGGTAGCTTCGCCGGACGGCTCCGATCATCGCGACGGCGCGTCCTCGCGCGATGCTGTTCCAGTTGGCGCGGATACCCGCAGGCAGGCCCAGCCGGTAGCGCTCCACATCCTCGATCGGCGCCACGCAGACGTTGCAGCCCACTTCAAAGGAGGTGACGGTGCACGTGCCGCTCGAGGCGCCTGGCAGCAGTCCGATGCGGTAGTAAGCCGGTTGGTCGTCCGCGATGGCCAGCAGGTACGGGGCCTCCGCAATAGGCGCCCCGTCGATGTGGAGTGTCCAGCGTCCCGAGCCGACTTTGCGCAGCCGGACCACGTGCCGAGCCTGCCAGGGGAAGGCGCTGGCTGGCCAGTCCCAGGCGATCTCAGTCGTCATGTCGGACGGGTCGACCCAGGCGAGGGACGTGCCGATCGAGAGGCCGATGGCATAGGCGCCGTCCGCAAGAACGATGCCGATGCCGCCGGCCGGGCTCGCCGAATCGATCGACGCGAAGTCAACCTGGATCTCGATGTCATCGCTGGTCCGGGAGGCGGTGCCGGTCAGATCCGTCGAAACCACCTGATCCGTGACCCAGGCGTTCGTGAGGAGCCAGCCGGACGTGGCTGTTGAGATGGAGCCGCCGCCTGGGGTTGGAGCATCGTCGGTGTCGAAGTGGGAGTAGGTGTAGGATCGAGTGGACACTATGGCACCGCCATTTCACGTGGACGTCCGGCGGACAGTACCCACTCGGGTGCGGTGTCGAGCTGTACAGCGGGCTTTCCCTCGTAGGCTCGAGTCTCGCTCGCAGCTTGGATCTGGAGGTCCACCGGGACACTCATGCGCTCAGACATTAGACGGCTCTGCTTGAGGCTGTCATAGGCTCGGAGCCATTCCCATGGTTCGAAGTCGAAGAGCGCCGATGCGGGCCGACTCTTGTACGGCATAGCGCCGTATAGTCGACGGAACTCGGTGTCAGGGAGAACGATGCGCACGTCGTAGTCTCGAGGCTCCTCATCCTCGAGCGCACCTCCGACCAGCAAGACGTGAGCACCGTACCGAGCTGCGAGGCTATTGGCATTGCGCCGGAAACGCTGACGAAAGGCGTCGTAGCCCGGTTCAGGTGACTTTTGGGCTGAGTCCTCCATTATCGTGCTTCCCCGTCCGCGATGAACCCGTGCCAGTGCTTCGAGTCAGGGACTTCCTTCCCATCCTCGTCATAGGAGGGCGAGGAAGCATCAATGGAAGGCGTGGTCGTCAGTGTCTCGAATGTCTCCCCGGTCCGGCTCCAGCGCCGTCCCTGGTTCTCGCCCATAATCGAGGTTCCTGCCGGTACAGCCGGCCCGCCGTCGAGCGGATTGATGAAGAGCACGGCGAGCACACACCTCCCATCGCAGCAGGGACACCGAAAGCGGATGCCAACGCCTGATCGACCGTCCATGCTGTTGATCCATTTTGGGTTGAGCGTGGTCAGTGGTTTGCTCATCAGCAACGCCTCAACACGCCATCGGTCAGCCATCCGTGGTACCGTGGCGTAAGAATGGATGGGCGGGCAGTGAGCAAGGGCACCTCGCCGGTGACAGTCCATCCCTTCCCGGCCAGCTTGCCGTCTGATCGGAACTGCTCATCCACGCACCAGGCGCCCCCTGCTGGCAGTTGCACTACCACCGGAGGACGCTTTCCCTCGTGGTCCCGGATGTACTCCGGCGAGAGCGACCACCGCCCATGCTCGAGCAGATAGGGCGCATACCACATCGCGCCTGCCGGAGCCTGAGCGATGTGCCTGAACGTGCTCCCGTCGCGCGGGTCTCGGTACCACTGACCAGCGCTAGTGCTGCCGCTGTGTGGACCGAAGGCATGCCCACACTTGCACGTCGCCGGCATCATGGCCTCCTCGATACCCGGTGCCAGGTCATCGGGCGTGTCGTCCACGTACCGTGTCGCGGAGTGGTATTCACCATGAACCGCACAGGGACCTTTCTCGAACCTGGTGTAGCTGTGCCACTTCTGCTTGGTCTCTTCGACCATGAAGCACTGGTACTCACTCATCCGCTCATCCTTATGTTGGATTTAGTACACCTGCTCGATGTCGTCACCCCAAGCATAGCTCGTGCTCGAGTCCACCAGACTCAAACTCGTAAAAGCCGGCAGCTCCGTCGATGCAACCGTCAAATCTGCAGCCGGCAGAAACGAAACCGTGTCCACCGCCGTCACCTCCCGATCCGCCAGCACAAGCTCCAGCAACGTCGACCGGCTCACCGTCTGCGCCAGCGGCCAGCGCGTCGCGTCGATGTAGTTCGCGACCACGGACGCGATGCGGGACCACGCCGAGCGCAGTCGAGCCCGCCGCCCTTCTGACGTCTCCCCGGTAGGCCCTGGCACCAGCGTAAGCGCAGCGTAAACCTCGAGCGAGACCGTGTCCACGTCCCCCACGGACCACGTAATGCCCGGCGCGCCGTACTCCTCAAGGAACATGCCCAGGTCGCTCTTCTCGGTCGATGTCAACGGTGTCGTGGCGTTGCTGGGCATGGTCAGCACGCTGATCGTGCTCAGCGCCGACGTGGAAGAGAGGAACGCGCGGATGACCCTGGAGTTCCCCTGACGGCAGAGCGCTTCAATACCTCGAGCCGTCGCCTGGCCAGTGGCATTGCCGGCGTGAGCGACCAGATACTTGATCTGCCCGTCCGGCGGGGTGTCGCTACCGCCCGTCGCAGCCATCGGATTGAAGACACGGTTGACGCCTCGAATCGTGGCCCCCGCACCCGTCGTCACGCCCGTCGCCGTCATGCGCGCGACGTTGCCCGCGGATCCGGCAGCCGAGCACTCGCACCAGGCCTTGTCGACCAGGGACAGAGCGGTGCCCTCGCCCGCGAGGAGCGGGTTCGCATCACCCGTCGTGACTGCTGCGATGGTCCCGAAAACCGCACCACCTTGGAACGACACGACCGAGTCAGCCGGGACCGTGGCCCGGAAGAGGAGCCGCACAGCGTCGCCTGCCGCGATGTCTGCGATGTACGCGGCGGCGTTTGTGAGCGCGGCGACCGTCACGGACGTCGGCCCGATCACGGTCGCGATTGTGGTGGTCTCGGTGTCGTCCGCGCCCTTGATGCGGAAAGCGTCTCCCGCCTGCCAACTTTCGAAGCCTGAGATCGTCAGCGTGTAGGGGCCTGCGCCGGAGATCGCCGACACGTAAGAGACTTCGGGGACGAACACGACATAGGCGCCCGAGCGCTCCGGGTCCGCGACCGGGACACCCTCCATCTCTGCCAGGTCCGCGAGGTATGCGCCGTACGAGGCTTTCAAGAAGCTGCGACGGTACGCCTCCTCTGCGTGGGCCTCGCCACGACTCGCAGCGGCGCTGGCAGCCTCCGCATCGGCCAGGGCTACGCTGTTGGGGCCGTAGTAGGTCACGGAGCTCGTGGTGCGGAGCTGGCGCAGGACGACGTCCTGGGTGCGTTGGGTTTCGTCGAAGAGTTCGAAGGGCATGGATAAACCTCAGGACGGCTTGCCGTGTTTTTCCGCTAGGTCAGGGTATCCCGCCAGATCCTCCGCATGCACGTGCTCATCGTTCAGGAGTCGCATCTTCACGCTGGTGCGGTGTGTGCTGTCTACCATAGCGTTTGCTTGTTCTTTCCCGTGCTCTCGTATTGCATGGCGGTACTCTTCGCGTACGTCGTGCAGCGGTATCCCGTTCATGCTGGCGATACGACTAAGTTTCGGGTGATCAGGCGCACCCTGTGCTTCCGCTTCACGGGCCTTCGCGTGCTCGACGCGTAAAAGGTAGTCTTTGCTGTCATCGGGCGGATTAGCGACTTTGCGTGCGCCGCGCTCATGCATGGCATGTGCCATCTCCCAGCCGCTGTGCGCAGATATCAAAGTCTTACCGCTCATCTCATCCTTGAGTTCCCACCCCTTCGCAGGGGATGATTCGAGGCGCCCGGACGTAAAGTTTGAAAGCTGGTACAACGCGCCGGACTCAAGCTTATGTGGACCATTGACGACGGCTGCCTCGTCCGCCTTCTGTTCGCCGTTAGAGCGTCTCGCCGCAAGATGAGCACGCAGCATGGCGTGACGATCCCCTTGTGGGTCAGGCGACGCCGCACCCGCACCCGCACCTTGGCGCGCAGCTTCCCTCTGTGCAGGTGGCGGCGGGTCTCCATACAGCTTCCCGTCCGATCCAAAGGGGACGACGTGTTGCTTCTCTTCCCCCTTGGGCACGGTCGTGGACGCAGAATCTAGGACAGTATCGGCCTCTTCACCTGTGAGGCGTTTCGCGGTCCGTGTGGAGCGCCCTATCTTATACACTTCACCTTTGGCCGTCACGACGTGGCCTTCAGCTCCGTTGTCCTGGATGCGCATCGCTGCCATGTTAAATTGCTTCTTAGGATCCGCGATGTAACCCATGTCCACTGCTTTGCCGTTGTAGATGGCTAGCGGAGCGGAAGAGTCCAAAGGAGTATTGAACCGCCTGCGCATGTCCAGTACCTTGGCTTGAGGTGTGCGGTCGTCCGCCTCTGTCTCGTGTTTCTTGCGGAGGTCGGACACGTGCGAGTCGAGTGCGGCGGGCAGGTCGTCGTCGGACATGTCGGCAGAATCGTGGCGCGCGCCGGCCTTTGGTGAGGCATCCCGTTGGAGCTCAGGATAATCCTTCAATACATCGTCCGGGACAGACTTGCCGCTTTCAAGCGCTTCCGCGACTCGGTCTCTATGCACGTCCAGCAGCCCACGATGGTGTTGCTCAGTATGCTCGATATCGCGTTTCGCTACTGCACTCATATTTCGCTGACGTTGTGGAGAAAACTCACGGGATGGGTTTAGCTTGTTGATGTCTGTTCTCTCACCCTTGGCGCGCCGAACAGCATCCTTGCCGTCTTGCTCCACTTCCGCGCGCGTTTTGGCCCAGAAATGCTTGTTCCCAGTGCTGTCCAGCCTGCTATGTTTGTCGGCATGCTCATACGGGATATGGCCCAGTAAAGCGGCGCGGTTTATCTCTTTATCGTAACTCTCGTCCGGGTGTGCCTTTTCGAACTCCTCCCGGTTGAGTTCCCACTTCTCGCGCTGCTTGGGGGCATCGTGTCCCAGCTTCCCCGCCCACGCCGCCTTCTTCTCCGGGTCTTTCGTACCATCATGGATCTTCTGCGCGATATGCGGCGGAGGATTCCCGTGCAGCTTCCCGTCCGCACCGACCGGGACCACATGCCGGGACTCGCCTTCGCCGAGCGTGATAAAGCGCTGCTTCTCGTCGCCCTTATCCATCTGGCTCTCGAGGATTGCGCGCATACGTTCAAGTCCGCTAAGCTGGTCCATATCTTGCCTCATGCCCACGAAAATCCATCCCAAACAACAGCGTCCCAAACAGCCGCCGTCGTATCCTGCGCCGACAATCTGCCGGCCACTCCATTAATCGTCCGCAGCTGCACATCCAGCGCCAGCGACGCACTATTAGCAGATGCCGTCGCCGTCACCCGGACGTCCCGCACCCGCGGGTCCTGCGCGAACACCAACCGCGTCTTGACCGACACGATGCCGGCCTTCCCCTCAGGCGGTATCCCGTCCGTCCCGTCCAGCACCTGCTCGGCCAGGCCATACTGGCGCAGTGTCGTGCCCTGCTCCAGGCACGCCAACCCCTGCACCGTCTCGAGCCGCCCGTACGCGTCCGCAGCCATCGGCAGCTTGATATCTCGCCCCAGGGCGCCGTCGCCGACGTGGCTCCCGAACACCGGCAGCCCGTCGATCCCCAGCGTGCCCCAGGTCCGGGTGCGCGGGATCTTCAGCACAGCTCCCGGAACAACCTGATCGCTGGCCAGGCGGTTCACCCGGACGATATCGACCCAGCCGAGCCCGTAGCGCGCCGCGATGGCTTCTGGTGTGTCCAGGACCGTTACGACGTGGTCAACCGTGCTCCGGACCGTAGGGGACGCCCCGCCGGCCTGGCCTCCCGCCGCCAGGAACGCGGCGTACTCATCGTCCGCCATGCCCAGAAAGCGCCCGCTGATCCGCTGGAAGTCCAGTGAGCCCGCAGCCTCGTACAGCCCCTTCGCCGTGGTGTACGTGTCCAGGACCGGTTCGCTCAGCTCTGCGGACCAGTCGATTTCTGACGTCGTCGGGTCTGGCGCGTAGGCGTCCTCGCTGCCGGACAGTGTCTCTGCCATCACCTTGAGCTGCGAACCCAACGACTCGCACGTGCCCAGCAGCGACGACAGGCCCGTATTGTCGACCAGTATCGCACCACTGGCCAGCGACGTCAACGATTCTACTTGCGCGGAGACCGCAGAAATGCTGGCCAGCAGAGGCGTTGCGAGCGTGCTGTCGAGGATGACTGACGCGTTCTCGATCGCGGCGGTTAACGTGGTCGAGCTGACCGTGTCGTTGACGCGCTGCCACGTCGGCAGGATGTCGCAGAGACCCTGGATCGCCTTGGGCCAGACACGTCCCGTCTCATCCACGATGGGCGTGCCGTACGCCACGAAGCTTAACTGATAGGTCTGCATCTCGACCGCGCCGCCGCCGCGCGCCTGGAGGCTGTGCCGCAGGTCGACCTTACCGATCCGGTGGAACCGCCGGTTCATGAAGTCGTAGAAGTTGCAGTAGGTGACGTGGTTCGCCGGGTCGAAGTCGGCGAGCTTTCGCGCCAGAACGTTGCCCAACTGGACGCCGATGTCAGACGCCGCCCCTGTCACGCCCAGCGCAGCGTCCCGCACCACTTCCTCGATCTCGTCGCGGTCCACGGCAGACGACAGGGCCACCACCTCGTTGCGAAACCGCTTGAGTCGTTCGGGTCCTGTGCCTGACACCATTCCAAAGGCCCGAACCGCGACGCCGAACGTCCCGGATATCTGACACGAAGCGAGCCCGCGCCCGCCCTTCGTGTGAGTCGACCCTCCTGGAGCCTGCTGAACGTCATCACGTGGCGGGTCAGACCAAGAGATCGACGACGGCCCTGGCAGCAGCGGGAACACGAGCAGCGTTTCCGCGCGGAAGAGGTGCGGGAGGCTCGGTACGCGGCGCAATATACCGACTTCAAAAAGTGGAGGGATCGTTGCCATCAGGTAGCCTTCACTTTGCTAGCCGCCACGCTCCCCACCACTGCGGGGGGTACAGCCGGTGGGCCTGCCGTACCCGTCTGCGCTGCAGCTGTACCCGTCGTGGCCACGGGGAGCACTAACGTCGCGACATAGTCGCGCAAGGTCGTAACCTCTGCCCGTACCGACGTTGCCAGCGCTACAAAGTCATCTGCAGGGTCGCCGCCCAGGTGAACCATGCCGGACGCGTTCAGCGTGACGTTTCCAGTGGCTGTGATGGTTATATCCCCGGTCCCGTTGGCGCACAGCTCGACCAGCACACTCCCCAGCTCTGTCCCGGGCGGGCGGCTCAACGCAGTGAACCGCGCCGCCACGCGATCCGGGTCGCTCGGGCTGTCCAGCGTGTCATCTTCGAGCACACGACAGGTACCGATGACGATCGGCTTCCCCGCGTACCCCGTCACATAGTCGACCAGCACCGGCTCAGGCTCAATGGTCCAGTGTCCGGCGGTGTCTCGTGTGCCGGCGCGCGGCTCTATGTTGGTCCCGTAGGGCCTGGCCACGAGGAACGTCCCCGGGCCGTAGGGCACGACGGTGTTCCCGCCGCCGCGCACGACCAGGTACACGCCGTCACCGCGGCGCTCGAGGTAGCCGGCCTGAGGGCCTGCGTAGCCGCCGCGGGAGCTGTAAGGGATGCCTGATTCGTGTCCGCGGTCGTCCAAGGCTCACCAAAAGAGTTGACGTAGTTGACTCGCTCGCGCATAATTTAAGCTACTTAACTGCTGTTGCACGCCACGTGGAGTCCGCTATGAGTATAGACCATTCAGAGGAATTTGTCGCCGTGCCAGTTTCAGCCTTACGCTGGAGGATCATTGACGACTTCGTTCTAAACACGCCGCTTGGGGTCGACGAGTGTACGGTCGAGATCCTCGACTCAGAAAAGTACCGCGCGCTCAAGCCCGGCGAAGCCGAACGCATCTCCCGCGCTCAGGCCCGCCTGTTCTGCGACTGGGTGCTCGAGACTCAGGGCGTTGTCCTGGGCAATCAGCTCAAGTACCTGCTCGATATTTTCGGGCTGACACGCGCGAAGCTCGCAAACGCGATGCAGATTTCCCCCAGCGCAATTACCCAGCTGATCAAAGGCCAGACCAGTCCTTCAAAGCAGACTGCGCGGCAGCTCGCTGTGTTCTTGCGCATTGAAGCCGACTCGCCTGGGTTTATCCTGAGTCTCGCGGGCGGCAAGTGGCCCGCTGGCGTCATCTGTCCGCTGAAACCCAGCCCTTCAGCAGCGATAGCGGCATCGCAGCCTTGACCTGCCTCACGTGTTGCTGCTACTCTCCGCGTGCCCAAGCATATGTGCACGCTTCAATTCCTGCTTCCTCGAGCCGGCCCAGTGCACCGATCCCTCCACAGGCGTGTTTAAAGTCCCGACATAGCCATCACCGGGACCAGTTGCATTAAACGAATCGTTTCATCCCTGATATTGATCGAGGCGTTCAAATCGCGATCATGTTCCACCCCGCAAGCGCACACCCAGGCCCGATCCGCCAGCGTAAGATCCGCGTTGATCGTACCGCAGAGCCTGCAGCGCCGGCTCGAGGGGAACCACCGATCGATCTGCACGACCCGATCAGGTGCTTTATAGAGGAGCTGACGTTTGATCTCACCCCAGACGGCATCCGAGATAGACCGGGCCAGTCTCCTGTTCTGGAGCATGCCTTTGACGTTCAAGTCTTCCAACCCGATCAGGCTTGCCCCTCGTGCAAGCTCAGTCGTCATCTTATGGATCGCATCGGATCTCCTGCAGGCGATTCGATAATGGGCGCGCGCGAGCTTGGCCTTGGCTTTCAGCCAGTTCGCGCTGCCTTTGATCTTCCGCGCAAGCGCTCGAGATAGGGATCTTATCTTCCTTATGCCAGCCTGGAGGTGCCTCGGGTTCGGGAAACGTCTCCCGTCCGAGCAGACTGCCAATTCTTTCAGGCCCAGGTCGACGCCAATCGCTGGACCCGTGCGAAAGGTTGCAGGCAGACCGAGCATCTCAACCTGGATCGATACCCACCAGTAGCCCGACTTGAAGCTGACCCGTCCGGAGAGGATCTTTCCGGCAAAGCGGAGAGGTTCAGTCATGTTGACGGGGCCGAGCTTGGGAACGTGCAGAATATGTTTGTCGACTGAAAACTTGTCATTCGCCAGGTAGAAGGACGGCTTGCTCTTATGCTTAGACTTGAACTTGGGGTAGCCGATCTTGCCGGACTTGGCCTCCCGGAAGAAGTTGGAGAAGGCGGACCCAATATCGATCTTCGCTCCATCCACCACGCACTTCGTCACTTCCGCCATGAACGGAAAGATCTCACCCTTCACGGATCGAAAGGCTTTCGTCATGCGCAGCGCATTTGGCTTCTCTCCGGACTCATACACCCGTTTCCACTCCGCCAGCATCCAGTTGAACGCAAGGCGGGAGCAGCCGCACGCCTTGCGGAAGTAGACCTCCTGATCGGGGGTTGGGTTGAGGCGGATTTTGTGGGCGCGGATCATGCGAATAAATACTCCGACAGTGGACTTGTATTATAGCAAATATGGGGCATAGCTGCATGCGTTTCTGCGCAGTGAATGCTATCTATCGGCGCTTACCCAACCTTTGAGTAGTGACAGTGGCATCGCAGATTTAACTTGTCTAACATGCTGCTCCCAAAATCCCGGACCATGGCCACGGCTCAAACTAAGCGTGCAAGCGTACCCTCCGCCGAACGACCACTCATGGTTCACTGCGGTGCAATAGGCGCGGATGCCAGGCCTGCCCGTCAGCGGATCCGGCAGCCACGGGATCCACACCGGGTCCCCAACTCGATAACTGTCCTTGCCACGGACGCGAAGCGACCCAGTGACAAAGTCCGGATTGGCGCGGTACCAGCAGTGCAGGCGGTTGCGCCTGACGCCCAGCGACTGCCCGATGAGTGACTCAAACGATTTCTTCTTCGGGTCCGCCGCCACCTGGGAGCAGCGGCTGTCGTAACGCTGCGTGATGAACCGGGTGCCGTTGTACAGGTCGTAGAGCGGGAACGCTGCGCCGCTCGAGGCGTTAGAGCTGGTGAAGCCCAGCTCGTTGTTATTCTGCACAGTGTAAAAGCTGAAGGCCTCGTCACGGCTGCGCCCGAGCCGCACCTGTCCCACGACATGGCCTCGGTCGACCTGGTGGTGCCGGTCTTTGTCCAGCATAGTGGTGAGCCGCTCCCAGGAGGACACCGAAGTGCGCGGCGTGGGTGGCCACAGCGAAACGTTCTGGAACGCTTCCTCGTCGAAAGGCTTCGGACGGATCACCAGCACCGGACGCGCGACGTTGCGTCCCTTGGCCGCGTCCGGAGGCAGGGTGTCCATGCGAAACTCGTAGAAGTCCTTGTCGAGGATCTCCTGTAGATAGCCCGAGACGGTTGTCTCCTGCGTGAAGAGTCCCGTCTTGTACACCAGGTCCCCGTCGAATGAGCTCGCCCGGACTTCGGTGAAGTCGCCGATGTAGCCGCGTCCGCCGAAGGCCTGACGCAGCACCGGCACACGCATTCCAGCTACACGCTTGAGGCAGTATTCCGCCACCGCCTGCACCGTCACACCCTCGAGCGACCGCTCCCCCGCTGCGTTCACCGGCCCTTCCGCGCCGACCAGCTCTTTGAGAATCGGCGCGTCTGGCCCCAACACCGATTTGATCGCTTCCGTCCAGCGTGCATGGTCCGCCGTCGAGACCTGCATCTGCAAGATGTGGTCGTCGAGCATGTGCCCGAAGTCAGTGCCTGTGATCGTGATGCCGTCCTGGAGCTTGTCGCCGACCGCGAATGTCGTCCAATCGCAGGACCGCACCAGCCCCAGCATGACGCCGCCCTCTCGCTCGAATCCGATCGAGATCGGCGTGTTGGGCGCAATGGCGGACAGGTACAGCGGTAGTCGCTCCGCGCCGGAGCGAATAGCCTTCTCAGTCAGTCCAATGCCGTCTCGAGGGAGCAGCTCGAGGGTAAACTGGCCCGTCGTGCCGCTGATCGATTTCGACGTGCTGAGGCGCAGACCGTCCCCACCGATCTCCATCTTGCGGAGTCCGTCGAAGCCTGTCCAGACGGTGACGTGGGGGGCTCCGGACTCGAAGGTGGTGCCGGAGTGTTCGGCGCGCATTGTCATCGGTTACCGCCCCCAGCACCGGCAGTGGGCGGGTGTTTAGCGGGATTTTTTCGCGTGCGGATCGTGCCTGTCGTCGGGTGCTGCGCGTTCCACATCCGGCGGACGCCGAACTCGTCCCAGAACTCACCCAGGACACCCGTGACGCCTTTCGTCGCGTACTGTCCGGCAGACGTAGCGGAGAGCATTTCAAGAGTCTCGGACGCGCGTTCGGCGGATGTCGCGAGGCCTTGCAACGCTTGCAACGGTCGCTGCCCGGAGATGCCTTTGAAGAGATCGCTAAAAGCGCCACCAAGGTTCTTCATGGTGTTGCCGAGCGTCACCATGATCCCGGTGACTTCGGCGCCAACCCCCTCTTTCATTGACTCGAGCTGCACCTTCCGCGCTTCCGCCAACGTTGTCTTGCGCCGCCCCACCTCACCGAACCCACCCGCCTTAAACGCCCCCTTGTTCAGCCCCTCTGCGCTAAAATTCGCCTCCATGGCCTTGTCAGGGTCCTCCGCAAACTCTTGCATCTGGGCGAATTTGGCGTCGTCGAACCCCGCGTCCACCAGTGCCTCGAGCCCCGATGCGTTCAACCCGCTCTTTTTTGCGTCGTCTTTCAGCATCATGTAGGCGGTGAACTTCCGGTTCTCTGCGGACATGCCAGACGTCGTCTGCCGGATCCGTCCGAAGAAAGCCGCAGCGTTCTTGGGGTCCGTGATGCCGGCCTCGAGCTGCTTGTCCATCTCGATCATGCCAGGCCCGCCGGCCTTGCCATAATTCAGCGCGCGCATCATGTAGACGCGCATGGCTTGCGAGCTGTCGCCGGACATCATCCGTCCCGCGCCTTGCGCGAAGCTGAGCCCAGACTCACCGCGCCCGCGCTCCGAGTCCTGCCCAAACACCATGCCGCCGAACTTCGTCGCGAACATCGCGCCTGAGTTGACCTCTCCTGTCGCGTGGAATTGCGCTTCCGCCGCAGAGGAGAGTGTCTGCATGTACTCACCGAAACGGCCCTGGCCCATGCCGGACGCCTCAGCCGCCGCGTGAATCCCCAGGAGTGAGATTGACGAGCTCTGCCGCTGCGCCTGCGCGCGCGTCATGCCCAGCTGACGCTGCGCAGAGCTCAGCTGTCCCTCGGACGCCTGGAAGAAGTGCCCGCCGGACAATCGGCTGATCTTACCAACTGTACCTGCGACTTCGGTATCCTCGAGCCCGTACTGCCGCGCAAACCCCGCATACTGCATGAACCTGGTGCTCGTGACACTGTTCGTTTGCGTGCCGATCGCCCCGACAAGCTTCGACGTCTCCTCAGTCACGTAGCCGATGCTGCGTCCGACACTCGTTGCCTCTGCCCCAAATTCTCGATAGGTCTGCTTGAGCTGGCGAAGCGTCGCAGCGTGCTGGATGTACTGCTGGGAGGCCTCTGAAAAGAAGCCCATGATGCTGGAGCCGATCCCGTATCCGACGGCCCCCATCGCGACGTTACGCGTCAGGTTGGCACCCTGTCCGCCGTACTTCTTCATCGCGCTCATCATCTCGCGATGGCGGCGCTCTTCTGGGTTGGCGTCGTCTTCGCCGTCCCCCTCGTCATCATCGGAAGTTTTGACGCGCTGCCGCGAGACGGTCTGTGAGGCTCCCTGCCCGATGAGGTCAGCTTGCGTGCCGAGATTACGGCGGACGTCACCGAACGCGGCTGAGGAGGCGTCGGCCACGCTCAGGTTGCCAAACCCGCCCGCCTGCCGTGCAGCGGCTGCGATTCGGAACGGGCTCAAGGCGGCGGCTAAGCCGAAGTGCATGCCGACAGCGATAGGGGCCAGCCCGGCGCGGAAGGCAGTGGCACCGAAGGCATTGAGGCGCCAGCGCGCGCCTGGACGGTGAGGGACGTAAGACGGGCCGGACTCGTCTTCTCCCTCTCCGTCAGACGCGGCGGACGCAGGGGCATACGATCGTGCATGATACACACTCGCCGCACGAAGCCATGCCTGTTCTTTTTCGCCTTCTATTTTTGGTGCGTCGCCTTGTTTCTCTCCTCTGCCTTGCGCGTTATCCGCCATTGGATTGGCGGTATGGTACCCCTGCTCCCCTCTGTTAATTCGCGGCGCAACGGGTTCTTGGGGCTCAGGAGGCTTGCCAGCATCTTCGGTCCACACCATCTTCCAGAGTGTGGGGTTCCAATACTTATGCTGTGCTTTGAGTAATGCCGCTTCTTTTTCAGGGTCCACTATCGGCGGCGCGCCACGAGGTGTGACAGCTGCAGGCGCCCCTAAACCCCCTTCGCCCTCCCAGGGAAGCTCCCAATTTTCTTCAGCGTCTATTGTACGCCCAGCCGCAGTTCTAGCCCGCGGCGCATAGCGGGAAATGAGCGGTACCGGCGCTTCCGCCTGTTCCGCCCGACTCCCCTTCCTTCCACGCCCGCCAGCAGCTCCGGACGCAACACTCTGCGCAGCCGCACGATTCCCGGCCTCGATCGTACGAGCGACTTGCGCGGCGTCGAGCTCCGCTACAATTTTGATTTCGCTGCGATCGTCGCTCACTGCCGCCTACCCTTCATCCGTATAAGACACAGTCCCCGTCCGAGAATCGTCTCCTGCCCAGGAAGGCGGCGTTACCTCCACCGCCAGCGCGCTGGACTCCGCCCGCGCAAACGCATCTTCCGCGAACTCCTCATCCTGCATCGCCTCGTCGAGTGCCGCCGTCGGGTCCGCCGCGCGATTCACCAGACGATCGTGTTCCCGCAGCACAAGCAGGTCGAACAGGATGCCCGTCTCCGTCATGCTCGTGTAGCGCGCATCGGACGGCCCATAATTGTACTTGAGCCGCCACGCCGTCTTGAGCTGTCCGGCCTCTTCCCGCGCCAGGCGCAGCACCAACGGCTCAGGTTGCCCACGGCCCTCCCGTCCCCCGGTTAGGAGGCGGAGGGCGTCGTGAAATCCCGAAGTGCGGCATCCTCCGCCAGGCGCCACGCAGTCACGATCTCCACGCCGTATGCCTGCCAGCCAGGGCAGTGATCCAGGCGTCGCCACTCCGGAGGCATGAGCGTGGACAGCACGCTCCAACGAGCACAGCGCTCCAACGCCTCGAGCTGCGCGTCGATACTGTCGACCTCGTTGCGTGTGGCGAAGAGGCGTCGCCGGGACGCTTGGTCTGTCTCCATTGCGGCGGACTCGAACCGGGCGTGCACCGCGTCGACTGCCAGCGGAAAGTCAGCCTCGGACAGCGCGTCTTTCGGATCAGCAGCGTCGTTGGTGTCTGCGAGGAGGCGCTCGACGTCGCGACGAAATACCCTACCGGCTGCGATCTGATGCACCAGAGCCACGCCGGCCCCGATGCTGAAGTTGGTCAGCTTGTCCGCGCCCGCCTGCCGCGTGTGCTCAGGGTACAGCATCTCAGCGACGCCGTGGCGCAGCTGCGCGGCGAGCATGTCGCGTCCGGCGAGCATGTCGGCATGCGCCAACGGGTCCGGCTCTCCGTCGCTCTGCAGCCGCGCAGCCAGCTCGCACAGGCTCCGCGTGATGTTCTGCGCGTCGAGGATGTCAGGGAGGCGGAGCGTGAGCTGGAACGGTTCAGCGGACGGGCGCCCGTTCGCGCCTAAGAACTTGAGTTCGGGGTGTTTCTTTGGAGCGGGAAGAGGGACAGTGAACTGGATGGATTCAGACATAAATAGCGCGCCTCCCAGCGCGTGTCTCCCGTTAGAACGATAAATCGCCTACCCCGAAGGCCCGACGGGAGAACCGGGCGCGCAAGACGAAGCCAAGTTGCGCAACCTGGCTTCGTTTCGTTCGGAGCAAGCGAAGGCTTAATAGACGCCGAACCGTTTCGCCGCGCGTTCGCCGCGCAGGCGCTCGATGAATGGCCCGGACATCTCGAATGTCACGAGGCCGCGCGCGCCCTGCGGAATGGTGCAACTCGCGATGGTCCAGTACGTTACCGCGTCGAACGGCACCCCTTTGGCGGAGCCTTCTGTCTGGTAGCGGTAGCAGTGCCACTGCAGGTTCGTGAACGTCTCGCTGTCCGGGACGAACTCGTCTCCCTTACGCAGGGAGAAGAAGCCGTTTACGCTCGCGGTACCGGAGAATCGTCCGCGCACGATCTGGTCCGCGAGACGCGTGCCCACGGACTCGACCGGCAGAGCTTCGATCTGCTGGCTCACGGTGAACCCGGAGATGCCCCCTGTCCCCCGATCAACCCCGATGAAACTTACCGCAGGGTCGTCCGCCAGGATGAACCGCACGCCCACGATGGCACCGGCCATCACGTCGTCGAACTTAGGCGTCTTTTTGAGCGCCGAATACTTCAGAGCCACGGCTCACCCCACGAAAATGTTAATGTTTACGCCGATGTAGAGAGTCTCAGGCACCGGAGTGAGCGGAAAAGTGACCAAGCGCCACGCGGCTTCGTTCGCGCTCTCCTCAAAGACTGGATCCCCGAAATCGCTGATAATCCGGCGGTTATCTCGCTGCTGGACCGCATAGGCGTACAGAGCTGCGCCCAGGTCAGACGCAGCCACGCCGGTCTTACCGCTGTAGGCGTCAAGCAGAGACAGCAGCCCGGCGTTGAATTCGTCGATGCTGTTTCGAGCAGCCATCATGCAAGTCGAGTTCGTCGCGGACGACCACGCCGTCGTGCGGTCCTGGTTCGTGTTCACCCCGGACGTGAACTGCCACACCGGCGGAGTCGTCGGACTCAACATGTAGGTGATGACGCCCGCCTTGATCAGCGTGGTCAGCTCCCCCGTGTTGGTCTCGTCCCACAGCTTCGTCACTTCGCCGCCGGTCGCTCGGATGGCCTTACGGGTGATGCTGTAGAGAGAGCCCCCGTTCACCAGCTGCCCGAAGGCGTATGCAGCCAGGCTCAGGTAAGCAGGCAAGCGCTCAAACTGCCCACCGAAGAGCCCGACGTCCTGGTGATTCAGCGCGCGCGCACGATAGGCCGAGTTCGTGCTGTTCGACGCGCTTGTAGATGTGTCCGTGAACGCCGCACCGAGCAGAATGGACACCGGCCTCGAGCCGCTCGCGACGTTCTTGCGTCTGTCGACCGCGAAGGCTCTGGCGTATCCGTGCACGGTCGCGTCAGACGTCAGCAACAGGTGCACTCGCGGTACCAGACCGAAGAGGCTCCGGAACTGGTCCCAGTACGTCGCTTTATAATTCGTGAAGAATGTCGACCAGTCCGAGCTGGTGCTGGCCGGCGACACGCCGTTCGTGATGGTGCCCCAGGTCGTGCTCAGGTCCTTAATCGGCGTCGCGCTCACGACGTCAATCGGCAGCGCGCCCGTGAAGTCCGCGTGCTTTTCCGCGCCGAGCACCTTCGAGTTGTTGTTGACCCAGTCGATGACTTTCTGCCCCTCTCCCGTGAGGAAGGTCGGGCTGATTTCATCGTCACCGTACAGGATGACCATGCCGTATTTCGTGCTGATCTCGACCGCGGTTCCCGCTGCCCCCGTCAAGTCGAAGTAGTATTTCCACTGCCCATTGGTGTCGAGCTCACGCCCAACCTCGTCCACAACGACCGCGAAGTCCGCAGTATCCGAGTCACCCAGATACACGGTCTGCCCAGGCGCCATCCACGCGATCGGACTGGTGTTGGGGTCGGCTCCGGTCACGTAGACGCGCGTGGTCGTGGTGGTGACCGCCACGGACAACATCGCGTAACGCAGAACAGGCGAAATGGTGAGGATGTCGGTCGCAAACTTGACCTTGTGATGCCGCCCGGGTGCGCCGAACAGCCGTGAATAAAGCGTGAACTGGTTCACCGGACCTGCGCTCGTGACGACCACCTTAGATCGCGTCAGCGCCGCCGTGGTCGTGATGAACGCCATCGGCAGTCCAGCTTCCTGCGCGTTCCGGAACGCCACGGCTACGTCAGACCCATATCCCCAGGTATCGTGCACGACAGGGTCGGTGCGCTGCATCCGGAACGGTCCCAGAGCAGTCTCGGACGTCATCTTGAGCGAGTCGAAGTTGTACGGAATCCCGGACGGTGCGTCGCCGACGAGCACAGGCACCGCAAACGCGGGCGTGGGGCCGGGCTCGTTGAGGATGACCGTCTCGTTAAGCTCCGCGATACCCGGGACGGAAATCGTCTGGCCATTGATCAGTTTGTAGTCTGGCATGCTATTCCGCCTCGCCTGTGTTGACAAAAATTACTGAAGTAGGCCACGGCCCTTGCAGCTCAGTCGACCTCCTGCACCAGCTCAGGTCGATGTCAAGCTGTGCCGACAAGTTGCGCATATCGTCGTCCGCCCGCATCGTCTCAGGTGGGGTTTCCGTGAGCTTCACGTCGTGCACGCCGACGTCGGACAAGCGCCCGCGGGACCGCTCGAGGATGTCTTTCACGGCGCGATAGAGAGTCCAGGTGTCATCGTACGACTCGGCCAGGATCTGCACCGCGACGCTGCGCCGCTGGTGGCTGCCCATGGTCCGGGCCAGGTACGTTTTACCGTCAACCTGCACCCATTCCTCGTGCACCGTGTCGCCGAGCATGGCCTCGACTTCCGCGGACGTGCCGGAGTAGTCGATGCTGATACACGGCTGCTGGCGCTGCGTGTCCGGCGTGGCCGCGTAGATGTTGACTCCGTCGCCGTTACGCCTTGCTCCGAACTGCGCGAGACGTCGCAGCGCCTGTATGCGTTCGTCAAGGTACGCGGAAGCGTCGTCTCGCCGGTTGAGCGGAATCTCGTCGTGCCGCGCGTACACTGAGCGCAGCCGTCCGTCATCTCCCGCCAGCACCGCCAGCTCCTCAAACAACAGCTGACGCAGTGTCTCCAGGTCGAATTCACCGCCGGACCCAGCCGGCGCGCCGCTCACGCTTCACCGCCGATAACATCCGCCGGAGCGTCCGCGATCAGCTTCCGGACCTTGTCTACGATCCGCAGCCCCTCCTTAGCGGGGATCTGCCAGCCGGGCGAGTCCGGACGCATCGTGCGAAACACACCCCAGCTCTTCGCACCGCGGAACAGACCCTTGAACTGCGCGGGGACGGTCGAATTTCTGACGCGCTTACCCACTTTGTGGAGTGCGCGCGCCCGCCGCAAGATCGTCCGCGGGATGCTTGCCGTTGCGATCGGCAGTGGGATCGTCAAGTACATGCGCCCGGACTTGCTGATCTTCGTCTTCGGCGTCGGCCAGTGATACACTTCAGGGAGACGGTAAGCCTCGTGCCCCGTGTCCACATACTTCGAGCCGGGCGTCGCGTGCGTGATGGTGACAGCGACTCGAATCGCTTCGCCTTCGTCGGTCGACTCCGTTATCGCAACGTCCGCAGCGCGCGCGCCGGCTACATAATTCTTCGGCGCACCGGAGGCCTCCGCGACACTGCCCCAGGTACGTGCAATCTTGCGCCCGGACGCGAGCATCTTGCGCTCGAGTGCGGCGCGGATGACGGAGATGCCTTTGCTGGTGTCGAGACGGAGTCGAATCATCCGATCCCCCGCAACCGCTCATCGTGGCCCACAGCGTCATACCGAATCAGCTTCGCCGGCTTGCGCTGTAACCGCTTATCCCCGTCCGCCCGGTAACCAGGGTCCTCCACGATGCAGTAGACTGCCTGCGCTTCGTACTTCACGGTGTAGGTGCTCCCCAACTCCGGACCCTGCCCACGCTGCCAGCGTATCAGGTTTCCGTCCACGACTTCCCAGCCGAGCAACCGGGGCATGCCGACCCCGTAGACCCGTTCCAGCTGTCCCGGCATCAGTCCCGCGAGAGACGTACGCCCCCAACTGGCGAGAATCTCTACGACGGCTTCCGGGTTCCAGCCCCACACGCCCGACACACTCTGCACGGTCGGGTAGCGCAGGGAGTCATCCGGCGCGTCACCCCCGCCCGCGTCCACCAGGTCGCTGCGCCTGCGTGAAGCAATCGCGTCGGCCAGCGGGTTCTTCCCCCGGACAAGCACCTCGTCCACGAAGTGCGTCTGCCCACGCGGAAGTACCAGATCCCCGCGTTGAGGTGCAACCTCCGCCGGGAAAGTCGCAGATACTGAGCCTACGTCACGCCCACCTGCAGGGTCGCTCTTGCGGTCCTGCTGCTGCGCGCCGAACAGGATCTTGATCCCAAAGCAGCGCATGTCCGGCGGGTACACGTACGTGGCCCCAAGGCACAGCGGACAGCTCCGACGTGCGCGCCCCGTGTCCGTCCGGGAGCACGGGCAAACTACGGCGCGCCAGTAGTCTGCCGTCGTGCCGAACGTCGCGATCGTGTCGTCTGCGCCGCTTGCGTCAGCGTCCACGCGCCGAAACGCGGCAGACGATAGTCCCGGGCGTCCGACGAAATCGCGCAAGCCTGGGAGGGGCGGCAGCTCCATCATCCGTGCCGCCCTACGTTAGTCTCGAGCCAGGCAACCGTCTCGAGGCACTGGCGAAGAGTTCCGCTGAGGCGTTCCAAGTCGTGCGCACACGCGACGTCCGGGGCAACTGCAAGCGCGTGAGCCTCGAGTTCGACGACGCGCGCCAGGCTCTTTGCGGCACGAGACAGCTCAGCTGCCGCGCGGAACAGTGGGTCGGTCTGAAGTTCCGCCGCGAGGTGAATCGCTTGGTTTAGGTCGTCGGTAGCGCTCACTATACGTCACCTCTTAAAATGCCCGACACGGCAGCCCCCGCATACGGCGCGCGAGCATCTTGGTATCCACCAGCTCACCGAACTTGTCCAGAATGGTCTCGAGCGCAGCGTTGATGTCGCTCGTCGCGCTGTTCGTGAGCGAAATACTGTTGCTGATCCCGTCAACGCTGCGATTCTGACTCGAGACACCCTTCGTTGTCACATTCGAATGCAGCGCCAGCAGGAATTTCGCAGCCTGACACCACACCTGGAATTTAATTGACAGCGGGAGTCGTCCTGCACGCCCGTCCCAGACTGGCCCAGTGACGTACTCGACTGCCCAGACGCCCGGTACAGTGTCAAGCATGTTGAAGCGCAGCGCCGAGCTGAACAGGTTCGACGCTCCACGCACGAGCGTCTCGGACGGGGACGCGATCGGCGCGGTCGTGTCTACCCCGGCTCCCAGCTCGATCAGCCCGCCGCGCCTGTCAATGATCGTGACGTTGCTCCCCTGCACCGTCCAGGAGACCGTCCCGTCCGCCGCAATCGCCCGTACCCGTCCGACAGAGATCACCGGCCCAGGGAGCTCGATCCGAATCACACCCCCGATGGCGTTCGTGCCCACCCACGGCGCGCGCGGGCGTAGCTCGTCATACTGCCCGGTGTCGTCATCAATCGGCGACATGGCTACGCGACGCAGCTGGAGGCGGATGCCCGTCTGCGTCGCGAGGCGGTCTGTGTGCATGGCCAGGTGCGCAGCGATGACGCTGTCTGGGACGTTCCCCCAGAGCGCTTCATTGAGCAGCTGCATGGCTTGCTGCGCCGTCTTCGGGCACGGCAGCGATTCAGTTGGCACCGTCCAGCGGCTCCATGCGGCGGCGAAGTCTCCGTCACGTACGGTTGTCCCGAGCACGGTTCCGAAGAGGAAGTCGTGCCGGAACTGCCGTACGTCGAGGAGGTCTTCGACGGCGCATGAGAGCCCCAGGTCCAGTGACATTGATGCTTACCGTTCCCGGACGATCAGTTGGAACTGAAGCTGAGTCGCGGCCATGGTCGCGGACGTGCCGGTCGGTACGACCTTGATCCGCACCTTGTCGCCCGTGTCGAGGTACCAGAGCTGGGCCGAATCCGCCAGGCTCGTGTCGCTCTCGACCGACATGACGACGCGGGTCCCGGCGTAGATGCTGACCGGAGTGTCTCCGTTCATTCCGGAGGCTTCGGAGGCGTCCCCTCGAGTCACTCGAATCTCGGCGGTGAGGGCGGAGAAGCCTCCCGGCACCGTACCGCCCGGGAAGATTACGGCGCCGATCTCCATCGGGCGCCGCGCCTCAAAGTAGGCGGTGTGGACGGATGCGTCGTTGTAGGCGAGGTCCGCCTGCGCCATCAGCATCACGTCCTGATCACGCTCGGCGGCCAGCCAGGTCCGGAGGTCCGGCAGTGACGCGCACAGAAAGCCGATGTCCGCCCCGAAGGACGAGCTGTGCTCTCTGGACTCGCCGGCCGGGAAAAACGAAGAAGTATCTCGCGCTGCCACTGACATGATGAAAACCTCCAGACCGGGCGTGCCGGTCGATTGATAGAAACGTCACGCCGGGCGCAGTGTGCTTACGCGACCAGCTTCAAAAGTTGCCCGATCTGCTCGGGCGTGGCCTCCGGGAGGCCCGCAGCCTTCAGGTGCTTGGCCACTGCGTCCGGCTTGGTCGCCTTCTTCTCGCGCAGAAGGGCGATGGCTGCACCGCTCTGTGCATAGTCGGGGGTGACGGCGCGCACAGGCTCCTCCAGCGAGTCCTTGCCAACCTTCGCCAGCACCTGCGCGAGCTCCTGCTCCACCGCCGCGAGCGCGTCTTCCGCCTGGCTGACATCCCCGATTCGGTAATGTGCCCCGAACCGCACACGGTCCTGCTTATCCAGTTCCGCGTAGGCCTTGATCGCAAGCTCCAGCGGACGCATGGGCCGTGCAGGCTGCGGGACGTCGTCGTCACCGACAATCGCGGCATAGGGACGCACGGCACCGCCCACGGACGCATGCGTATGCGCCTCGATGTTGGCAATCCACTCGCGAACGTCGGCCTCGTACTCCGGCGGGATGACCTGGGAATATCCGATCTTGTCGATCACGGTGAATGTCAGGACAAGATTATCAAGACTCAGGGTGTCTTCTTTGGCATTGGCCGGCACGGCTATGTTACGAACTCGCATGTAGCTTCTCCCGATTTACATTGAGCGTATGACGCCGCTCCTCTCCCGGGGAGCGGCGTCACTGTGTTACCGCCTGGATCAGGTCAGCGGGATATTCTTCAGAATCCCGCAGAGGAATGGGTTCGTGATCTCCACACTCCGCCAGCACCCGATCATGTAGTGCAGTCGGGTGTCCATCGTGTTCGCCAACAAGTTGGTGAACATGGTCGGTCCGACGTACACCTCACGGATGGTGTTCTCCGTCCACTGGCTGAGCTGGTCCTCGCTCACGAAGGGCATGACCCCCTCGAACTGGTTCTCGCGGACCGCCTGGTCGAACACCTGCCGTCCGGTGAGGTACGGCAGCACTTCCGACTGGATACCCATGATGATGCCCGTACCACAATAGGGCCTCTGCAGGTTGTGATCGATCACCGTCACGGACGACCCGTCTCCCGGAGGCGCCGCGTCCATCACCCAGCACGCGTTGGTCGCGGCGGGGCTCGAGATGCCCTGGAGCGTGCCGAACTGGCTGTCGTACCGGTAGATACGGATGCGGGTCGCGTTGGCCGGAACACCGGTGATGACGAGTTTCATTTCCTTGGTGCCGTTACCGGTCACCGAGGTTGCGCCGGTCAGCGTGCCCTGCGACTCCGCGTCGTTCTCGTCGAAGTAGGTCACGACGTAGCGCACGCTGTTGGCGCTGTTGCCGCCGTACGGGTTGGAATCCCACAACCCGTAGGTGAGGCTGTCGGTCGTCCCCTCGTTCTGCAGGGTCGGTGTGCACGTCGGCGCGCCCGTCGGAGCGCCCTCGGGAGCGTTGGCGGTCTGGTAAAACCCGCGCGGCGCATTCTGCCCGAACGGACTCAGGTCCTCTTCGGGGATGTAGGGGATTGCGTTCCCGTTGACGGTCACCGCCGTCACAGACTGGCCCTGGATCATGAAGTCGAACGCGGACATACCGCGCCGATTGGCGTCGTTCAACGCCTCAATCCCGGAGATTGCCCTGTTCGGCATGAACATGGCCAGGTTGCTCGCCGAGCCCCACATGCTGAAGAGCTCGCGGGGTCCCTGCCGGACCAACTCGAGCGAGGGTCCCTGTCCCTTCCAGTCCCACACGTGCCCGCGCCCGTTGGGGTTGTAGGCGTCGGTGCGAGTGAGGTCAGTCCCGTTGGTACCGTCTTCGATGAGTTGAAGGATCCCCTTCGGACCCAGGCCGTCCGCGCCGTTGAGCTGCGTCCGGGTGTCGCCCCAGATGAGCGCGCCGCTCATCAGGCGTCGCAGGTTGAGGCGAGTCTGCGGCTCCGAGAAGTCGCCGATCGACCGAACGTCATCGGCGCTGCGGCTCCGCATGTACATGAGCTTCAGCCACTTCGGGGCCGAAGTCAGCTTGACCTGCGACGGACGCAGGAAGTTTCCGACCCCGTACTCACTCGCATAGCCGCTGGTGCGTCCGAGTCCGGTCGAGGTCTGCAGCACATACTCGTGGCTGCGGGCGTGCCCCTGGATCTTCGGGATGGCACGCAGGATCATGTTGCGCCCGTACCCCTCGTTTTTCGCGTCGAGGGACCGGTAGACCGGGTCCAGGTCCTGGGGGATCGAAGAGCCGATGTCGCCGAGGCCGATGGCCGCGACGCCCTTCGCCATCTCGGTCTCGAGCTCGCGGCTGAGCTCGTCCAGGACTGCCGGACGATCCTTGTAGCGGTCCGCCAGTTCGTTGTAGCGTCGTCGCGCCGCGGCTTGATTGGTGAAATAATCGCCGGTCGCGGCGATGTTACGAACCACCTGCTCTGCGTATGGAATACTCATGCGCGCTGCCTCACCTCTGTTGTGGACTGAACTTTCTCAATGCCTGCCCTTGAGGCGAGGCGCCTTTGAATCACGCGATCTTGCGGCGGAACAGCGTTACGTCCCGCCCGAACCCGTTGGGAAGATCAAGCCCCAGCTCATACCCCCGCACGTCGGCTGCCGAGATAAGTTTCAAGGCGACGCCTCGGTCGAGCTCCGCGCGGCTCAGACTATTCTCGCCGCCCTCAGCCCCCTTATTCATCTCGGCGTCGGTTGCAGCCGCTCCCGGCTTCGGTAAGCCTGCCCGGATGTTCTGCGCGGCCCGGTCGAACGAAGATCGGTCAGCCGGCCCCGCACCCCGCGGCGTTCTGGGCTCGATGCCCTTGATCAGCTCGGCTGTCTCGCCGACGTGCATTTCGAGCCCCTTAAGCATCTCGCTCTGCTCGTCGAAGGCACCCTTAAGCCCATCCTGGACGAGCGCATACGCCTCGAACTGGTCCAGCGTCGCAGCCTGGAACTCAAGGCCTTTGTCCATATTCGCTTCGATGGCGTTCAGGCGCTCTTCGAGGGGCGTGGTGCTCAGCGTCTCAATCTGCTCCACCAGGCCCTTGATCATGTCCTGCATGTCCAGGATGGCGTCCGCGATTCCGGGGATGGCCTCAGAGGCATGCATCGCAGCGTCGGCTCCGCGCCGCACAGTCTGCACGGCGTGGTCGATGTCAGCGTGCTGGAGGCCCTTGCCCATGTCGGCGTCGTCGGGAGCATCCATCTCCTCCTCGCCCTTCAGCATGATCGGCGCGACGGTCTTCTGTCCGCAACGCGGGCAGTGCATACCCTTGCAAACCTCCTCTGCCGGAGCGCGTCTCGCGCCGAAGTGAGGGTGGCCTTTGTGCATGGGGGTCTTAAACCCGCACTCCTCGCCCTTGCACATCATGCCCTTCATGAGGTGGCCCGCGCCGCGCTGCGGCATGCTGTCGCCGTCCGTGTCGAGGCTGGTACCGGGCGGATAATCGCGGTCGCCGTCATTGTCCGGGTCGGGGCGGAGAGCCGAGGGCTTGTCCCCCTTTGCCATGAACTTATCGACGATCTGGCCGAACCAAGAACGCTGCTCGTCCATCTGCTTTTCGGCAAATTTGAGGACAGCAGTGTCGGCGCTCGAGCCGCGGAGGGTATCCACCATTCCGTCGATGTCCGGAGTCTGCGTGTCGTTTGCGTCAGCCATGAATGCTTTCCTCTCGCAGGAGTCGCCGCGCTGCTCTCAGCGCTGCCTCCGGGGTCCGTACGTTGAAACGAGCCCGAATCGTGGGCTCCCGTAAGAGTCTGTTGGCGAGGCGCGCCACGTGCGCCGACTCGCCCTTTGCCATCTCTGCCCCAAGCCCCTCGACAGTTGCGTCGGGGTTGTGGGGAAATTCAATCGCTGCGATCTGGTACACTCGAGCGCGCAGGATACACTTGCCGCCTTCACAGGGAACGGCGGTCTCGCGCCCCTGGATCGACTGCCCGATGGTCCGCCCCTCGGCCTGTAACTCGAGACCGAGCTTCCACAGCGCGTCTGCGCGCTTGAGCTCCTCTGGCGTCGGTTCGACCGGGATGTCCGTTACCGTGCCGTCCCGGAGCATTCGCTTTCGCGGCGTGCCATCCGGGTTGCGCCAGCTAGCCGGATCCGCTGCGTCGAAAAAGTGGAAGTGGTCGTACCACCCGACTTTCCCGTCGCGCAGCGCCAGCGGGTGCTCTGGCCCGACATACTCTATCGAGTCTATGATCCCGACTAGCACGGACCAGCGCTTGCCGCCGTGAACACCGCAGCTCGGGTCCGGCTTGTCTTTCGTGCACCGTCCGGGGCAGCCCGCGCCAGGTGCAGGCACTGCTCGGTGCGAGTCGTTCAGGAAACCGAACGGGACCAGCTGCGAAACGTCGATTCCGCCCTTATGCTCCGCGGCGAGCATCCGTTCGCCTTCACGGTCGAACGTCGGGAGGATTTTCCCGTCCCGGAGCACGCCGGCTGTCGTCGCCCAACCGTGCCCGCTGCGCGTGAACGTCGTCACGCCTTTTTCCAGCGGAGACAGGAGCACGGGGCCGCCGGGCGCTTCCGCTTCTACGCAGGCACAGCTCTCAGCGTCGGTCCCCTCAGCGCATCCACACACGTGCTCGTGCCTAAAACAAAAATGGCCGGACACACGCGTGCAGAAGCAAGGTGTGTCCGGCCATCGAATCGGCCATACTGGACGCCTGAAACACAAATGGCCGCGAACGGTCCTCCGGCTAGGGAAGGTGCTCGCGGCCATCGAATCGGCCTATATTATCGGTTCAAAACCGTGTGATACCACACTACGACAAGACGGCCTCTGCCGTCAACGTATTTGTGACGCGTCCTGCACTTTTTCGGCGCCGTCGCTCCAGGAGAGGCCTGCAATAATTTGGACCTCTTTCGCCTGCTTGCACTTGTGCAACGTCCCGATGGTCCCATCCGCGCCAAAAACCACATGTTTGGTACCCGGGAAATGGTAACCCCCCTCTTTTCGGGCGATCAGGAGGAAGTACCCACACGCTTTGCACACAACGCTCTTCGGCACCACACAGCTCCTTAGTGGCTAAAATTAATGCTAATGCTGAGCTTAACGTGTAGTTGGGCGTGACGGCAAGAGAATTGTGCGGGCAGTGTGAGAATTACAGCCCGTATGCCTGGGCAACCTCCGGACGGAGTGATCTCCCCTGAACACGAGCTCGGTTAACGTGCTCCATGTGCTCGCGTCGGATGGCCTTTTCGTCCAGTGCTTCTGGGCGTATTTGCCGCAGAGCGTCTGCGCGTGATTTGTACGGACGGTATTCCGTCCAGTCGCCCCCGTGAAGCTCCCCGGCTTCGGCGCGGCGGACCTGGTGTTCGTGTGCACGCTGCGAAACGTCTCGCTTGTGGCTAACGTACTCTTCCGGCGTCATCTGCTACTCTCTACATACTCAAAAAGTAAGTATGCTTCAATTCCTGCTTCATCGGGGCAGCCTCGAGCACTGATCCCTCCACAGGCGCATTAAAGTCCCGACATAGCCATCACCGGGACTTGACTCAAAATTCGGATCGCTTCATCCCTGATGTTGATCGAGGCGTTCCAATCACGATCGTGTTTCACTCCGCAGACACAAGTCCATGTCCGATCCGCCAGCGTAAGCTGATCGTTGATCGTCCCGCAGAACCTACACAGTCTGCTCGAGGGAAACCAGCGGTCGATCTCCACGATCCGATCGGGAGCTTTATAGCCGAGCTGACGTTTGGCCTCTCCCCAGACTGCATCCGAGATGGATCGGGCCAGTTTCCTGTGCTGGAGCATGCCGCGAACATTGAGATCTTCCAGACCGATCAGGCTTGCCGTACGTGCAAGCTCCGTCGTCATCTTATGGATCGCATCGGATCGCTTGCAGGCGATCCGATAATGGACACGCGCGAGCTTAGCCTTGGCTTTCAGCCAGTTTGCGCTGCCTTTGACCTTCCTACTCAGAGAACGGGACAGAGATCGTAATTTCCTCAGACCAGCCTGAAGGTGCCTCGGATTCGGGAAACGTCTTCCGTCCGAGCAGACCGCCAGTTCTTTCAGGCCAAGATCGATGCCGATGGCTGGCCCTGTGCTGGGAACGGGGACGGGATCAGGTAACTCAACCTGGATCGATATCCACCAGTAGCCAGCCTTAAAGCTAATCCGTCCGGACAGGATCTTGCCTGTAAAGCGGAGCGATTCGGTCATGTTGACCGGGCCGAGCTTGGGGATGCGGAGGGTGTGTGCGTTAACAGAGAAAGCATCGTTCGAGAGATAGAATGCGGGTTTACTTTTGTGCTTTGACTTGAACTTAGGATAGCCGACTTTGCCGGAGTTGGCTTCCCGGAAGAAGTTGGAGAAAGCACTGCCCAGGTCAGTGAATGCTCCCTCTGCTGCGCATTTAGTCACTTCATAGATCCAGGGGAGATCCTTTTTGAAGGCGTTGAACGCTTTCTTCAGTCCGAGAGCGGATGGCTTATTCCCAGCCTTGTACGCTTCCTCCCACCTGGCACGCCCCCAGTTGAAGGCGAAACGAGCCGTGCCGCAGGCCTTGCGGAAGTAGACCTCCTGATCGGGGGCCGGGTTGAGGCGGATTTTGTGGGCGCGATGCATGCTGGGGGATACCTCGGACGATTGGGATGTATGCATTATACCAGTGTTTGCGGACAAATGTGTATATTATTGGGAGCTAGAGTGCGGTTCCGCGGCGAACAGGTCCGGGAACTTCGTCCTAAGCCTGGCGCTCACGCCAAAGTCTGACTCAATCTCGTGGGCAGCCTTTCCGCCAGAATTTCCCGCGCCATATTCTTTGATCATCTTCGCGAGTGTCTCTGCGTGCTTCCGGGCGTCTCTCGCTTTCTCGTCCAGCTTGCGCTCTACGCGTGGGGCCAGCTCAGCCGTCGCACGATGCGCAGTATTGGCGTAGTAGGGGCTCGGGATACCGGCCTTCTCCCGCAGGGCCTCTGCGTGTTGCGCTAACGCGTGTACCTTCGCCTCCGACTCTTTATGCCCATGCGTTCCTGCGAGCGTGTTATGGGACCGGTCGTCAAGCTGAAAGCGCTTCCGATGGCGGGCGTTGGCCTTGTACCACGCCTCGTCGGCTGCGTGATAGGCTTCTGCCGGACTAGGTGCGGCAGGTGCGGCAGGTGCGGCGTCCTGCCCACGCTTAAGCACGTCGGCAGCGCCCCCTCGATTCCCCCAGTGCAGCCCCTCATTCGCCGCATAGTGCGCCCAGTCACTCGGCGCGTGCACCGACGCCTCAATGTCCTGCGCCACGCGCTTGAACCCAGGCTCTTTAGTGACGTTCGCCTTTGTCCAGTCCACCGACGATTGCGCGTCGCGCGCAGCCAACCCGTGCGCCGCGAGTAATCCACGCTTCGCTGTCTGCTCCGACTCGAGCGGCGCTTGATTGAGCCGCAACCCCGATCCCAGATGCGACACGGCCCAGTCGCCCGCGTCGTCTTTATGCGCGACGAGGCCTCCGTATGCGGCACCGTGGAGATCAACGGCGGACTTCGTTGTGGTAGGCGCTCGGAACGTTTTATGTTCGAAAGGCGTCCGAGTGACCAGCTTGTCCCACTCTTTCTGCTCCTCCCCGTGCTTTTGGTGGGCGCGGGCCATAAGGCTCATCTGCACCTTGCGTTGAGGATGTCCCTGGAGCACGTCGGAGATTTGACCAGCGACGTCGGGGTGCTTCGCCGCGAACGTGTGCCAGTCGTCCGGCGCACTCCCCAGCCCATGCTTCTCCCGAATCGCGCGCAGCGCCGCCTCGTGGTCCGGCACACTCCCCGGGTGCCGCTGTTGCGCCGCATGAATCTCAGCCGGCGCCTCCGGACGCGGCTTGCTCAAGTGACTCTGCGCATCCTGTCTCGCCTGCTCCAGCCCTGGCGCGTACTCCGCTCGACTCTCCGGATCCTTCGTCCGATCCATCCTGGCCTGCTGGCGTTCCAGCTCTTTTGAGAGGTAGGACGCGTTATCATCGTGGCGGCGCTGCTCACGCGTTCTCCAGTCAGACCGTGTCCCGCCAGCGCTCACAATGGCCTGGCGCTCCGCCTCGGACAGGGAGCCCCACCGCTGCTTTTCTTGCGCATCCTTGGCGTGCGCAGCCCGTTCCGCGGTCTGCACAGCTTCTTTCGCCCGTCGGTGTTTTTCGCCTCCAGCGTCTGCTATCTCGTGGACCAGCTGAGCTTGTCTGTCGCGGTCGCTCGCCTTTGCGGTTCCGAGGCGCTCTCGTTGTGTCAGCTTGCGCTGTTCCTCGAGCAGCGCGGCATGGTGCTCGGCAAGCTTCGAGGCGTCCATGCTCGAGACCTTGTGGTCCACCGGGGCGGGAGGCTTTGCCGCCGGGGCCGAGTCGCTGGCAGGTGCGATCCCTGGGAACTTATCCGGGTAGTGTTTCGCCAGCACGGGGCCGTGTTCGCCCAGGTGATGCGCGGTAAAGGCGTGCGGGTCAACGCCCTGACGGCGTGCGTCTTTGTGGATGTCGGCGAGGGCGTCATCGACGGCGTCCGTGTTGGATTCTGCTACGTCTCGAGCTGTAGAGGGGCCGTGCCGCTTGCCGCGGGCCTGGATGGTCTCGGACAGCTCCTGGAGGTCTTTGATACCGGCGGAGGAGAATGCGCTTGGGGCTGGCATAGCCGTGCCGCTCTGCGCAAGCTCCGCATCCACCGCTTCCTCCACGCCAGAGCTGCCGCTCCTCTCCCTCGCGTCCCTCAAGAATTTCTCCCGTTCCGCCGGGTCCTTAATCTCCCGAGCCTGCCGGACGATCTCTTCGCCCCGGTCCTTGCCCCGAAAGATAGCCGAGTGCATACGCGTCTTGGATGCCAACGTATCCTCGAGCTTGGCACGCTCATCGTCCAGTTCTCTCGCAGCGGCGGCGACCATGGCCAGCGCCATCTTGTGCGGGTGCTTGTGCCCGCTTTCCAGGTGCGTGCCCTTGGCTCCGGCGAGCACAGTCGCGAGCCTATCCGCATCGGCTTTACGTGCAGTGAGCTGCTCCTCTGCTCTGGCCACGTTGCGCCGCCCGAATCTCACGCCGGACTCTGCCTCGACAGCGGACGTGACGCGGGGGTCAGCGGCCGGCTTTTGTGCTTCTTCCGGCGCACGCTCTTGCAGCGTCCAATTCGTGCGCCCTCGCCCAGACCGGCTGCCTTGCTCCCGCGTGAAGGACTCTCGGACATGCACGTCCGGAACACACTCGCTTGACGCGATCCACGGGCGTGCGTGCACACCGGCAGCCTGCGTCAAGCGCATCTCGCCGGGGGTGAGCTTCACCTTCTTCCCGCCGATGTCGGCCTCGTGTGCGGTGGCAGTCTTGGAAGACTCGAGGTGCTTGAGTACGGCTTCCCGGTGAGCGGAGTGGTCCGCAGCGGGCTTTTCCAACTTCTCAGCCCACGCGGCTTTCTTTGCGGGGTCCTTCGTCCCAGCGTGGATCAGTGCGGCGATGTGCGGCGGAGGATCGCCGCGTAGTTTACCGTCCGGCCCGACCGGCACGACGTGGCGGTCCTCACCCTCTCCGAGGGTAACAAACTTCTGCTTTTCGTCGGACACGGGGAAGCCTCCTATGCTGCGGTAAAATATGTCAAGCGATTGTAGCGGCTATCTGCGGACTCTGCAATAGCAATGGCGTTACGTGGCGTGCATAAGCGCTAGCGTCGCTTCCCACGTCTCATCGTCAAAGTTCGTTTCTCCGCATCCACGATGTTCCTCTACAAACGCCGCGAGCTTGCGTACCTTCAAATACCACAGCAGCGTCGATCGCCCTCGAGGTACGGTGCCGCTGCTCCAAAACCACTCCGACGTGAACGGGCGCTCCCCTGCCTGCCATGTCTCAAGCTCACGCCTGGCCCAGCTGAAGCGCCCCTGCGCGGGGATATCCGGGCAGCGATATGCGTGGTAAGCCCCACCGCACCCATCGCAGACATAAGACCCGCGCGCAGCCCCGGGGCGCTTCCGGCCAGTGCGGCGGGGGCATGGGATAGGCGAGATGTGCGCCGGGAGGCGTGGCGAATGGATGTCGGGGTTGATGCGCGGTTACCTCGATAGCGGCGAGGCAGCGTCGCGTGCAGCTTCGAGAGCCTGCATCGCCTGCTCGCTGGCACTGATCAAGGCGTCGTCTGCCGCGGATGTCCCGCGCCCCTGGACCGGGTATATGTGCACGTACCCGAGCCGCGCGAGCGTCTTTGTCGTGTCGGATAGGCTGGAGCGTAACACGCGCTGGGGTCCACTACACGCGAGGGCATAGAGGTAGTCGCGCTCTTGTGGGGATAGGTCGGTCGCCATTTTACACCTTCCTGCCGAGGCGGATCGTCTCGAGCGCGCGAGCTCGCGCCATGGGTTTCATGTGCATGAGCAGGGTTCGCCCATTCAGGTGGTCGACCTCGTGTTGAACGATGCGAGATTCCCAAACGGAGCAGTCTCGCTCAACGAGCTGGTGCTCAGCATCAGTATACCGCACCGTGACGAAAGATGCGCGCTCGACGGTGTGCCGAATCAGGGGTAATGAAAGGCACATTTCCGCTTCAGCTATGCCACCGCCCCACGTCGTCACGATCTCTGGGTTGATCATTACACGAGCAGGCTCTCGCCCTCCAGTCGGGTCGACAACAATGACGCGTAGCTTGTGCCCCACCTGCGGCGCAGCAAGCCCCACGCCGCCCGGGGAGGCGCGCAGAGTGTCGATCATGTCCCGGATGAGAGCGGAGATGTCCTGACCCGGAAGTACCGGGACGGCTTCGCGAGAGAGGATCGGATCCGGCGGTTTGATGATTGGCAGAATCACGCGAGCACCTTTCGGAGCAGGAGCACCAGTCCTGCGATGAAATGAGCGATGTAGGGTAGCGTCGCGCTGCTCAGCTGCACGAGCAGTGCAATGTCTGCGATGCACAGCCCGAGAGGACCGCCGTGGAGTAAAGCTAAATGCATCATCTTTCGCCTATCTCAATGCCGTTGCGCCCGACGAAGCCTGGAACGGACACGGACTCCCGCCCAGCTAGAAGCTGTTTGAACGACGCAAATGCGCGATGCGTATCCGGGTAGAGCGTCTCGGCGAACTCGCCTGCCTTGACCAGGATACGTTCCATCTTTCCTTGCCGCGCGGGGAAGTATCGAACTTGAACAGTTGTAGAGACGTATCGTTTCACGGGCGCCCTCCTGTGCCAAGGTGTCAAGCGAAGCGATCTGCTCGCGCAGATACTCCGCCAGCGGCGGGGACGGGGACTGCGTCGCTCGCACCTCCCAGCAGACACGCGCCTCAGCTGCTGCGACAAATAAAGGCACGATGCCTGACTCTTGCTGGCACGGGTACGGACTCCCGTCCACACAGTAAGCGCGAACTCCGGCACGTGCCGTTAAGAACGGAGGCAGGTAAGCTGCCTCGTGATTGCCAGGAACACCTCACCCGGACGCCGCTCCGGGTGACCCAACTCGTTACGCTGCATCCGACACCTCCACATTCTTAACCGGGACAGGCACGATCCAGGCGCGAGAGATCTTCCGCCCCTGAACCCCGTATTTCTCGTGCGCACCCATATCCTCGCCGAGCGACGCCGCCAGGACAAGATACCTGTCACCCTTCTGCCAGCTGGTGTCGCTGTCCAGGCTGCCAGTTATCCACTTGACACGCGAGCCGTCCGCGCGCTCGAGTTGAAGCATATCCTGCCAGCCGAACTGACTGTCCCAGCTCGCCCGCGCAATAAGCGTCCAGACACCCGGCAGCACCTTGGCCAGTGCCTTGCGTGCAGGTGCCTTGACCTTCCCCGTCAACTCGTGCCCCAGCAACTCCCCCAGCTCCGCGGCGCTCAGCTCGCACGCAGCGAGCACGTCATCCAGCGACGTCTCAACGTGCACGTAGCACTTCGGCTCAGCCTTGCGCTTGCGAGCCTCGATCTCGAGCCGCCAGTTCCGAATCTCGGCGACGGCAAAGACGACCAGTCCGATGTAGCGTTCCGCTTGAGACGTGAAAGCCGTCCGGATGTTCCGATGGAAACTGTCATCGGACTGTGCGTCAAGCCAGGACACGATCTCCGCCGCCAGGGCCTCGCCCTCGCCAGCTTCCGACCGGGCCAGCGCTCGCTTCCACTGCTCAGTGGCGCGGAGCTCTTTTGCAAGCTTGCCTTTCGCGTCACACACTGCGGCGCGAACCTGCTGCGCCGTCGTCATGCGCCCGGTGACTTCGGACGACTTGCGCGACACATAGCCCTCGAAGCCGATTGTCTCCTCCGCGAAGAGGAGCACAAGAGGCAGGCAGTAAGTCGGGACGCCTGAGGAACCGAAGCTGCCCCAACCGTCCTCGTCTTCGTCGTTGCTCAGCCCAGACAGGAAGGACTGGAACCCGTCGAGCAGGTCCCGGACCTTCTTGGCCAGGTTGAGGTGCTTGGCGCACGTGCCGCCAATCTGGCGGGTGTAGACCCAGCGCTTGCCGTCCTCAACTTCAACGACATCGCTTCCGTGCGGCTGGCCCTCCGCTGCCATGGTGTCCCGCGCCACGATAAAGACCTTGTTGCGCCGCGACTGGACACCGCACTCGTCGCAGCGTCCGAAGTTGACCGCGTCCATGCGCTCCGATGTCCAGTAAGGGATCGTCGGGTCGATGGCGTGAAACATCGGCGCGCCCTCTGACCGATCCGCGATGGCCACAACGGACCATTCGGAGCGCGGAGCGTGGGCGGTGATAATGCAATGCGCCTCCGCGAGATCGTGCGCCCACCGCTGAATACCAGCGGGCAGGCGGTCGTACGACGGAGCGCAGCAGTCGTTCTGTTGCTCGTAAATAGAAGCCGCGAGGCGTATCTCATCAATGTCCCCGACTTCCAGCTCGAGGCCGAGCTTGGCGGCGAGCTCCTGTGCGCGGGGAAGCTTGCTGCGGAGGATTTTGAATGTCAGCTCGTCGCGGGTCAGTGTGTCCATGGTGCGCTCCGTTCGTTCAGGTTGATGAACAGAGATTACTATGGGCGGAATGGAATGTCAATGACATTTTGCGATAAATTTACTGCGGACCCGCGTCAGGACGCATCTCAACGGAGCGTGCTTCGATCTGACGCCCAATCGTGACGAATTCTGCCGCAGCTTCCGCAGGCGTGCTACTTCCGCAGCGCTCCACCGGAAGCGCACCCTGAGCTCGTCGAGACTCTCGGCGTCCCACCCGCAGATGATGCCCCATAGCCAGGCGTCGCGCTTGTTTGCGCCCCAGTCGCGTGGCGAGAAAGCCAAACAGGCGTGGAGGCTATCCACGACGTTCGTAGGGGTCATGGCGTCACTCCTCTCAGCGCGGCGAGCGCCGCCCGCGCCTTGTTCCCTATGTGTCAGATCATCCATTGAGGCATGCCCACGTATGCACACTCGGGTACGGCGCAATAAACGGCACAGCCCACAGCACCTGGTTAACCTTCCCCGTCTCATCCAGCTCCACGCGCGATCGAGTCAGCCGCTCCACCCGCCAGCAGAACTTCTCGCGCTGAACGATCCACAGACGATCGGTGTCCCAATTCTCCGCGCTCGTGTCCGTCAGCTGCTCCGCGCTCCACCTGGCCCACGGGTGCGGAGCCACGTGGCGGTCTCCACCCCGCTCCGGCGGGCAGAACATGGTCGCGTGCTGTTTAAACTTCGACGGCGCCGGATGCCGCGTCTCGCAGTGCGGACAGTCACCCTCACCGCCAGCGACGGCGACCCGGCGCATGAGCTCCGGCAGCACCGCGTGCCGCATCGTGGCGTCGTAGTGGTCGCCCATCTGGCCGGACGCGAGTCCGTCGCGGCTACAATTGCCGAGGTAGTAGGAGGCCTCGGACGCGAGCTCCGCGTTGGTCAGTGCGCGGTAGTAGGCGCGGGTCGCGGCTTCGCGGTTGAGGCGTTGCTTGGTGTCCAGAGAAAGGAGTTTTGAGAAGTCGATTGCCATGTGTGTGTTCCTAGCGCCCCTTGTGGAGCAAAATGTACACAGTATTGATACGAGTCCCCGCCGCAGCGAAAGACTCAGCCGGCAGGTCCGTGAAAAGCTGGCTGTAGCGTTCACTGTGCTTCTTAGCCCACTTGCGAAACGCGTCGTGCTGCTTACTCTCGTTGAACTCAACCGAAGCGGGCAGCACAGCCACGAGCTTGCCTCCTGGCCTCAAGAACTCATACGCGCGCATCACGTGCTGCATAAAATGAACACCGTAGAAAGGCGGGTTCATAACGACATGGCTGTATACTGGACGCGGCGGCATGGTCAGAAAGTTGGCGTGGGTGACGGTCAATCGCCGGTCCCCGCGCTCCAGCTCCTGCAGAGCTCTCACGCGTCCTGGCTCCACTTCAACGGCGTCAACTCGCGCGCCTTTTGCCAACAGCGCACGGACGATGCTTCCGTCCCCAGCAGACGGCTCGAGTACATGACTCTCGGCGTCAATGTGCACCTCCGCCAACAGCTTCCTAATAACTGCGTCGGGTGTCGGGTAGAAGCTCAGGTCCTTGCATAGCGCGGTGGACTTTTCCCGGATGTCGCGATCAGTTACGTCATCCGGCACGCCGTCCGGCAGCACCTCCCCATAGTAGTCGGCGAGTACCTGATTGGCTTTGGTGACCAGGGCATCTTCTGTGAACCAAAGATGCGCGTTGCCGTTCATGTAGGTCTTTATGCGGAAATAGCTCGACTCCGTGACCGACTGCCTCGGGTTGAGGCCACGCCCGCGCCCAGCGTCGATTGCGTCGATGAGTCCACGCGGATCAGGTTTGTTGCCGTCCAGGACGGCAAAGACGCGCTCAACGTCGCAGATCGTCTCGCGTGTTCCGTTGTAAGAGTTCCAACTGCCCCAATCGTTGAACACTCTCGTCAGAATGATGCGCGCGCCGAGCTTGAACGCGTCGTGCGAGCGGAAACGCCGATCCAGGTCGATGAAGGCCCGCGCGAGTCCCCGCTGAAAGATCAGGTAGGCGTCACGCCTCAGCCCCTCGAGCGTGGCGTAGACCGTGTCTTCAGTAACTTCCGGGACGCTCCCGCATAGCTGCTTGTACAGCTCATCCTTGGCGGTCCGGTCCATCATGGCATCCATGCCGGTCAGAGCCAGGAGGTTCATCCACACCCGGGCGTCGACTTGCTGGCGATATGCCTCGAGCGACGCAGCCGGGTCAATAGACTCGAAGAGGCGCTTGTAAGCGGCGGACTTGCTCCGGTCCGCGAGCGTGAAGGTTGCGCCGCCGTGGGCGAGCTGTGCGAAGTGGTAGGACTGCTCGGCCAGGGTGCTGCCGGAAGACATGGCATCGGCGGCACGGCGCATCGCGGACATGGCGGCGTCGCGTTGGGCGCAGATCTCGGTTACGGTGGTGCGGGGGATGAGGGCGGTGGTAGTCACGTCTATTACCTTACTTCGGCTGCGTGCAGTTCGGACACAGATTTGAGTGCCCGAGCATCATAGCCCAGACGTCACAATCGAAGCTCCATCCGTCCTTCTCCGATGCCTCGCTCGCGTCCAGGTCCGGCGCGCAACGTCCTACAGGATACGCTGATGACGTTGCGCCGCAACCGGTTACGCGGGGACCGCCGCACACGACTACGGCTGTCTTCTTATTCTTGGCAGTCGTGACGCTCACAAGCGCTCCTTTCGCTCTGCAGCACCTTCAGCCTTGGCCAACCCGAACTGTTCCGCCAGGCTCGCCGCACACAGCCAACCGTTGAACGTTCCGTCCGGCAGGAACTGCCAGATGTAGCCGTTCCACTCGTACATCTCGTAAGTCTCCAGATGTACAGGACGTCCAGACTTACCCACTGGGCCTCCCTTAACCGCAGCTAGCATGGCTGGAGTCGCACGCCAGTGCATTCGGATACCTTCGCGCCGTACTTTGTCTGCCGTGGATTCTGCCATAGTCACTCCTCCGCCTCAGGTTCAAGCACAAGACTAGCCGAGTCGCTTTAAAATGTCAATGACATTTATTCAACGAAGATTATGCTCTTCTTGTCGTCGGCGCGCACGGGATAACCGCAGTCAGCCCTTCCGTCTCACCCCGGTCAAGCCTCGCCAGCTCGCCTACGAGCTTGACCAACGAGTCCCGCGCGCCTTCTCCGGTGTCCAGCACGCGCTGCACGAGGAAGCCCTGCTACTCTCCACGTGCCCAACCATATGAGCACGCTTCAATTCCTGCTTCTCAGGGTCAGCCCAGTGCACTGATCCCTCCACAGACGTTTTAAAGTCCCGAGGTAGCCACTACCGGGACCAGCTTCAAAATTCGGATCGCCTCGTCACGTATGTTAACTGAAGCGTTCAGATCGCGGTCATGCTCTCTCCCGCAGGGGCACGTCCAGGTCCGATCCGCCAGAGTTAGGTCCTGGTTGACCACCCCGCAGGCACCGCAAAGCCTGCTCGAAGGAAACCAGCGATCAATCTCGACAACCCGATCGGGTACTTTGTAAAGGAGTTGGCGTTTGATTTCACCCCAGACGGCATCCGAAATGGACCGTGCCCGTCTCCTGTTCTGGACCATATCTTTAACGTTCAGATCCTCCATGCCGATCAGGCTGGCAGATCGGCTCAGCTCAGTCGTCATCTTATGGATCGCATCGGATCGCTTGCAGGCGATCCTGTAATGAGCACGCGCGAGTTTAGCCTTGGCTTTCAGCCAGTTCGCGCTGCCTTGAACTTTCCTGCTTAGGGAGCGGGATAGGGATTTTATCTTCCTCAAGCCGGTTTGCAGATGCTTCGGATTCGGGAAACGTCTCCCATCCGAGCAGACTGCCAGCTCTTTCAAGCCGAGGTCGACGCCGATCGCTGGTCCCGTGTGGGCTGCGGCGGACAGATCGGGTAACTCAACCTGGATCGCCACCCACCAGTAACCCGCTTTGAAGCTGATCCGTCCGGAGAGGATCTTGCCGGTTAGTCGGAGGGGTTCAGTTATATTGACGGGACCTAGCTTGGGGACGTGCAAGATATGTTTATCGACTGAGAACTTGTCATTCGCCAGATAGAAGGCAGGCTTGGAACGATGCTTTGATTTGAACTTGGGATAGCCTACCTTGCCGGACTTGGCCTCTCGGAAGAAGTTGGAGAAGGCACTGCCGATATCGATCCGAGCACCGTCCACCACGCACTTCGTCACTTCTGCCATAAACGGAAACAGCTCACCCTTCACGGATCGAAAGGCTTTCGTCATGCTTATCGCGGTTGACTTCTCTCCGGACTCATACCTCTTCTTCCACTCCGCCAGCATCCAGTTGAACGCAAGGCGGGAGCAGCCGCATGCCTTGCGGAAGTAGATCTCCTGCTCCGGAGTCGGGTTCAGCTTGATCTTATGCGCACGGATCACTTCTTCCCCTCCAGCGCTGCCATCTTCTTCTCCAACTCCTCTACCCTCGCCAACAGGTCCTTAGGCGGACTTTCAGGATTCTCTTCCGTAATGCACGCGTCGAGCTGTGCCTGCGTGTAAACCCGCCTACCGGACGGTAACCGTCCTGCGCGGAGAGTACCGTCTCGATCCCAACGTTGAAGCGTCTGTGGATGCTTACCTAAGTAGGCTGCAGCCTTACCGAGTGAAAATATAATCATGGAACACACATTAGCATATATTTGCGTAGGGTAGCAAGGACTAAGTTGGGCCTCCTGTGCGTAACATCTCAACGCGTCATTCTGTGCGCTATAACCTTCCGTTCATCCCCTCTCCTGTGCCTCGGCACGAGCACCAGCTTGTGATCGGACCAACCCGCGCCGCACGCCTGCCACCGCCAGTGCTCCCGGACGTCGTGAGCTCCAACGACTCGTGCGCCTTCTGCGGAGCACTGATCAGCCGCAGCGGCGTCAATCTGGGCGTCCGACTCGCGTCTCGCCAGCGTTCGCAGGCGGAAGACGTCCCATTCGTCACGCGGAATGTCGCGGAGCTTCGTCTCGAGCTTTTTGCGCATGGAGTCGCCTTTGGGTAGACGACTGGCCTTCTCTCGGAGGCGGTCGTACTCGGGGTTCAATTGGCGCAGGATATCCGGGTCCGAGCTGGTGGAGTAGAGGTACGAGTTGACGCACAGGCGGACAGCTCGAGTGAGCATGAAATGCGCTTCTTCGTCAAGCAGGCTTCTATATGTGTGCAGGTGGCGCGCCACGGCCGCGCGCACCGTAGTACAACCGAAGAAATCTAGCTGTCCAGGCATCGGTTTCATCCCGCCGTTGGGTCCGCTCCTTGAGTAGCAGACGATGTGCGCCAGTGAACCGCGCTTGCCGAAATAGATCTGCGCGACATGTCCCGGAGCAGCGAGCGGGTTCACCACCTTGACCCACAGGCGAAAGAAGATCATATCTGAAAGGTTTATCCTCTCGATCGGCATGTCGTCCGTGTCGAGCGTCCAAAACGTCTCCGCCATGTCCGCTTCGAGGAACCAGTGACGGCACGGGTGCGTTCCGGACAGCACCTCGTCTCGCGCCACGATGAGGTTGAGCCGCTCCTGAACGTCGACGCGCTCCATAAGCCCGTCCAGCGTCACAGTCGGATCGACGCGCTGAGCTGTCTCGAGTATCGCCAGCTTCCCCGCGTCCTGTGCTTTAAGGAACTTCCCTGTCGCCTTAGCGGCTTGCGCGCGGATGCGCATAGCCACGTTCCACTCTTCCTCACTGCGGACCGGGAGGGGTTGGTGCAAGAGGGCCATGCATTCTCGGGGTGTCCATGTCGTCATTCTACGCTGCTCCGGACAATTCGGTAGTGATGTGTCATATACCCAAACGGCGAATCTCGCCGCGCGTCCTCTTCATCCGTACCTTCCGGCACGAAATAAACCCGGACGTGCCCCGCAGCCATGAGTCCATGCAGCGCTTGTCGCTCGCGAGTCGGTAGACGATCCACGACATGGGCGTAGCCAAGCGCTCGGGACACGTAGCCCATGTGCCAACCGTCCGCGGGGATCTTGTTGAAGACGAGCTCTTGCGTAGCAGTCCAACGAGCTCGATCTTTGTGCGCTGTCTTGTAGGTCAGGATGGCGCGTCGATTGCCACACCGGACGGTGGAGCCGGGCGCTGAGATGTCGGCTAGCAGTTTGGCGGTTACATCTTCCCAATGAGGCGGTAGCATCAATTCTCCTCTCCCTCGTTGAAGTCATCCGTGTCGAACTCAAAAGACGGCTCTCCGCTCTTACGTTGCCATTCACCGTCTGCCCACCCTGCCTTGGCGTACAGCAGCGCTTTACCTGACAGGGCAGCGCGCAGCGTCGCCGTGTCAGTTCCAGCGAGGCCAAGGTCAAAACCTACCGTATACGCCGTTCTGGCATCATCTTCTGTCATGCAGTCGCTCCTAGAGGCGCGAACCCGCATTGCTCCCGTATGTGCCGCGTGATGATTTCGGCGTCTTTCAGGCTCGCTTGAAACAATCTTCCACCAAGCGAGAACCGCCCCTGGTACGGGTGCACGTTACCGTCCCGCTTCGAGAACTTCAGCTGGACGAGCGTGCCGTCCTCCCGCGCGAGCGTCACTGCGCCGCCCCTCCGGACTGACAACGTGACGTGCACCACGCGCGGGATGAGCCGTCCTGATTCGGTTAGTCCGACCCGCGCAGAGAACACGCTTGGCAGGCAGAACACGCATGGCATTGCGTACCCATGTTCTCGGCAGCGAAGTTTCATCGCGCACCTGCTTGACGCACGTCGCTTAGCTCCCGCCGCTCCAGCTCATTCCGCAGCGACTCGGTCCTGAAATCCTTCAACGTCATCTCCGCCTCGAGCCCGAGCTCCATCCGAAGCAGCGTCATTTCAAGCTTCAACTTCGCCAGGTAATCGAGCTTCTCCGCGCGGGCCGACTCAGCCACGCGCAGTTCTCGCTCCAGTGTCGCTTTCCCGCCCGGTGTCTGAGAAACCCACACGACGAAGCGGACGTGATTGGACAGCTGGCTCTCGCCGTCCTTGACGAGATACTCGCTGTACTCTTCGGAGCGATACGCTGCCTGGACCGCCGTAAGGAATGCTGGGTCGGTGCGAGTGTTGGTGCCGGTTACGATTCGAAATGCTGCGGTGAACTCGGGATGCGTCATGGGGTTGCTCCGTGCGATCAGGTTATGCACAGAGAATACAGGAGTGGAGTTTAAATGTCAATGACAATTTTTATGCGCGCAGCAACTCATCCAACAATTCCCATAGCGCCCCATCCCCTAGCGGACAGATAGCTGCTCGAAACTGGCCCTGTTCGCGCTGGTACATTCTGAAGAGATCAGGTCGAGTTGAGCGAGCGCTACTTACGTTCGCGACACGATCCGCCAGCTTCAGTGTTGCAGCGTCCTGCCCGTACGCGGCAACTTTGGTCCAGGCATCAGCGTTCCGCGCCTTGCGATTCGTGCCAAATCCACTCACGGTCCAGACGAGGCCTTCCACCTCAGCGCCAAACCGGTCGCGTAGCTCCTCTCGAGTCGTGTCCGTGTCCTCAAGGACGTCGTGAAGCCATGCAGCGACGAGTAGCGACCCCGTCCAGTGGAAAGACGCCAGAAGCCTGCGCACGTCGGCAAGGTGTACGGTGTAAGGCACCGCGCCATAAAGCTGCGCGCCGTGGCGTTCGACAGCTAGAACAGCGGCGTCCCGCTCAAGCTGAGAAGTAATAGCTAGCACGTCTCGATCCTTTCCCACCCACGCGCAGCCAGGTCCCCGCCCGCCAAATAGTCCTCACACGCGATCTTCACAACCTCGTGCAGCTCCTCCTGGCTCAAATACCCGAAGTAACGCGGACTCATCCGAACCAACGCCTGCGTAACCGGCTCCAGCTCCGCAAGCTCAGCTTCGCCCACGGTGCTCCCCAGGTGCGCCACGCGGGGGTCGTTCCGCAGATCGATCTCCCAGCCATCCGGTTCGATGTACTCCTCGCCGACGTGGAAGCTCGTCTCGATCGCTTCGTAGTCGGCGTCCGGGTCGTCCGCGACCATGACCAGGAGCATGTCACGCGCCTTGAGGTAGAAAGAGTGCCCATTGACGCGTCCGTAGGCTTCGGCAGGGCAGAACCCGCCGCAGCGGAGGATGAGGATGCGGGGGTCACCGCAACGGAGTGCAGTCATGGGCGCGGCACCCTCTCCGCCAGAGACACAGACCCTCGACGTACCCTATCGGCACCTTCCGCCAAACAGACGTTGAGGTAAACTCGCTGAGGCAGCGTCAGTGTTATTGGCTGTAGATAGCCCAGGGCCAACAGCGCAGCGAGCGCCGGCCCGTCCTTCTCCGGCAGTGTACCCGCTCGGACGATGACGCGGTGTACCTCCGGCACGTAGACAGCGAGCACCGGCCATCCGTCGAAAAGGTAAGGGACCAGTTTGGCTGTTAGTCGTTCAATAGCAGGACGCGACATCGCAGCCAGCGCCGGGTCGAGCGTGAAGAGCGGAGTCCTGGATACCGGAATAGCCACCTCAACCGTATCGAACGGCGCGAATTCTACGTCCGGAACTGCTGCACGGAAGACATCGACTGCTGCGCTCAGCGGAATGTGTCCGAGTCTATTCCACGAAGAGAGGATCGTGTGGGTTAGATCGCTCACTGCCCTTCCTCGACCGCGCCAACGACACGAACCATCCTGGCAACGAACGCCTCGACGTCCTTCTCCGTCTGCGGATCCCGCAGTGCCAGCGTCACACTATCCCCGCGCAGGTTGGCGGCCCACGTCGCAGAGATCTTTACACAAGAACGACTCGCGCCGACCAGCGGAATGGACTCAACGGTAATGTCCGCGAAGACCCCGCGCCTCCGCAACTTGCGCTCCACGGCGTCCCGGACCGGTCGGTACAGCGCGACGCGCCGCTTGCGCAGTGCGCGGTCCTCCGCATTCGCAGTTTGGAAGACGTGGAGGAGTTCCTCGAGCCGATCGTCTGTGGCTGGTCCCACTGCGATTGCGGCTGCGAGAGTTTGGGCGAGGGGTAAAGTAGCCATCGTGTCGACCTCAAAATTAGCAGTGGATAAAGGAATCAAGAGATAGGATAGGCGAGGATCATCTTAATGTCAATGACGATCTACTCTCTGTTTTCAAGTATCTCGAGCAAGTACCGCCGCTGCCGCTTCCCTCCCAGATCACACAGGATCTCCCGGATCGCATTCGCTGTGCGCCCCTTCCGCCCCACGATCTTCCCGTGGTCCGACTTTGCCACCTGAACCTCGAGCACGGTAGCCTGCGCGCCTTCGAGCTCCCTAATCTGGACCTGGTCCGGATGGTCCACCAGGGCCTGAATAATGGTCAGCAATAAGGTTCCAACGTCACTCAGAGTGGGCTGCGCTGCAATCATACGTCTCTCCCGGACACGACAGCGGTGAGCCTGGCGGCGCATCGAGTCGCGCAATGCACATGCGGTTCTGGCGCGGTCGTCCAGCCGCGACCACGCGAAAAGTAACAAGCAGTGGCTGGATGTGCTGATTAAGATGTACGGAAAGTAGAGCGGGATGTCAATGACAGTTTGGCAGATAAACGATGGCTATCATTTTTCGAGCAGCGGACGGAGCTTATCCTTGAGCGCCTTCAGGCCGCGGATCTTCTTCGCGTTGAGCAGCTTCTCCTCCGGGTCCCGCTCATACGTGCGTTCCTCGATCAGCCCGATGGCGTTGTCAATGCCCCCGGTGTCCTTTCGGAGCGCATAGCGCGCAGCGGCAGGCGTCCATTCGCCAGACCTGTAACTCTTCACGAATTCGCCACGGTCCGGGTCCTTAGCCCGTTCGCTGTCTTCCAGCGTCTCGTGCGGCTCACCCTCATAGGCGTCGAGCTCGCCTGCTACGTGGTCCGGAACTTTATACTTGACCGCACCGCCCGTTGAAGCTTGCGCGCGGGAAGTGTGCTCGCGGATGACGCCTCTGACCAGGTCTGAAGCCGTGCCGACATCGTCATGCCGGCTGAAGTGCATCTTCGGGTCTTCATGGAACCACTCGTGCTTCGCGGCGCGTCCGGGGGACTGATAGACTTGGAAGGCCATGCCGTTCATGCCCTGGCCGATGCCAGGGTCGTAGATGAAGCGGTGGTTCTTGCGCCCGGCTGCGTGGAGGCGCGCGGTTACGTCAGCGGCTACGGCGTGGTAGTCGACTTTGGAGCGGCTGGAGGTTTGCTCGAGTTTGGCGCGGGTGACTTCCGGTGCCGGGCGCGCCGCCGCGCTCATATCCCGGTGCATCGCCACATAATACGCCTTATTCTTGCTCAAATTCCGCGCTTCCCCTTCTTCACGCGTCACGCGAGTGCCGGACCATGCAGGCGCTTTCTTCTCAGCCTCCGCCTCCCACTGCGCATGTTTCTCCGGTGTCCACACGGCGGTGAGCGCACGTCCGTACTTCTCCCCGTGCCCGTCTCGCCCTAGAATACGGGCGAAGTCGGGATCGGTGTGCGCGTCCACAAACTCCGCCTCACTCATTTCGTGCGGGGCTTTGTCGCGAAGCAACGCAGCACGCTTCAGGTGCTGCTCGTGCTGCGCCAACAGGTCTGGGGCATTTGCCTGGACCGCTGCGCGATTCTCAGGTGAGATATGGGAGGCGTGCCCGCCTAGTGCGGTGTGGACGTCGGGGTCGAGCCAGCGCTCCTTTGCAAGTTGACGATGCTGGTCGGTCCAGGCGGACGGCTTAGGCGCGTCCTGCGCTCCATGCAGCTCATTTACTCTCGCCTTCTGCTCCGCCGCTGACAGGTCCCCGACGTAATAATAATTACGCTTCTGCCCATCCCGTCCCGTGAACTCTTGCCCGAGTCCTTCAATCGTATGCACTGTCCCGCGCGATACAACCTTATCGCCGATCTTGTGCTTGCCCGCGATGTCTCCGAAGTGGAGCTGTGTCTTGTCGCGTCCCGCATGCCGATCCACTCGTTCACGCAGCTCGCCCACGTCCGGGATACCCTGGGCCACGGCGGCGGCTGTACGATCGCGGCGTCCCGCCTCTGCGTCGATGTCGCCTGCACGCTGAATGGAGTCAGCGTCACCCTTGGCGCGGAGTTTGGCAGAGGCGGCGCGGAGCGAGGAAACGTTGACGTCGCGATGCTTGCCCGTCGCGTCGAAGGGGTGCCGCAGGTTGGTAAGGTCCCGGACGTGGGCTGAGTCGGGGCGTGGGCCTCCTGTAGGCTTCGGCGGTTCCGGATCAGTCTGCTCCGCCGGCTCATACGCATGAACCTCCCGCCCGTCCCTCAGCGCCTGACTCCTCTCCAGCTTCCCCGCCCGGTGCAGCCGCTCTAATGCCGCGTCCACGTGCGCCAGCACCTCGGGCCGATACGCACTCGGAACGGATTTGAGCCCGTCAACGACTGCGGACGCCGTAAGCACCGGCTCTGGACGCTTGCCGTGCTCGCGTGCTGCGCGATAGTCGGCGTAGACCTTGGCGACGTGACCGAGCACCGCGTCGTCGGTGAAGTGGGCCGTGTGCGGGGCTGACTCAGCTCGGGACTGTGCTGAACGCTCGGCGCGGGCTGCCTTGTGCTCGGCGTCTTTGGCGTCAAGCTGTGCCTGCTGATCGGGAGTAAAGTTCGGCATAGAAGTGCTCCGCTCAGGTTCACTTTCTACTTTACTCCGCGCGCTCGATTTGTCAATGACATTTTTACTGCCGACCAGCGGCTCGATCTTCTTTTTGAGCTCTCCCAGCTCCCGCGCCGTAGCCTCCCTATCCCCCGGACCACCCCCGATGCCTTCCTCCAGCTCGTCCAGCGCGTACGCAATAGCCGCTCCGTCCTCCCCCAGGGCGTACTTCGCAGCCTCCGGTGTCCACTGGCCAGACTCCACGGCTTTGTTGAACGCGCCGGGAGCATCGTGTGCGGCAGCTCTACGTAGCGCACGCTTTGCCCCCTCAGACAATTTGTGCTCAACCCCCGCGTCCGTTTCTTTAACCTTCTGCAGGGCATCCTTAACTGCGTCCTGATCCTTCCACGTGCGCCGTCGTCCCGCTTTATCTTCAAGATACTCCGTGCCGTTCGTTCCCCGCCGGAAGATGAAGTAGTCGGCACGCCCCGTCTTTGACCACGCAGGTGTATCGTTGCCCCACTGCCAGTCGCCGGATGCGCTCATGTCTGTCGCCTTAAGCGGTGCCTGAGCCTTACCTTTGAGCTCCGGGTAGTCCTCCATCACGTCCGGGCTCACTTCCTGCCCCGCCGCAATGCGTTTCTTAACCGCTTCCCGGTGCCGCTCCCCAGCCGTACCCAGCAGCGCGCGCTTGTCATCCGGAATTTCCCCCGACTCGTCCGCGAGCCGCCCGTGGCTGTAGCTGATAAACGCCTGGCGAGGCACGTCAGACGGATCCTTGATCAGCTTCCGTTGCTTGCGCATATCCTCGCCGTCGAGGGCCTGAGTGACGTGGCGGTCAGTGGCTCCCTCGAGGCTCCGCCGGACGTAGGCCGGGGCCTTCAGGAGCCGGACTTTCCGATCGCGCTCGTTCTCCTCTCCCAGTCCGGCGGCGCGGGCGGAGTGTCCGCGTTCCTCAGCGATGCGGCGGACCTCGTGCGTGCCGAGCACCTTCACCGCCTCGCGATCAGTTTTGGTGTGGTCCCCGCCGTGAGTGCCGGTGGCGTGGCGCGCGACTGAGGTGACAATCTGCCGGTGAAGCGCAGGGTTAGAGACGGGATGCTCTTTGGCTTGAGACTCCGTGACGGGGAAGATGGTGTGGGTTTCGGGATTCGTGCGCCAGCCGGCTATGGAGTCGGGGTCGAGGCGGCGGCCTTTCTCGGCGTCGGATTCTACCACAACGGGGCGTCCCGCTGCCTGCTGAAGCCAGGATCGACGTTCTGCGTAGCTACCCTTATCCATGCCGCGAGCCTGAAGGTGTGTCAAATCTACAATCTCGGACGTATTCCGATGCGTCTTTCCCGCATGCTGGTACTCCTCTACTGTGACGATTCCGTCGTGTCCGCGCTCCGCGATAGCCTTGGACAATGCCTTGCCCTTCTTACCGCCAAACGCGGCCGATAAGCGCGCCTTCCACCCATGGGGCTCGGACGTCGTAGTGCCGTGCTCGAGTACGATGGGATTCTTGAACTGCACTTTTCCCTTCTCCCACCCCGGAAACGCAGGCGCGCCTCGATCGTGGTCGTGCAGCATATAGCGTCCAGAAGGTTCGATTGCCTGCCCGAAATCTTGGGTCAGGTGCTTCGCCTTGGGCGCTTTCTCAGTGTTGCGATGGTAGTGCACGTCGACCGGATGGCCAGTTCTGAACGTCGCACCATGCTCTCCAATCTCTGTGGGCTTGAGTCCGGGGTGCTTGACCTCCTTGGACCCTTGATCGTGAATCCAGTTGGACACCTGCGCAGCATCGGGACCCTCTTCGGTGCGTCCTTCCGTCGTCGAGAACTTGCCGCCTCGGTCGCGGTTCTCGTCCTCTACGTCGTGAGGCTGTACCCCCTTCTCCGCATTTTTCTCTCCCCGCAACTTCTCCGCCTCCTCCAGCCCCCTCGGCGTCATCCGGTAGATCGTCTCGCTGCTCTCATACGACTTCGTCCCGTTCCACTTCCCGAACGTGTTCGCCATTTTCCTCAGTTCGCTGTGCGTGGTCCGCGTCGTGTTCCCCTCGATCAACCCCCGCTTCTCCAGCTTCTCGAGCGTCTTAGCGCTCGCCAGTCCCGAGTTGAGCACCTGGCTCCGATGAATGGCCGGACGGTACGTCTCACTCGCGCCCCACCGTTCCTCGTGCTTCTGCACCTCCCTCGCGTGGAAGTCTGCCAGTGCCAGCAGCGTGCCCCGTTCTGCGCGCTCCTGCCGGGTTGAGCTGTCCGGTGTCGCGTGTCTGTACCGGACGGAGCCGCCGATCTCGTAGCCGTCTCCGATGTAGGGCTCGATGTGGCCCCGCTCTACCGCTTCGTTGACGTGGGACACCCCGACGCGCAGAGCTGGACCGCGATCGGGCTGCAGGGAGCCGTCTCGGGTGGAGTAATGAGTGTATTTGAGGTCGCCGTGGCGCTCGGCGTGGGAGGCGACTTCGGTCCACCGCCCGTGTGCGTCGCGAGGCTCTGAGGAGGTGTCGCGGCCCTTGTGCATCGCGTGCCGCCGATCCGACTCCGCGAACAGCGCACGGGTCTCTTCACGCGCAGAATCAGGGTCCGCCTGGTACGCGTCGATCACCGCGGCGTCGAGCTCCTCATCGGACATACTGCGGAGGGCGTCTTCTTGCGTCGGAGCGGCAGACAGGGGCACGCCAGGGTGCTCTTGTGCCCACACCTGGCTCGCGACGTCAGCGGACGCGCCGTGACGATCAGTCATCCGCTTGACATAGTCCGCGTGGCCCATGGTCCGCGCCAGCTCTTTTGGGAGCTTCCGCGTTTCCTGCGCGGAGTTTAAGTGCGTGAACGGCACAGGTTTTCCCGCGTGGAACGCTGCGGTAGTGGACGCCACCCATTCCTTTCGAGCGGCCTCCTTGCGCGCCAGTGACTCGCTGAACGGCATCTCTTTCTCTACGGCGAGCGTGGGAATCTTCCCGGACTCCATGTAGGCGCGAGCCCTCGAGTAGAATTGCGCCTCCGGCATGCCAAAGAGTCCGGCGGCCCCTGCGGCGCGCGCGTGCTCCATCGCCACCTTCTTGATCTTCGTCTGACTGCCCCACGCGGCGCGTATCTTCCTCGCGGTGTCCTCATCGAACACGGGGGCGTGCTCTGTCTCTGTGGCGGCGGCCTCGTGATCGCGCGCGTTGCGCTGCCAGGGCTCGCCGGTCCAGCGCCCCTTACTGTCCCTCGCCTCCCCGGACACGTCCCGGCCCTTTTCCGCCAGCTTCTCGAGCTCCTCCCGGACACCGGGGCGAAAGTCCAGCGATCGTCCGTCGAGCCGGTGCGGAGCGCCCTCCAGATCCTGCGGGGTGCTCGGTCCGCTATCCGAGACGCCGACGCCGGGGGTACCCTTGGCCATGGCTTTTGCGGGGCGGCGATGCGCGTCTTCATACGCCTTCACCAGCTTACGGTACTCGGTGTCGCCCGTCTGCACTCCGCTGTGGTGCAGAATGTGGTGGGCACGGTGGTGCACTTCCATGGGAGAAATGTCTTCCCCATCCTCCTCGGCGTGGTGCTGTCCAATTTCTTGCATCTTGCGCACCTTCGCGGGGAAAGATTTGTTGCGGACCATCCGCAGGTCATCTCCGGCGGCACGCACGCGGCTCGCATACTCTTCGACAGCCTGGACGGCGTGCGGCTCCGCTTCTGTGTAGGGCACTCCCAGCGCCTTGGCGAACGCTGAGATCGTATCCTCTTGGTGGGCCGACGCGTAGTCGTCGACGTTGACACCGTCGATCTCATCTCCGTGTATTGGAAGGTCGAGCCCGTGCCAGGCTGCCACTTTGCTTCGCAGCTCTGCTGTCCACCGCCCATGCGCGTCACGTGCCTCGCTCGGGTCAAAGCCTTTCTGCAGCTCGCTCCGCCGGACCAGCAGCCGTCCCGCCCCATTCAGGTGCGCGTCAAACATCCGCTCGAGTCCAGTCCGGATGTCATACCGCGTCCCCACCCCCGGGTGCGGCAGCGCGATCCTCCCGTCCCCCCTGCTCTGCTCCGTCAAATCGACCACAGGCATTGGCCCCGGAGACTCCATGCCCTCCCCGGTCCGCAGCTGCTCAAGCAGCGCCGCCCGCCTCTCCGGGTCCGAGATGACGCTCTTAAACTCTTCGATCGGGTGCGAGATCATCCCACCGAAGCGTTGTTCAGCCTTCCCGTCGTTGAAGTGTGCTAGGTAGAGCGCTCTGGCGGACCCGGCCGATGGCGAGCCCAGCACCGTCTTCGGCTCGTCGAACTCCCCGGTCTCGTTCATCTGCCGGACGGTGTGCGCCATCGGGTCCGGCGCGTCGTGGTGACCGTGTGGATCGACCATCAGATCCCAGCGGTCACCGTCCGGCGAATAGGCGTCCGTGAGCCCAGCGTTGCCAGGGCCTGGCATGCCTTGCAGCTCGCCGTAGTGGGACGGGACCATACAGCGCCACGGTGTGCCGTCCTTGTCCACGCCTTCGCGATGACTGCCGGCCTCGTTCTCGACGCCGATCGGCAGGCCGTGCCATACGATGCGCCCGACGAAAGGGTGCTCGACGCGGTTGAAGCCAGGGAACGGGTCAACCTGGACGCGATGCCGCGCGGCTGCGGCGTGGCGGGCCAGGTCGGACGCGGGCATGGCGGCGATAGAGGCATCGTCGTGTCCGAGGCGGCGGAGGTGGTGGAGGACGGGGGCGGAGGTACGGCCCTTGAAGCTGTCACTCTCCTCCGCCAGACTCTCCCGGATGCCCTGCAACGCCATCTCCGCTGTCGTCGGCGGGTCGATGTCCGCAGACGTGCGCTTACGGTAATAGTCGATGTGCGTGCCATCGGGCAGCGTGTCGCTCACCAGGATCGAATCGGACATAGCGAGATCCTCAAATCTTGTTGGCCTTCATGAATTTCTTGAGGCGAGCGTGCAGCTCCGGGTCGACGTGCCGCTCTTCTACGCGCTTGGCCCACGCACGCAGAATCGCGCGGTCGTCTTCATCGCCGATTGGGGTCTCGCCGGTTTCAAGATCCGCCAGGCGTGCCCAACTGTTGTGCGCGCCTTGGAGAGCACCTGTAACCCCCAAATAAGCAGCAGTGTACTCGTGTTTCTTGGCTTCGCGTAGTTCTTTTTGGAAGTGTTTAAGTTCGCTCTCGCTGTCTTGCGTCGTCTTTGCGTGACGCTCTTTCTGAGACTCGTCCCAGCTCCAGCTGTCCTCGCGCGCAGCCTGTTGATGGCGAGTGAGTTGCTCCTCTGCCTCCGTCACCGCGTTCTGTGCGAGCTGAACGTCCAACTTACGCGCACGATCGGCCAGAAGCTTGTGCGCAACCGTCTTCCGCTCCTCCGTGGCATACTCATCGAACGGCAAATCAGCTGGAGTAGCCGCCGGAACAGCCGGGCCGCCGTAGTGGGCAATGTGACGCTGAAGGAAGCGCACGTACGCTCTATCATACAGTGACGCTGCATGCGTCGGACCGTGCCCGAGTAGGTGCGCGAAGCCTTCCGCCAACAGCTCTCGTCGCCCGATGTCATCCCCTTCGCCTGTCCGGTGCAGGTAAGGCACGAGTCTATGCCCTTTGGCGAGACGAGTGTGGGCAGCGATCAGCTCTGGGTGGTCATTTAATCCAAGATTGTCCCCGAGCGCATGCCCGACTTCGTGAAGAGTCACATGCGCCGCACGGCTCGGCGCCATTCGTTCCTGTAGCGTCCCTGTGGCTGCGACGTTGTTGCTGTGCGAGAAGGCCCCGCCGATCTCGTCCCAGGTAGCGCGGTCGTCCCACGCCTCGGCGGTTCGTTTGATGTCCCGCAGATACCCCAGGTCGTCGAGGTCCGGAGTGTTGACGTTCCCGATGTGGATGCCGTTCATGCCGTGAGTACGCAGCGCGGCGAGTAGCGGTGCGGGGAACTTCGCGAGAGAAGCGACCCCGGCGCGCACGGCAGGGTCGTCGCTATCACCTTCCACACGCAGCATGTCCTTGAGCGAAGCACCGTGCTCTGGATGCTCCTGTGCGAACCAGTCCGGGACATTAGACGGCTTCTTCTGCCCGCGCTCACGTATCTGCTGCTGCGCCTTATCGCGCGCCTGGTCCTCTGTCATCGTGTAACGTTCGTCCCCCTCAGGCGTGACGGTCTCCTGCCACGTTCCGTGCGGGTGTTGGAACTCGGCAGAGAAGACATGCCCCTGCCCGATCGGGACCTTGCGCACAGTCGCGTTGCGTGCGGCGGTCTCTGGGCTCATATCAGCCGGGTGTTGCGCGTGCACGTCCATGTAAGCCTTGAAGGACGCGCTGTGCCCGTGTGTATCCTTGAACTCAGTCCAGAGAGCCTTGGCGGCGCCATACGGCAGCGGCTCGCCGCGGTCCAGCGCGGCTTGCACCGTCGACTGCCAGTCCCCCTTCTCAGGGTACCGTACCGCAACAGCGTCGACTGCCTTTTTCGCCTCTGCGTGTGCCTGCTCGTGCTCTGCATACCTGTCAAGCGCATCCTCGACGGGGGTGGAGTACCTGTCCCCGACGTGCCGGAAAAGTGCATCACCCTCTGGCGTGCCACGGAGCCGTTTGGCGTGCGCGACCAGCTTACTTCGTGCAGCCTCGAGTTTCCCCTCCGCATCCTCCGGCGGGTGCTTGTCCCGCCACTTGCCCTGGCTGTACGCGCGGTCCCACGCGGAACTATACGCTTCCGCGTCCTTCTTCACAGCGGGCGGCACGTTCCAGGAGTACGTTGTGGCTGTATGGAGCAAGCGTGCCAATTCGCCGCGCGTGGACTGGAGTGCCCAGTCGGCGTCCGCCTGCTTGGCCTTCGGGTGGTAGAGCGCCATGTCGCGTTCGTGGTTGTAGTGGTACAACGCATCGTGGTGCGCGTCTCTCATCAGCTCCCACGGACGATCTTGCAGCGTGGACTCGCCTTTGATCCGCCAGGCACCTTCACGGCGCGGGTCCGGCTCGAAACGATCATCGTGCTCGAGGCCGAACTTAGCGTCCCACGGCACAGCTTCGAAGGGCCAGCTGCGCGGCTGGTCGACCGTGTCGAGGAGCGACTGTCCTGTCTCAGGGTCTCGTCCGCGCCTGACGTATCTTTGAGGTTTCCCGAACACCTGCTCCGCTCTGGCGCTGTTCCCGAGCTCACGCACTCGCTTGACGAGCTTCTCTCTGTGCTCTGCGTGCGGGTCGGGCTCGCCGGCCTCGTGCGTCGGGGCTGCGCCCGCACGTCTCGCAGCCCACGCCGCCCTCTTCTCCGGGTCCTTCGTACCGGCTTCGATCTTCGCACGCACGTGCTCCGGCGGGTCGCCGTGGAGATTACCGTCAGGGCCAAGCGGCACGACCTTGCGGTCGGGGCCTTCGCCCAGGGTGATGAAGCGGGGCTTGTCGTCGCCTTTGAGGAGCTCTCTCATGCGGACCAGGCTCATGCGGATCTCCTGTACAGCAATTCAGCGAATGTGAGACGAGACGAAGACGCGCTGCGCTCAGCGAGGCGACCAAGGCCCTTCTCCATCTCCTTCCCCTTTCTAAGCGCTACGAGTTCCTCCACCTTATGCAGTTTCTCGCTGCGCGCCTTCTCCGTTTGCTACTCTCTACATACCCAAAAGTATGCATCAATTCCTGCTTCCTCGAGTCAGCCCAGTGCACTGATCCCTCCACAGGCGTATTAAAGTCCCGACATAGCCATAACCGGGACTCGGTTCAAAATTCGGATCGCTTCATCCCTGATGTTGATTGAAGCGTTCAAGTCGCGATCGTGGACGGCCCCGCAGGTGCATGTCCAGGTTCGGTCCGCCAGCGTGAGATCCGCGTTGATCGTGCCGCAGAACCTACACAATCTGCTCGAGGGGAACCATCGATCGATCTGCACGCACCGATCGGGGGCTTTATAGCCGAGCTGGCGCTTGATCTCACCCCAGACAGCGTCCGAGATCGACCGAGCCAGTCTCTTGTTCTGCATCATACCGCAGACATTGAGACTTTCCAGTCCGATCAAGCTTGCTCCCTTTGCGAGATCAGTCGTCGTCTTATGGATCGCATCGGATCTCCTGCAGGCGATCCGATAATGGGCACGCGCGAGCTTGGCCTTGGCTTTCAGCCAGTTCGCGCTGCCCTGAACTTTCCTGCTTAGGGAGCGAGACAGAGATTTTATCTTCCTCAGACCAGCATGGAAGTGCCTTGGATTCGGGAACCGTCTCCCGTCCGAGCAAACTGCCAGTTCTTTCAAGCCGAGGTCGATTCCGATCGCTGGACCCGTATGAGGTACGGGAGCAGGATCGGGTAACTCAACCTGGATCGATACCCACCAGTAGCCGGATTTAAAGCTGATCCGCCCGGAGAGGATCTTGCCAACAAAGCGGAGAGGTTCGGTCATGTTGACCGGGCCGAGCTTGGGAGCGTGCAAGGTATGGGCATCGACTGAAAACTTGTCGTTCGCCAAGTAGAAGGCAGGCTTGGATCGATGCTTTGACTTGAATTTGGGATAACCTACTTTGCCGGACTTGGCTTCTCGAAAGAAGTTTGAGAAGGCGGATCCCAGATCAATCCTGGCCCCGTCCAAGGCGCATTTCGTCACCTCCGCTATCCACGGGAAATGATCGGCTTTCACTGCACGTAGATCCTTGACCAGAGCCAGCGCGGACGGCTTGCCTCCCGACTTGAAGTCTTCCTCCCACTTTGCGCGCATCCAGTTGAATGCGAACCGAGCGATGCCGCAGGCCTTGCGAAAGTAGACTTCCTGATCGGGGGTGGGATTGAGGCGGATTTTGTGGGCGCGGATCATGACACCTCAGATAACTACGACGTGTGCATTATACCAGTGTTTGCAGGTATGTGCCTACCTTAATGAGAGCTGCGGATGACTCCTGCGCAGCATCTCAGCAAAAGTACGTCGAGACGGAGCCGTGCTGCGCTCGGCGAGCCGTTCGAGGCCCTTCTTCATATCGCCCGTCCTGGCCAGTGTCTCAACGAGCTTGTCGATCGCGCCGTGGATGCGCTTCCGCTCCTCGCCATGCGGGTATGGCTCGAGATCTTCCCATGTCATCCCGTCTTTATCCTTCTTGGCCCATCGGTACTTTTGAGCTGTACCCGTCACCAGGTACGTGTTCTTCTGCCCGCGCTGTGCCAGCCGATCCTCAGCCCACGATTCAAATGCCCTGGCAAACATCTCATGCGGACGTTCCCAGTAGTCGCCCATCTTGGCAGCGTCACTTGCAAACTTAGAGCGCTTCTGGTCGTGAAGATGCTCTTTTGACCAGCTGTTGAATGATTTCGCCGCTGCATTGTACCGGGCGGTGTCCTGCTTGTAAACCTCGTGCCCACGTTCCTTGTCCCATTTCGGGTACAGGGCCTGGACCTCTGCTTTGCGACGCTCTAGCTCTTCGCGTCCTTGCGGAGACAGCTCAGATGGCGCGGCAATCGCTTTCATCGCCTCCTGGAAAGCGCGCTGCGTGTCCGAGTGGAGCTTCGGGGCTTCCCCGTGCGACGCGAATGTGCCGCGTCGCGTAAAACGTTTCTCTACGGTGAATCCGTGCTCCGTTAACGCATGGTCAAGCGCATGCGCCCACTCGTGACTAAGTGTGCCACCGCCGCGTGTATGTGTCAGGTTAATAACGCGCCGATCGGGCTCATAGTGCGCCATGGCGTGCCCAGAGCCTCGAGCACCGAACGCAAGCGCCAGCTTGCCATTACTTGCAACATCTTTCGGATCGGCACCTAGCAGCCCGGCCAGGTCTGTAAGCGCCCCGTAGGCGTGGTGCAGATGTTTACCAGCGTCCGCGTCGTTGACCCAGTTACCGTATTCCACCGCGCGCAGCCCGAAGCGGTCCATCAACGCGTCCCCGGTCACACTGGACGGAATCGGCGTCCCACCCACGCGCTCTGGGACACCGCCAGCGCGTGTAACGACATATTTCTGCACAGGATCTCGCTCACGAGTGGCGCGTTCTGCCTCGCCACCTGCCCACTCCGGATACGCTGTAGCCCAATGTGCGTCGTCAGTCTCGCGGCGGCGGGCCTCTCGAAGTGTGTCACCGAACGCGCCTTTAAAGGATTTCAGCACACCTTCATGCCACCGTTTTCCAAGCACCGCGCTCTCGAATATCGGACGGTACCGTGTCGCAAGATCTTCGGCATCTTTTCGCAGCACAGACACGGTTTTGTCGTTCTCGGTACGATACCCGATTCGGTAACCATCGCGCTGAAGTGCCGCGTCAGATACCTTGTACTTTTGCCCGTCTGCGAAGACATAGCTGTACCCAGCGCTCCATTCAGCTGGGTAACGTTTTTCCAAGTCCGCGCCCATCTCAGCCGTGACTCGTTCCTCGCTCTGCCACTTGCCTTTGTGCTCATCCTTCCAATCGTCCAGGAATCGCTCCACGTCAGCTACTGTCTGGCAGGCGTCTAACCCCTTCTTGATGCGGTCAATACCAGAGATGTAGAGCGACCGCGCCAGCGGCGAGTCTGCGGTGAACTTCTCGCCTGGGAACAGCCGCTGCACCAGCGGCTCTACCTGACGCATGTTGCTCGTTGTCTCCGGCATCGACGGACGCGCTCCGATAGCGGCATATATGGCGCGCTTGACGTAAGATGCCCCGGGTGTACTGCCGAGCATGCGGTCGTTCGCCGGATCGTGTCGCCCTAAGACCTTCTCCTTGGTAACATGCTTAAAAGCCTCACCTGACCCCTCCGCCTCCAGAGCATCGATGTTGCCCGCATGCACTTCAGCCCACTTGTCCTTTCGCGCCCCGCCAATCTTTTCGCCTACGTCGTCGTGGACGCGACGCCCGGAACGTTCATCTAGGACACTTTCGGCCTCCTGTTCAGGCTTGGCGAGTGCTTGAAGCTTCGCGCGGGTCTTTTCGGGTGCTGGACGCGATGCAGGCTTCGGCTCAGGCTTCGCTGCGACCTCCTCTTTCCGCTCTGGCACAGGGGGCTCTTTCGGCATTGCAGCCTTGATCCTCTCCTCTACTTCCCGCACGGCCTGCGTGTCTCCCACGCGGCGCTTAAACTTCTCCAGCGCAGCTAAGACGCCCGGCGTCGTCGCAATCAATTCCTGGACGCCGCCCTCGCCTCGAGCGATTGCCTTGACCACCTCGTACGGGTACTTCTCCGCCATCTCCGGCGAGAGCGAGCCCAGGTGCCTAGGAGCCCACTGCCACAAGTCCTGCCCGTTGGGACCCTGTATCGGCGCGGTGTAGGCCCCCTCAATGTGCTCTTCCGGATGCTCCGCTCGGTACAGTTCGTCACGAAGGGGCGCCAGCCCCGCAGCGAGCTGCCCGCCCTGCGCGGCCCGCGTGGTGGCTTGCGCGCGTGACAGGTGTTTATATTCGCCGGACCCGTCCTGCCCCCGCGCGTTAACGCGGTCGAGTCTCACTTGCAGTTTCGCCATCTCTTTCTTAATTTGCTCTGGGCTGCGCGGCGGGCTCTTGCTCCGCTCCAGGTTCATGTCGCGTTGAATCCCCTCAGCGCGTAGCGCATTAATATGCTTCTCCGCGTCGGCCCACGCTTCTCTGCTCTGAGCCGCGGGGCCTCCCGGACCGAAGGCATTGCGTGCGGGATGAAACGCGGCTATCAGCTCTTGGTCGGACATGTCCTGAAGAGAAGAACCCGGCTCGGGCTTCGGCTCAGGCTTCGCGACACGTTCCTCTTCCCGCTCCGCCACAGAAGGCTCTTTCGACTCCACCGGCTGCTGCGTCTGCGGCTCAGCTGCGGGCTTAGCCGCCAGCATCTGCCCCTCCGCCACCCTCACTTCCTTCTTATCCTTCGTCCGGGTAACCATGACACCACCGTCTTTGGTCCTCTTCCCGATTTTCACCTCGTGCCCGCCTGGCACCGTCGTGTACAGATCGCCTTCCTTAGCGTCACCTGCTCGGACGGGCTGCGGCTTCTCCGTGCGCTCGGCCACGATCTCGCGCATGCGCTCGAGGGGCCGCTTCTCTTCGGCCACAGGCTTCGGCGTATCCGCGTGCTCCGCGATCTTCCGCGCCCACTCGGCTTTCTTGCCCGCGTCCGTCGTCCCGGCGTGGATCTTGTGCATCACGGACAGAGGCGGGTCGCCCTGCAGCTTGCCATCCGGGCCGACAGGCACGACGTGGCGATCTTCTCCCTCGCCGAGGGTGATAAAGCGCTGTTTGCCGTCGGTGCCCTTGTCCATGGCGCGTGACGCCAACGCCATCTCGTGCATGAGCTGGCCAGGAGAACGCGCGCCGGCCTCCATTGGGAGTATATCTAGTGCCTGTTGTGCGAGGGTGAACATGCTCGGTGCAGCGCGCATCGCTCGCTCCGTTGGCTTGCGCCCAGACGTGGCTGGGAAGGTGTCTTGGGCGAAGTCTGCGCCTTTTTCCATTGTGTTCTCCCGCGCGTACTGCGCAGCTGCCTGTATGCGTTTCTTAAACTTGAAGTAGCGCCCTTGCATTTCACTCAGCTCTTTGTACGGGCGTTTGTCGCGCATGATCACATGCGCGTGAGCGTCCCGCGCAGCCTTTGCGTCTTCCAGCTCAGTCTCCTCGAGATCCGGGTGCTTCTGGAACATGTCACGCAGCTCATCGTCAGACAGATTCTCGCCTGTCATTGTCCACATGTTGTCGACGTCTTCCTGCGTCTTAGTGGCCCAGGGCGAGTACATCGAGAGCGGCTCGTGCCCGTGGTCCTTCATCAGCATCTTGACGTGGTCCACGTCATCTTCGCGCGCCCATTTCGCGGCCTGTCCTTCCTCTGGGAGCCGATGTGCCTTCCCGAGGTCATAGTGCTGAATCTGGCCGTCCTTATCGACTCCAACTTGGACCTGGTCACGCACGTGCCAGCCAGCCTGGTGCATGGCTGCGACCGAGTCCCGCACCTGCTCCACCTGCGCGCGAGAAAGCTTCGTCGTAGTGTCGTAGTGCTGTTGAATCTGGAACGCCTTGTCCCCGTGCACAAGCGTCCGCACTGGGGCAACGCCCGGGATACCCGCTGCGTGCAGGGCGTTGTGATTCCGTGCCTGCTCGAGCAGTCGGTCCCGGGCCTGCTCCGGGCTGCGATGCCCCTCGTTCATGGGCTGAAACGGCACGGTAGAGCTCACCTTGACCACTTTGTCGCCGACGCGAAAAGCTAGTCCGTCGTCCCCGCGCCCCAGGTACTGCCCTTCTCCTCTCAGCACCGCGTCCACGTGCTTATCCCCAGAGTCCGCCTTGCCGTCCACGTGCCCAGAGAGATCATTGACAAAGTGTTTCAGCGACGCTTCCGGCATCCACACACCGCCCGCGTCGTAATCCGCGTAGTTCACCCGGACGTGACCAGGCTTACGCTCCATCACGCGGACGTGGGCGTCGTGCCGTTTGTCGTGGCCTCCGGGAATGTGAATAGCGCCCTGATCGTGGATCCAGGAGTCCACGTCCGCCTGAGTGGCTGCGCCGGTGCGCCCCTCCACGGCGGAGAATTTCCCGCCTTTGTCGCGTTTCTCATCGGAGGTGTCGTGAGGGGCGCCCTTGGCCATCTCTGCTGCGCGATGCCCGACGGTGTCCACTTCTCGCGCTTGCATCTTCTGTTCTGGCTTGCCGTGAAGCATTCCGTAACCCGGGCGCTCCCCTGAGGCAAACAACGAATCACCTTCGGGAGTAACGACGTCCACCAGGGACCCGTTTCTGATTAACAACGCACCCCGTCCGCGAAGCTCAGGCTCGTCCACGAAGCTCTTAGGAACGACGGCTGAGACGGAGGCTGAGCCACACTGGCGGGAAAATGCACGCACCGCGGCGAGGCCACGCACGGGGTGGGTGAGCACGTCGTTGCTCACCTCCATCAATCCACGCACGTGCCCCGTAGCTGAAATCCCGACTAAAACTGCGTAATTGTCCGAAGTCTCCAGGCTGAGCCCGATTGCGGCCAAGTCTGCCGGCTCCGCGATGCGTTTCCCCAAAAGCGGGTGGGGAACGGACGGTACGTGCAAGTTATCAGGGCTCCCGTCCCGCTCCAGGGCCAGAGTCTCATAGTCCTGCCCGTCCTTCGAGATTACGGAATACTTGGTGTGATCGATGACGAGATGCCCTTTACACCCTGGGACGGAGGCAGCGAGATACTGTGTCGTTGCAAGGTCTGCACGCGATGGTGTAGGGTTCCCGGACGGGTGGTTGTGCAGCATGTAATAGCCGTCAGCGTCGCAGTTCTGCATATGCGAGCGTAGCCAGCCACCGCCTTCTTTATCCCCAACGGGGAAGACTCGCGCGTGCGAAGGCAGGCGTGAGCTCACGCCGGTCATTCCAACGATCTTGCCGCGGCGCACGAAGACGTAGCGAAGCGTCTCGTAAGACGGGTTGCGGAACACCTGGCACAGCTTAGCGAGCGCGTCCGCGTTAGGTACACTGCGCCCGAGGAGGTTAACAGCCCCGTTGGCGTGGAGATCAGCCGTGATAGCGTTGGCGAGGAGGTTGCGGCGGCTCTTTACAGGCGCTGAGCCGTCTCGAGTCCAACGACCGTCGGCGTCGCGTTTCTCAGTGGAGACGTCGTGCGCGTCACCCTTGGCCAGCTCCGTTTCGGCGCGTTTCGCCTTCGCTACAGCAAACTTCGATGGCACGGTCGCCGCATGCTCCTTTGCCGCCTCAATCGCGTCACCCCTACCGACTCCACGCAAAATCGCCTGCGCGTGCTGGCTCGGCACTCGCGTGAGAAATCCGCAGGCCTTGCCGCTCTGGTACGAGACAGGTGACGCAAACTGATCATGCGTCGGGTCCAGCACCTCCCCAGACTGCTTGTGCTTCAAGAACCAGTGAGTCCCGCCCTCGTGCCGGACGACGTGCGCCTGCCAGGGGCTGCGCTTCTCGCCTCCGGTGGCGTGCCAGACCGCCTCGCTCGCCCCGTAGCAGTGTCCGGTGGTAGGAACGGCCCCAGCCTCCACCTTGCGGCGGTACTCTGGCTTGAGGAGCTTGTGGGTGGCATTGCCCTGGTCAGCGATCCAGGAACGGACATCGGAGGTGAGCTGGTGAGCGTCGCCGGGGACGCTCGCGCCGGAGGTGAACTTGCCGTGGTCACGTTTCTCGGCGCTGACGTCGTGAGGCAGGCCCTTTTCCATCGGGCGAATGCGCTCGCCGTTCACTTCCATAAGTTGATCTGGGCGAACATGTGAGGTTGCGTACTGCTCGCGCCCGCTTTTGATATCAGCGTCGTCAGTATCCCAAGCCAGGTCATCTCCGTCCACCAACACTCGATAGACTGTTGGGTCGCCTCCATGTTTATTGGAGGCGTAACTCGCGTACTTGTGCGCTTGCGCTGGGTTAGACGTGAGCTTGATATGGGGGCTAGCGCTGACGTTGGAGCCTGAGGTGCCGGGGTTGCTGCGCACGCCACGTTTAATGCGTAGGCCTTCTGCCATTACATCGTCGTGAAACTTTCCGGACGTACCGTGGTAGAGCCACACCTTTTTACCGCGCAATTTCGCGGGCGCTTCGTCGTGGTCCGGGGCGTGTCCCTGAGCTTCATACCGTTCCTCAGCTGCACGATGCGCCTGCTCCTGAATGCGCTTCGGGTCGGCTAAACGACGGTTGACCGCTGAGTGCGTTTCGTCCACGTACGCATGGAGCTCAGGATCCTCCTCTAACAAGTAATCGTAGAATTTCGTGGGGTGGCGCCCCCACATCGTGCTGGTCCCGTTTTCGGTAAAAGCGTGCCGCGTCGTATCGTTGTCGTATAACGCTTTGAGCTCTTTATCCTTTCGCAGCGTTTCTTTTTGTCGGTCGCTCAAAGGCTTCTCAAGACGCTTCAGCCCGAGCTTGTTGCCGCCCTTCAAAATCTTCCCAGACTCGTCGATCTGAATATGGTGGCCCCGGACAGTAATCCAGTGTTGCCCAGGCTGTGTGTCGGTAGACTGTGCCATGAGAGAGCGTCCTCAGCGTGTGCGGCGGAATAGCTGAGTTTAGCACGAGAAGTGTACGCTGTCATGGAAGAAGTGAAGGCCAGGCTACCAGATCCGCTGCAACAGCATCATACCAGCATTGAAAGCCAGACTACCCAACACCAGCCAGGGCCAAAGGAGCCCTGGACGCGTGCGGTACCAACGCCGCGGCACCAGGACGCCTCGAGCCGGATCGTACTCGTAGAGGTAGCTCAAGGTGCGCACGACTCACCCCACATCTGCCAGATCAGCACATCACGCAGCCTGGGCAGCACCTGCCCCGCGAACGCTACAGCATCCGGGTCGGGCCGGCTACACGCGAACTCATACGCGTCAAGGATCGCCGTCGCCCTGCGCCACTCACTGAAGCCGGACGCGTCCTCCAGCTCGTAGAGCTCAAGGCGGTCCCACTCCTCGCGCGCAAACTGACGCGTATACCCGTTATCGGCGCGATACTCGAGGATGTGCTCTCGTATGGCGCGCAGCGTCGCCTCGCCGTCGTATTCTTGCTTTGGGGCCACCTTGCAGACGAAATAGTCAGGGTCTCGCGCCAGCCCAGCGACGAACTGACGAAAGTCGTCGTAGCCGTGGCTGCGCCAGGCGTAGGCATAGTTGCCGAAGTCCGATACCGCAGCGAACATGCCGTTTCGCGTGAGGATGATTTGCGCCCAGCCGCCGTACTGGATATTGGGCAGGTAGTAGGACCAGGATGTTGAGTCAGGCATCGGATCGATTCTCCAATCCAGTCACCATAGCGTTAAAGAGCAACCCGCTCTACCTAAGAGACGTTCCAGCCTTCTGTCAACTCGAGCACAAGCAGCGGCTGCTCCCGAATATAGACAGGAGGCACCATACACTCAATCATCGGCGCTGCCAGCGGTAACCCATTCACCCCACAAGTCAGCCGCCCATCGGCATCCCGCGGAGGAGTAGGGCGAGGCAAGGTCACGGTCAACGGACCGTAGCACTCGTAGGTCTCGTCCCACTCTGCCGTGAAGTCTTCAGTCTTCGTAATCATTCCGCGTCCACCAACGTAACATATGGCATCTGCCCAGGCAGCACCTTCCACATCTCCCGCGGCATCGGAAAGCTGCCCAACTTGAGCCCGAAGGCGAGGACCACGAACGCTTCACATGTCGGGTGCTCCGCCCAATGCGTGCCGTCCGCAAGCATGCAAAGGTTGAGGAAGCTCATTCCGCCTCCACCGCTCGTGAGGAAAGCCGGATCCATTTCTTTGATCCAGGCCTTCACCTGCGGACGCGCGGCCTCGAGTCGCGCCGGGTGGAAGCCGAAGGCGCGCATTATCCCGTCAACGACGATCGCGTCTTTCGGCACGTCGAGGCCTTCAGCGAGGCACGCGTCAATCTCCTCATTCGTGTACAGGCATGACACTAAAGTGTCGTGGACTTCAGTCGCGTTCACGGTCATCTCCTTGGTTAACTTCACATGTTCTCTGCCCACACGATACTTCGCGACTCCCTGCGTGTCGGCGAAGCTGTCACACCCCGCGGAGCCACTCCTCTAGCTGTCCACGCGTCCGAGCCTCGTGCGCGTGAACGAACTCGCACAGCAAGAGGATCGGGATGTACACCTTCACTGCGTGCGTGCTCCAGTGCCCTTGGCTCTCGCCAAGGACGTTCACGTCAACGTCGTCGACATCCACTTCCCAACTCTCGCTCGGCGACAGAAACTGAATGTCTTGCCGCGTTACGTCCACGCGGAGCCTCCACGCATCAACTGCCTCGAACGTCCAGCTCTCAGTGTTCTCGTCGAATGCCCAGCCTGTTCGCATAGCATCCCCCATCTTCCGCGGCACGTAGCGTTAATCTTCGCTCAGCTCTCTGCGCATCTCTGCGCGACGATCATCTTCGTCATCCTGTGCGGCCTCGCACGTGTCTGCGTACTCCCGCTCCGCCAGCTCAGCGATTTGCAGAAGCAGAGTCTCAGTAGGCGTCGCTTCGTCGCGCTGTTGACTGGCCCAGACAGCGAACTTGTCAGGCGTGTCGAACCGAACACCGCCACACGTCGCCGATATGAACTCCATCTCCGCCGGAGTCGGCGGGTAGCAATCCTCCGGCGGTCCGTAGAGCTTGCCTGGGCTCCCCGGAGTGTAGGTGCAATGGATCTCGCACTCAGCGTCTTCAACGTAGAAAGGAAAGCGCAGCGTAACGGACATGACATTTCTCCGCGTTCAGGTGAGATTAAAATATACTGAATGAACCGTTTAAATGTCAATGACGATTTTACGCATTCACCCAGAACCGCGTATACCCACTCTCGACCGCAGGAAGGTCGACATCCAGGTGTGTAGCGCGCGTGCCGTTCAGAAACACAGAGACTCCAATCCGTCCCACCTGCGCGATAGGCACGGACGAGACATCCGATGGGTAGCCGCTGCCTGGACTGACAAAGACATTCGCGCCAGGGAAGGCCTGCGTCAGACTGAGGCGCAGCGCCGCCAAGTCGACACGATCTCCCGCCGTAAACGGAGCGAGCTCCTCGGGAGTTGGAGTCGCGGAAAGCATGCTGTACTTAAACTGCATGTGTCAGTCCTCTCGTTGCGAGCACGAGGTTGGCGCCGGACATCGGCAGCGTCTTCTCGCTCCACTGAATGTCTCGATCGTGCCACACGTGCCGGATCGCCTCCACCACGCTTCGCCCCGCTATCTCCGGGCCTACCCAATAATTGCAACACGGCACGCACAGGACTGCCGCGTAGTCCGCGGCGTGCACGATAGCCTCCGTCGCGCCGTCCGGGTGCAGCCCCACTACGAGGTCAAAGTCTCGAGCGTCCTGCCCAGGGTCGAAGCGGCGCTGCAAGCGCGCGAAGCCAGGGCGTTTACCGATCCGCACGTCTTTGCGCTCTCGCTTCGGTAGATCCGTGGCGCGCAGGTCGAACACCGTCGGGCTGTAGCCAGCCGCAGCCAGCAGGAGCGATAGCCGTCCTTGGCCTCCAGCAACGTCCGCGACGCGGGGGAACTGCGCGGGAGGGAACTGACGGAGGATCTCGGCGGCGAGAGTGTGGTGGCGGTTGGGGTCACCCATTCAGCGCCTCGACGCGGCGGACACGTGCCGCCCATTGCAACAGATCGTCGATTGCTTCGGTAGCCTGCGCCAGCTCCGTAACGGACGCCTTGAAGTTCTGGAGCCCGTGCTGCCACAACCCTACGCGTTCTACGCCTTTCCGCTGCGCGTCGCTGCGGCACGGAAGCGCCACGCGGCATTCCACTACCGGACTGTTCCCACCGCCCGCTACGATCGCACCTCCCGCGTCTCGTAGCGTAAAGTCGATGTCGAACAGAATGCCGTTGTCCGGCACACGCCCTTTGATGGCTTCCCACGCTTCGACCGGGTTAGTGCCCACGAGGCGGTAAGCAATCCACAGGCGGTACCGGCGGGAAGGCTCGTCCGCGCTGTTACCGTCCGCGTGGTACGTGTAGACCGGCTCTGAGGTACCGCCGCACGCCTGCACGGTGAACAACGTCGCAGGGGCATAGTAGCGGTCCAAAGTGTCAACGATGCGCGCGATCTCTGCCTCGATCGAGTCAAGTACGCGGCGAGCAGCGGCAGGAAACCGCCAATCGCTGTGAAACGTCGTGGTGCCCTTGAGCGGGCGGAGCGTAGGGGCAGTGCGTCTGCCGGACTCGGCCTCGAGGAATCCCATGTCGTATCTGTGCCTCATAGCGTCTCCTTGTAGTTATGGACATTCACTTCACCAGCTGCCCGCCCTCAGGCAGGTTCGGCGCTTCGACCCGAATCTTCCTGGCGCAGTCGAGCCCAAGCCACAAGGCGTGGATCGTTCCGTCCTGGCTTGTCGCCTCCACCGGTGCGAATTCACCGGACGGAATCCGCTTGCCGCAGAGCTGGCAGTCCGCCAGGGCATAGCGAGACGTGCTGAACTCGGCGCCCGCCGTCCACTGCGGGACGAAGTAGGCGATCGGCCAGGTGCAGGACTTCAGGTGACAGTAGCGATATTGCTGAACCTTGTACCAGTCTTTGCCGCAGTGTCGGACTTCGCCGACACGCTCCCCAGTCGCGAGGTTTATGGCGAGGGGGTCGAACCAGTATTTTTCCGGCTTGCACCCACCCTGGCAAGGCTCGAGGCGGACGCAACCGCTGTAGCGCTCCACCCGCTCACCAGATTCAGCGTATACAGGCGTGTCGTGCCCAGAATACAAGTGCTTGAACCCGTTTTGCTCCAGATCGCGCGCGCGAACGCCCTGAGGCTGCGCGCAGGCAATCTGGCGCTTGCCGGTACCGCCGCAGGCAGCGCAGCTCACAGGCATCTCCGCCGTACGGGACTCGACAACCCGCTTGAGCGGAACGTGCCGGCAGAGGCTCGGCTTGCTGCCCAGGAGGCGCAGCGTCATGAGGCCCTTGTCGGAGTGGGCGCCGCGCTCCGAATTGATCTCAGCGAGGTACTGCTCCTCTGCAGCACTCTTCTCTCGGGTCTTCCGCGCAGCGTCGAACGCTTTGAAGAAGCCGTCCGCGTAGGCGTGACTGTAGTCCGAAATATCGCGTGACTCCGAAACGCCATTGGTCTGCGCAAGAGCTGCGCCGATGTGCCGGATGTCGTCTCGCTGCGGACGCGCGGATCCGCCCGTCCCTGCCGTCTCGCCGAACACTCTTCCCGCCTCGCTGATTGCCTTCTTTGAGTAGCGTGCCATGTCGTTGCTCCGCTCGTTCAGGTTGATGGACTAAGATTACAGGGAGTCGATTAGAATGTCAATGACATTTTAATAGAAATAAATTCACACCAGCCCACACGAGCGCGTATCGTTCTGTCCTGTGAGCTTAGGCACGCGTAGTTCTCGCCCGATCGCCTGACAGAGCGCCCCGCATACGTCGAAGACCACATCCGTCCACAGATACCGGGGAAAGATCGCGCCACGCGCACCTGCCTCGTACAGAAACAATGTCGTGCTGGGGTGAATGCCAGACACTACCTGCGGCGCAGCTGTTCCGCGGTCCCAGGCCTCCCCGCTCTTAAGGCAGGCGATCTCCATAAGCATGCCGGCCAATAGGGCTATGTTGGAGCGATTTGACGCCCAGGGAACGCTGCTGAAGGCACAGGTCCGGGTGGCTAACGTTTCAGGATGGTAAAGCGTGACACGGTGCTTTGTCGACGTCACGCAAACTGCGCCGTCGTCTGACATTAGCCCGGTGTACCTGGGCCAGGATCTTTTTGCCATGTGGAGTCCTTCTGAGAAAGATGTTTTCGCTCAAGGCAGGGCCGGCCCCTGCCGATCTACTAGGCAAAGGAGGTGATGTACATGGATTTCATTCTACTGATCATCATGGTAGGCTCGTTCGTTTGGGGCGGATAACCCCACCGAGCAGCGCAGTGGCACGTGGGCGCTGCTCGTTTCCTTACCATACCAGGCGCAGTGCGTCTCCATGCCCCCAGAAGTCAGCGATGCGCTCACGTTCAGCGGTCCCCGGCCAGGTAAAGTACACCCGATGCCCCTCGACGTGCAGCTTCACATGCTCGACGCGCCAGGCGGACTCGTATACTTCAGCATCGACCCAACTGCCCCACCATTGGGCGGCAGCTCCCGGATGTTCCTTGATCAGCTTCTCGATCTCGAGCTCGACCCTATGGTGCGCAAGAATCACGTTGTCCTCGAGCCAGTCTGACGCGTCGGTGCACCCGTCCGGGAGGGCTATTTCTGGTCGTGTGGGCATTGGGCACTCCTCGCCTCGGTGGCAGGTTCAGGATCTTCTGAAGCTTGCGCAGCGTACTCTTGCGCGGCCTCCCGCCACGGACGCAGCCGTTCTGTCCAGCTGATCTCTGGTGGAGCAATCACATAGACGAATGGTGTTTGTGCGTTGGGGGTCATTCCTTCTCCTGAGTCGTGTTGAATGAGATCCGAATCAGTCCAGAGACGGACCAACTCGCCACAGCCACAAGCACCGCCGTCCCGTCCCGGCCCAGACCCAAAACGATGAGAACACAAACTGCAGAATCTCAAGCATGCCTAACCTCCTAGCTCACGCCGTAGTTCTGCTGCAACCCGCGGCGTCGCGTAGTTCTGCTGCAACCCGCGGCGTCGCGTAAACTACACCACCCGGCCCGAACAAGCACTGCGACTTCGCGTCCAGTTCTCGCCACAGCCGCTGATTTGCGGTGAGCCTGTTCTCGGCTTGCCGCCTCAGCTGCCGACGAATACGCCAGCGCACCTTAGACGACTTCGCGCGATAGTCACGCGCACGAGGCGGAGTGTACAGCTTGAGGGGCCATGGCATTACGAAGATACGGGGCTTAAGCATCGTGGCGCTCCTGGTTTCAACATCTTTCGCATATTCTCATTGAACATCGCGTCTCTGCGCGCTTCGGCCAGCCGCAGCACATGCGCCTCCTGCTGCTCGATGCTGAGCTGAGGGTCACGCAGCACCGCGTCAACGTCGGCCAAGAATTTTAAGCGAGCTTGGTCCATGTTATGCATCCGCCAAGCTCAGGTATACGATCGCGCCGTCCTTCAAAAAGAACCAAAGCTGTGCATTGCTCAGCAGGTGCAGACGCACAGTCTCTTGCATGGAGACGTCTAGTGAGTACCAGCGCTCCAGATCTTTTGTGGAAGCGGACGGCGCGTAAAACGACCATCGCCCCGGCCCGAAATTGTCGTTGTCGTACTCTGTGACTTCGAACATAACGCACCTCTGTGTCAAAAACACCGCGTCACGTCGGATTACGGCTTCATCGCAAAATTATAGGTCGCTGCATTCGGCACTCGAAACAGCGTCGTTTCCGCTGTCAGGCTCTGCACGTATACCACGTCTGACGCCGATGTTGTGCCAAATGGAACGACTCGCATCTGCGCGTACATGTCAGCTGTCGGCACAGTCAACGCCCCTGTCGGAGGTGTAAAGGCCGTTGTGTACTTTGCATAGGAATGGAACGCAAACTCGTCAATGCCTCCAAGGAAGTCATATCCGGATGCTCCCGCGTCCTTGCCGACCATCGCCGCGGTACTCCAGCCCGAGTATGTGTACCCGTCGGTGAACGACTTGACCTCGACTCCGCCGACATATAGCTTCGTCGTCCCGCCATTCTTGACCATCGCGACGTGAACCCAGCTTCCGGCGGTCAATGCTGTCGTCGATGACTGGTTGCCGTAGCTGCCGGAGCCCGCGCTGTATGCCGCGAGATATCCGGTTGTGGCATTGACATACAAAATGACTTCATTTCCACTTGAACCATCTTTTGAGACCGAAAAAATCACTCTTTGTGCCGAAAGATTTGTGGGATTGACCCACGCCTCAACTGTGAAGTTCCCGAGCCCTGGCGTAAACTTGGTATTCGGCATCGTGACATAGTCACCTGTACCATCGAGATAGAGGTATGCGCTCCCATATTTCGGAGATGTCGTTTCGAGTCGCGCATTTCCGGCCACTGTGACGGTGTGAGCGTTTCCGCTCGAATCCGTGGTAGTTGTCGCCCCATCCGCCCCATCGAAGTGGAGCAGTGCCACCATGAGAGGATCGACTGTCTTGATCGCGTGCGCGGTCCCCTTTCCGTCGGTGAGTGTAGGGTGCGTGAGCGTGTACTCACCATATGCGGACATCACTTGCGCGCCCGACCATGTAGGTATTGGGCTGGCTCCAAGCGCGGTTAGCGCCGCCCCTGCCGACGTCGCACCAGTGCCGCCCGCAGAGATCGGATAAGGTTTGTTTACCAGCCCGCCCGACACGGGCCACGCGAACAGTATCACCCCGGCAGCGAGCACAATGCCCGCAAGCCATTTACTCCTAAGGAATCGCATCTTTCTCACCTTTCTCCGGCCCCTGCGGCATGAACCGCCCGAGCAGTTGAAGCACATGGTCTCGATCGCTACACCCGCCCAAACACGGGAGAGCCATCACTTCGATCGCCAGCCGAGGCGCCACCATATCAGGTCCGGTTGCGTTCAGGCGAACACTCGAGACATGAGGGCCTCGAGCGTTCAGTCAACGCCGGCGCATTACTCTGCACCGAGGAGTAGGCTCTTGTCCTCGTCACACTCGAGGCGAGCGTCGCCGGGCTATCCCGGCCCCGTCCGCGCGGGGGTCGTGTCAAAGCATAAGCAGAGCCACCAGCGCTGAAACACTCGGACGCAGGCGACGCGCCCATCCCCTACCTGGCCCGGAGGTAGGGGCAGCAGTCCGGTGCACAAAGGCAACGGACGATCCTTCCCGCCGTGGGTGTGTCCCCGGAGTAGAAAGACCAGCGCGACAAGCAATAAGAGGAGTAGCGTCACAAAAATCTCTCCGCGTGAAGGTCACATGGCAGCCTCCCGGTCAGGTTTAAATGGTGACTTGAGGTCGAATGCAAGATGAGTATGCGCGGGGAGATAAAAGATGTCAATGACTTTTTATCGAAAAAGCGTGTGTCGGGTTAGGACTCTTCCCCGCTCGCCTGCTCTTCCGCTGCAGGCGGGGCCTTCCGTCCGAACGCAGCCTCGATCAGCGCCGCCACGTCATCCCGAGACACCAGTCCGTGAAAGGTCTGCAGGCGATCAACCCTCGAGATCATCTCTTCCGCCACGGACGCAACGCGCTGCTGTGTCTCTTTCGCCGACACGGGTTTCTTGTACGGTCTGCACACGCCGCCGGGCTTGAGTACGGAAGGAATCGTCGCCGGGCGGCACCCATACAGCTCTGGATCTCCAGGATTTCTGACGTGCCAGGTGCCTGGATGCGCCAGCCACTGCTGCGCGGTAGGGGCTTCCTGCTGCCAACCCTCGGCTAGCAGCATCGTGAGCATCTGATCAACTGCGAGCTTGTGTTTTGCCATCGGTAGGCTTCCTCGTGAGAGTTTAGGGAGATCGTACCGCATCAGGCGTAGGTTGGCAAGGAGAAGAGTGGAAAATAGGGCCGGACCCAGCAAACTGAGCCCGACCCATAGAACCGATCCTGACAAGCGTATGCACTCAGTCGAGCGCACCGCCGCCTGGATTAACCGAAGATAGCCCAATTGGTCCCGGAGTTGTCGACCTCGAAGGCGTAGTTCTCCCCAACCTGCGACATCACGTATGTGGTCGCGCCCTCGACGGTGTCCGCACCGGCCCGAGTGACCGTGACGTTGTTGCCGGCAACGCTGATCTTGGCCCGAAGCTTCTTGCCAGCGCCCGCAGCCGGCAAGGTCGCCACAACGGCGCCCCCCGAACTGTCGATCAGAGACGATACCCCATCCACCAGGTTGAACGACGCGGTTTCCGTCGCCGCGAAGGTGTAACCCACGCCAGCACCGATCTCAGTCCGGATAGCCGCGGCAGTCGTGTCCTTGAACACAGCGATACCAGAGGTACCGCCGCCGAGGGTGGCCAACACGGTATCCGCGTCAGCGTCGTCGAAGATGGTTTCCATGAATGCGGAATGGCCGAGGCCGGTCGTCCGCATAAGCGCTTGCGACGTCTGGACGACCAGAGTCTTAGCGACAGGAGACATTAATACGCCCATACGCGTGAACCTCCAAAAGCTGGCGAGTTAGAGCCGTTACCGGCACGTTGTACTCCTCGGGCCGCCAGCCGCACGCGGAGCTTACCCCGGGCACACGCCCAGAAACTTGCAGGGAGCACGTCAGCCTGAAGCGCGCCACTCTACCCCTGTCCAGAAAAACACGTACTGCTCGTAGCTTCCTCCGACGAACACGAAAGTCGCAGACCCGTTGATCGTCGCGCCGTCGGGCGTGGAAAGCGTGACCGCCCCACCGATGCAGCATACCGCACACGCGTCCATGACGCTGAGCCCCTCCGATGCAGGAAGCACGCAGGCGCCTCCCGCGCCCGTGAGGTCGAGCCACTGGCGAATCACAACCGCAGCGGGGTACACCCCAGTCGACGCGTATGTCGTGACACGCATCGGCCCGGTGTTACTTGTGGTCTGCGCCTCCCAGGACTCTCCCCGGTCCTCCGTGAAGTAAAACCGGGCGGACCCGGCCCCGCTACGGCGCACGTACAGCGCGCGATCAACGTTCAGCTCGACCGTGTCGTCCGGCTCTCCGTCCCCCGTAACAGCCTCAAGGTCATTCTCAGGGTAGCGCGAGACGCTCGTGACGAGACGCACGTGTGGCGTGCGGAGCCCGTCCGGGTATGTTGTGCTGTTTTGGTTCCGGTGGCGTATGTGCATGGTGCCTCAACGGAATCAGTACGGCCCGTCGACCACTTTGTGGAGGAGCTCAACCGCATTGGCATCCGCGACGGACCACGTACCCGATGTCTCGAGGATGAGAGCTGCATTTGTCGCGCGGGCCGTGGCGTTCAGTGTCCAAGGGACAGTGGTCCCCGCCCCGGACTGCGCAGGGACGTTGTAGTGCCCGCTGCCGACGATGTTGACGCTGGCCCCCGCCGCGCCGTACGCGGTGAGGTGTCCTTCGATGATGACCACGTCGCCATCCGCGACGTCAGTCGCGGGCACAACAACGATCGGCGTTCCGACGAGAGTCGTCGCAGTAAGACGTGTGTTGAGGAGGAGCGTGGTCGCTCCGGTCTCTGCCGTGACCTTGAACGCGTGCTTGAAGTAGAGCGTCGAGCCGGCGGCAGGGAAACACCCAGCCTCGAGTGCAGACGTTACGAGCACGGTCTCTGCCGTCGAGTTGGTGAGTGACGAACCTCCCGCGGTATTGACATCCCGACGCCCGCCGACCTTCTGCACCACACCCGAGGTGACACCGTTCGTGGTGCTCAGCGGCTTGGTAGCCGCAACGGAGGTGCTGGACGCGACGAGGATTCCTGTTGCCGTGACTCCAGCGAACGTCGGAGTAGCCGCCGTGTGGATGTCCTGGGGCAGTGAAAGCGTGGGATCCGCCGATGCGCCCGTGCCGTTCGCCACGTTAACTTGATTCTCCGTTCCCGTCAGCGTCCGCTTGGTGAACGTGTCCGCAGCCGTCTGCACGACCATACCTGCAGTCGAGTTGAGTGCGGCGAGCGCGGCAAGCGTGGGGTCGACACTGCCAGACTGGAACGAGACCCAGGTCACGCCTCTGTCATCGGTGAAGTAGATGCGCCCATCCGCGCTCGAGGCGTCCTTGTCGATGTAGACAGCATCGTCGCTGTCCAGCTCGTACGCACCGGACGGCACGCCTGAGCCGACGATTCCCTCGAAGTACGAGGGGTTGCCACGCGCGTCCGGCACCTCCAGACGAAACCGTGGAACACTGATGCCAAAAGGGAAACCGCTGAAGCTAGAGCCAAGGGGAGCCGACATTGAGGGCCTCCAGACGAGTGTCAGAGGCCATCGTGTCGGCCGTAGGTAGGGATGAAAGAACCTTTTCCGTGAGGATACACGGAAAGTTAGGGAAGGGGAAGCGGAAAGTGCGCTATTCTTCGTCGAATTGCGTGACGGCCTCGACACTCTTCGGCTTGCGTTTCTCCTTAACCGCCGTCGTTACCTCCTCGACCAGACGCTCCATGCGTGGGCTGTAGGAGAACACGTCTTTCTCCCCCGTTGCGAAGAAGCCGAAGAGGGCTTTCATGTTGTCCAGGTTGGCGGACGCCTGCTTCCAGGACGCACGATCGTCGAAGATGAACCGGCAGACCTGCTGCCGCGTCGACGCAGGCATCGGCCCGTCCGGGCGCGCCGCCATCTTCGCGCGGTTCGTCGTGACCTTCTGCCCGGCGGCGTCAGCTTCTGCCACGACCTGGCGCTGCTGCTCTCGGGGCAGCTCCGACAGAGCGGCGGCGGCGGAGACTTGCATCTCGCCGGAGTCCACGCGGGCCTGCACGATGTCGTCGGTGCGCAGGAGCTTGAGCAGCTGTCCGCCCTGGCTCGAGGAGAGATTGAAGGGCTTGCACGCCTCGGCAAGCGTTCGCACGCGATAGACGCCGTCGACCCTGACAGCGATCTCCGTCGCGCGCTGGATGAGCGCGGCGCGCTGTAGATCGGTGTAGGGTTTGGCACTCTCGTTCGCACCGATCATCAGGTCGAACGCTTCCGCGTCCGACACATTAACGACCTCGACGAACACACCGACAAAGCCAGCGGCTCGGTCGAGTCCACGTCCGTGCAGCGTCATCTCGCCGAAGACAGAGTCTGGCACAGAGATCGGCCCGGTAAAGTCTCGGTCGACACCGTGTTCGGCGTAGATCCTGACGAGCTCCCTCGCGGCTGCGCGACGTCGCCGCCCGTCGATGGTCCCGTAGTCCTCTCCGTCCGGGCGGACCAGGAGTGCCGTGGTGAAGCCTTCCCGGTCTATTTTCTCGACCAGAACGCGGTCAGGCGGCTCCAGGACGCGCGAGTCGAAGAGGATGTTGCTGGGATCGGTGACGGCACTGATTCGGGAAATGTTGACGAAGTGCCTGGGGCGCAACTTGTCGTCGTCCTTGCTGAGCACGCGGGTGGCCATGGTCTTCTCCTTTGGTGGAAGTTAAGCGCGTGCTCAACAGTACCGAAAGAGAGGAAAGATGTCAATGACAATTTTTCGAGGAAATTAGGCACCGAGCCGCTCAATGAGATATTTATGGAACTAACGCAACCGAGCTACGCTAATGCGGTTTATCTCAGCGTAGGCACCCGGAGTACCGTCATTCGCTACCCAGACGATGTCATTAATTGCGCACCATACATCCACTGAAACATTGAATCTGTTACCGTTCCCACTCGCGAGCTGGTCCGTATCCCCGGACGCAGCGTTATTGTTCAGTGCGGTTGCGCGCTTTATTGTCGACGTCCCAGTTGAGTTTAACGAGAACGCGAACGAGTATAGCCCCGCGGCCAAGATGGTCCAGTACGATCCGTCCGCGACGCTGTCCGTGAATGTCCAATACCCTCCGTGCGTATCATGTACCGTGGTGGTCCACCGCATGATGGCGGTCTTCGTAGTCCCCTTGCTGATACCGCTACGCCACTCTCCGTGGCCACCTGTCAAAGCGGACCCACTTCCTGACGCTGCGATCGTGAACGTCCCGTCTCCATTATCCGTGATCGTGACATTCGTCCCCTCCGTAAGGGTCAGTGCGCCTGTCCGCGCGGCGCCGCCCGTCTTCGCAAGGCTCGCCACTCCTGCCGTGGCCGGCACCGCTTGCCACGACGTCCCACCTGCGCCGTCGCTGACCGGCACGCGATCGGCACTTGCCGCCCCAGAAGCGATCCACCCCTGCGCCAGCTGCGCATTGCCACTATTAGCGATCGGAATCTTCGACGCGGTAGGGGTCTGCGTAGCGTTCGCGGGGTTCTGAACCACAAGCGTACTGCCGTCAAGCGTCGCAACTCCGGAAGCGTCCCCCAAAGCAGACGTTGCGACCTTATCAGTATCCAGCTCATCAATCGCGTCCTGCACGTTGGTAGCCGCCACTCCGCCGTCCGGAGTGTAAGAAATCGCGCTCGCCGCGTGCGCCGCAGTCACGTCGTCCATATGCGCAGTCAAGTTCGTCTGCACCGCCGCCGCAGCGCCCGAGACCTCCGCGCCCACGTCCGAGTACGTGAGCCCCGTCCCCGTAACGTCAGCCTTCGTGAGCACAGCAGCCTGCGCGGCACGTCCTTGGAACGACGTCAGATTCCCGCTGGCAGTCCCGGCCACATCTGCCGTGAGGGTTTGCCCGTTCAGCGATACGCCCCCAGTCGCAGCGGCCAGCGCAGCGGACACATTTGCGAAGTCCGTCACGTCTGCGGCTGCCTCGATCAGGTCGAGCTTAGCACCGTCGACACTCAGCTCGCGTCCGTCCGCCTTCCCCGCCGCGTCCAGGACGAGCGTCTTCCCCGCGTTCCCCACACCTCCATGCGTTGACGTGGTCGAGGGTGTCGCTCCCATCGGGATCCAGTTTCCGTCCACCGACGCGGGCAGCGCGGAGAGGATGTAGTTGACCCCTGTGTCAGCTTGGATCGCGAGATCCCCAATCTCAACGTCGAGCGCCAGCCGTGCGGCGGCGTCCGCGACCGGGTATGTCTCGGTGAGCGCGACTGCCGGAATCACGGACGTGGGAAGCTTACCTGTGAGAGGGTCCAGGGCGACGCCTGGGGCGAATGTAATGGAGCTCATGCAGACCTCGAGAGGTTCAGTTTAGCTCATCGAGTCGAGCATGAGTGGCGTTTCTACTTACTCAGATCCGGAGGCGTGCTCTCCCGGAATGCCTCCTGCAGCTTCGCGGCGTGCTGCTCGCCGTAGCGCCGATAAGCCTTCGCATGGTGCTCCGCCTGGTAGCTCTCGCCGTGGGTCGAGACGACCCTGCCGGACGGAAGATGCGTCACCGCGAACTGCTGGTCAGGATATTTCTCCCGATGGGCGAGCTGCGCCTTGTACGTCTTCGGCATCTCTCGGTGCGCGTGTACCGCATAGGCTTCATCGGACCCAGCGTGCTTGAACACATGAGCCGGACGGTCCACTTTCTTGCCAGACACGGGGTCTGTCACGCTTAGCGAGGCCCGGCGCTCACCGCCGTCATTGTGGCGAGAGTCCAGCTCATCAAGCCATTTGCGCCAGACTTCCGCTTTGCGCGTCTTTTCCTTATACGCGCGGTCTGCTGCGGTGCGTTCCTTCGTTTTCGCGGCGTCCTGCTGTCGCGCTTTCTCTCGGGAGGTCCTATGCGTAAACGCTTCCTGCACGCGCTTGTGCTCGTCAGCGAAGGCTTGCTGGGCGTCTTCGTGTCCATCAATGCGCATGCGTCCGTCTGCGTTGCCTTCCCGCTCGGTGTGTTCGTCAGCACCCTCGTACTTCGGCCACGAGGCATCCTTATGGTGCTCCCGTGCAAACGCCTCGAGCGCCTCGTCCGCGGACCCGTGCCAGTGCTGCTTGTCGCCCAGGATCGGATTATCGTCTTCGTCCTCGTCGATCTTCGCCGCTCCAGGTTCCGGGTGCAGCTCCCAGCTCGGCGAGTCCGCGCGCTTCATGTGCACCGCGTACTGGTCCCCCTCCGTCGGGTGCGTGCGCTTCTTCAAGGCCAGCTCGGCATCAGTCGAGCCCCCGGACGTAGCGGGACCGAAGAGCCCCTGCTGCGCGGGCAGCGGTACGTGGGCCGTGCCGATCGGCTGATGGAAGTCAGGGTCAGCCTGAGGGCGACGGGAAGCGATGCTGGCGCGCATGCGATCGAGCGGGGCGGGCTTGGCCTGCTTAGCGTTCTCTTCCGCCTCCATCTCCGCGATGGCCTCGCCCTTGTGCTTTTGGCCGGAGTCGACTAGACGATTCCAGTCAGCGCCATCGGCGTTGGAGTTGACGTCGAAGCCGTCTCCCCCGATGGTAATGTCCGCCTCGTGTCCGTGTGCGCGCTCGAGGCGTTGCTTGATGCGGCGGGCGAGTTCGTCGTACTGCTCGCCGTGGGTGACGCGGGAGAGGGGGATGTTGAGGCGGGGCTTGGGCTTGGGGTCCGTCTTTGGCTCGCGCTTATTCAGCTCGTCACCTACCCGGCGCTCCATGTTCGGGTTATTCTTTGCCTCTTTGACATGGGCGTGGAGCCGCTGCAGATCTTCCGTTGAGACCTTGGACGGATCCTTCCAAGCCCGATTCGCCACCTCGGTGAGCGTAAGGGGTTCCGCTTCTTTGGCACGTAGCCGCTCTTCCCGCACTTTCTGCCGGGCTTCTGCTACGTGCTTCGGCATGCGATGCGCAAGATGAGGGTTGTCAAAGGCCTCGGGGCTGATCTCCTCTCCGGCAGCCTTAGCTGACTTTTCTGCCTCATAAGCGTGCTTGCTGTACGATCCCTCCGTGAAATCAGCCAGCAAGCCTCCGCCCATACCCGCGTTTCGAATACGTTCGCTCGGCCCGGTGTGGTATCTGTTCGTATTTTCCTCGAGGATCTTCGCCACATTGCCAGCAAGGTGCCGACCATACCCCGGCACATTGTCCAGTCCGGTCTCTTCTGTGCCGTACTTACCCTTGGGACCCTCGAGCCTCCGAGCCAGGTAATCCGCTGCTGACATCTTGTGAGCAGGCGTGCCCTTATCCGGGGAGCCCAGCTTGGCCAGGTCTCCGCGCATTTTCTCTGCGTATTCCTTCGCCACAGGGTCATGGAACACCGCACCTTTGTGCCGGCCCAGGTCATGCGCCAGTGACTTCATCGCGTCATCGTACGAGTCGCCCAACGTCTTCTCGCCCTTGACCCAGCCGGAATGCGGAGTATCGGCCTTGATCCGGGAGTGTTCCACAAAGTGAATCTTACCTTGTCCGTTCATGGCCGGGCGCACGGTATGCTCGTGCTCGTTCAGCCCGGCGAACATGTGCATCGTCGCGGCAACGTCAGGACGACCTTCCGGTCGGAAAAACGGCACCGCTTCGTGTGCGAGTGTCACACTGGACGCCTGACTATACGGGTTACCGCCCTTCTTCTCCGCCGCCTGGATGTTCTTGGCCAAGCGGTGCCGGGTCTCATCGTCGACGCTACGACGTCCGCTCGCGTCAGTCCGATCGAAGATGTGCGCGAGATCGCCGTGCGCGGCGAGGGCCTCGTCTGGCACGTGGGCGCCTCGCTGGATCGCAGCGACTACCCCGGCCCGGTGAGCAGCCTCCGCCGTATGCCGGCGCCCCCTGTCGTCCTGCAGCTTGTTGTAGGCAGCCTCTCGCGTTGCATTGTGTTTATCGGCTGCCGCTCCCCGCCCTGAGTCGATAGGCGTTTCCGCAGCGGCTTTAACCTGGGCGTGTTCCGCGTCCGGGAGAATGTCCGCGTGATGCTTGTGGTACTCCTCAAGTGACATCGTGTGCCCGAGCTCATTCCGCCGCTTAACCATCTCCGCACGCTTGGCCAGCTCAGGCGTCATCGCGTGCGTGTGCACCTCCTCCCCACGCTCCACTGCCTCCGCCGACAGCTTCCCGTGATCCCGGTCTGCGAGGAACTGGGCGTAGGACCGCTTGCCGCTCCGGTACGGTGCCAGAACATCGTCCAGCCCCTTCGGCGTGTAGGGGTCGCTCTCGAGCTTCTGGAGTGCTTCTTCGGCGTCCTTGGCCTTCAACCGCTTGAGTACGTCGGGGCGGGCGGAGAGTGCCTCGAGCGCAGCGTCCTTGCGCTTGGCCAGCTCCTTGACGGAGTCGGCGATGCGTCCGCGATGCTCTTCCGTCAGTCCGTGGACGTGCGGGTCGTAGTCCGCGGGAGATAGCTTGTGGGGCGCGGTGTCAGGACCGGGGCGTTCGGTAGAGGCTGAGTCCTGCCGCTCCACAGGCGCATGCCGCTCCGCCCGCGCTGTTTGTCCCCGTTCCGTCGCGATACGGTGCAGCTCCTCCTTGCCGATCGACCGCTCCGCGTGGCGGTCCGTCCGGGTGTGGTCGCCGCCTCGAGCTCCCGTGGCATGCGACGCGACTGCACGTACGATCTCGCGGTGCTTTTCCGGGTCGCGCACGGGATGAGCCCGCTCTTGTGCCTCCGTGATCGGAAACACCGTATGCGTCTCTGGGTTGGTGCGCCAGCCAGCGACGTCCTCTTCGGGCATACGGTGTCCCTTCTCGGCAGGAGACTCATCAAGCAGCGCGGATAGACTTATGTTGTAGTGGAGCATGCTAGCCTCAGAGAAAAAATAATCGGTTCGGTACAGTGTGCGGCGGTGCAGATTAATTGTCAATGACAAATTAGCACGCACGTCACACGAACTGAACGAGTTCTTCGCCGTCTACCACCGCAGTCCCGCCCGTCGACCATACGCGCACACGCCCAGTCGTGATGCCGCCGCTGAAGTCTCGAAATATAGAGCCCCCCGCTGGCACGACCATACCGTTAGTCGCGGACGGCGCGCTGCCGTCGGTCGTGACGCGGACGTCTTCCCCGGTCACAGAGAACGCGAAGTTCAGCCGGCCCGGGTTGTACGGGAACAGCTCAGTTCCGCCAGCCGTCGATGCTGCGGTCACGCGGTTGGGGCGAGTTCGTCCTTGCATAGCGAAGTCCTCAGTCAAATAGTGCGCTCAGCGATACCCACACGTGGGGTACCGCCACTTCCGGCTCTCGCCCCTTCAGCATCTCCCCCTCCACCACGCCTCGGTGGACCGCGTCGAGGGGAGGCTGCCGCTTCTCGAACCCGTCAACAATCTCCGCAGCGCCACGTTTCGCCTGCTCGAGGGAACGACACCGCAGCCGCCAGAGCACCGGGTCTCCCGGCTTGCGGACGGCGAGTGAGCCGTCGAAGCGAAACTTGTACGCGCGCTTCGCGTCTAGCGGGCGCCCGCAGCAGCGGACGTCGTCGAGGCGTCGGCGTCCGCAGCCGCTGCAAGGCCCGTAGTAGAATGTTGACGTAGTGGCCATAGGCTCAGGCGTCCGTATTGATGGTCGTGATGGCGATCTTAATCTCGCTCGCAGCCTCGCTGGTGAAGTAGAGCACTGTCGACGCCGCGAGCCCAACCGTGTCGATTAGCGGAGGCCAGACCATGAACTTCTTGAGGCGGACCGCCGTCGCTGATGTGGAGCCGATCTTCATCAGCACGCCCTCGTCCGCCCCGGTCACCTCTTCGACCAGGACCGCGGCGGTGTCCACCGCCAGTGTCACCGCTGTATTCGTGGCGCCCACTGCGAGCGTAATCTCCTGCTTGAGGAGATAGCCCGCGCCAGGCAGCAGGGTATACTCGGTGTTGTCGTTCGTGACTTGGGCAGTTGCGCCAGTATCGCGCACGTAGGACAGGGTGTTCTTCAGCACAAAAGACGGAGTTGCCATGGTCAATTCGCCTCACTTGAATTTGGTTCAGGAGTCATTATCTCGTCAAGCGCATCGCACAGCGCATCTACTGTCTCTCCTGCAGCTACAACGCCATTCTTGCCCAAGGCCTCACCTAAGACGGTGAGCACTGCGGCGAAAGCGTGGCACCCAGCGATGGCTGTGTCGATCTGCCCTTTCGTGAGCGTCGGCCCCTCTGCCAGCTGCGCAGCCTTGCGCGCCTCCAGGATCCTCCCGACATCCCGCCGCACATCATCCATCGACACATGTGCGCCAGGGCACGCCGTCGCCGCACCAGGCACCTCATTGTGCCCGAGAACGCCCTCAGCCCCCAGGCCGGCTCGCTCGCACAGATCGGCAATGTCTGCGAGCCCTGCGTCGCGTTGCGCGTCGGCCCACGCGCTTTGCTTCGAGAAATTACCCACGAATATCACGCCCCAGCTCGTCTTATTGACGCCCGGGTAAAGCGCGCCGTCCGGACCGCCAGGTTTCGGGCCGGCATGCGCGCCCATGGTCTCGAGCGGGCGCCCGTGTTCCACGATGCCGTCGGTGCGGTACACGCGGTGATAGCCGCAGTGCCCGGACTTGCCGCCATGGGACCAGGCGAATCCTCGGTCCGCGTGGACTCGATCGATGTCCTCGATCGTATCTGCGGGATTCCCCGCGCTGTGGTGCACAACGATGTGCTCGACTTTTGCGATTAACGGCGTACTCACTCTTCCCCCTGCTACTTTCTACATACCCAAAAAGTATGCTTCAATTCCTGCTTCACAGAGTCAGTCCAGTGCACTGATCTCTCCACAGGCGTATTTAGGTCCCGACATAGCCATCACCGGGACTTGACTCAAAATTCGGATCGCCTCGTCCCTGATATTTACTGAAGCGTTCCAATCGCGATCGTGTTCCACCCCGCAGGCACAAGTCCAGGTTCGATCCGCCAGCGCCAGCTCCTGGTTGATCGTACCGCAGAATCTGCAGAGCCGGCTCGAGGGGAACCACCGGTCGATCTGTACGCCTCGATCAGGTGCTTTATAGCCGAGCTGACGTTTGATCTCACCCCAGACCGCATCCGAGATCGATCGGGCCAGTCTTCTGTTCTGGAGCATACCGCAGACATTGAGACTTTCCAGGCCGATCAGGCTTGCCCCTCGTGCAAGCTCAGTCGTCATCTTGTGGACCACGTCGGATCTTCTGCAGGCGATCCGATAATGGGCGCGCGCGAGTCTTGCCTTGGCTTTCAGCCAGTTCGCGCTGCCTTTGACTTTCCGAGCAAGGGCTCGAGACAGAGATCTTATCTTCCTCAGACCAACCTGGAGATGCCTCGGATTTTGGAACCGCCTCCCGTCCGAGCAGACCGCCAGCTCTTTCAGGCCGAGATCGATGCCGATGGCGGGACCTGTGTGAGGGACGGGAACGGGATCGGGTAACTCGACTTGGATCGACACCCACCAGTACCCGGACTTGAGACTGATCCGTCCGGACAGGATCTTGCCGACAAAGCGGAGGGGTTCGGTCATATTGACGGGGCCAAGCTTGGGGACGTGCAGGGTGTGTCCGTCGATCGAGAATTGGTCGTTTGCCAGGTAGAAGGTGGGCTTGGATCGATGCTTTGACTTGAACTTGGGATAACCTACCTTGCCGGACTTGATCTCGCGAAAGAAGCTGGAGAAGGCTGACCCCAGATCAGAGAAGGCACCCTCCGCCGCGCACTTGGTCACTTCATAAATCCAAGGGAGATCGGACTTGAAGGCGTTGAACGCTTTCTTCAAGCCGAAAGCGGACGGCTTGTTCCCAGCCTTGAACTCTTCCTCCCACTTGGCGCGCCCCCAGTTGAAGGCGAAGCGGGCGATGCCGCAGGCCTTCCGGAAGTAGACTTCCTGATCGGGGGTGGGGTTTAGGCGGATCTTGTGGGCGCGGATCATGAAACCTCAGGTGATCGTGACGTATGTATTATACCAGTGTTTGCGGCCAGATGCACATGTTAAACGGAGCTAGATTGCGTCTCCCCCCCCCTCTGGCTGTTCTTGCTTAAGCCCCGGCGCATGCTCCAGCGTCAACGGGCTTGGCTTCTCAGGTATCGATTTCCCGTCCGGCCCTGGCTTGGGCGGAGGCTGCTGCGCGTCTTCCGCGCCTTTATTGAGCGACATAGCGAACTGGACAATCTTGAGATAGTTCGGATCCACCGGGTAGTTATTCGGGTTCTCGAAATACCGCTTCTTGTCTTCGTCGCTCGCTTTGTTGAACTCGGCGCGCGGCAGGTAGAACCCCATGGGCTCCTCGCCCTGCTCGACACTCGCCTGGTTCGGCGTCTTGAGGTGTTGCACCTCTTTATTGAGCACGTCCGCCAGCGCGCCTCGATCCGCCGACGGAAAGATCGCGACCACACGCAGGTCCGGGTGCACCGCCAACTTGACGAACTGCGTCAAGTACGCTGCGACGTGCCGAACGTCTGTAACCTGCCCCTCTTCGCGAGAGACCTGGATGCGGAGTTCCTCAGACGGGCCGTTGAGAGATGACCCAGACGCAGAGGGCGTCTTGCCGTTGATGATCTCCGGGTGTCGCCGGATGATAGCGCAGAACCCAGCCTCTATCTGCTCCTGGAGCGTTCGGAACTCTGCATCCGCGACCGGCGGGCGTGTGTCGATCGACTTGAGCTCAGACCCCTCTTGCAGCCGGACGATGGCCGGCTTCCCAGCGCGTTGGTAGCCCTTGCCCGCCATGCGGTAGTTGGAGAGGAAATCATCGAAGCCTTCGTCGTCGTACCCCTCGCCAATGACCGCCAGGATCATGCTGTTCCAGGCTGCGTCGGTGAACTTGCGCCCGTGGAAGTCGTGGATCGTCCAGCTCATTGCCACGAATTCCATGCCGAGCTGCAAATAGCTCGGTGGATGCCCTGCGAACTCGATGTCCGTGCTTGTCATCATGGGCAGCACGATCAGCTCACCGCGGTTGAACCCTCCGTCAATGACACCATCGCGGTAAATGACCCACTCCAGGTCATCGGAGGCCAGGTCCACACCAGGATCGCCGTATCCGCTGCTCCCCATGCGTGTGCGAATGTCCTGCGAGACGACGTCTGCGCGCACACTCGCCGGTACTTTCGAAACGTCAACCCCGTCGTGGGTAAGTGTCCCATGGTAACCGGTCCAGCGGCGGACCACGTCCCACGCGGGAATAATGATGCCGCCGTCCGCTGGACGCAGCCCGACGACGTCCCCTCCGCGGCGCACGGGTTCGATGACGCCACGGTTCAGGTCGAACGTATCGCCGTAGAACCCTTGCACGAGCTGCTGCAATGACAGCACCGGAGGCGCGTGCGCGTCGCCCTCAAACGGCGTCTCGAGCATGTCTTCGGCGCGCCGAATGTATTTCTCGAATCCCTGCGGTACCGGCTCGTCGCGTGTCCAATTTTTATGAACGACGCGAAGCCCCGCCTGAGAACCGCTTGAGTGTCGCTTCGTGCCACGTATGAGCTCGCACCCTGAGCTGACTTGAGACACGCAGGCATAGCGGGCCTTGACCGCCACCGGACTCTTGCGCCCGTACTGCCGCAAGTGCTTGTCCGTGAGCGGCTCGCCCCAGGCGTTTCGCGTGACACCTTTGCCCGCTGCGTCCGGAAATAAATACTTCGGCGCGGACGGGACACGCCGTGTCTGTGTCTGCCGAAGTCGCTCGATCTGGAGCAGCGCGGGCGTCGCGGGTGTCATCTGCGGGAGTCCGTCGCGGTCGACCACCACGCCGAGTCGTCGGAAATACGACAGCGTCTCGGCGTCGTACCCGAGCGCCGGGGAGCTGCCGTTGAGATTGACGGCGCTGCGGTTTTTTGACTTTCGCGACAAACGGACCCCTGAAGCGCAAATAGCCGGATGCCCCTACATGAGAGACGTCCGGCCATCGTGTCGGCCTAGCAAATTGTTTCAGACAGGCACTGTCCGCTGCTGCCGCTTGTACACCGCAAGGCAGCTGCGGCACACGAGCTCATCGTTGCGCCTGGGAGCGACTCCGCAGCACAGCTTCCCGGGCGAGGCCGGTCCGTCGCACAGCGCACACAGCACAGCGTCCGCCGTGTAGTCCGGGCTCCGATACCAGTTACGCGTGCGAAGCCCTCGGCGCGTCGCGTCTAGTGCTGTCTGCGCGCAGCAGACCTTTCCACAGAACGTATCCGCCCCGTCCGCGTCGATTCCCCACCCCGTCACCGCGCGCTTGCGTTTCGCGGCGGCCCGGCGTCCCGCGCGTGTCGGCTCCTCGAAGAGATGCGCAACAACACTGTGCGCCGCCTCGAGGGGGTCTTCCACTGGAACCCACTCCTCCACAACGCGGTTGCGCTCGGACGGCTTCGAGGTGGTGCGCGCGTCCCCCAATGCGTTGGACATGAAGTGCTGCATCGCTGCGGAAGTCAGGTCGGGCACGAAACTCCTTGGGTACAACGCAGAGCACGGTACGGTTAGATTACGCGTGGATCGTGCCTAGTGTCAAGGATTTATGGCGAGCGGTGGAGCTAAAGTGATGGGGAAGGTGTACCGCGCCCAGATGGTGGGGAAGTGGGCGCGAGCTTGCTCCAGTGCATCGAGCCCCTCCACGCGGCCAGGCAGGATAAACCCGGACCAAGCGCCGCGGCGGGTGTCGACTGAACGATCCCAGAAGGCCAGGATGGTCACGTCCCAATTCGGAACGTAGGTCACCTGAGCGAAGCCTTCGGGTTGAGTCACATTATCTGGGAGGAGTCGCGCCTGTGCTGCGGGCGTGTCCAGGCGATAGAGGAAGCGTGCCTCCTGGTCGGTAGCCCAATGACGATCAGAAGCCCACAGGTGGTGCCCAGGCAGGTCAATGCAGCCAAAGTAGAGAGGACGCTCTACTACAGGTCCGACCCATCTTGATTCTATGCGCTCTTTCATACATCAAACCCCGCCATCTTCGCCTGCCACTGCCCCCAGACATCATCGGGGCAACGCCACTCTTCCCACGTACAGTCTCGGTACAAACAATAGCGCTCGTTCGGGTAACGCTGGCACATAGCTGGCCTATCCGCATAGATCGTACAGTCGCCATTCTTAGCGAGCTTCCGGCACGTGTAGTAGTGCTGGAGCCTGCCGATGTCCTGCCCGTCCGCGGCAGACACCACGCTCGAGTCAGTGTACTGAAAGCATTCGAGAATCTTCGGCAGCTCTCGGTACACAGGCACCGACGCGTCTCGCGGCTTGTATCCGGCCTGCACGCGCCGATACTCCTCGAGCATAGCCGGCACCTCGTCCGGGTGGAACGGGAGCTGTACGCGCTTGCAGCAGTGTCCGGTGCAACGATCACTCATCCCAAGGCACCCCCACGCCAGCTGATACGCACTCCAGGCGTGCGTCGATCCTGACTTGCATATCAGCGTCCTCGTCCTCCCGCAGTGCGCGCAGCGCAGAAGCTTCGTCCGGCCAGAACCGGTATCCCATCCCCATGCCCGTAGCTTGGAATTCAGTGGTCTGCTCCAAGTAATCCTGAAGCTCCTCTTCCGTGCTTATGCGGCTCAAATCGCGGACACAGCAGAATGTAGACCACCAGCCTACTGTCGGTGTAGTGTCCTCCAACGTGCACCCCTTCTCCGCTGCGTGCCAGCGACGCCAAACAGCCCTAGTCACCGTCCCTGGGGCCAGCTTGCAGAGAATGGCCCACCCGTACAGGTACGCGCGCCTTTCCCGCGCCGCACTCGTAGTCCGTACCTCAACTTCCTCTGCGGGTAGCCTCTGCCGTGTAAACCACGCCCAATGCCCGAGTTCATGCGCCAGGGCTACGCACGCAAGCTCTGCGGACGGTGTGTTGATCTTGATCGTCTGCGCTGCGTAATCTATCTGGCCAATCACGCTGTCCCCGATCTCCGGGCTGCGCACGAGGACTTGTAGCCCATGCGCCTCTGCTGCGGCCAACAGTTTGTTTATCGCCACTGAGTACATTGCGTTCCCTTCAGTCGTTACACCGCGTCCCCAGCACATCACTCAGCCACGGACAAGCCTCCCCCAGAACAGCTCTCGCCCGCGCGAACGCTCCGTCCTCGCCCCAAGCACGACAAAGTCCAGACGGATGCGGCAACAACACCACAGTGCGCTCCCGCTGTATCACGTCGAAGTCCTTGACAGAGTAGATACCGAACGCGTCCCGCACCTTCTTCCCGAGAAGCACGAAGGTCTGCGTGGGGAATTCTTCGCACAATTCCGCAGCCCGCTTCCTCGCAGCAGGCGCGGACCACTTCTCGACGCACAGGTTGCGCCGCACGAAGCGCCGGTAGTATTCCACGCGAGGAACACCCAGCACGAGGGTGCGCAACCGATGCCCTGAAGCGCGCACAGGAAGATCGTACATGTCAAAGTCCGGGCGACCCCGGTACGGATTCATCTCACCGACCAGGACGACGCGTTGGTCCGCATCGGGCCAGTCCAAGCGTCCGTATTCAAGCGACCAGTTAAGATCAGGCGACAGCCAAAGAACATGAGTGTGGCTGCCGTATCTCCGCTCCCAGCGCACCGTCTCGCCCTGAGGGCAGGCTGGCGCGTGCGCGTACATGCCCACAAGTTCTTTGTCGCGATACACCGCGTACGGGAGTGCGCCTGGGAACGACCTGGCGACGTAGTTCCAGCGGATGCTGAAATCTGCGATCTCTGCCCCGATTATGAGATTGCTACAGCTCTGCATGAGGAGTCCTCGCCAGCTTGAGCGCCGCCGCGCGCTGTTCCGCAGTAAGCAATGCGTGGTCCCAGCGCCGCGCGCTATCGGCGTCGTCGTGTAGCCGCGCGTATGAACCTTCTGGCGCTGTCCCGTGCCCGGTAACCTGCATGTCCGCGTCGAACACGACCCAGCCCCATGGCAGCTCCTCGCCTGGGTGAAGCGGGTAGTTCGCGGGAAGCCCTCGAGCCTCGAGCCAGGACATTAACTCAGCGAGACGAGCTGGACGTCGGCTCCACTTCGCCAGGGCACACGCTTGAGCTTCGTCCGACGTCTCTGCACATCCTTGAACGCTTGCACCGCAGTCGCAGCATTGGATTTCCCAGATGCATCTGGGCGCGCCGCCGCTAAGAAGCGGCCCGAAGTAACGAGCAGGGGCGCTGCACAGGAAGCAGGCGGGGGTATCATGCTCAGTGTCTTGCATAGGGGCTCACCCCACACCCGAAGCGGGAAAGCAGGCATTGAAGCGGGACAGGTCCGCTCGCTTCTCGGCTAGAGCACGCTCAGTCGCAGCAACCGCGTCCACAAGCCTCTGCCTTCCTTCCGCCAAGGCAGCCTCTTCCGATGCGCACCATGACGTAGTATCGTATCCCGACGCGCATCCTTCGCGCCTCCCATCCGGCAAAAAAGACAAAAGACGCGGTCAGCCTCACTACGTCTTTTGTCTCGAGTTTAGGGCTGTAGGCAACATCCCGAATACGGTAGACAGTTATGGACATGACGCCTCCTTTCCTACTCTATTAGTGCGAGGTAGCCAACCCACGGGCTCTTCAATCTGCGCGAAGTGACCTCCACACGGGATAAACCATCCTTGAAATGCTGGCTGTTCTTCGCCAGATAGGTCCGACGTCCAATGAGCGTCCTCATGCACCGTGCCGTCCCTGCACACCACACGAATATGCTGACTACGCATCGGCGCGGACGCCATGGGATTCCAGCCGTCTGGCGCGGTATAAGGCGGTCGCATTGGAACGGGCTTCGGCCCACCCGAACGTTTCAGCGCCGCGATCTGTGCGTCCCAGGTCAAGGCTATACCTCCTGCGTCGGCGGCATCGCCACAACGTCAAAGCAATTGAGAGTATACCCCACCGGAACGAACAGCATGCTATCCGACGCCAGGGTCACGCGCTTCTGATCGCTCCAATCACTGGTCCCGTGGAGCCTGGCCTGCACCTCAAATCCTTCCGCAGCCAGCCGCGTAGCAACTGCACAGTGCGCCATCTTGTGTCCCCGTGTCCGGAAGAGTTCATCCGCCGCCGCTTCCAGCTCCGTCGGCCTCACCCAGCACATGCGCCCGCCACCTGCCGTAGCGGCCCAAAGGTACACCGACTTACGCAACCGGTCCGCATATTGCTGCGCGAGCTTCTGCGGGCGGTCAAACTCGCTCACGACGTAATCGACATCCTGGTGCAGCACGCCTGTCACACGTTCCGGGTTACGCTCGTGCCCGGTCCCGATGACACAGAACGTCAGGTACTTATCCTGCATGTCTACGCCGGTGTCCTGCAGCAGACTCTCAGCCGAGCCGTGCCACGGCCCCTGCGTGTGCTCGACCGAGCCGTCATCGAGCGTAAAATCCATCTTGCGCCCGCCGTAGCCCTGAGAGGACGTGGACCCGGGCGCGTGGAAGTGAACTTCTGTCGCCGGGTGCGGAAAAGGCTCCTGTGCGCCGTCCGCATACCGGACGGGGTAGAGCCAGCGACCCGAGCGAGCAGAGGGCAGGCAGTCGACGGCGCGCCAGATGAGCGGGCGGTCGTGGTCCTTGATTTTGGGCCAGGTACAGATCCAGTCAGGCATAGTGTCCCTCTCATTTCACGGCACGCGTGCCGTCCTGTGCCTCAACAGCTTGACCACGATCCCCTTGGAGCGCGCGTCCATTAAAAAAGGTGGGCGCACCGGACTAACGTCAGTGCACTCAACTGTGGTGCCGTCTGCGCGCTCCCACGTGTAAATTACATCTCCAGCCTCTACAGCCAGGAGGCTGTACCAACAAATCAGCGGTAGTGCCCACATGGTGTCCTCTATGGCCTCACCGTCACAATCACTTCCATCTGCTTAATCTTCCTTGCCCCGTTCATCACGTGCCCCTTCGCCCGCTGGAGCACCTCAACATTCCCGGTCAGCCCCTCGACCCACGGCAGGATCTCCACCGTCTCGGTCAAGATCGACGTAGCGCCTTTCACCTGCGCCAACCGAATACCATCAAACAGTGTCTCCACCTGCGGCACGCCCCAACCGCACGCGCTGTACCCGTCGAAGGTGTTGATGTAGGGCGGATCCAGAAACTGAACGTCACCCTCCTCCACTTCGGGCAACGCCTCGAGGAAGTCTCGACAGGAGATCCGCGCCCCAGCCACGGTGTCTCGCACGAGCTCAAGGCGCGCCAGTCCCGGCAGCGGCCGTTTCTTCGCCGCGTCGTACGGCGCGTTGAACTTGCCTGACCGGTTCACGCGAAACATCCCCGAGAACGATCTCGTCACTATCCAGGCGAGTAGACCAGGGCTCCAGCCTCCGCGGTTCAGCTCCCGGCGCGCCTCCGCGTGATCCTGCCGTTCCTCGAGGCGCAACAGGTCCGCATGAACCACGGCAGGATCTGCGCATACTTCACCCCACTGGCGGATAAGCCACGCGTTGACGTCGCTGAGGACAGCGTGGTCGTGCCGTTTGAGCGAGAGTGCAGCGAGTTCCACGGCTCCGGCGCCCAGGAATGGGGAGCGGAAGGTGCGGATCCGAGCCGGCAGAAGACTTAAGACGTGCGGAACAAGATGTCTCTTGCCGCCGATCCAAGAATGACAGGGCATCGGGTATTGAGGCGAGCTGCTGCGTTTAATCGTTGCCGTTGGTTTGGCAGTCGACGGCTGCGCCAAATCAATCTCCCGCGTGGCACAAGGCACGCCGACGATTATGCGCTCCCCGCCTGCGGTTACCACATCGACCAAGACGTTCACGAGCTCTGCGGACATGCGACCTCAGCTTAAATAAGCGAACGCACCGTGAGCGGCATCGCAAACCTGAACGAAACTGCACGGACACACGGTGCGTTCTTGTGGAGAGATTATAACGAGAATGAAGATAGAATGTCAATGACTATTTTGAGAATTAATCTTCGCTGCCATCGACGTGCGCATCGCTCAGGTAACGAGTCACCTGCGCACACAACTTCTCGCGCTCCTCCTGCGCAACCACTTCTCGCACAGTAGACAATGACTGCCTGAGCCGTTGAATCGTCGCATCTGTTGCGATCGCTGCCTTGGCGTGCGACGCTCTGAGCTCATCCAGGGCTTTAAGATGCTCAAGTTTTGCCAGCTCAGTCCCACGCTGAATGTACGCCAAGTCTTGCGCGTGCAGGTCAAGCAATCGAGCCCGCCGTCGCTCCCACTCTGCCTCGGGCGCAGCGAGCGCTTGTTGCGCGGTCTTTAGCTCTCGCTCCAGCTCGGTGACGCGACGCTGTAAAGTGCGCACATCCCCGCTTGCCTCGCGCCCCACGCGGGCTTCCTCTGCATAGCGCGCAACCGTCTCACGCGTTTGGTCTCGCACCGCCTCACGTGCTGCCTCCAACCGCTCCTCCAGCGCCTGTGCCGTCAGAGGTACGCGTCGGCTCAACTCCAGCGCAGTCTGCTTGTCGACCTTGCTTTCTTCGAGTTCCCGGATGCGTTCCGTCAACTGGTCAATCTGCTGCCTGGCTCTTTCGAGCAACGCAGGAACCGCTGTCGATTCGCCCGTCTCTTCCGGTGTCCACGAGCACCACTCCACCCTGTGCGGGAAAGTCTCCGTCTCCATGCGTTACCTCACTATACGTTACTTCAGCTGCCGCAGTACCTCACCCAGCAGCCTCTCTCTCCCAACCATCTTCAACACGTCCGCGACGTCCCACCCATCTCGCCGCTCCAGCCCCAACGCGTCCAACGCTTCATTCCATTCCCACAGCTTATACGCCTTCGTCCAGACCTTCCACGCGTTGAACACCGGCGTCTTAACGCTCTCTGCGTTGTACCGCAAGTAATTCGCCGTGCCTCCCGGACTTCCGTCCCACAGAGCAATCGTATGCGTCCCTCGCCTCGCCATCCACTCGTTGCGCGCCTGAAGCACCCCGTCTCGGTACGGTCCAGGGCACACGACGTGCTGCTCCGTCGCGCCGGACAGAATCTTCCGCCACCTGGCCCTCGACGCCTCGGACCAGCGCTCTTCCTGCCCGTCAAAAGGCAGCGCAGCCGTCCAGGGGACCCCAAGGAAGTTGAAAGCCTGCGCTAACGCCTGGTCCCAGAACAGCGCCATGCCAGAGACACCTCGGACGATCTTGCAGCGTTCCTGAACATGACGGACGACGTCCACCGCGTCGTCCACCAGCGCGTTGAACACCCGATCACTCTGCGACTCTTCCATCCCGATCCGCGCGTCCTGTCGGTGCCCCGTACCTACGAGCACCACTTCGGCCTGCGCGGGTAAGTCTCCCCAGATCAGCGCGCCGTGGAGCTTCTCTCCCGCCTCGTGGCCCTGGCTATAATAGCGCCCTTGGTGCGACTGCACCGCATCCTTGTGGGGGAACACCATCGCGCGTTTCGGAGGCGCCAGGCATCGATGCACCAGGTCCGCGAGCTTCACCATGTGGCCCGCGTCCAGAGTCCCGAGCGCGATGGCATCCTCCATTTCCCGCGCTAGCAGCATTCCCGCGTGCGTGTCGGGGCCTCCCTCGAAAAATAGAGCGAGCTCCGCGCCGTCGAGCTTGTGCGGCTCGCCGTACGCGAACGGTAGACCATCCTCGCCGTACGTTGCGCCCGGGTTGCCGCCGTTTAAAAACTTGGTCTTCGTGCGCCCACTCTTATCCTGCACCGGGCGCACGAAGCGCAGCTGTAGGTTGCACACAACGCCAGCCGCGTCCCGGATAGGCGTCACCAGGGCCGGCGCCTGCGCCAACAGCGGCTCGAGTCCGAGACGGAGAGGCGTGTCGCTGTCCGCGGCGCGCGCGTCGATCTCCGGGGACAAGAGCTGCCTGGAGTCGACATACCGCGCCACCGGGTCGTCCACAGTGCTCGCGCGCTTCTCCGCGTCCGGAGACAGGACCACCACGTCAGCCTTGCAACCTCGAAACGCGTACTCGAGCCGGACCAGCACGCCCTCCCAGTCGAGCTTGCCGTTCTGACAGCCGAGCGCAGGCAGAGCCACACGCAGCCGTCGACGCTCAGCGTGCAGGGTGTCGACGTGCCTGCGCAGTTCGGCGGCGCACGCCTCGACCCAGGTATATCGCGACGGTTCTTTCCACGCGTCCTTCGTGGCAGCGCACAAGACGACAGTGCCGTCCGGCGCGTCCCAGCGAAACACACCCCCGGGGCGAAGCTCGACCGGTGCCGGTGTTCCTCGCCGCATAGCTTCGAGGCATTGAAGCATCCACCGTCCGCGCTCTGGACGCTTTGCAGCGTCACCGTAGACATAATAGTGATCGAGCGGGAGCGTCGATGCCTTCAGCGCTGCCAGCATGCGCGGGCTCGCCTCACCCTTGAGGTGAAGTGCTGCGCAGACCTTGCGCCGAAAATCGGCGGTGTCTCGCCAGTCCTCACGTGGCAGAGTCCGCCCGTACTGCTTGGCCTCGTAGCCGGACAATGTCCTGAGCTTCTCACGCGCAGGCGTCGGCGCGGAAAGCAGATAGTACCAGAGGCCCTCGATCGAGTCGAACGGACCGTCCTCGGTTCGAGTCGGCGCGTACTGGAAGTTTGACCAGAAACGCCCCAGCTCTGTCTCAGCCTGGCTGTAGATGTTGAGGTGCGTAACACCGTCGTGCTCTACGCGAGGCACGCTTGCCGCCGACACCAGGCCCGTGTGTGTCTCGTCAGCCAAGCGGACCAGCGTGTCTACGTGGCAGCGCTCCTCAGCCCGGCACACGCAAGCGATGCGCTTCCCCCACAGATCCGGCAGATGAGCCAGCACATCTCGCCGCTGTGCCTCGAGCGCCTGGAGCGCTTCTGACGTGAACTGAGCCCGGCATGCCTCGCTCAATTCTCCGGTGCGCAGCCAGAACTCGTGCGCATCGCAAGCCTCGTCTCGCGTCGCCACATAAACGTCCGCCGTCGATCGCTCCAGATGAGAAAATGGATTCCCCAGAACAGAGGGACGTGTTGCCAGAACATCGTGCGGCTGGCCGACATGCACGCGACACGTGGTGCTCGTTTCGCCGCGACACGCAACCTGATACGCCTCGAGCAGCCCCGGATATGCCTCCTTGAACGCAGCGGCGACGCCCTTGCCCATCACCCCTTCGCAGTTAACGGTACAAATCCGCACGTCCGCCGGCCAGGTTAGCGCGCTTCCCGCGAGCTCGACACGCATGCCAGGCCTGTACTCCGGCAGTTCATCGAGCGAACGGCACGCTTCCCATGCCCGCGCCACATGGGCCGGACCGTACCAGGCCTTCTTCGGCTCGGCAGGTGCTCCCTCTTCATCGTCTTCCTCTTCGTCCGGGTCATCGCTGACTCGGCTCATGTCTTCCTGCGGCCACTCCGGAGGAGCCGGAGTTTGCTCGCCTACCTGGTCCGAGAGAAACGCTGCGGCGCCGTCCTTACCGAGGACCAGCTCAGCCATCTTCGCCGGCCCGCCGCCGTCCCCGCAGTGCCCGCGGAAGTGCTTCCACTTCGCCTTACCGCCGTCGCCTCCGAAGTGCTTCATGGTGTCATCGCACTCCCGGCAGGCGGGGCACTCGTTCTCCGCCAGGCCCAAGGCGGACGCCGTGAGCCGTGTATCCAGGATCGCGTCCGCGAGTTTGGCGCAGTTCTTGCGCTCTTTGCGTCGGGTGGCGATCTCAGGCCAGACCTTCTTGACGCGTCCGGTGCGCTCGAGCAGAGAGATGAAGTCGATCCACCGCTCGTCGGGGATGTCCGGCGGCATCTCTTCAGCGTCGCCCAGCTCAACGCGGCACTTCTCCCAAAGCGCGGAGGCTTGCGGGAGGCGGTCGGCTCCGGAGATTGGCACGCGCTGGAGGTAGCAGGCGACGACGTGGCGGCAGTAGTCGGCGGGGGAAGCGAGGAAGATGGCGTCGGGGGAGAGGAGGACGTAGCGGTGCGGGGCTACAGCAGTGCCAACTCCGCCCGCAGCAGCATCGCCTCTCTCCACGTCAAGTCCTGCAGCTTCTGTCGGGACTGTGTCTCCTGCGGGCGTAGGGCCAGCAATGAGTCCACCACGCGCTTCGGGAGAGGGCGCGGCGGTAACAGTATCGAGCCCTTGAACGTGTTCACCGTCCGCAGGCATAGCCATTCTCGCAGTGTCGGCATCGGCGATCCCTTCGGTTTCTAGGGCTCGTCCGTCCAAGCCCACCGCGCTGTAACCTTCTCCGACTTGCGGATCTGTTTCTCTGTCCAGTGCCCCGTTGGGGGCGAACCCGCTAGTACCGCTCGTGCAGTCTCCAGCCTGCTCCGAAGGCAAAGCAAGTGTTGACCGTACCTCGTCCTCAGCTCTGGATAGACTCGAAATGGATCGTACCACGCGCCGGATGTGTCCATCTTTATCTCTCCAATCCACAACCCAACTAGGGCGCATGGGGCCAGTAAAGCGCACCGGCACTGCATAGCGCCGCGCAGCGTCAAGCCAGATCAGCGTAACATATTTATGCGCCTGAACTCGCGCGTCCCAATCGTCCAGCAGTGCCTCCCGCCGCACGTCCGGTACGGACTCTCCGGAAGCGATGCTGTAGCCCCGTGCGTGCGTAACAAAGGCCTCGCCCAGGAGCATTCCGCCTGCCTTGAAGATGAGGCGGTCCCCTTGTTGCACACGGTTATAGGGTGGGCGTGTGTCGTTGGCCCAGCGAGTCTCTACCGTCTTCTGGCCGTCAAGCAGAGCTGTGAGCCAGGGCTCCTGGCACGTGGCGACGTGTGTTATGGGACATCGATCGGGCTGTGCCCCAGGAGCAGGATCTCGTTCTCGAGCGCTTGCGCCACATGCTCCTCCAGATGAATCGCCGTCGGACGCGCATACTCCTCTTTCAAGTGGAGTATCCCCTCCTGCATTTCCTTGCGCGATGGCGTTTTCGTGAAGTCCACTGCGTGCGTCTCCTCCGACTCCGCCGATGCTTTCATCAACAAGCATAGCGATATTAGCTTCTCCGCCAGCTGGCGTGCCGCCCATCTCTGCAACTCGAGTAACGTCTCCGTTCCCGGCGCAGGGCACACCCGCGGCGCAGTCTCCTGTCCCCAGATCACGCCACTGAGCTGCGCCTTCCGCAGTGCTACTGGCAGCCACGCCGCCCGACTGTCCAGTGCTGTGTGTATCTCGCGCAGCAGACGTGCATTGTCTGTCTCCAGCAGCCCTCGCAGGAACGTCTCTTCGTCGATTGTCAGCACTGTCACCCCCAAACAGGTCAAGCTGCGCCACACGGCACCCCTCAGTCAATCGCGATATAGGTCTCAAGCGGTTTACCGAGCCACAGGCAGACACGTACGTAGGCCTCGAGGCTTGGCGTCTTTCCGCGTTCGATACGGCTCAGCGTAGCGAAACCTACGCCGATCTTCATCGCGGCGTCTCGCAGCGACTCGGCGCCTCGTTTAACGCGAATGGCACCTGCCAGAGCTTCTGTGTGCAATAATGTGTCTTGCATAATACACTGTCCTTCGGCTGAGTGTCAACGCTTTCGACTCTTCTTTTCGCGCTCCGCCGCCCGTCTCTGCTGCCGCGTCTCCGGCGGGATCAACAGCGGACCCCAGGTCCGGCAGAGTGTGCAGATGCGTCCGTTGGCTCGAGTCTCGACGGTGTGAGCCCCGTCTGCGGATACGAGGCAAGGCGACTCGAGCGTGGCACGCAAGGCGTGCACAGTCTTTGGCGCAATCTGGCGCTGCTGCGCAGCCTCACGGCGCGCGAAGTCCTCTGCGTCCAGGCGCGCCAGCCGGGCTCGCCGCTCCTCTTCAGTTTCGGCGGCTGGCGCGCTCAGTGCTGTACTCGGAAGTCCAGACAGGAGGAGCGCCATCATTCCTACATTGGACAAAACAGGTCTATGCCTCATCGCAGACACCTCAATATTATTGCGGCCAGTCTCGTTCTGCCTTCCATCGCGCCTGCCTCGCCCGTCCGAGGTACCTATCGACTCGACAGTGCAGCGCCCACCACACATACCTGACGCGGTAGGTTATCCGTTCCGCCAGCGGCACCGGAGCTTCACGCGCCCAACCCGGCAGCGGCCCGAGTGGCGGCTTTATGGCATAACCCACGTGCCCAAAGACACGCTCGAGGTACGCGTTCCAAAGACGATCGCTTCGGCTACGCATGTGCGCATCCCTTCCGCGCGAGCTTCCACGTCGGCCCGAACATCCGCCTCCACGCCCCAGACTTCGGCGCGCCGCCCATCGTCTTCAGCGCCCGCGCGAACGCGTCAACCCAGCCGTATGCGGGACCTTTCGTCCAGATGACGTGCCGTAGTGCACCGCACTCTACGGCTATCTCCCGCTGCCGGGAGTCCAAGAACAGCGTAACCACCGCACCCGTGGCCTCGTGCAGCCATGCGCTGCGCCCGTACGCGTTCGGGCCAGGACGGCGCGTGCCCGGGTGCACCTCTTGCCAGTCGCGGAAGGTGGGACGGTCAAACATCGACACACCCACGGCGCGCGCCTCGCGTAGATCCTCGTCCGGAAGTCCGTGGTACAGCGCCGTGGCACCGAGCTGCGCGTATGTCGGGACGCGCCGCCAGAAGGTGCGGTTGGAGATGGGAGACTTGTGCGTCTCGTGCCAGTGAAGGCGGAAGGCGAGGCGGGTGGCTTGGCGGCATTGCTGTATCATTTCTTCTCCCGGACCCACAACGAGCCGTCGCAGCGCAGCACAGCCACCTGTGCTTCACCGTCCTCGTTGACACTGAACGTCAGCTCGACTTCCGCGCCGAGATGACGGAACAGACCCGGGGCCTGCCCGGCTCCCCAGGCCTCCCGCTCGAACTTCGGCCCGGCGTCTGTTTCAAATACTTTGTTGGTCTGCGCCCACATGACAAGGGGACGTGGCCAGGGGGCAGCTTTCGCTTGCTTCTCCTGGAGGCGTGCTCGCAGCGCAGTTTCGAGATCTTCAATGCTCATCTCCTCGACTGTTTTCATGTGCTCGCCTCCTGCAAAGGCTCTACCGCATAGTACCAGCCAAACATGCCAACGCTTCCAGTGTCCCGTAACCCACAGCCGCGCTCTCTCATCAACTCTCGAGCGCGGGCAAGCGCCCTATCGTGCGCGGGTCCGGTCTGAACTTGCACGTCCTGCCTGCCAGACGGAAGATAAGTAACGAGGCGAACCGGGCATCCCGCGTCGTCCACGAATAGCACCTCTTCGGTGTCGGTCGCGTCCTGCGTCTGCGCGTACAAGTCTTCTTGATCCATAGCCAGCTCCTTACGGTACAAGTACAAACCCCTTGTTCTCCATATGCGCCTGCCGGTGCGGACGGAGCGCGCGAGGCGAGTTCACTACCGCCATCCGCCCCGCTTCCACGTGGTCAATGTCCGCACTGTCCGCCGAAAGATGCCCAGTATTCCAGACCGCCATCGCGTTGCACGTGAAGTCGAACTCGACGACCCTCCCGTCTGGCGGACGCGTCCAGCCATACTCGAGGCAGGACCACAGCTCGACGCCTTGAACCAGAATGACAAGCGGCTCAACGTCGCTCTTAGCGCGCCACTCCGCCATTGGGATCGGCGTCTTGCCGCGTCCGCCTGCTGTGTACGGCCCCTTCACCTGTGCGTTCGGGTGCAGGTCCGCCATCAACGCCAGCAGTCGCCGCGTCGATAGAAACGAAATCACATCCACATCACGCGGAGCGACGCCGCGGAGCACATCACGGACTGTACCGCCGCAGACGCCCCAGGGTAAGCCACTGGACTCGAGCGGATCTCTTAACCAGTCCGGCACGTGCCCCAGAATTTCATCTCTTCGCCGATCGAGTCGCAACATGGCCCCCCTCCTCTCCATTCATCGTTTTGGCGCGGCGGTCACCAGTCCGTCTCCGTGTCGTCCGCCTGCGTCGCCACCGCTTCTGCGTCGGGGGCGAACCTCCCCGCGCGAAACGCCTCCGCCACACGCGCCTTCACGCCATCGTCCGCGGGCTCCACCTGCCGCGGCAGGAAGATCGCCGCCCCTGGCCACGTCTCCGCAACATCCTCAACCGTATTGCACGCAGCGAGGAGTCGGTTGAAGTCCTCGAGCGCCTCGGCGCGCGCAGCTTTATGTGCATCGTGCGCGGCACACCAGGGGTTGAAGGTCTCGGCCAGCTGTGCGATCTCTGTGAAGCCCACCATGCGCTGAACCTCGCACATATCGAGACACCCGTTTCCGTGGTACCCATGCCAGCGCTGCGGAATCCCCATCTTCGGTATCGGTACCAACCGATGATCGGTCTGCCGGCTCCGCTGAGGTTCCGGGCAGGACGCCAGTACGCCATCAGTAACGTGGACGCGCGCCCACGCAATGTCGGGGGACGTAGTGTATCGGTACAGGCGCAGTACCTCCATGTCCGCCTCAGGCAGGACGCCCGGGAGCCACGCCGTGAAGGCACGCTGAAACGCCTCGAGCGCTGTCTCTTCCGCTGCGCGGAATTCCGGGAGGTCAAGCTGCTTCGCAGCGAGCTTGCGCATGCTATCTTTGATGTCTTTGGTCAGCCGTGTCTTTGCCATTGAATCGACCTTTCTAGGATGTTGAGTCAGCCCAATCCCCACGTTTCACAACTTCTGCGAGTCGCTCCGCCTCTTCCACCTGCCGTGTCAAGTCCGCAATGAACGCCCGAAGCGGCCCCGGCGTCGCAGAAAACCGAAGCGTCGACAGCTGGCGTACTCGCGCAAGCTTGCCGTCCGCAACGAGGTACTCAGGCTCTGACACGATGAGCACGATCTCCAGGCTGGCTGCGAGTCTCTGCGTATCCGCATCAGGTACGAGGAAGATGTTGCTCGAGTGTCCAGTTAATTCCTTCACGCTAACCCCTCACTTGACTCGACGAAAGAGCCGCCGAAATAAACGCTCAGAGAGCCACATAGTCTTCGTCTCACCCTCATGCACGAACCAAACGTTACCGCGGGTGTCAACCCCGGACGTCATCACGCATTCACCGCCCGACGCGACCCGACACCAGCACTGCCCAGGCTCGATCGGAAGCGCGCGACGCCCCCACCAGGAGAAAATAGCGTCCACGGCGCGCAGCCAGGCGTAAACGGTCAGCGGTGTCAAAATGAGGACCGCGATGAAGAGAAACAGACGAATGTAGTCAGTCACGGTCAATTTCCTTTAAGAATTTGAGCGCCGCGCGGGCTTTTCGCCTCAGCGCGGCTGCATGGCGCGTCCGGACACTTACCGGCACGTCCTCAACCTCCAGCTCCTCCGCGCCCCACCCGAGCACCGCACCCTTCCGCCGAAGCGTGAGATAGCGATAACACGACAGCACAGGCACCGTGAAGCTATCCAGGATCGGGTCCGGCAAGCGGTACCGCCAGCGACGCCCAATGTGGACACCCATCCCGCGGACGTACCGGCGCAGGCTGCGGTAGCTTCGCACGTCCGGAAGCGACTCCCAGCGCGAGGAGTTGGCTTGAACGTGGCGGAAGAGCCAGGCGTCGCTCACGCCATCCCCGCCAACATCTCCTCAAGCTCATCCGGCAGCTTCGCGCTCTGCTCCGGCCCCATCGCAGCAAGCGCCTCGATCTCCACTTCCTCGGCCCACCACGCATGCACTGACAGCACCCCTTCATCACCCTCCTGCTGGAGCTCCGACGAGTCGTGCAGTGTCGAGCGCGGCACCCAGCGCTCGCGACCGTTGGCGAGGCGGACGTGCAGTGCCAGGGAGGTTGCGCCGACGCAGGTGACGTCTGGGACGTCGATGGGCTCCTGGTCGGAGTCGAGATGAGAGTCGAAAGAGTAACCGCGCACGTTAATCTCCAGGAAACAAGTAAGTAGAAGATAGAATGTTTCTGAAAGTTTGTCAATGACAATTAATCATAGATCGTCATCAACGGAAAGTAGCTCTCTTTCACGCCGCCGTGGGCGCTTCTGGCTCATGTCCGGCGCAAAAGGGTCGACCCGACTACTGAGATGCCACACGCCGCCCGCACAGACGTCGCAGGGGTATGCGCGCAGCTCACCGTTACCGCGGTGCGCCAGTCGATTCGCGGCCGTCTTCGCGTCCTTCTTATTCGAGAAAACTTTCTTGCCGCAAGCTCCCCGCACAACGTCTTCAGGTGTAAGCACGCGGCGGATGCGCGCATCGCAGAGACGAGGGCTCGACTTCGGCGTGACAGGGGCTGGCGGCGGCTCCGGAGGCGCCGTCTCCTCTGGCAGCCAGTACACGCACTCGAGCTGCTCCTCGCACCGCCGGTGGACCAGGATAAGGTTATCCGGCGTTCGACCGCCGCCCTCTTGCTTGCGCACCTTCCGCCGCAGGAAGGCGTCTGCTGGAGCGACGCGCACGCCGCAATGTTGGCACGTATCGCCGTCTCGGGCGACGATAGACGCGAGCGTTTTTTCCTGACGCGTCACTGCCGCCGCGGGTGCTGGCACTGAGCGTGCTGCTTGGTACGCGGCTTCGAGCTTCTGTCCGCAGCACCGATGCACCAGGACGAGATTAGCTACCTCACGGCGGCCACCGTCCTCGTGGTGGACCTTCCGCCGCAGCAAGTGATCCTGGGGAAACACAAGACCGCCGCAGTGCTGGCAGTCTGGGCCATCACGATCGATGACCGCAGCCAGAAGATCAACGAACTTTGGCACGGCACCCCTCCGCTAAAGGAAGCCGGAACCTTTCATTCAATTCTCCGAACGGATTCCCCACCGGCAGCGCAATAACACGAACGTTGGACCAATCCCTGCGCACGCCATCCAGGCAATCAATCGCCCATGTACGGCTATACTCGTGCACGTCTTTCTCGTCCGGCGGAGGCAACGGAGGGCTGAGCCCCACGAGCACTCCCATGCAGCGCTCAGGCGGTGTCCCGAGCGTCCCATCGACCAGCACAAAGTCGCCAGGCTCAGGGCGGCGGGAGCGGTGATGCTGCGCGTTACCGCCGGCGGTGCCGAGGGGTAAGGTGTGGATGTGGCCCAGGGCTAGGCGGTGGAGGAGATCGGAGATGGGGAGTGTCATGTGGGGCCTTTCAGTGCGGCTTCTTGCTTCCGCTGCGCGCTCCACCGCGCGGGGTCGCACTTGGCGCAGACGTTCGCCGCGTCGTGGCCATGCAACGCTCGAAACGCCCTACGCGTTGTCTGCTGCAAATCCTCGATGCTCGCCGCGATATCCGGCAGCACGAACACTGGAGCAAAATCGCGCAGAAACATGAGCAAGCTCGGAGTGTCTGCGGCCACCACAAAGGTGATGGAGGAGCCCGCGGGGCAGACTTCTATCAAGTAAGAATCTCCCTGGGCGGATCGATACCAACGCAGGTCTCTTTCTGTGTACTCCCCGCCGACTTTGTCGGCGACAGGTATGTAGCCACACCTGAGGAGCCAGGTGTCTTCATCCTCATTATCTTGCTGATCGGGAATAGATTGCGTCTCTTCCCATTGACCACGCGTGTACAGATACATAGCCACGATGAATTCTCCTTTTTGAGGGCACAGACGCCGGGTACTATCTACCGCAGCTCCGCCTGCCACAATGTAGCGTTGCCACGTCTTCGGACCGTTTTGAGCAAAGACACACGTCCCTTCGGTACAGCAACACCCGTGGGTAAGTGCACGCGTTCCAGCATCGTAACGAGGCGAAATGTACTAAACTTCTTCTGCGGCGCAGCCAGACCAAACCCCAGCTCCACAAGCGCCTTAGCCGCATCCCGCATCGTGTCGAACGCCCCTAGCGAAATACATCCATTGCAGTCTAACGCCGCGCGCATGGTCTTTGGGGTACCGCCATACGTCTCCCACCAGCTGGCGACAAACTGAGCTGCAGCATTCCGCAGTGGGTCCTCCTCGTTAGCGGCAGAGTGTCCACCTTGCACGCTTGTCTCTACAATGCTGTACTCCACCTGCATTGCGTCAAGCGCAGCCACCACGTCGCAAACAGGAGTTATGAACCACTCTCGCCCGGTCCGCTGCGCCGAAAAGCGAGCGTGCAGGAGACCCTCTACATCCGCAAAAGCTACCACGGCAAGTTGGATATCCGGACGAGCGGTGCGTAGACTGTGGAGCCGCGCATGCAGGTTGCCTGTCCGCCCTATCTTCACCTCGCACCCACTTCGGGCCACATACGTGAAGACGCCGCCGGATGTCAGGCTACGCCACTGTGTCCGAAGGTAAGCAAGTTCCTCCCGGGTCGTTGTCAGCGAAGCTTCCAGTGTAGCGATTCGGCGCTCCAGAGCATCAGTCACTTCACCGCCCTCCTTACACGCTCCACCTGCTCCGCCGTAAGCGTCATCCACTTCCGCGCAAGTAGCACAGCCACATCATTGCGCGCCGACTCACCTCCAGCGGGAATGCGGTAATGTCCCCGCTCCTGCCCGGCAGCCGCAAGCAGCTCCAGTGCGTCCGCAGACAGCGCCTCCGCGATTCTAATGGTGACGTTGTCCTCGAGCGGACCTCGATTGCTGCGCTCGATGTCGCTGATATAGGCCATCGTGAATCCCGCAACGGCGGCAACGTCTGCCAGAGTCTGGCCTGCGCGCTGCCTGCGCTGCCGCAAAAGCTCTCCATATCGCATGCGTGCTCTCCCTGTTAAGCATAACTGCTGGCAGCATAGCGTGCTCGGCGGGGAACGTCAAGCAAGTATAAGCGGTGAGCTGAAGTTTTATCGCGAGTGCGCTGTTCCCGGTTGACGGGCTGGCGGGTTGGAGGTAAGGTGGAGGGAAAGAAGAGCCCGCCCGGGTGGTGCCGGGCGGGCTTAGAAAGACCGACGTCGAATGCGCCGACGTGCGTGACCTGCCTGGTAATGTACCTCAGCTCGTCTCCGCCGTCAAGCCCACTCTCCGCACAGAACCTCCGCCGACTCGATGGCGTTATCCAGCTGAGGCGTGGGCGCCGCCCAAACACAGCGGCGCGTTGTACCATACCCAGTATCGAGGACAGTAGTGGCCAAACAGCAACAGTCCGGGGCAGCTATCCATCTCTCCGCCGTCCGCGACCAGTTCGGCGCAATTGAGATCCGAGACGCAAAACGCTCTCAAGGTTTCTTGGGCGGCAAAGCGTCGATCGCGTACAAACCTTCTGCGGTTGACATAGCCAGTGCAGAGGTTCAAGCTCGCCTAAAGAGTCGCACAGATCTGTACGTGCGAGACACCGAGCTTGTGGAAGTATTCATCGCTAAAGATAAATTTCGACGCGGGGCTACCTATGCAAAGTTTCGTCCGGTAACACGAGCCATCTTGCGCGGCATCGTCGCGGAGACCGTTACAGTCTTTGAGCTTAAGCCGGGCACGCGTATCAACGCAGACTCAACAGACACCGTTCTCGCCCCCATAGGCCCGCCTAACGATCTCCTGGATCGGATAATCTCCCACCCGACGCCCGACATACGCGAGCTCCGGGAAATAGTCGCGCACCCGACGATTGACTGCGCAGGACGCGTCATCCTCCATTCAGGATACGATGCGGGGCTCGAAACCTTTCATCACTTCCCGGACATTGAACCGCACCTGGCAGACGTTGGTGCTACACGAGAGGACGCTGTAGCCGCATACGCCAGGCTACGCGACGCACTGCCCACGTTCAGACATTCTCCCAGGTGCGAGCCGTACGCCAAAGACCTTCAACTGGCGCAGTTATTGGGCTTCATCGCGGCCCCAGGGATGGAATTCCAGACGCCTATCATTGCCGTCACTGCAACCGAGAAGTGCTCAGGAAAGACAACGTTCGCACAGGTGGCGCATGTTCTCGCCTTCGGGCGTATCGCGTCCCCGCCGCGCCTCAGCGAAGACTCCGAAAAATTCAGCGAGGAGTTCAGTAAGCATATCGATGCGTTGTGCATGATGGGCAAGCGCTCGGTTTTAGTCGACAATGTAGCCGAAACGGGGCGAGGCTTCGGCGGGGATGACTTCGCTGCGTTAACCACCGCCGAGGGGCGGTCTATCCGAGAGATGGGCCAAAACAAACACGCAGGTGAGCACAAGGCTGGTATCGCCCTTACTGTGACCGGCATCAACTTCCGCGTAAAAGAGGGAGCCACACTCGAGCGGAGACTCCTGACCGTAGAGATGATGCACCAACCGGACAAGGCGCAGCTACCTGAAGAGGGCCAGAGTCGCGCGCTGTACACCCGCCTAGCCACACCCGCTGTACGAGGCCCCATCCTTCGTGACGCACTCACCTTATTGCGCGCGTACTTGCTTGAGGGACAAGCCAGCCTGCCCGACGGCACGGGGTACCCGTCCACGTTCGACAGCTTCGACGACTGGGACAGGGCCGTGCGCAGGGCGATCTTGTGGGTGGGAGGAGCCGACATCCTCGAGGCCAACAAAGTCGCCCTAGCGAAATACGCAGAAGACGTCGAGGTCAACATCTCATCGGTACTGGCTGCCTGGCACACCGCCATAGCGGATCGGACCGTGCCCCTCGCGCAGCTAGCGATCGAGGCGCAACAGCACCAGCCTCTCCTGGAGGCGCTGCGCGAGCTCGACCCGAAAACAGTGGTCCGGGACGGCAGCAACAAGCTAACCGGCATCGACCCGATCCGCGCGGGCTACGCTCTCAGGAAATACGTGAACCGAGTGCAGCCGATTGGCGAGTATCGTTTGCACAAGAAACCAGGTCACTCCAACAAGTCGATGTACAGAGTCGAGCACGTGGAGGGAGCACAACCCTCTACGCCCCAATCTTCCACAGAGCATCTGACGCGTATGAGCGCCGCCGAGCTGGAGACGCTATTGGCGAAGCTGCAGGCAGATGTCGCTGACGCGCAAAACGCCCTCGCCATAAAGAAGCTCGAAACCCCCACGACGCCATACTAACCTACCCACACCCGCGCCTATGTGCCCGCTCTGCCCGGCGTCCCGCCGCGGTCAACTCTCGTCCGGAGAGGACGTGTTTTTTTGGAGGCTTTAGGGTGCTTGGGGGGAGTTGGGGGGACTTTTACCCCACTTCAGGACGTATACACACAGAATAAAATCTTGCATACACATTCGGGAAAGTACACAAAAGTCCCCCCAACTCCCCCCATCATTCCCCTATTTGAGGCTAATATTACATATATACTTAAATAATGAGGTAAATATTACTGTGTTACTGTAAATTGGGCAAAATGACTCAGGAGCATTAGGTGCCATTTTCGCTATTTTAAGCGATGACTTGAGGTACAGCAATGGGGTATGTTACAACAGAAAGTCCAGTTTCGGCACGTGCGAATTCCTAGTATCTGCTGATTTTTCAACATGTTAGCTGTAGTACGGTGGAAAGTATCGTTTTGCGGGAGAATGGCCTTGCACGCAAAGTCCCCCCAAAAGTCCCCCCAAAAGTCCCCCCATCGGCGCTCGTTCGCAAAGTCCCCCCAAAAGTCCCCCCAAAAGTCCCCCCATCGGCGCTAGCCCGTAACGCCTCTGTTCCGCCTGGGGACACTCCGGGGTACCAACTCTGGAGAAACGTCGCATAGTCGCGCACTGCTCCTCACATTTCTCCCTTTACACCCACCAACCTCTTCAGCTATTCTCACCTCACAAGCTCACCCGGACCCCGCCGCCGCACTCCCGCGCGCAGCCACCTCTCCGGGCGCATCCCAGGATCCCCACATGTCAACCCCGCTCGAGATCGCCATCTCCCAGCTCCGCACAGCATCTCAGCCCGCTCGCAGCTCCGCCGCCTTCGTCTCCCTCTGCTTCGAGCAGTCTGGCGAACCTCTCCCCAACGGCTTCGACTTCACGGACTCAGCAGCCGGCCTGATTGCCGCCAGGAACGCCGATTGGCTCGTCTCGGACCCTGAGCCCGGGGACGTGGTCTTTCTGTCGAGTGTAGGGGCAGCGGGAGGCCTTGCACTGCCGGACGACGTCGGCTTCGTGGTCAGCGTGCTCCCTGGCGGGCGTCTGGACGTGCTCAGCGGCGCAGGCCCGCTCAGCGACCGCGTCGGGCGGTTGGCGTGGCATCCGGGGCAGGTGGTGGCTTATATGCGAGTGCCCGAGCGTGGAGGGCCGTGTTGGCAAAACAACCTGTGCCCTGCCGGTAACAAATAGTTTTATCCGTCCGGACACATCTGTCTGGACAATTCGTCTAATGGTGCTATGCTTAATTCAGCGATCCGATGCGAGGGGCAGACCAAAATGAAACTGCAGCAGCTGAGGACGCCGTGGAGCCATCAACCCAACCAGATCTCGCCGCTCTCGCCCGTGAATGGGGACCCGCCGTCGCGATCTTCGTCGGCATCATCCTTACCCGAGTCGAGCGAATCAGCTCCGCCCTTGGCTCCGGCTGGGACGCCGTCCTTGACCGGTTTCGCGCCGGAACTGAAGTCGCTCGTGCCAGAGCCCGCCAGCACGAGGCCGACACAGAGCTCGCGCGTGAAGTCCTCCGCAAGCGCCGCGAGGATGAGGCGCGCCGCGATGCGCGCCAAGATGTTGGCCTACCTGGACCCGGACGACCCGGTGGAGGTGGAGGAGCTGGACGCGGCGGTGCTCGCCGGACAGGCGGGTAGTGTTCAGTCGCGGTGGACCCCTCTGCTGTTGGTACTGCTCAGTGCGGTTCTCATGTCGATCGACATTACGTGTGGGGCGGGGGCGCTGGTGCAGCGGGAGGAGACTCAGGTGGCGCGGACGATGGTGGGGTCGAGCTGGTGAGGCGAATGCCTAGCTGGACGGATCTAAGCCAGGGCAACCGTGAGATCGATCCTTCAGCCTCACTTCCTCTTCGCACAACCGCCTAAGCGCGGCATTCCGTAGCCTAAGCGCGCTGTACACGTCAAGCATCCAGTGCGCACTCGCCTCTATCACCGCGATCTCTCCTTGCAGCCGCACCTTCTCCGCCGCAATGTAGCTCATCCGCTTCGCCCGCCTCTCTCGCTGCTCCTCGTCCCAGGACTGCACAGCAAGCTCAATCGCCTCTTCCGCCGTCCGCCCTGCACGCACAGATCCCTGCACCTGATGCGTTCCGAAGCCCGTCACGTGCAGACACTCAACCTGCGCGCGGTACGCCGGATGTCCCCAGATGTAGCGCGATACGCCCGATCCTATGGATTGGACCGGGGTATTCTCCAGCTCGCGCTCGAAGAGGGGCGCGTCTGGCAGCTTTCCGCAGAAGAAACAGGGTTCCATGTAGACACCTCGGGTGTAACTGCAGCCTGCCGCTCGAGGCACGCCAGGTATTCGCGGACATTCGCAAGCTGGATGTCACGCTCGAGGCGTGGCATGTCGCGCTCGGCTACGGCGTGCATTGTGCCCCCGGACTGCACATCGCTGCGTCGAATGCCTCGATCGCCTCCTCAGGCGTGCTGCCGTACCCCCGGACGTCCCCTGCCTCCACGCACCAGCGCTGAGTGACGGCGTCCCGCTCCGGGTTCAGTCCCAGCAGGACAGCCCAGCGAGCTCGGCGCGTGGCTGCGAGGTATTCCGCCTTGGCCGTCTCCTCTTGTAGCTTGCAGACTTCGCGTCGAGACGCCTCCTCGAATGCCGTAATATGCATCTTGCTTCCTTCACGCCCAGCGGGCGAATTGGGACATATAGAACCGCGCATCCTCAAGCGCCCCAGCCACGCTGTGCCGGACAGCAGCTCGAAGACAATACCCCAGCCACTCAGGCACATCCGTGCCGTATCGGATCAAGCTCACGACAACCCTCCTGTTGCTCAATGGGTAGCGGGCATCCATGCCCACACCTCACCTGCTTACCCCAGACGCCCTTCTTCAACAACTTCCGAGCACCGCAGTCACACCGGACGCGGATGTCGGACCCGACGCACTCGACAGCCGTCAGGTAACCGTAGCGCTCGCCGGGCGGGATGAGGCGGATCTTACCTGGCATTGTCCCGCCCGATCGCTTCGCGCCCACTGCGCAGCCGGGCCAGCGCGGCATTCAGCTGCTCGACGTGGGCGTGCACGTCGGCGCCAGGAGGCACACGTCCGATAAGCATGCCCTGCATACTGGACGGGAAGCTGACAGGTAGCCGCGCAAAGAGCACGTCGTCGACTACACTCACATGCACCGCCACGTCGCATACTCTGAGCAGCTGAGAGAGTGTCTGGATGACGGGCATGTCCGGAGTCATTCCGTCATCCACAGGAGCAGCCTTCTGCGTACTGGGCGGGAGGATTTCGACCACATCCATCAGATCGCGATCGGTATCCGCCAACCACTGCGGTAGTGAGCTGTGCGGACGCCGGATGCAGACCAGTCCTGCTGGGCTCCACTCGACCACGGTAGCCTCGAGCAGCGTGCGTGTGGACATCACGGTACAGTGGACGAATCGTGTGCCGGACGGGTGATCCTGGGGGTTCAGACGGTTGGACATGATGTGTTCCTTCGCAACGAAGAGATTAATACTGGACCAGCGTCAACGCGTCATTCTCCGCCGCGGACGCGCTCAAGATATGCACGTTCGCCCCACGCGCCCACGCGGAGACTTCCCGCTTCTGCTCCGCGATCATCCCGTCGCCCACTTCCTGCGGGAGGAAAAGCGCGGTATAGCCCTTGTCAGTCTCTTGTCGGTGAGCGAGCATGAGCTCGAGAGTCTTGACGGCTTTCTCGGACGAGCTGAGCAGGTGGAACACCACCATAGACTTCCTTCGCGGACTCAGCGCGCACAAAACGCCGCCCTGAATGCTCCACCCCTTGATGCTCGCTTTCTCGAGCACAGCCTGGACCCGGTCCTGCAACCCGGACGTTGCGGCTTCCTCGAGCTGGTCCGCCAGGGCCTGGGCTTTCTCTCGCTGCAGGCGCAGCGTAGCCTCTTCCGTGGCGCGCTCCCGCTCGAGCAGCTGGCGCTTGGCGAGCTTCGCGTCCTCCTGCGCCTGGTCCAGCTCTTGCTTCGCAGCGTCCATCTCTTCGGACGTGGGACCCTGGACATCGGACTTCAGCTTGTCTTCGCGGTCCTGCCACTCTCGGCGCTGGCGCTCGATGTCAGCGCGCTGCTGCTCCAGGGACGGCAGTCCAGTCCGGAGCCGCTCGGCTTCAGCTGTGGCCTCGCGCGCGGTCTCCATCGCAGCGAGCCAGTCCGCGTTTCGCTTCTGCGCAGCGTCCAGGCGTGTCTTGCAGGCGTCACGCTGCTTCTCACGCTCCACCTGCTGCCCTTCAAGCTTGGCGAGCTCGCGGCGCATGTCTTCGATCTGCGCCAGTCCGGCAGCCACGGCATCTGCCGCGACGGCGTGCTCCTCCTGGAGCGCGTCCACCTTGGGATCCTCCCCCGCGTCTTTCCTCACGCGCGCAGCGCTCGCATCGAGCAGCTCTGCGCGCCCCCGAGCCCGTACGATCTCCTGGTCGACCGCGTCCAGGCTCGGGGGCTCATCCGCGTGGAGTGCGCGCATCTCTCGGCGACTCGCCTCGGTGGCCTCTCGCGCAGCCCGTGCAACACGCAGCTCCACGAACGCGGCTTCCAGCTCATCCCGGCGCGCCGCCGCCGCGTTCAGGTCGAGCGGAGCCGTCGTGTCAACCGGGTCTGCCTGCCCAGCGCACACCGTGATCTTCCGGTCCAGGGCTTCGACGTCGACCAGCTTCTGCCGCTTCGCGGCATGCAAGGCCTTTGACGCTTCGCTCTGCATGGCTGTTATGAGCCCAGCCGCGGGTATCGCCGCGTAAGGCAATAGCTCTGCCGGGATCAGGTCCGTCGCGCTGGCCTGAACGCCGGTAATCGCGGCAAACGTCTCCAGCTCTTGCTGGCGTGCGGCGTCTTCCGTGGCTTTCCCCGGACGCCAGAGTCCGACGAAGTGGCTCTCGTTGAGCAGTCGAACGTTCGGCGCGCCCTTCTTGCGCCTCACGCTGGTAGGCGTCAGGCTCAGGCCTGCGTCCGCGCCATCGACACCGGGCACCGTGACGCTACCGGTCTGTGCGACGGTCTTTTTCTTGAGGCCGGCGACCGCGGGTTCTGCGTCAGTCGCCAGATCCCAGCTCAGCGTGGTGCTGTACTTCTTGACTTCGGTGCAGGCCTCCCGTACGGCCTCGATCGTGCGGGACTTGCCGAGCCCGTATGCCGCGGATAGCTCCTGATAGCCGGGTGTCAGCTCCAGGACGAGAGTGTCGGGGGTAACGACCCCGGTGAGCGAACAGATGAGTTTTGACATGCGATCGAGTCCTTCCCAAGGAACGTTTTAAAAAGCCCGGTACTCTTCGTGCCAGGCGCCGTCTTGAAACAAATCTACCCAGAGACGCAGGGCGGACTTAAACCGCCCGTCGCCCCGAACTTCTACCTCCGTTCGCCTCCAGTCCAGCTCGGGATGAAACTTCGCCAGGGCGAGGACCACGCACCGCGCGTCCAGGAGGCTGAGCCGGCACATGACGAGTCCGGACGCCAGATGAAACACCCCGGCTCCTCGAGCATCCGGACGCGCGACTCCCAGCCCCGTGGCCAGGCTTCTGACGCGCGACTCCAGCGGGACGAGCGCGCCTGCCATGCTGATGCGCAAGGTAGCGTCTTCTCGTCCCCAGAGCCAGAGACCGCTGTCCAGTTCCGTCTGGAGCTTAGCGCGTAGGGCAACCATCACCTTCGCGCGCCCTCGCCTCTCCTCGAGCCTGGCTTGCGCCTCACGCCGCTCGCAGACTTCCCGCCACACGCGGGGCGCAGCTTCCTGGAGCACCTCATCTGGCGGGTACTCGCCCGCGTCCACGCAGGCCTCCCGGACAGCAGCCGCATGCGCGTTTCTGAGCCCGCTCGCACTCAGCTCCTGGCCACGACACCAGCGATCGAGGTCGAAGCCGCTGAGCTCAGTTAGGCCCAGCATCCGCGCCTCGAGCCGCAACGCGTCTTCCCTGGCACGCATGGCGGGAGCGTCCCCGTACGCCTCCTTGACGCGACGTCCATAGGCGAGCCAGGTATCAGTCGGCGCGATGCCTTTCGGCTCATCGTCCTTGAGCGCGAGAAGGGCGGCGAGTTCGCGCTCGATAGTGCGGACGTGGTCGCTGAACTCAGCGAGGCGGACGTGTCCGGGGCGGAATGTCATCGCGTGGTCTCCTCGACATCCAATTGCAGCGTTACCGCTGCGGGAGACCGTGCCTCACGGACAGCCCGCAGCACCCCCCCCCCCCCC
>Ga0208375_1000052_pt1 | contig 186855 bp, 275 predicted proteins | sample RifOxyD1_FD_184038 | JGI IMG/M metagenome (GOLD analysis project Ga0208375, IMG submission 184038) | Soil microbial communities from Rifle, Colorado - Rifle Oxygen_injection D1 (SPAdes) | ecosystem: Environmental > Terrestrial > Deep subsurface > Rock core/Sediment | place: Rifle, Colorado... | reverse complement strand
AATAGAAAAATTTGCAGAAATGTGCGCCAAATCACGTCACGAAGGATTGACAAAAAAAGAACATCTTAAAAAAATAGATTTAGCAAATGAACTTGTAGAAGATGGTTTAATGACAAATAATGGAATGTATAATTTTGTTAATAGTGAAGATAGTAAATATTTTACAAATATTATAAAAAATTGGAAACCTAATAAAAATTAAATACTTTCTATAAAAAAGGCCAAAGGCGAAGCCAATTAATTTAAAAATTTTTATACGTATTTAATAACACATGCCCACACGTATCACATTCAACATGTGTGTCAGATATATATTCAAATATCGTTTCTCCACACTCTGGACATATAAAATCACCATCACTAAAAGATTCAGATGCAAGTTTTAATAATTTAGCATCATCAGAAATATTTAAACCGTGTTTTTTACTCAGAACCATAATTTTATGTATTTAATGCGCAAAGATATTTATAATTTTTTAATTAATCAAGTATTTGTGAGAATTTCTTGCTTTTAATGAAATTTTTTTATAATTTTGCATATAAATTAACCATTATGGAACAAATAGTAAATATTGCAAAATTAATGCAATATAAATTAGATAAAAACAAACACAAGGATTGTAAAGTGATGAATGCAGATGGCATAGGACGAAAATGGGATAATTGCAGTGTGGAATGGCTACGTAAGAGAATGCTTGAAGAAGCTGATGAATTATATGATGCGATATTACAAAGATTAAGCCCGAAAGAAATTGCATTAGAGTGCGCAGATGTATGCAATTTTGCTATGATGATAGCAGATAACGTAGGGGGTTTGGAAGAACCTACAATTGAAACCACTGACAATGCAAATTTAGGTGATGTTACAAATCTGGTTTGCGACTTTGAAAAACCACAGCATTGCCCATTACATTGGAATGGTGTTGAATGTAATGAATGTGATTATAAGCATTTGGGCATTCCAAACATTTGCTTTTCCCTTACTGACAAAGACGATAAAAGGGAAGTTGATTTTAAAAAGCAGAGACTGGAAAGAGGTTTTGATGATAGCGAAACATGGTCATTGAGAGATACTATGGCAAATTTTATTATCCCAAGATTAAAGAGGTATCAAGAAATTGCGAATGATTTTTTAAAACGTGATGAAGAATTGGTAAATGATATAGATTGCTTTTTAAAAGCAATGGAATTAGCTGCAAGAGATAACGGCAGTTGCATCTTTACCAAAGAAGAAAAAAAGCAATTGAGTGAAGGATTAGACAAATTTCCAAAAATTTTTATGTCATTATGGTGGTAGTTCAATTGCACCCAACGAACACATTTAATTACGTTAAAAGAAATTAATTTGAAACAAAACCTTAAAATTTAGAATATGAAAATGACAGTACAAATGAAAAAAATACAGAAACAAATAGACTTAGTTAAAAATGATATTCTACAACGATTTCCAAATTGTTCATATACCATTGGAATTTTATTGTGGGATGATGGGACAAGTCGTGTAGAATGTCGTCACGGAAATGATGAAGATAAAAAAATATATACATCAACTTATTACAACAATAAATTAACCTTTGGCGAGATAGATGTTGATGGAAAAGTTATGATTAAAGATAGATTTGGAAATGAAAAATTTCAGTATTTAACTGATGAAAAACCAAAACATTCTTAAAATTAAATATAACGGTGAAGTATTGGCATTTGTTGCCTTTAATTTGAAACAGAAAAGTTTAACTTAACACAAATTTTAATATGAAAAATAAAGTACAAAAACCCACAAGCAATAATGCTAATACTGTGTTAGCACCCGTTTTATTTACTCAGGAAGAAATTGAGAAATATTATGTGAGGTGCGAATTTGATGATACTTGTGACTGTTGTGATAACCCGCAGCAAGGTAGTTATGCGGCAGGATATACAAATGATGAGTGTGGTTGTGAAGTAGATTACTATATCTGTGGAAAATGTGCTTCGTTGGCAATACCTAAGCACATTGAAGAGGAAAAGAAATTAGACGAGTACATCCGCTCTTTAAATGAGTACTAACGGTTGCAAATATATTGTCGTTTTAGTTAAATTATTGTTCTACAAATAAAAATAAAAATATATGGATAGTGAATTAAGAATTTTAGTAGAACGTTTGGAAAGAATTTTTCCACACTTGAAACTTTATTATGAAGGTGAAATTTTTGTTTGCGAACCAAGACAAAAAAGTGGGAAAATGTCTGATGTGGGAAAATTAAGTATAGATTGTAATTTTACACCACCAATGGAATATGATTGGTATGAAGTTATAAAAATTCTTAAAGAAAACGGTTTAGAAATAAAAAATTCAAAACAATAATCTAATTAAACATAACGGTTGCAAATACAACTATTGCTTACACAAGTGCTTAATTGGAACACTAGCAAAAAGTTTTTAAAAATAGCGTTGTGAATATTGATTATATCGAATTAAATTAGTATCTTTGTATAAAATAATTATAAACTAAAAAATATTGATATGGAAATAATAGGAAAATTTGAGAATAAATTAGTTGTAAAGTGTGATGGTGATTATTATCACGAGTGGAATACATTTGGGACAAGTAGCGGTTGTTTTTTCTGCGAACACGAAAAAGGTTCAACATATTTTGATTATGTTGAATTTGATAAGTTAATTGAAGTAACTGATAAAAATATTATTAATGAAATTACATTAAAAAGACCAAACAAATTAATTTGAAATAAAAAACCTTAAAATTTAGAATATGAAAATGACAGTACAATTAGAAAAGAATTTGCTAAATTTAGTTGGTAAAAATGTGAATGTAAAAGAAACAGTAGTAGGTAAAGTAATAGAATATGATAATGAAACAGGCTTGGCAACTGTTGAAATAGACGATGGCTCATATTCTAAAATAGGTTGGAATCCAATTGCGGGACACAATATTGGAATAAGTAGTAGAGTTAAATCGGAGGATAATTAAATTACATATAATGGACTTGTGTATAGTATGTAATTTTAAAAAGTATTAACAGATAAACTAAATAAAATGGAACAAAGTAACAAAATGCAAAGAAGCGAGGTTTGGGAACAAATATATAAAGTGGTAAGTAAGATACCAAGAAAAGACGTTGAATGCGATGCAGCAGATGCGCCGAGCGTTGCTACTGAATTGGAAGAACTTTTTTTAAAATTATTACCTATACACGATGTTAGCGTTGTGGTTTGCCCTAAGTGTAAAACGAAAGATATACAGGTTATTTGCTGTACATGTGGACATGGTGATAATATTAGCGACTTCAAGCAAACTGAACGCTAACGAGCCGCAGAATTTTACGGATTAATAACTAATAAATTGATAAATATGACAGAACAAGAAGTACACTTATTATTAAGTGATGTAAAAATTGATAACGACAATCTTGATTACATAAAATTAACAGGGGAAATATGCGGAAAATTACGATGGGACTTAGTAAATTTATTTGCTATACCTGTAGCGATAGCAATTCCAAGCGTTGGGGTGTCGGTTGCTGGGTGTCCTTACAGAGTGCAAGACTCTTGTAATTTTAAGGGAATGCACTGTTTAGATGAAACCTGTAATATAAAAGCAAAACCAATAACTGATTGCTAACGGTTACAAATATATTATGAAATTTTTTTATTTCAATTTTTTTGTTATATATTTGTTATTATGGTTTAGTTAAAAAAGTACAAATATGAAAACAGAAACAAATTTAGAAAAATACGAAATTGAACAAACAATTCTCATTAAAGAATTAGAAGAGAATAAACTAACATTGACACAGACAAGAGAACGATGTTCTAAATTATGGAATTTAATACCAATTACGTATGACGTGAATCCAGTTAGATTGAATAATTTAATGGAAGAAAAATTTGGCAATGAACCTGAATTCAATAAATATAAAAGAACTTTCAAAATAATTGTTTAATAACAGTTGCTTGCATATTTCAGGTTTGCTTATGGGAACTTTGAATTATGCACAAATGCTGATGCAAACTTGAATATACACGATGTTATAAATATGATTGAACCAATAATTGATAAAAGTAAAGTGATAATTAGACCACCAGAAATGCGTGTGTGTGGAGTTGTTTGTAAAGATAATAAAACGATAAACCGATATAAATTATTTGGTAGTATTGCTGTGGTTTGTGGTGTGATTAGTGCGTTGGGTTGTGCGTGGGGTCTGTTTAATTTAGGTGGATTTTTAGTATTAATTTAACAATATAAAAAATGGAATACAATGTAAAAGGTTTGAATTTATTAAGTAAACAATTTAATAAATTTGTTGTAAGTGCTGGATTTGACAATAATGATGTACCTTTAAGGATTGCGTTAATTCATTCTGAAATATCAGAGGCATTTGAGGCATTTAGGAAAGATAAGTATGCTGATTTGACACCTGTTTTAAATGAAACTTTATATTATGTCAATTCTGATATACCTTGTTGTGAAAAAGATAATATTAAATTTAAATTGTTATTCGAAGAAAAAATAAAAGACTCTTTTGAAGATGAAATCGCTGATTCAATAATTAGATTGCTTGATTTATGTGGTAAATTAAATATTGATATTGAAAACCATATTAAATTAAAAATGGCATACAATGAAACAAGAGGATTTAAATATGGAGGTAAAAAATTCTAATGGGTTTGAAAAATTCAAAGAGCGGTGGCAAATTAAAATTAAATTGCAGCTAACGGTTGGCGATATGTATCATTGTAATCATTGTAATTATGGTGATTGCTTTCGGTATGTGGTATTGGTTATAACGGTTGCGTGTATGAAACGTGCCAACACAGAACTAAATTAGAATGACGATATTAATAAACATAGTATTAATCAAAGATGCACGACAGGTATGTTTTATATTGCATGTTAGGCATCTGTAAAAATTATTTTTATGAAAAGGAAAAACGGATTTTATTGGGTAAAAACATTTGCAATAACATGGGCAAAAGAACCAGGAAAATGGACAGTTGCAGAATATGAAAACAAAAAATGGTTTATTGGCAGGTCATGTTATACGGAAACTGATTTTGCTGAAATAGATGAGCGTAAAATTGTGCGTGGGCAATAATTTTTATTATGCCTAACGGCTGCAAATAAAACATCGTTTTAATGTGTTTTATTTGTTGTTATAAGTATGTAAAACAAAAATTATACAAATTAAATAAATGAAATTATGAAAACAACAAAACAAGAATTAGAAAAAAGAAAAGAAGAAATCTTAAATGATTTGAAAAACAGAGTGCAAATAGGTGATGATAATATTAAATGGATTGGTGAATGTATCAATACTATGATTTCTGATGAATTGAAAAGAGAAGAAAATAAACAATCATAATTTTTGTTTTATTACTTATAACGTTTGCAAATATGAGAAGTAAATTTTACCTATAAAAAATTAGATAATTTAAAATTTATTTCTTATATTTGCTGTTATACACAGTTTAATTTTTAATTTAAAACACAAAATATATGAATAACGAAAAAGTAGAAAATTACGCAAAATCGCTTGTTAAACACGGTTTGTATTCAACAATTGATGATGCACGAGCAGAATCTATTAGATGGCACAAAAAACAAGAACGTGGATTGGAAGAACCACTTCAATGCCCACACCATCCTGATATAGAAACCAAAGTAACACACACTGAAAATGGTGGGATGATTGTTGAATACAAACTTCCTAAAAATTAAATTGTGTATAACGGTTGCAGATAAACGAAGTTTTAATTTTTAAATAACAAAATTATGTTTGGATACGAAGAAGAATTACAAGACGAAATAGCTAAATTAAAAGCAGAAAACGAAAAATTAAAGTTGCGTTTATCTGTTGTTAGCCAGCACAGCGAACTGTTAAAAGAGATTTTTAGCATTACTGCTGGTGCTTGGGATGACCCTGTGATTAGCGAAGACTTATACAATAGAATGGAAGCTGCAATCTCTTTTAATTGTGGCTAACGAACGGGGCTTATGGCTGTATTAACGAAATATTGATTGAAAAACTGAGTAAAAAAAGAAAAATAAGGTGGATTTTTAAAAATAAATTAAAAACTAAAAAAATGGAAAAATTAGAAGTTTTAAGAGAAAAAGTAATTTTAGCATCAGAATCTTCTACGGAAGCTAAAAAAGTATTAGAAGTATTATTTCCTCAATGTTTTGTGCCTAAATATGGAGATAGAAGAAATAGTATAATTGGGAAAAAAGTTATATTATGCGATAACTCACAACAAAAAAATCTTTTAACAGGCGAAAAATCAAATTTAGCAGGATTTAGCGGAAAAACTGGTGAAATAGTAGAAATAATATCAGAGCCATATATGTTAGAATATTTCAGTTGTGTTAGCACATGGGATAAATCAGAGTTTATAACTGTATTATACAGAGGAACTCCTTATGTAGCCATGAATATATGGTCAGAAGTAAAATAAAACAGCTTGAAAAGCTGACGAGGGTTGGCTTTTCTTTTTTATTATTAACCAATGAAACTAAAGATGAAACACAGACAATATAGCCATAAGCCCATGTTATGTGGTGTGTTGGGATTTTTGAGCGAGGGGCACGTTTTGCGTTTAAGGAATGAAAGCCCGAAATTACATATGCACGGGTGCATGTGGAGTTGTTAAAGGGCTTGAATGACAGCAAAATGGCACATAACTCCTATATATCAACAAGTGTTTTTAAACAATTGATAATTAAATAGTTTTATCATGAAAAAGACCAATTGCTACGGAATTTGTGAACAAAAATTGAACTATTTAAAACATTTGGGCGAGAATTTCGTATAACCAATAAAATGAAGATGAAAATAACTAAAAAAATTCACAAAAGTTTCAAACATAGGAGCAAACCAACTTCAACTACAATTAAGGTTATCCCAATGAAATGCGTTTGTTGCGAAAAAGAAATAAACATAAAAAAAGAGGTTGCTCAACTAAAAAGTCGTTTAGATTTTATCTCACAAGAAGGGCTTCCTGATTTGATAAATGATTTAAAATTAAACAAAAACCAAAAATTATGATAACATTTTTTACTACACTAGCAATTATAGTATTTTTTGGAGGAGCTTACTTCATGGGAAATTCAGTTTTAAACACATTTGATGAAGACTGGATAGAACAATTAATGTCAAGCTTATATGGAATAATCTGCTGGCTGGCAATTGCCTGTTTAATATTTTTATGTTGTTTAATGTTTTTGGGAGTAAATGCATTATTTAGTTAAAAAAAAGCCAAAGGTCAATATGAAAACATTTTTAACGGTTGGGTGTAAAAAATCGTTTTAATGTTTTTTACACTTTATTAGCAGTATGTAAATTTATCCTTTTTGAGCGTGGGATACTCGTAAATATAAAAAACATAAATAAAATGAAAACATTTACAACAGAAAATTTTGACAACTTAAAAAAAGTGTGTGAAAAAATCATAGCAATTTCAAACGAAAACATTGATGGTGATTTAATGGCAGTACAACTTATGTGTTTGGGTGATAACATAAAAGATTTTGTTGAAAACCCTATTGTTAAAAACTCAGGTGTGGCGGCAAGATAAAATTATTACTGCTAACTCTAAAGTGAATTTAATACAAAAGGCTCTGCCTTGGAACATGATTCATCCCCACAATAAATAAAAGCTGTGGGATTTTTATTTTTGCTAAAAACTTGACTTTCTCAGAATTATTTTATATCTTTGCTTTACCTGTTAGTGTAAAGGCAACTGACAAAAACAAACCATTAACTAAAACCTTTTGGCGTATAGGCAGCCAAAGAACAGCATGAAAAAACCAATAAAAAAACAAATTGAAGAACAAATTCAAAAATTTGTAGAAAACGGAGTTAAAGTAGAGTATGTAAACTGGTGTCCTGTTTCTATTGACAAAGAAGGTAGAATTACCAAAGAAAATTCTCCTTACAGAAGTTTAGATTTAAGCATCATTTCTCTCGAAGGATTTAAAAAACTTGAAGATACGTATGGAAAATTTACTCATTTGTATATTTCCAAAACAAGCCTCTTTGAAGGGCATATTAGATTTGCAATTTACAACGAAGAAGTTGTTGAAGATTCTAAATTAGATAACACTCTCAATTGGTCATGTACCAATTATATGGGCGGAATTCCAAAAAAGCTTCATACGCTTTATCCTTCCAGATATGCAATTGATGAAATGGTAAATTTAAATTTCTTTAATGGGAATAAAATTGAGCATTGCCTTGTTAAAGCAGTTAAATTTACAAAAAGCAAGGTTAGGTACGATTTGCATGTCCCAGTATCAAGCCCGTCAGACCCAAATGCTGAAATGGATGTCGATTATACTACAGTATACGATATAGATAGTGTTTGCGTTGAAGACTTTTGCCAAATTGAACAGGTGTTCGAAACCGATTCAATGGTGAAATGTATAGGAGGAGATTATCCACCAGCTTTAAATAAAGAGGGAAAAGTAATAGCCTTCAATAAACCAACTAATAGTTATATGATATGGTTTACTGATAAAATTCATGATGTTATTGTATGTAATTTCCCAAAAATTCCCAAAGGACACGGAAGATGGTGTGAGTTCCAAGAACTAGAACCTGTTTGTGATGAAGGAACATTGCGCCCATTAGAAGCTGATGAATGTTATGTTTTAACAAGTACTGGTACAGATGGAAAAATTATTGTTACTACTGAATGGAGCCAAGCAAATGATTTTAAATTATCTGGCAATTATTTAACACAGATTGGTAAATTTCCAAGCAAAAAATCCATTGGGCAACAAAGAGCTGAAAGATACAGAGAAATAATGAATTCACCTTCAAAATTTAATTTATCTGAAATATTTGAGCAATTGAAATCTGGCAGACCAGCCGCAAATCAAGATTATCTTGACAAATGTATTACTGAACTAAACAACTCAACCGAAGAATTTCCAGATTATATAATTATCGATAATCTTAATAAACTTACTTTATCAGAGAAACTTAGAAAATTGAAAACAGGATTAAATCCCTCTGGCCAAGAATATCTTGATAAATGTATTGCTGAATTAGAAAATGTCAACTCAAAAACTTTTGTGTGTACTCCTAAACCTGGGTTAGTTGGGGAAACTGTTGTAACTACTGATGAAGTTAAGGCCAAAGAACTTGAAGGTAATGGTGATTGGATAATAGAAGTAGTTGACAATTATAAATGGTTTGAAAAATAATAATTATAGTATCATTATTAGTATAAGAAAATCCCCACAATAAATAAAAGCTGTGGGGATTTTTGTTTTTATCAAAACTTTTTATACCTTTGCATATAATAAAAACAATTATATGAATAATCAATCATTTGCAGAAGATTTTTTTTTAGAAATAGAACATTTGATTGGCGAAGGGAAAAAATATACATCAATTTCTAAAACAATTGAAATGATGTGGGATTTATTAGATGTTCCAAGTCAAGAAAATATAGAATGTTGTGACCAAATATTTTTAACAGCAACGAATAAATCTCTTCCGCAAGGAATATTAATTGCCCTTATAACACAGTCATCCCATTTGAGAGATTCTTTTAAAAATAGAGAAACACTATTTAAACTAACAATGGATAATGCTGTGAAATTGCATGGAAAAGAAGGAGTAGAAAAATCATTATATAATCAATTAAAATAAGATATAATTCCAAACAATAACAAAAAAAACAATTATATGACCACACAAGGATTAGACACTGAAAAATAAGAACGGTTTAAAAAGCGTTTTTTTCGTTTTTATAAATAAAAATAAATTTAAAATGAAAGATAAAATTAGAAAAATAATACATGAAGAGGTTCACGCTGTAATAGAAATAGAAGAAATTTCCAAAAATTTATCTAAATTTTTTATGAATAAAATAAAAACCAACATAGATGAGTTTGTTAATGACGCACAAAAAGTAAACTGGTTTTGCAATGCCGCTTATAATTTCGATTTATCAAACAATATTTTAATAAACGAATTGGCTGTATGTGTATATAATTATAAGCATAACAAAGAGTATAAAGAAAACTATGTTTCTGGGGCATTCACAGGCAAAGTATTTCAGAAAACAGTTGATAATGTAATTAAATATGATTCTAGCATAGATATAAAAATATATAATTGGGACTTTAAAATAGATTTATCAGAACAAATACAGGATGTTTTTGCCCATGAATTACACCATGTTTTTGATGCTGCCATAAGATTGAATAAAAAGAGTAAAACAAAAATTTTAAATTCCGTATATAGAAGGTTGAAATTAAGTTATCCAGGGTTTATAAACAGCAATCCTTTACTAAAGGAATTTATGGATGTGTTTTACCTTAATTTGCCAGAGGAGAGAAACGCAAGGATTCACATGCTACACATAGAGTCCAGAAAGCTAAAAGGATTGTCAAAAGATGAAATGATTATTAAACTTGGAGAGATGGCTCCATTTAAAGATTTTCAAAGAATGTATAAATTTGTCTTAAACGATTTATCTTCAATTTCCATAGACGAAAAGAAACAGTTTGTAAAATATTTCAATCAATTATTAACTCAAGAAATAATTAAAAAAAACCTTGAAGAAGACAACGTCCATTATTCTACCAACCCAGAAAAGTTTTTTCAATTCTGGGCAAATCAATTTAGAAAGAATGCAGATGAATTATTTAAAGATGCTAAGGGCGTTGTAAATCATTTAACAAAAAATAAACTTACAGAGAATACTGATTTTCATTTTTTAGATGGTTTAAGTGATGATGCAATTTTTGCCTTAATAGGAGAGAACTTTAACGAATACGATTAATCTAATGAAGTTATGTCATACATATGGAAAACAAGATGATTTGTATAACTCAATTTAAATTACTCCAGTAATGATGAAAAAAATGTTAACTGTACAATATAAATTCTTCTACAAAGATAAGTTTGGAAAAATGCAATTTCAAATTGTAGAAGTTTCTGAAAAAAATAACGAATTAGCAATTGCAACGTTTGAAAAACAATATCCCAATATTACCTGGAGGTCATTTATAGCATTGTAATTAAAAATAAACAACATGGAACAATCAATGGAAGAAAAATTAAACAACCTACGTATAGCTGCGGGGTTTGATGCGAACAGAACAATGCCAGGTTTATATCAACACATGGGATATCGACAAAGAGTTGCACAGGAAATTTTAAAATGCCACGATGAAGCTCAAATAAAACCATTAGAAGATTTATTGGAGGCAACTAATGAAATAATTAAAAAAATATTAGGATTATAATAGCCAAAATCCCCCATAGAGAAATGAAACTTATATGGGGAAAGTTTCGTATAATAATTAAAATAAGCAGTTGTTGATATATGAAAGTATACACTGAAAGACCATTGAGAGGTAATGCAAGAAAAGCATGGGACTATTTTACAAAGCAACATGGCAAAAGTCCACTTGAACTGTTCTATAGTAGAGATAATGACGATAGCCCTCGCTGGATGGCTTATTATGGCTCTGGTGGTTCATATGGAGCAACACATCATATTTATTACGATATTGAAACTTCGTCATTATTAAGGTTGATAGAGTCGGCTTAAAAATAATTGTTCCACTATAGAAATAAAAAGGCCAAAGACCGAAGGTCTCTAAGAAAATATATTAAAAATTTCTTGCTTTTAATGAAACTTTTTTGTAATTTTGCATAGAATTGCACTAATGCAATTTTATAAAAATCAAATTATGGATACAGATTACATAATAGACAAAATTTTAGGATATCAAAATCAGTTTAGTTTAATTGAAGGTTTTGGGGCTGACTTAGATAAGTATATTAATGATACACCTGTGAGTTTGCGTATTACTCAATTAAATGAATTGAAAAACAAAGTTTTAGTCCACAAAGAATTTTCTGAATATGAAAAAAAATATGCTTCAGAAATTATTAATTCCAGAATAGAGCGTTAAAATGGAACCCCAGGAATCAATAACAATCTCGCTTTCTCCAGAAATTTTACAAAAACTGGAGGATGGCCATTATAACAAGTCAAAGTTAATTGATGACCTCTTGACAAAATACTTTGCACCACAAGTAAAAATTCAAAGTGTTTCCACATGTCCATTTGGGGGAACTCCTATGGAAGGGAAAGATTATGAAATCTTATCAAAAACTGCAAAGAGATTAATTTCAGATTCTCCCACTTCTTTACATAAAGAAGAAAAGTCCCCAGAAGAATAAAAAGCCCAAGACCGAAGGTCTATATAAATATATTTTTCATGTTGATATGATTTTTATTTTTTTCTTCCTATTTATGATAAACATAAAAATCATAAAGCTATGGGAAGAAAGAAAGTTGTACAAGAAAAAAAGAAAGACAGACTGTCTATTACAATCTCTAAGACCAATTACAATTACTTTGAAGAGTTTGGTATATCCAATAAGTCTAAACTTATTGAGTGGCTCCTAAAGGAACATTTCGAACTTAATAAGAAAGGAGTTTGAAATGGGAAAAATATGTAGTAAATGTAAAACTCCAAAACCACTTGTAAAATTTGGTAAAAATAAAAAAAACAAAGACGGACTTCAATATATTTGTAAAGATTGTAGAAGTGGCGAATATAAAGAGCAAAAGAAAAAGTGGAGAGAAAATAATATAGAAAAGTTAAAGGAATATCAAAAAAAACATAAACCTGTATACAATAAAGAAAAACGTAGAGAAGAGTATTTAAAAAATAAAGAAAAAGAAAACAAAAGTTCTAAAAAATGGAATGAGCAAAATAAAGAAAAATTAAAAGAATGTAGTAGACAATATCGAATAAATCATCCAATAAATAAAAGTGATAGGAATTTTAAACGCAATCAAAAATTTAAATCTGACCCCTTATATAAAATTACACATAAAATAAGAGGTATAATATATCAGGTACTTAAAAACAGGGGATACAAAAAAAATGGGAGAACAGAAAATATACTTGGTTGTACTTTTGAAGAATTTAAACTGTATATAGAAAATCAATTTGAAGAATGGATGAATTGGAATAATCATGGAACATATACAGGAACTCCAAAAATTCATTGGCAAATTGACCATATAATTCCAATGGCTTCAGCCAAAACACTAGAAGATATTATACGGCTGAATCACTACACCAATCTACAGCCTTTAGATAGTTATATTAACCAAGTAGTCAAAAGAGATAAAGTAGATTGGAATAAGGGAGAATTACCACTTTTAAAATTGTATGATTGTGGGGAGAGTTTCCATGTATAAAAATCCGCCAGACCCCCTCCGCTAAACTATCCTATTTAATCCCGCAGACTTTCAGGGAGAAGTGTAAAATTTCTGTCGCAGATGTTTGCGATTTATGCGACAAAATATGAAATTTATTTATACCTTAATTGTTACAAAAAATGAGGGAGTAATTGAGGGAGTAATTGGGGTGCAAATGAGGGTGTATTTCTGGGGAGATATTGCGTATTTAATTGGGGGGAGAGTTACCCGTTTTTGAGCATGAAAAAGTCTCCTACTTTATCCCACAATGTCCCACTTTTTCGTCTTTTAAAAATGCAACTAACTGATTTTTAGCGAGGGGGATAAATGTAAAGTTAGAAATAAATGGCTTTTCTATGAAGGTTATTTTTTCGAATCGGGAGGGTTTGAATTTTGTGTGCCCCTCAGTCTCCATCCTATTCACCCCCTATTTTTTTAAATTTTAGACAACTTATTATATTTTCTATTACATTTTTTCAGTGGCACACGTATTTTTAAATTCAAAAGTATTAAATAAATATTTTCTGGTGGTAAGATGTGGGGCATAAGTTTTCCCCCCATTCTAACTCTACTCAGATGTAATCCCAGGGGGTTACAAAAACCTTTCTAAAATTATATATTTTTAATACTATTTTATATAAAGTTTCTGGGGCGTAACTTGCCTTTCAAAAACTAGTCACTTTTTATATAAAAAAAGTTATAGTTTAGCTGGGGGGTTTTTCACCCCCAATAATTACGAATGCAGATAAGCCCCCACCAAAAGAATTTCTTCATCCAGGGGGAGCCTGCTTTCGCTGATGAAAAACTTAATCTTTAATTACCATCTCATAATTACTTTTGTTTAATGTTATAAAATATTTTTTAAAATAAGTTTGTGGGGAATTCCCCTTAAACTATATTATACGTAAATTTTGGGGAGAAGTTACTTTTTTTGTTACTGAAAATATCCCCCTTTTTTCAAGAAGTTTCTTTATATAAAAGTACAGATAATCGAAAAACATTCGTTTATCTATACAAAAAACAAATACTGAAATTTTAAAAAGTCACAGGGGGATTTGGGGAGAGGTGTACGAAAATAGATAATATATTAGTTATAAGCTCAAGGTTTGTTTGTTTCTGGCTCATATATTAACTATAAGTGAGCCACAAAAACGAAGAAGCTCCAGGGGGACAAGTCTTGGAGCTTCTTAATAAAATAAAAACAGTATTTATGGCTAAATACCTTTTCTCTTAGTTATACGCAATAAATTTAAAAAGGTTACAACTTTAAGATAAAATATTTTAAATTATACAAAAGCATATACGGGAATTCTATATTTTGCTTTAGTTTTGGGGGCTATAAAAGCGGTTACAGATTTGGCTCCTTTTTTTCCATTACATTTCTTACAGGCGACACAGAGGTTATCTTCATTATATTTTTCCCCCTCGCTTGATAGCGGAATAATATGGTCAATGGTGGCCAGATTTTTATTCTTATTATTAAGTTGTAGTTCTGCGGGGGTTCTTCCCCCAATTTCCAGGTGGGGTTTTCCGCAATAGACACAGACCAAATCTCCTTCTTTGGCCAGAACTTTCTTAAGATAAATTTCACGAAACTCTAACCACATAGCTAAGCCCCCATCTGCAAGGAAATCTACGTCCTGGAGGCGCAATTCTTCACGGAGAAGGATGGCAGCTCCCAGGGATTTTATATGGGGAGAGGTATCCTCTGCGATAAAATCTGAAATGATGGTTCCCCCATTTCTAGTTTTTCTGGAGACCTGCTTCATTTTACCAATAATACTTACCATTACTTTCCATAATATCTCCACAGTTTTTACAACTGTATGTGTAGTCCCAACCATTATCAGACATTATCAATTCATGTAATTGGTATTTTGTTCCACATTCTATACATTCATAGAGTTGCTTTTCAATTTGCCAGAGCATTGCTGCAAAGAAGAAATACTCAAAAGCTATAAATCCAGTGGCTATTAAGAATAGGGTGTGATTTGAAATAATATCAGAAATAATCACCAAGATTATTCCGATAGCTGCAAAGGTGTAGGTTAAGATAAGATACAATTTTTTCTTATTCATTTTTATTTAATTTTTTAAGATTATCTACGAGAATATTAAAATTATGTTCAAGTTGTTTTATATAATCTTCTGAAAATAAAACCACTTCTTTTTTAGGCTCTTCAGCGAGGGATTGGCCTTTAAATAAAATCATTGCATTCATATCATTGCTTGCTGTAATTTCTTTGGGAAGCTCAATGCTTTCTTTAAAACAAGCTTCTTTGAGAGCATAGAATTCATGCATTGAACCGCTGTTTAATTTTCTCATTTTGCGAACCAATGTCTCAGCAAAAACATCTGGCCTTGCAATCATAAAATGTAGAATGGCATCTTTTTTGCAAAAGTCAATATTTTCTTGAGTTCCTATTCCATAATTTCCCAAGTGACATTCATGAAGTTTACCTCCATCTTTAGAATCTTTAAAAAGAACCAAACCATCATTATTAAGGCTGTTCTTTATTGTATAATCCAGAAATTTTATAGACTCACCTTTTGACAATACGATTATATCTTCCATATTTTTTTATTTAAACATATAAAGAAACTTTTTTAAAAAAGGGGTAAAATCCCCCAAAACTTTCATTCTGGGGAATTTCTGTATATTTTAATTAAAGCCAAGCATTTAAGAGCACTTTAATTAAAATGAGTGTATGAGGCTATATTATACGAAATAAAAAACAAAAAGTTTCAATTTTACCTGCTTTTTATTTCATTTCTTATAGCTGTAGCTCTTTCGTAATTTTCTGCGGCAACAGCTTCTTTTAATTCTTTTTCAAGTTGGGACATAGACATCATTTTTATATAAAGTGGGGGGCTTTCTGTTTGTTTTATGTTTTTTGCCAATCCGACTAAATTGTCAATGCTATCTGCAATATCTGGGAAATTTTCTTTTATTTTTTGTATTTCATCTGGGGGTGTATTTTCATCAATGGTGATATGATGTACATCTGGTGTTGCAAAATAATCTTGGGGGCGATAGATTCTACCGTTATTGCTTTTATAATTTTCTGTAGCATTTGTTATTTTTTCAATACCATCTGCGGCTATATTTATTGTTTCGAGAAAAGTAAAATATAATTTAACACAACAGAGTATGATAATTCCCAATGAGATAAGAACTACGCCATGAAACAAGGATATTTCTGAAGTTAAAAAAGATGCTACAGACATAATAGCACCCCCAATCATAAGGCCAGCTCCTGCAAGCCCAAAGATTAATTGTGAGATAAAACTAAAACCAATTTTTTTCATACTACAAATGTACAAATTTTTTTATTCATTTTCAATAAATTCCTGGTATAAATTTTCAATGGTTGAAAAAACATCTGAAGGAAATCCATCTGAGAAGAGGGGGATTGTTGTAAGAACGTCTTCCATACCTTTTTCATAGTCTCTACTTTTTTTTGTTGATGCTGCCAGCGATACAAGTTCTTTATGTAATTCTATAAAATCTTCTTCTTCATAACAAAGACTCAACATTTCTTTAAAGGTTTCTTTTGCATTCATATTTTTACTGGGGGTTAATTTATCAGTAAATATGAAAAAAAAAGGAGAATTAAAATTCCCCCTTGGCCTCTTTTGTCATAATTATTTTAAATTATATTTTTCAGCAGTTTCATTTACAGAAGCGATATACTTTGAAATCTTCTGGATAATGGATATATTCATTGCAAATATATCATCACACAAAGACGATATTTCAGTTTTAAACTTTTTATAGTTTGGAGCGGTTTTATCCAACGACTTTAAGAAGTCTACCACAGCTGAAGTAAGAAAATCTTCAAATCCTTTTTTATTCTTTATTTTTTCATGTTGCTGTGGGGTGTAGAAATTCATAACTCCATCGCCAAATTCATAAAACAATTTTTTGCTTGATGGACCTTTTCTATTTTTTGTCCATGATAATGTTCTTGAATCAGCTTTCTCATCATAAATCATTCTCAGATGTGCATCAAACATATGTTCAATTGTATTTTTTCCCTCAAAACTTCCATCTTTATTAACGTGACCGATTACAATAAGGACGGCGTGATTTTTATCTGCCCAATTTCTTAATTTTTGAATTACATTAAACATAAATTCTTCTTTGGGGGTATCTCCACAATCAACCATAGCAATTACTTGTAATGAATCAATAATTACAACAGCTGGCTTAATTTCATCAAGTTCTTTTATATAGTCGTCAATATGTTTACAATCATCCCCATCAGCAATAAATGCATTATTATGTTTAACAGGATATCTTTTATTTACTTGTGCAATAACACTGGCCGAACTCATTTCTCTTGAATATAAAGATGATTTATATTTGGCGAGCATTTTCTGAAGAACAACTGAAAGGGTGGTTTTTCCTGCACCTGCTGTACCTGTAAGAAAAATAGCGCTTCCAACAACGAATCCCCCTCCGCTACTTAAAAAATCATCAAAGTTCGCATTTCCAGTTTTTATTGTGGAAACGTTTACTTTTTTTACTTTATTATAATTTGTACTCTTCATAACATCACCTCCTCTTTCTTATACGAATTTCTTTTTATATTTGTTTCAAAATATTAATATAAATCTAAATTTGTTACTACAACTTCTACGGCTCTCTTTCCCCCTGTCTCAATATCCATTTCTCCATGACCCACTTCATTTAAGTTGGTGCCCCAATATTCTTCTTCAACATAAGTTCCATCTTCTAATAGAGCGGTAAATAATATTTTATAATCATCAATGGTATAATATCCATTGTTATAAATTTCAAAATGTAAATCAATTAATCCAAATTCTGGCTGAGAAATAATTGGATATGTAATCCCCCCAATGTTAACTGTGGTACTATGGGGATTATTTAAAGAATCTGTATAAAAATCATGAAACACCCCTAATGTATCAATGTATCCCGTATGTGGATAACTTGATTGTTGGAATCTGGTTATGTCCACGTGAGCTGATGGCTCCTTGGTACAAGATTCAAGCATTATGAAAAAAAGCAAAGAGGCAATAATGATGATTGCTATTCTTGCACGTTTTGAAATTTTTATAGGTTCCATGTTTTTATCCTTTATTTAAACATATAAAGAAACTTTAAAAAAAAAGGGGGAATTTAATTTTTCCCCTTGGTTCTTATATTACTTTATGTTCTTTTAAAAAGTTCTCTAATTTTTCTTCTATCTTTTCATTATACTTAATTCGAAGTAGGGGAATATTATTTTGTTTGCAGTATTCTGTTTTAATGGAATCTCTATTTTTTGTTTCTAATAAATTCTTTTCTCCGCCCCAACAGTCAATAATTTTAAAATGTTGAATACCATCAAACTCTATACATACATTATAGTCTGGCAAATAAAAATCAAATGGGAGCACTTTAATGTTTTTGCAATTTTGAAATGTTTTTTGTTTAATAAAATTGATTTTATTTTTATCAAAATATTCTTTAATTTTTAATTCTCCTTTTGACGCCTTACAAAATGGACATCCAGCTCCTTGTAGGTGAGACATTACATTTTGCACGAAATTACCATGTATTGGACAATTTATTTCTACTTTATCTTTGTGTGAGTTTATATATTTTTCAGTATAGGTATATTTATTATTGTGAATTTTTGTTCCACGAATTTTAAAAGAATTAAATGTAATTCTTTTTTTGTCAATACCTTTTTGTTTACCACATTTAGCACATCCTTGATTATTTAAATGAGCTGCTGGAGATTGTTTAAATTCTCCATGAATAGGACAAATTATTATTACTTTATTAATATTATTAGTATAATTTACTAAAGAATAATTATATTTGTTTTTGTGTACTTTATTTGCTTTGTTTATAAATTGCTCAGAAGAAACATTTTTAAAACAGCATTTTGGGCATCCATCTCCTCGTAAATGTCTAGATGGTGTTTGAAAAAATAAACCATGAATTGGACAAACTATTATTATTTTTTTATGAGCACTTTGGTAAATTGTTTTTTCATAATTATATTTATTTTTATGAACTTTTTTTGCTTCTTTTATGAATTGGCTATTTGTTTTCCTTGTAGAATTACCTCTTCTTTCATTATAACACTTAGGACAACCAGAACCATTATTGAGATGGTCATTAATTTTTTGATTAAAGTCTCCATGAATAGAACAGTTTATTTTTATTTTCTGATTTATATTTTTAATATCAGTTGTATAATATTTATATTTATTATTGTGTTTATCATTAGCTCTATTAATAAATTTATCAAATGTAATTTTTCTTTTTTCTATTGCTTTTTTACGAATACTTTCAGATTTATTAATTCCGCACTTTTGACAACCACACCCAGAAAGGTGTACTCTTGGTTTTTGAACAAAATCACCATGTTCTTTGCAAATTATAATTACATTAGTTCTTGAGTCTATAAAAACGGTTTTTGAGTATCCATATTTATTTGAGTGGATTTCATTTGAATGTTCTATAAAACCTTGCGTAGTTGTTACTACATTAGAACAAATTGGACATCCAAATCCTCTTAAATGCCCCTTGGGTAATTGAGAAAAATTTCCATGTTTTTTACAAGAAATAGTTAATTTTGTTCTTTCGTTTAAATAAGTTGTTTTAGAATAATCGTATTTATCTCCATGAATTAAAATTGCTTTATTTTTAAATTCATCTGTTGTCATTTTTTTCACAATCATTTATTCTTTAAATTTGTCAAAATGATTATCCAAAAGCCATTCAATTAATTTTGACTTGTTTTTAATCCCAAGTTCCTCGAATTTTTTATTATTCTGTTTGGAAATGGAAATAGAGAGATTATCTCTCTTTTCTTCTGGTGTTAATTTTTTACGTCCCATAATTTATAATTTGTGTTTATTATAAATATGAGAAAAAAAATAAAAACATGACCAGTGTGGCAATTATTTTTCGTTTTCCTTGAAATATTTTGTTAGCAAATCATCTATAAGCTTAGACCTATTATAATTACCTTCCTCAAGTTTTTTTAATATTCTTGGTGGAAGTGTAATAGTTATTTTGTCGTATTCTTTTTTTTCTTTCATAATTTTATATTTCAAATATCTCTTCAATTTTGTAAAAACCCTTATAATCTATGGAAAAATTTGTATAGTAAGCTAATCCACGATACGCATTGTTATTGGCTGGAGGAGCTGAATTTGCAATTACTTGTAACATATTCCCAGAAGAATTATAATCATGAGTAATATCTTTATCTGTTGGCTCATAGACCAAACCTTGCTCGTTAACGTTCAATAATTCATTACGATACGTAGAGAAATTTTTATCGTGGTCTAAAACAATATCCATATCATTAAACTTAGTACTGTGAAGTTTCCATGCAATTTCTTTTCTAGCTTCTTCTAATGAAGAAGTTACACAAATCATTTGCCACTCTTTTACCTTCTCGATGGAAGGATTAAAGTAAACAACATATTTTTTACAAGCGTCAATGTCTTCTACCTTGTATTCACGTTTTACATATTTCTGTAGTAAATACTCTTTTTTTTGTTGTGGTGTTAAATTTATCATATGTATTAAATAAAAAATTTCCTATAAATAAATATAGGAAATTTTCTAACATATATCAAGGATATTATAATCTAATGTTTGCTTGTTTAAATTTCTTTTTAAGTTCTTGTCTTGCTCTAAAAAGAAAAGCTTTTACAGTTCCTTCTGGAAGTCCAGTTTCATTAGTAATTTCTTCATATGACATTCCCTCGAAATATCTCAATTTAATAACCTTTTTAAGAACAGGTCTATTCATTGAATTAATGATTCTTCCAATCATTTCATTTCTTTCATCTAAAAGCATTTCTGCTTCTGGAGTATTGTCATCACTTTTTAGGTCGTACTCAATTAAATTATTTTCACCGTCAGAGATAGCTAAATCAGAAAGAGAAATTGCTTCTTCTCTCTTTTTTCTTAATCTGTCAATGAAAAGGTTCTTAGTCATTTTAAACAACCAAGTGCTGAATACACCATCTTCTGGGCGGTATGTGGAAATTTTTTTGCTTACTTTTACAAAAGCCTCATTAACTAGTTCTTGTGCTACTTCTTCATCGTTAATGAATCCTCTAAAATGAAACAACATTGAGTCATGGTATTTCTTAAACAATTCATTAAAAGCTCTTTCTACGTCTCTTTCTTTTGCAGTTTTAATTACTTTAACCAATTCTAAATCGGTTGTTGCACTTTTACTTAATATTTTTCCCATTTTGTTTTTATTTTGTTCTATTCTTATAAAGAAACTTTCAGAAAAAAGGGGGAAATTTCCCAAGCTTAATCCAATAGATTCTTTAAGAATTTTTTAAAGTCATCCAGAGTTCCCCCAAATTGTGCATCACCTCTCAATTTCTCTAGCATAATTTCCTGTACAGTAAGTTTTTTTCTTGGAAATTCTGCCACAGCAGCTACTCTTTTAATTTCTTTATCTTTTTCTTTTAACTGGTCTTCGAGTAATTGTATTTGAGCAAGAAGTTTTCTTTCTTGTTCTTCTCTTTGTTCTTTTACAGTTTGCTTGCGGGTTTTTGTTACCACTGAAGCTCCACCCCTGGATGTAGATACTCTATTAATTCGAGGGAGACTTTTCGACTTGGGGAGAAATGTTCCTCTAATGGGGAGAAGTTTATTAATTGAATAATCTGTTATAAGTCTTTTCCCATTAACAACGTTATCACAAATTTCTATATAGCTACTGTCATTATGATAATTAGTATTCCAATATTCAACTTCACCATCAAGAACATAGCCTCTTGGGGAGAGAACTCTACTTATGATATATTCAATCCACTCAACAGGTTGATATGTTTTTTCTGTTCCATTCCACTCAATTCCAGTATAATCTTTTGTAGGAACCCAGTCACAGTGCAATCCAGGTTGAGTCTTTGGGGAGCTGTTCCTATCAATTATATTAGAATCATATTCATTTCCATGAACATAAAATTCCCCCTCGACACCAAATGCGGCGTCCACATTTCTTGACATTCTACGTGTAGAAGATAAGTCTTTAAGAAAGAGAAAGGTTGCTTCATCCAACCTTTTGTTTAATTTAAAAAATCCAGTGAATTTGTAACTCATATTTTTATATTTAAAAGTTTTTAGTGGGCAAATGTAAATATAATTTTTGAATTAACAACTATATAAAAGAAATTTTTATGAACAACTTTTAAACAGGACCATCACTTTCAGCGAAAGCTCCACTGGGGAGAGTCCATTCATCAACAATGATAGATTGATAGTACTCAAGAGAGAGTCCTTGTTTCATTGTTTCAGAATCCATTTTATAAGGGGTACCTTTTGCTATAGATTCATGAACTGTTTGTTTTCTTTTAATTGTGACGCCGAATTCATTTTCATAGTTCGAAATTTTTTCAGCCTGCAGCGGATTCAATTTATTTAAAGAAGCCCATTGATTATTAGAACCAAAAATGCATGCTATGCAGGAAAGGCGTCCCCATCCCAATCTATATGCTGGATGTGGATTAACTAGATGTTTTTTAAGCATATCCCAAACATCCTGTTCCAGGAACTGGTGCACTGGACGCAGGTGGTCAACTAAGCGCTGTATTCTTTTGCCGTTTCTATTATCGGCTCTGTCTGGTTCGAATATTTTATATTTGGAGCGGGCTTTACTTTCTTGAGCTCTTTCACCTGTCACCACCAGTGTTCTTTTTCCAATGAATCTGGACTGGTTCGTAATTGCAGCTGTACAAACATCAATTTTTAAATAAGCTGAGCACCATCTCACTCTTAAATCTGGGGAGACTTGAGGAAATTTTCTTCTTGTGCTTTCTTGGCCATTCACTCCTCCAGAAACTCCGCATTCAATGATATTGTCATCATTTAAATATTCGAAATGATTTGGGGCTGTTCTTTGATTCTGACGGAGCATCTCCCGCTCAAAGCCCCCTTCTTTCCAAGAGAAGAAAATCTTTACGCCAAAGGCCTGTGCAAATTTTCTGCAATAATCTTCAGTACAAGCCCAGTCCATCATAGTAGAACCCTCTTTGCCGTCAACACAGTGGTGCCATAGCTCTATTTTATCTTTTGGAACCCCATGGTCTAACAGATATAAAAAAGATGCAACGGAATCTTTTCCCCCAGAGAAAGCCACAATGATGTGGTCATATGAATTCAGGTTTAAATTTTCCATTGTCTTTTTTATTTATAAAGAAAAAGTTTAAAAAAGGGGGAGAGTTCCCCTTTTTTTTTCTATTTAAATAATTCTACCAAATTTTCTACTGTTCCTCCTGCTTTAAGTCGAGAAACCAATTTATTAAAGAATGCTACCAGATTTACATCAACTCCCTCAGCTTCTGCAATAATTTTTTTAACTTCTTCCAGCTTCTTTAAAGTAGATACATTTGCAAGTTGTTTGATGTTTTTCTTTGTAACCTTTTTCTTTTTTCCATCAGAGGCAACAGGAGCTGTTTCAACCGCTTTTTCCAATTGAACAACAAGTTCATCTTCATTATCAACAACTTTTGAAAGTTCGACTGCAGTAAGACCAGATACTGAACCAGCAACAATAAGGTCTCTTACTTTTTTTGGCAAGCTTGAAATTTCAATGCAATTTGTTATATGAGTTTGACTTTTTCCTGTCTTTGTAGAAATGTCTGTTACAGAATAACCTCTGTCAACCAATTGAGCAAATACAATCCCTTGTTCTAGATTAGTATAAGGCTTTCCGTCATTCATAACAATTTGGTCAAACAAATTGTTTTCAAGAGAATATGTTACTGGGGCGGCGATACATTTAACAAAAGGGAAATCTACTTCCTGTGAAACAAGTAGTGAAATTGCTTTAAATCTTCTTTTACCTTGCATTACAGCATATCTTTCTTCGTTTCTTACTTTTTTAACCAAGATAGGAATTTTAAGGCCAATTTCTCTTATGCTAATAGCCAACTCTTCAATATCACCAAATTCAATTCTACCATTATTTATTGAATCATTAATAAAAATTTGGTCAAAGGGTACAAGGTTTACTTCCCCCGCTCTTTTTAGTCGTTCTGCTTTAATTTTTTCCATTTTTATGAAGTTTTAATTATTTAAACATATAAAGAAAAATATATAAAAAAAGGGGGAGAGTTCCCCCTATCTTTATTTTTTAATTCCAGTTACTAATTTTTTTGCATTTGCTTCTGTTTTTTCTTTTTCAAAAGCCTTGTAAGTTCGAGGAAAAATTGCTTGAACCTCTGCAAGGGAGAGTACATCAAATTTACCTACAATCTTTTCAAGACGTTTTGCCATTGAAGCATGTTCTTTTAGAATTTGGGGAGTTTTATTTTGTTCAAGGTAGAATTTTGATAATTCTTTTTCAACCACAGGATAGTAAGCCAATTGATAATCCATAGCACTTACAGGTTTAAGTTGAGGCAACTTATTTGAACGACCTCTACCATCTTTTCTTTTTTCCTGTTTATCAATATTCATGAAGCAGTATTTCATTGAAGGAATGTCAACAATCATAACACCGTCATTATTATCGCCCATATTACAATAATGTTGATGATTTACCATTCGGGTATCTACTTTTTCTTTCTCATAATCAAAATGCTCATCACCAATATAAGTCAAGTGTTCTAATTTAAAACGCCCACCAATTAAAGACACTTCTAAATCTGTAATAGAAAGCATAGCTTGAATAAGCTCTATTAACCCAAATCCCCTTAGTTTATTACGTTCTTCTGAATAAGGAACTTCAGAAAGCTCTGGAGAGAAAGGGTGGTTGTCTCCTTTGGCTCTTTTTGCCTCTTTTAAAATTTTTACAAGCATTCCTACAGCTGTTGTACCATACAACCACTGGTGATGAAAAGGAATAATAGAAAACTTGCCTTTACCAAAATAAAGCTCAGCCTCTTTTTTGTCTTTCTCATTTCCAATTTCACCAGAAAGTTTTTTGTTCTTTAAAGGATTTACTATACGAATGTAAATTTGATGTCTTTGTCCCATAATTTTAAGTTTTTAATTTATTATATAAAGAAACTTTATAAAAAAAGGGGGAGAGTTCCCCTTTTTATAATTTAATATCTAGTTCTTCGAGGTTTGTATTAAAAATTCTTTCCCCTGCTTTAAGTTCAGATTTCGCTCTATCATAAGCATTTTGAATTACGTCTATCCCCTTTGTTTTATAAATTTTTATAATAGCTTTGAGGGGAAGTTTATAAGTAATTGTTCTATAACTTGTATCAGTTCCAAACACAATCCCTGTTAAGCATTCTTTTTCAATTTTCTTTTGGAATTTATTTTGCTCAATAACATTTACAGCTAAATTAATAATACTTTCTGCTTGTGTATGCAAATCAATTTTATCAACTGACTTCATAAATCCCCATCCATCATCAAACATAAGCTGTGCTACTTTGTTATCAACGAGAAATTTTTCAAATTTCTTTTGGGCATCATCGGATGCGTAAGCGATTTCTACTTCCCCTCCCCATCCATCGTCATTAAGATAACAAACTTTTTTACCATCCATGAAAACGTCACAGTATAAACCTGCGAGGTCATGTCCAAAGCCTTGTTTTACATTTTTTAATGTAATTTTTAGGGCTAATTTTTTTAATTTTTCTTCTGCCATAATAAAATTGTTTTTTGGTTACGAATTTATAAAGAAATTATTTTAAAAAAGGGGGGAAATTTATTCTTCTTTATCATCATCGGGATTTTCTTTACCATCAACGTGGTCTTCTTCAATATATTCATCAGCCATTTGATATAATTCTTCTGGTGTAAACGTAATTTGTTTCTTAAAGTTTTCATCAATTCCATCTGAAGGAATTGAACTGTGCGTAATGTGTAAAATGAAATTTTGAATTACTAACAGGTTCTTTTCTGAGTTTTTCATGATTATAAAATTTAAGGTTGGTTATTTTTCTTCTTCAAAAGAGCCATATGGGAATGTGGTATCATCAATAATAACTTCAACATTTTCCAAAGATTCATTCATTATTTTATCCACCAACTGAGGCTTTGCAGTTTCCATGATTGTTTCATCATCTGCGTTATCTTCTACGACAACTCTTGTTGTCAATGATACTGTTACTAATTTTGCTACTTTCATAATGTTTTTGTTTATATAAAGAAACTTTGTGAAAAAAGGGGGAATTATTTTTCCTCCTTTTTTGTAAACAATTTATCTAAAGCTTTTTGAATTTTGATTTTTTCTTTTACATCTTTTGCAGTAAGACGGTGGGCGTATTCAAATTCCCAAGCATCCATAATAGGAATATGTATTAATTCCAAAGGCTTCATTGAAGCTACTGCGTAAACTGCATAACTATCAGCAACTTGAAATTTGATAATTTCTCCAACGCCCTCTTCGTTCTTTCGTTTAAGAAGCAATGCTTTTAAATCTTCGAAAAACTTTGTTTCGTCTTTTTGGTATTGTGCAGGATTTTTAAAATCATATTCTGGCACTTTTAAAGTACTTGGTAAACTAAAAATTTTTGCTCCCATGATTATAAAATTTAATTGGTTAATATAAACATATAAAGAAACTGGAAAGAAAAAGGGGGATTTGCAGTTCGCAAATCAAGAATCGGGTCACAGTTAAACAATTACAAAGGTAAAATAAAAATAAATTAAAAAACATTTGGTTTTTTGAAACTTTTGTCATAAGTTTGCGTATAAGTTAGAAAATAACAGTGGCGACATTAAGAGTTACATCGAAAATTTAGAATTTCCAGACCAAACTTTTAAAAATTTTACCCTGTTTTTTGATTTTTAAAAAAATTTGACTATTTAAAATATATTGCGGGGTCGTCTGGAGGTGGTTCCAGCTCGGTCTCATAATCCGAACAACGTGAGTTCGAGTCTCACCCCCGCTACAAATCAAGTAGTTACGACTACAAAAAAAAGATAAAAAGAAATGAGAGTTAATTTTAACATCGAGGAAAGCGAGGAGTTCATGAGAAATTGTGTCCCTGCTAAGATTATGTAAAAATTAATTCGGAGCTAAACCAAGAGGTGGGATACAAAAGTATCTCACCTTTTTGCATTTTACATACTACGGTTGGCAAATTGGAATAAGCCACTTCGCTTTCACCGAAGTTAGTGGGGGTTCGAATCCCCTCCGTAGTACATTGATATTTAGATAGTTACAACAAACAAACCCCGCCAAATCTATATATTTTAATACAGTTTTGGCTGGGGAGAAGTTGGGGGAGAAGTTTGTTTATGCACTAATCTCTTTGTCAATAAAAAAACGTTTAAATATGAACTTAGGATATTTAGCTTTCATTTGAGTAATAAATTCTTCAATTCCCATATCATCGGTTTCGGAATTAATGTAGGCTGTCCACTCTTTTTGAATAATGCTGGAACTCATTTCGGTTTGAAGTAATCCCATACTTTCGCCGTCTAAGTCTTGTAATTGGAATGTTAATTTTTTCATGATATTGATTATTTATTATTTGATTATATAAAGAAACTTAAGAAGAAAAGGGGGAGAGTTATCCTTCCCAACTACCCTCTAAAAAACAAGCTATTTGAATAATAACTTCATTCTGCAGTCCTCTTAGTTTTGACTGGGGGATAGATTACCATTTACTTACAACTTCCTGCTTCTCCAATATATTTGTGACTACTTATTATTGTAATTCCCCCAATAACTGTTAAAATACCACCCGTCCCCATTAATGTATAAGCTGGCGTCAATTCATCATAAACCATAGCTATGCCTCCAATTACGTTAAATAATATTCCAACTATTATACATTCAACACCTGTGGTATATGTTTGATTGCATTTTAAAAGATTATATTGAATACATTGCAACTTATTTTCAAGTTTAGATGTTATTAGCATTATACTTTGAAGTGTATCGGTTTTAATATTATATTTTGCATTATCTGATAAAATATTGTTTACAATTATTGTATTTTGTTCTTTTTCAATAAATGCTCCTATATGCCAAATATTATCACTTTTATATTCAGTTATAGTGTTTAAAAATGCCGTTCCACTTTTTACAATACCATATTTTAAAGTATCAGAATTATTATAATATTTATAATATATTCTATCACTTCCCACTCTAATTATCTTACACTTAATTGAATAATTTCCTGTTATAGATGCAAAAATTATTGAATCAGTTTGTGAAAGTATATTTAACGAAATCATCATTAAACAAATATAAAGAATTAATTTTTTCATAAGTTTTTAAATTTAAAGATTAATACTATGTTATACGAATTTTTGTTTAAGAAGTTTTATAATTATATAAAGAAACTTTTATAAAAAAGGGGGAGAGTTTCTCTTTCTGTTTATTTTTCTTCTGAGGAAACCTCTAAAACAAATTGGGGAAGATAATTAAGTGAGCCGTTAATATTTACTCCAACCAATTCTTCGCTGTCACTTGGTTCAGCAAATACAATTCCAGTTGTACTAACTTCAATATTTTCATCTCCTCCAATATCTTCGGTTGACATAAAAACTGTAGTTTTCACTTCTGTTCCTTCTTTGAATTTTCTGAATGATTTTTTCATAATTGTTTTTATTTAATAGGAGAAATTTGATTTCCATAAGCCCAATGACCATTATCAAGAGTGACAATTACTCGTCTTTTATCGTTGGTAATTGTATCCCATGCAACTGATTTTACTTCTTTTCCATCTTTGCTGTTTTGAGCACAGATTTCAATGTTTTCAACTTTAGCCTTTGCTTCGGGTTCAGTACCCCAAGAGCCTTTCCAATTTACAACGTCACCGATTTTAAGTCTATTATTCATAATTTTATTGTTTGTTTATATAAAGAAACTTTATTTAAAAAGGGGGAGAGTTTCCTCATCCCCCCAACTCATTTTTATGCTGCTTTTGTTTTTTCAATTCTACCAGCACCGACAACGCCCCTCTGGTATCCCATAATTCCTTCTTTTCTTAATTTTTGAATGGCTACGGAGGCTAAGCTGTTTTTTGGCTGGGTCCCATGTAAAAGTAGGGCAAACTTTTTTACATCTTTATTATAGCAATGACTATCATCGTGGTCAATTTCTAAGCCCTTTTCAATTGCTTCATTAAGTGAAAAAACTATTTCTACGTTTTTAAGATTGTGTTTTTCGATTAAACTATCATTTTTACCCCCTTTAGAAGCGATAAGATGAAAGTTTGCGGGTATATTATTCAATTGTGCAACCCAAAATTTTAAACTCTTTGTATAAGCATAAAACGTTTTTTCGGGCATTGCATTTGCAACAAGCAACCAAGCATTAAAATATTTCTGATTAAAAAAGTCACCGCTTGAATGAATGCGAACCTTTGGAGCTGCTTTTGTGAATTTGTTTGCATTAAGTGAATTTATAATTAAATCTGCAATTTCTTTTGAGCTTTTGCATTCTTTAATTAGATTAAAATTGTGCCACCTTTTACGTCTTGCAGCTGCGGAAATTAGCTCACTGGTTGCAGCGAAACAACGAAATTTTGCTTTTGGATTTTTAATTAATTTGCCAGTCACTGGGTCCACCTTATCCCCGCAGTCTTTAGAATAAGGACACGTAAAACCAGCTGGGAGGTCCACTATAGCAATATCATTTTTTAACTTTGCGTTTCCTGTGCCTAATTTTAGTAAATTCATTTTATTTGTTTTTTTGGTTATGTAACTATAAAGAAAAGGAATTAAAAAAGGGGGAGAGTTGTCCCCTTTAAACCAAAGTTAATATTCGATTTTTTTCATTCACAAGTTCAATACTTGCTATTCTTGAATTTCTTTGTTTAAATTTCTTTAAATACTTCTCAGCTTCTTTTTCTGTAATAAAACCTTTTGCCGAATCTGAATAGGGAGTGTGTCTAAAACCATTTCTCATTGCACTATGAAAATATCCACAATGTTCAACTCTAATTACAAAGTATTTATCAACTTCAACAAGTTGTTTTACTTTTTTTGTTGTGGGGAATTTTGCTTTACGTATTCTTTTCATTTGATGTTCAAAGGCATCAATTTTTAAGTAAACAGAAACCCCTGTGCCCTCATAGTATTTTTCTGTTTCTTCAAATTTTGTTAAAAGTTCATCTGAAGAGTTAATTTCAACATATTTCATTTCTTTTCCTGCTTGCTTAAGAGCTTCTTTTTTGCTATCTTCGTAAAGATATGTTGAAATATAAACACCTACGCCAAACTCTTTTAATTCTTCTACTGTAAGAGCTTTTTTGCACCCTGTTATAAAAACACCTTTATATTGTCCAAAAGTGACTTTGCACCCACCACCCAAAGAAAGAGAAGAAAACCAACCAAAGCGGTCATCTGAATATTTGTTGTCATCATCTTTATTTCTTTCAATTAGTTCTACTTTTTCAGCCTCTGCTTTTTCTAACATTTCTTCGAGTGTACCTGCAATTTTACCATTAAGAATAAACTTTAAAACAAACCAATCTCTTTCACGTCTGCCACTTCTGCCACCTTTACCAACTTCATAGCAATTGTTTGAACCGCCATAAATCATTGGTACAAATACTGTTTTTTCATCTTTTTTTACTTTGATGAATTGTTTGTCATAAAAGAGAGTATAGCTCATATTATAAGTTTTTGGTTATATTGATATAAAGAAAAGGAAATAAAAAAGGGGGAAAATCCCCCTTGTTAAATTTTCAAACCGCTTTCTGTAATTATTTTTACTTCTGCTTTTGTTGTTCCTCTTTCTAAAAAGGTTGAAAATGAACCGTCAACTTCTCTTATTTCATTAATATTTTCAGCAAGGTATTTGCCAATTTTTCGCATAGCACTTTTTGAAGTTCTGCCAAAATAACAATCAAATTGCAATGTTCCAGAATAAGCACAAAATATTTCTCCTATTGCTTTTGGATTCCAATACTTTTTAAAATCTGCTAAAGATTTTATTTTGTCTTTGGGGAATTGACTTTCATGAAAAGTACCAAGCCCTCTTTTAAAATATTCATACTCGATTATTTGTACTGTTTCTAAAGATTTAAAACGATATTTTTTTGGTACTTTGTGAATATCCAAAATTGCATTTTGTTTTTCGATGTTCTGAATAGAAACATCTTTTAGCTTTATTTGAGTGAATCCGCCCATAATTGAAAAATTTTATTGATTTATAAACATATAAAGAAACTGAAAGAAAAAAGGGGGAGAGTTTAGTCTATGAAAATAATGCTTACTATTTTATAAAATGAATCTCCATACATTTCTTTTTTAAATTGCACTTCACCATTATAGCAAGCACCAACTTCAAAAACATTTTTTTCACGTTTTTTGTGTAATATTTTATAACGAATTAATTCGTTATTTCTTGTATCATTCCAACGTGATGGATTACAAAATAAATCTCCTCTTTTATCGTCTTGAAAAGGGAAGTCAACAGTTAATAAATCTTCGTCCCCCACTTCAACAGAATTAACTTTTTGCAAGTACATGTGAGCATTTAAGTATTCATTAAAAACTCTTATGTTTTCTCTTTTTGGATAATTATTGGAAACATAGGGCATTCCATGCATCCAACGCCACCCACTACAAGCTACATCAGGATAAAACAAACCACCTTCATTTCTTAAATGCGTACAGGGATTTGGAGTAAATTCATAATCTCCGACTTCTTCGCATTTGTACTTTTTGTTAAGAGTAAAAATCATTAATTGTGCTATTTCTGATTTTTCCAGTATTCCCATTTCATCATTACTTCCTCTGTAATAAGCGACATGTTTACCATCGCCATTTAAAGATATAGATTCATCAACAAATCCCCCATTTCCCGAACATCTTGTCCTATATGATAAATAACGACCTTTATAAGTTCCATCTGCGTTTAACAGAAGTTTTTGAAAAACTTCGGGTAATGTTCTTACTCTTCTGCTATAATGGGGGGTGTGACATCTAAAATATGATTGACAAAGAAAAAAGTCTGGTTTTTCTCCTGTTGGACAATCTCCTGCTTTATAATAGTTTTCTTTCCATTTATAAGCGAAAATAGATTCAATTAATTCCCCGTTTATTGTGGGTAATTCATCATATTTAATTATCGAATTTGGGAATACTTTTGACATTGCCTTTGTTTTTGGTTATATTAATATAAAGAAACTTTTTGAGAAAAGGGGAAATCAGCTATTAAGCAAATTTGTTTGGCTATCAAATCCACCTATGTTTTCTTTTACACTTACAGCTGTAAATCCAAAAATATAATTCATTGCTAAAATATTTATCAAGCGGGAATCTTTTGAAAAAGTTGCTAAGTCGTTAAAGGTAAAAGTTTTTGAAAAAACTGCTTTAACCTCTTTGTTGTTATTAACGAATTGGGTTACTGATTTTCTTACTCTGGATAAAAAAAGGACTTTTGCCATTTCAGTTGAACATGTCATAATAATTACTCCGTCTTCATCTCTTGTTATAATTTGCATAATTGTAATTTTTGATTCATTGATATAAAGAAATTTATGAGAAAAAGGGGGAATTATGCAGGACAATTATATTCAGGTTTGTCTAAAAAAATAGTGTTTTTTGTAGCATAAGTTTGTAGTCTAATAACAGTACTATCTCCATTGAAATTATAATTATCAAAAGCTTTTTGATATTCTTTTTGAATAATCTACATAATTACTTCGGTATATAAAAAATCAGTAGAAATTCCATTAATATCTAAACGAACAAAAGTGGAATTAATTTCTTCAACTTCAAAAGTTAATCCATTGAAATTGCTATATACACTTCCTTTTTTGACTTTTACTATTGCTTTCATGGCTTTTTGTTTATATAAAGAAATTATATTTAAAAAGGGGGAATTACTTAGTTTTTATTTTCTTTAATGTTATTTCAGAATTGCTTACTGAATTTCTGCCTTTAAAATCCCAATACAGTTCGTATCCATTTTTTAAAGCATTTTTAATTTCAGTAAGTGTATAAAAACACGGAACAATAAACCTAATTAAATCATGGTCTTTGTTTTGCAAAGTAATTCGTGTTTTTATCGTAAAGTCTTTACTTGCAAATTTTCCGTAATTAGCTTTCTCTATAGTTTTTAAAAAAAGATGTTCACATCCTTTAAAAGTTACAAGTTGAGCTTCAATCCATTTTCTTAAAAATTCTTTCATGTTTATATAAAGAAACTTTTTTAAAAAGGGGGGAATTAATATAAACCCCTATATTTAATTAATAATTTATTTAACATTTGTCGTCTTTTATAATCATCATGTTTTTCCCCCTCCAACCTTTGAGGTGGTGCAAACATAAAGTAATCTATTTGTTCGGGGGAGAGCTTAAGATTTCTTATTAAACTTAATTTATTTGGTGTGCCATCAAACATTTCCATCGAGGGAATCATTTCATTTAAAAGCTCAGCTTTTGAAACTAATGAGGGAGAGTCTCTTTCAAAAAGACTTAAAGGCAATTGTTTATCATATTTGGAATCATCTAAAACAATTCTTTTGCCCTCTGAATCTGTAACAACTTTGCCATCAAAAACACTTGCAACGCCATTTTCAATTTTATAAGAAGGTTCAGTATCGGTTGCTCCAACAATGATAATGACACCTTTGTCTGCCATTTTTAAAGCAAGTTTAGATACTATTTCGGGAATTTCAGTTTTAACAAGAGTGCCAATATCTTTTTGAGCCATAGCTAAAGCGTGCTTAGCTCCAATAAGTCCACCATCTCCAATAATCCCAATGGTCATTCCTTTTTTCTTTTCGGGGGAGACTTCGTTGTTTTGTATATTGTTATCCTCCATTATTTTTGCAATTACAATGTTTAACTTTCTTATTGCTCCCACAACGACAAATTTCATTTCTTTGTTGTTTGGGGAGAACAACCACTTTTTCTTTTGGAACTGGTGGAGTATAAACAACTTCTTTCTTAGGTTCGGGGAGAGTACCGAAAATTTCAAATTCGCCAGAATATTTATTTATTTTGTAAACAGCGTTATCGCCTACTTTTACAAAAACTTCATCTTTTATTTTAATGGTTGAATCTGAACTGTATGTTTGTTCACAAATTAATTCTCTTGTCAAAAGGTTAAAAACCTTTTTGCCATTAAAAGCAATGTTTTTGTGAATAGAAATATAATCTGAATAACTTCCCTCAGCTTTAAGTATAATTTCGCCCTCTTTGTTTATTACAACGTGTGTAGATAAATATTTTTCTTGTGTTGGATGTCTGTATAATATTTCGCAAAATTGCCCTTCAAATCCAGAGCTTAAACCCCCAACTCTAAAATTAAAGTCAGAAACTCTTTTTGAGCCGTTGTAAATAGCATAATCATAATCATTATTTTTTCTTTCGCCAATTCTTACAGCGAACATTCCCTCTTTTAAGTTATCAAATTTATCAGCTTGGAAAAGTAAATTACAATCCTTGTCATAAACATCAAATTCGTGAGTTTTATTGCAATTTAAAAGGCATTCGTATATTTTGTTTTTAAATTCAATATTAACATATTCAAAAGGAATTTTACCTTCAACCCCAAAAAGTCCTTCTTCATTGGACGTAATACCTGCAAAAGCATTTCTTTGCCGTCTTTCGCTTTTTTCCATATGAGCAAATAAACCGCCCATAAATCCATTTATTCCGTTTGGAGAAATTAATGAATTGAGTTTATAAAAATCATCTAAAGGATTTTTTTTTGTCATAGCATTTATTTTTTTATACGAAAAAAACTTATTCTGGTTATAAACATATAAAGAAAAAGCTGAGAAAAAGGGGGGGAATTATTTTTTCCCCTTTTTTGTCTCTTTATTTAACTTTAATAATTCCTCACATAATTCATCAAAATTGGAATCTTCTTTTCCTACATACTCATTAGTTGAAATAGAGCTAAACATAAAGTCATCAGTTGTATTCATAAGCAATTCCAAATCTTGCTTCATTAGAACTTTATCAGTACTTTTTGCTTCTCCAATCCAACGAATCAATTCATCAATAAACTCTTTTCTGTCAATTATTTTGTACTCAAATAATTCTTCTTGAAAAATTCTTTCTTTTATTTTAATTCCATTAATTGAATTTTCGCCCAATACATGAAGTACTTCTTTTTCTTCTTTTACTTCATTTGTTTTGAAGTCCCAAGAGTTATTACTTAAGTAATCTTTCAGTTCTTGTAGTTCTTCTCTTGAACAATAATGTGTATCAATTGTTATTATCATATTAAATTGTTTTTTTGATTATGAATATATAAAGAAAGTTTGAGAAAAAAGGGGGAATTAAAGAAACTTAAACACACAATAGCTAAATGAAGCAGTAAAACTTCTTATATATTTCCCTTTAGGGCTAAATTGGTCAATCCAACAATAGCCCCCTTGTTTATCTTTATACACACTTGATACAATCCCTTCATTTTCATAAGAGCAAAATCCAACCGCAACTTTTACTTTGTCCCCTACTTTGGGGATAAACTGCCAATCAAGTAAATTGGCAAGTAAATTTTTAAAAAACTTTTTCATGTTGTTTTGTTTTTTTATTGTATAAAGAAACTGAATAAAAAAAAGGGGGAGAATTAAACATCATAAATTGCGTCATCAAATTCATCGTAAGCTGTGCCGTCCATTATTCTATAGCCTTCACTTGTTATACCCGAAATTACCCCCGAACCACCAACTATATTTGGGGCACTCATACCCCACAATTTTTGGTTTATAATCTCTTTACCCCTATCACTTTCTTTAAAAGCTTTATTGGCTGGGCTTATTCTTGTTGTATTATTTCTTTTACTTGGTGTTACGGTATTCCAGTATTTATCTTTGCAAATTGTACCCCCTTTGCTTTTACAGAAAACTTGCTGATAACTTTCTTTTACAAAAGAAGTGTTGCAACTTGGGCAGGTGCAAGTTTCCCCGACCTTTGCGTTTTTGTTTTTATTATATTTATCTTTTATTTTGCTCATTGTTAGTTATCGCCAAAATTTCTTTTTATAACTATATTAAATGTTTCATGTGCCACAAGCAAAAAGTCTTGAAAGCTTAAAGGTTTGCAAACAGTTTGTTTACATACTATTTGCCCAAAAGTAATAGTTTGTAAAGTAAAATCTTTTTTAACATATCTGAATGTTACAGGACTACCAATTAAATGAAATATAAAAGCATCTTTGGTTTCTCTTTTTGACAATTGACTAAAAGTGCTTACAATTTCTTGACTTGTTTGTAATGGTTGCATGATTTTTTGTTTATAAACATATAAAGAAATCTGGGGAGAAAAGGGGGAGAAAGAAGAAGGGGAGTAACCAGCTCCCCTTTATTAACCAATATAAACCATGAAAAAACCGAATCTTTAAATATTTTTATTATACCTTTTTTTACATCCAGTCTATAATTAAACTTTACCAGGAAAACTCCGTTTGGTTCTGATTTTGTCTCCAATACCTGGTTATATAAAGAACTTTTAAAAAAAAAGGGGTGAGTTAATAAGTTTCAAATAAATAATCAACTACCTCGAAGAAATTGTCAGAATCCATCACTGAACAATTATAAGTATATCCGCCATTATCAACTAATTCAATTTCGTCAGTGAATTTACTTACTTTTTTAATTTCAGTTAAATAACGACCTCCCGATAAATTATATTTTAAATCATCTTTTTTGATTTTAAGACTTTTATTGCTGGAATGTTTACTTTCAGTTCCATTTTCATCAATAAGAGTAGAAAGTCTTGCCTCTGCTTCTGCATACATTTCTTTTAGTCTTATACTGAATTTTTTCATGGTTTTTATAATAGTTTAAAATATTTCTTCAACAAATTTCATTGGAACGTCTAAATGCTTTTCGCAAATTTCTTTTGCTGGAAGCTCTAATTGTCCTTTATCAACATAAAAATAAATTTGTTCATCAATATTTGTTCCTTTTAATTGAGCTTCTGAAGTGGTTACACTATTAATTTCTTGCAACAAACTTTCGTCTGCAATTGTGTAAGTTCTTGTATTGTCCCCAACTTCTACTTTAAGAGTGCGAGTTTTAAAATGTTTGTTATTGAAATTCATAAGACATTTGTTTTTATTGGTTATAAACATATAAAGAAAAAGTTTTAAAAAAGGGGAAACCCCCTTATTTAACTGTATTTCCATTTTAAACGAGCAAGTTTTGTGTCGTATTCCTTTTGTGTTAAATTGCCTTGCATAAAATTAAGTTTAAGTTTAATGATTTTAACCAAGAAATCAACATCATCGCCATCTAAAGCTTCATTGCCACCCTCATTAAAATCATCAATGATAGGTTGTAAATGTTTATCCCATTTTTTTGTATTTGCCATAATTTTATTTTTTGGTTACAATTATATAAAGAAACAAAAATAAAAAAGGGGGAGAGTTAAACCCCCTTGTTTATAACTTCTAAATATGCTTTTGCTTCTGTTTTCGACTTCATAGCATAACGGTTCATTTGTTTGCCTTTGTAAGGTTTTAAAGTTACTTTATCAACTGTTTTACCCTCTGAATTTACAAAGTAGTAATATGTTGCACACGCTGGCATTCCACTTGGCAACCGTTTTCCTTCATAAGGAATATACTGATTTGATTCTAACTTAAGTTTTTCTCTGTCAAAAAGATTTATTTTTAACAATTTTTTTGTTTCTTTTATTTTAAAAGTCCTCCAATCTGAATTTTTCTTTTTAGTATTGCAAACAAGTGTTTTATGCACCCTGTTATCAACAGTTTCAAAAATTGCATAACACTTTCCGTTTTCAATTACATAATCAGAATAAAAAGTTCCTTTTGGTTTTTTTATTTTGTGTTCCATTTTTTTTGTTTTTATTGGTTATATAAACATATAAAGAAATTTGAGAAAAAAAGGGGGAATTATTTTTTTCTCTTTGCTTTTCTTTTTCTTCGGTTTTTTTCACAAGTTTGTTTGTGCTTTACAAGTCCAAGTCTTATTTTTCTTTCTTCGGGAGTTTCAAACCTTTCACGTTCTAAGTTATACATTTCCATAATGTTATTTTTAATTTATTAAAGTTTTTACACCCAAGCTTTGTAATTTATAAAACAATTCTTTCTTTGCGTCAATCCCAAAATAATATTGTTTTAATAAACAGTCAATTATGGCTTCATCTGAATTTGGCTTAATCTTTTCATCTTTATAAGTTTTATCAATTCTATGTTGTTTTACTTCTTTTGTAACAAAACCATGATGAACTTCTTTTGTGCCTAATTTATCTCTAAGATAAATAACAGCTTCGTTATAGCAATTATACATTAATTATTCTTTTTTGTTTTTTTCAAATCTTTTTAGTAAAAAGTAAAGACCTGCAATAATAAGAGCAATAAACCCCCAAAACATTACAAAAGCAATTATATCTTTTACAGCGTCAATAATACCTTGAAAACCTCCGAAAACTATACACAAAATGGTTATTATGAACCCTAATATTATTACAAATTTCCATTCTGTACTCATGGTTTTAGATTTTTATTGGTTATAAAGATATAAAGAAAAAGTTTTAAAAAAAGGGGAATTATTCTCCCCTTCTATAAAACTTTATAAAAGTTAAATCTTTTGTATATTTAACCCTTAATTGTCTTCCAATTCCAAAATATGCTCCTTTAGAATCGTATGCACCGTCTGAACTCATTGGTACAGCACAATCAAAAATTCTTTTGCCTTTTGCGTCTTTCTCAGTTCCAACATTACTCCTGCCCACAGGAACACAAGAGTTTGAGATGATTAATGCAAAACTTGATAAAAATTCGTGAACAGATTGAGAGTGCTGAGAAAGCCCCTACGCATGACGGAATTATTGGTGCACCTCGACTTGTATCAACTTTGGTAATAATTTTGTTTATTGTTTTCATGGCTTTTTAAATTTATTGGTTATGAAGATATAAAGAAAAGTAGGGAGAAAAGGGGAAAATTAAGCAACAAACTTTTCACCCCATTTTACATTAGTTGGTTTTGAGAAACAACTGTGAGTATGACCATCAATACTTTTGGTTTTGGGGTTGCCCTGTTTCCATCTTTCATATTGTGCTTTAACAATCTTTTCAAAATTGCTTTTATTAAGCTTTATATTTTCTTTACCTTCATGACATTCAATATTAATGCTTATCCAATGAGCAAACAACATGTTTCCGCAAACTGTAATTGCAAGGTCTTTGAGTTTACAATATTGAACATAAAGAGTTCTATCAATTAGAATATATTTTGCAGAACTAACATTTGAAAACGTGTTTTCAAATCGTTTCCTTAATTCTAAAAGTAATTTGATTGCAGTTCTTTCTGAAAACTTGCCTTGCTTTTTCGCCCAACTTCCTTCTTCTTCTCTTGACATTCCACCAAAATAAGAGCTTTTATTTACTTTTGCGTAAGCATGACCTTCAAAAGCAATAAACTCTTTTTTATCTTTATAATCATTAAAGGAAACAATTAATTCCTTTTCACTTGATTCTAAAGCAATAAGTTCAATTTTGCCAAAATCTGAAGATTCACAATAACCAATTTCTCTGTGTCTTTTGGTTGTTACTATGGTATTAAAAATGTTTCTCATATTCGTTTATTTTTATTTATATAAAGAAAATAAAAAGAAAAAGGGGGAGAGTTCCCCTTAAACTTCAATTGCATTTTTTAAGTGATTTTCTAATTCTTTTAATATTTCGGGTATAGGGAGTTTACTTGCAAGATGAAAATTATGCTTTCCCGAATGTTGATTGTTTGCTTCTTTGCAAGGGGTTTCAAATCTGCAAAATACTGAATAAAGAAATTCTTGATGATTTTCCTCATATAGAATAATGTTTAAAACATTTGTTTTTGTCTTTAATAAGTACTTTGTATTTTCACATGCAAAAGTAGGTAAACTTATAATTTTTGCACCCAAATTTGCAATTATTTTCTTTGCACCCTCAATAAAAAGTATTCTGTTTTTTTTGATATTATTTTTCATGGTTATTGGTTTTATAAACATATAAAGAAACCAAAAAGAAAAAGGGGGAGAATTATTGATTAAACATAAAAGAAATATTTTGTTCAAATCTTTGAATTTTAAAAATAAAGGCATAATTATCAATTATGATTGTTATTATTCTATCACTTTCAAGAATTTGTTGGACGCCTGATTTTGGTAGACAAATGTTTTGGTCATTAATTTTAGAACTTTTAAGCTTACAAATAATTCCGTCATGCGTAGGGGCTTTCTCAGCACTCTCAATCTGTTCACGAATTAAAAAAGGAAGTTTATCAAGTTTTGCATTAATCATCTCAAACTCTTGTGTTCCTGTAGCTGTTACTTTTATCATGGCTTCTTATTTTATTATATAAAGAAATAAATCAAAAAAAGGGGAAATTAATTTCCCACAATGTAATAATCGTATTTTATTCGATTAAGAAAATTGAAAATACTGCTTGTTTTTAGTATTGGTAAAAACTTTGAATTATAGCACCTAAAATCACTTGCTTGTTTTGAGTAATTTTCAATTGCTTTTTCAATCGTCTTTTTTGAAAGTTTCACAGGTTCATTAAGACTTGCTGAAAATAGTTTCATAAAGTTTTCAGTTGCAATCCTTCCGTATTCACTAAAGGGGTTACGAACAACTTGTTTCACAAATTTTACGTTTGCTTTAACTTTAAACTTATCACCACATTTTTTTTGTTTGTAAATTGTAATATAATAAGCCATAATTTTTATTTGTTGATTATAATTATATAAAGAAATAAATCAAAAAAAGGGGAAAATTCCCCTCAGCTCTTTTTAAGCCTTATTAACCCTTTTGTACTCTTTTAAGTATTTATCTCGATTCTGTCTGCGAACTATGTTTAAATCATATCCTAAGCCTTCCATTTCACGTTTTAAGTCTGCACTTTCTTCTACGGTTGCTGGTTTTGATTGTTGTAAACAAACTTGATAATCCCCAGAACTATGCTGTCCTACGTGTTGATAGGTCATAATATCCCCTCTGTAATTATCAACTTCGTGAGGAAATACTGCAAATATTGTACCTTTGAAATCTTTTGTAATATCTTTTCTGAACATTACATCGGTTTTAAAATTATCAACTATTACTATATTCATAACTTTGGTTTTTTATTGGTTATGTTTATATAAAGAAATATTCTGAGAAAAGGGGGAATTCCCCCTCCTTTATTTTTTCTCTTTTCCAAATTCAGCTTCTAATTCACTTCTTAAACCTTCAATTATTTCATCATTTATATGGTCTGTCATTCCATTTGCCCAAAAATCACTTCCATAAAATCCTCCGCAACTATCAGTTTCGCCAGTTTCAAGATTTTCAGAATTAAAACCCCAAACGTCACCTTCAACTTCTTGTTTGTATGTTTCAACTTCACCACCTAATACTTTGGTTGCTTGTTCAATATACTTTTTGGTTATTCTTTTAATACCATATTCTTTTAACATTGTTTCTCTTGTCACAAAAACAAACCCAACTTGTCCACTATCCCATCTGCAAGAAAATGGAGAAGTAGCAATAGTTATACCGCCATGGTCGTATATGTAAAGCGGTTTAATAATTACAGCCTTTTCGTTTTTAATAATAGCTTTTTTAAAATCTTCCCATGAATCAAAGTCATTACTATTATAATCATGCTTATCCCCTAAACGGTATTTGCCATGACAACAAACCATTTTTGTAAGGTTATCCCATGTACGACTGTCACCTTCTGAACTATAAAATTCTATTTTAAATTTTTCATTTGATACTTCATTCATGACTTTAGTTTTTTATTGGTTATAAACATATAAAGAAAACCCCAAAGAAAAGGGGGAGAGTTTATGCAGCCGTTCCATTTGACTGTACATATCTCATTTCGTTTTCTATCTTTATAACATTAAACAAAGCGTAGCCCTCGTCTGAGTAGTTTACAATAATCATGTTTGGGTTCTGTTCCTCTACTTTTGCAGTCTGCAAAGCTGTTAAAACTTTCTCAACTCTTTTGTTGTCATTCATGCTTTCAACAAAATCTTTGTAGTTTATTATAATTGTTTTCATTTTAAGCTTTTTTGATTTATAAACATATAAAGAAATTTGTAAAGAAAAGGGGAAGTTTATCAATGTCTCATTTTTTCTTTGTAAGTTTCATTTGAACGTAGAGCAATTGATAGCTCGCTATTAAGTTTGTTGTCAATTATAGCAATTGCTTCATAAACTCCAAATCTACCACCATAAGTTTGAAATTTTACTAATTTACTTTTTCCTTCTTTTATGAACTCAATTACTTTATTTCTCAAAAGTTCATCCTTAATAAAATAAAAAGCTTGCATATAGAAAATGTTTAATTGCCCATACTTATCAATATTATCAGTATTTTTATAATAATTAATAAGTGCTTCTTTTATAATTTCATCCATCGCTTTTATTTATTTAATTGAATTATGAATATAAAGAAAACAAAATGAAAAAGGGGGAATCAAGCCCCCTTCTTCAAACCAATAAACTAAATCTTTCCTGTCAATATGTTATTTTTCAATTTCATTTATTATTTCTAAAGCTCTTTCTCTTGTTATATCCCCTGCAATAAAATCAGCTTGACAATCTGCAAGTCTAATAAGTCCTTTTACATTGTATCTTTTTTTACAGAAATAATATCCTAAACAAAAAGATATTATTGAAATCACTATGTAAATTGCTATTGTCATAATCTTTTTTGTTTTGTTTTTATAAAGAAATCTGGGGAGAAAAGGGGGAATATTGTTAAAATTTAAAATTACAGTTGGGGCAAGTAATTTTAGGTGCTGTTGAAATTGGATATTGTTTAGTTTTAGTTATTCGCATATTTTCAATATGTTGTTCGGGAGTTGTGAAATAATCATAGCCCAAAATTGGAGTTACTTTGCTTTGTATTTGTTTCATGTTTTGTCCTTGTCTGTTCCAATCAATAACTTTTTCATTAAAGTTGTTTAATGATAAGTTGAAATTTTCAAAGTCAGCTTTACAAATTAAAGTCTTTTTAGTATTATTGGTATAATAAGCAACGCAAGTATATTGTAATATAATTTTCATAATTTTTAATTTGTTGGTTACAAACATATAAAGAAACTTATAGAGAAAAGGGGAATTAAGCTACCCAAAATATATCTTTTATAATAATTTTTTTAATAACTGTTTTTTCAGTTATTAGAAAATGACATTCAAGACTAATATTTTTTGTAAGCGAAGGATGTTCATCAGTAATACTTTCAAGAGAAAATTTTCCAACATTAAATGCAAATTCTTTTATAGGATTTTCAACATAATCTTTTGAGAGTTTCATTATTTCATAAACAGAATTTTTTCCAACTGTAATTTTGAATTTTTCAAAGTCTTTAATAACTGAACCATTTGAAATAATTAAATTTTTGATTTTATCGACCAATCTAAATATTCGAGGTTCATCAATTTTACTAAGTGGAAAATGTCCTGCCATAATATTTTTTATTATATAAAGAAACTTTAAAAGAAAAAAGGGGATTGTTTAAAAGTATCTAATAACAATTTGTAGTTGCAAGATTGAACAGTCCAACGTTCATCAAAATTAAACCAAGCACCGCCACATCTAATTTGTTTATTTTTCATATCTAATGTTGCTATGTCGCCAACTTTACAATACCTTTCTGTTATGGGTGTTTTTAAAACCGTAACAAGTCCAGAAACTAATGTTGTATTAGTGCATTTGTTTTCGCTTTTTTTGGATGATTTTTCCATAATTTTATTGGTTTATAAACATATAAAGAAATATTCTGAGAAAAGGGGGAGACTTCCTCTATGCAAAAACCTCTTTGTGTTTGCCTTTTCTTGCATAAGTTTTTTTGCTTTTATGAGTTTTGTGTACGGCTCTGAAACCATTTGCGAATTCTAATTCAGCTTCACGTGAACCCCTACGATTAGCTTTTATATAATCATCAAGGGAGACTTCTTTTTTGTTTTTTTTCTTCTTTGCCATAATCTTTGGTTTGTTGGTTATAAACATATAAAGAAATAAAAAAGAAAAAGGGGAATGTCCATTTTCCCCTTTAACCAATTTTAACATCAAAAAATGAAAACATGCAATTGAAAAAACTATTTTCTTTTATCTTTACGCCTTTGTCGTCTGTATTCTTTACCGCTTAAAACTCCTAACACTGTGCGACTTTCATTGTACTCTTTAAGAGTTAATACTCTTCTGCTTTCTCTGAATAAAATTATCATCATTGGTTTTTAATTTTTGGTTATAAACATATAAAGAAATTTGTAGAAAAAAGGGAAACCCCCAGTTTTTAAAATTTATATTCGGGAACTCTTTCAATTGCGTTATCAATTACATCAGTAAGTTGGTCGTTGTAAATTCCATTTATTTCTTTTACAACTTCGCCGCTTACTTTCATTAGTTTTATATCGTATAAATCCATTGAGTTTAAAGTTATTCTAACAACCCCACGAAATAACTTCCCTGTAACTCTAAAATGTAAAAAATTTTCTCCTGCCCTCCAAGCATTAGCACCCCAAGTGAAAACTTTAATACGTCCACCTGCATAAAGTTGTTGTCTGATTATTTGAGCTACTTGATTTGGCATTTGATTTGGTTTTATTGGTTATATAAACATATAAAGAAAAAGGGAGAGAAAAGGGGAAACTCCCCTTTCTTTTAATCTAATAAAGTCATGTAAGCTTCAGAATCAAAGGCTAAAACAGTCATACGAGCCATATCAAACTTTTGCACTGCGTTTGAAAGTTTAAGGTCGGGGTGGATAGCTTTTAAAATAGCTTCACTTCTTCTGTTTAAACCGTCTTCAACTTTCATTACAAAGTCAAAACATTCTGCAGCAACTTCATTTAATTCGGCTTCTTCGCCAGAAAAACGATTGTTCCTTTTTACCATTTTTTCTTCTGAAAGTTTGCCATCAGAATTAATAAATTTGTTTACAAAATTTCTTTGTCCTTTTGATAATTTGTCTTTTGCCATTTTGATTTGTTTTATTGGTTATAAACATATAAAGAAATTTACAAAGAAAAGGGGAAATGCAAAACCCCTTTGTGAGAGGGGTTTTCAAGTCTAAATTGTATTTTGTATTTGACTTTATTGGTTATAAACATATAAAGATATTTTGTTATCTTGGCGAACCTTTATTTTTCGGCATAATTAGATTTTTTAAATTTGTTTTGTAAAATTTCTTTTGCTTTTTTACTTTAAGCACTTAAAATTGTACTGCCTCTAATTTTCGTCTGCATAATTGTTTCTTTTAAACAGTTTCTACTTCTTTGTGTTTTTTAATCAATTCAACAGCAATACTGTCAATCTTTTTGTCTTCTTTTAAAAGCCTTTTGTTTTCTTTCAAAAGTTTAAATAATGTAAACCAAATTGTTATTATCATAATAATATAAAGAAATTAAAGAAAAAAAAGGGGAAACTATGCAAAAATATCTTGCTGAATATTACTTTTAACAAAATCAATTGCTTCTGTTATTTTACTTACAGAAACTCCTGTGTTTGAAAACTCAGTTTCGTGGTCTAATAAGCTTTGTAAAGCTAATCCCAATTCAAATGCGTCATTAGCACTTACAATTGCTTCTTTCTTGAAGACGTTTTTTAAAGTTGTAGCGGGTTTTATGTCGCCTCTTTCTTTTAAAGTTTTTGTTACTTTTTTCATGACTTTTAATTTTAGTTATAAACATATAAAGAAACAAAATAAAAAAAAGGGGAAAATCCCCTTATCTTTTTATATTAATACTACTTGTTCTTCAACTTTCATTATTTCAATCCAATCAGTTTGAAACCAACTTTTTGAATTATGCGACCAATCTTTGTTCCAAAAAGAAAAAAGAAATCCCACTCTTTTTGCTTGTCCGTTTTTATCATCAACAAAAACTCCTCTTTTTTCTCTGTGTTTTTTGCTTATTACTTTGCCGTAACGGTCTTTTAGAAATTCCTCAACTTCTTCAATGGTTTTTTTCTTTTCAACTATTTGATTAAAAACATGAGTATCGTCTGATACTTTTGGACTGTTACAAGCCGTTTCGTTAATTACAATTTTTAAATAATTCATTGTTTTATGTTTTTATTGGTTATAAACATATAAAGAAAAGATTGAGAAAAAGGGGGAATCTTGTGTCATAGGGAAAGTTTATAAATTCAGTTAGCCCCCACCTTTTGAGTGGGGGAGAAATTTATTTTTAAATAAATTTCTTTATAATTTCTTCATACTCTTCATTTGTTTATTGTTTATTGTTTAACTTCTAATGTTGTTATAAAGAAAAAGGGAGAGAAAAGGGGAAACTCGTTTTAAAGCGTTTTAAAGCATTTAAAAATTAAGATAGGGAAACCTTTTATTATTATAGGAACGTTTATTATAAAGCAATATATAAACAAAAAAGGGAACTTTTCAGTCCCTTTTTCTTTTTTATTTTATTATCTTTTTGTTATTTCGATTGTGTCCCCGCTTACTTTTATTGCACCTAAGTTGCTTAGTTTGTAATATCTTAATTTTGCAAGTTTAAGGTCAAGTGCTTTGTCAAGGTGTTTTTTTGCTAAAGTCAAAGGTTTACTTTTTACTTCTTTAAATTCGCCTTTTACAATTACAGTTTTTCTTACAACTGAACCATTAATAATTAAACTGTCTGTGTTTGGGCAATATTTCATTCCATTGTTAAGAATAACAAAAGCGTCTTTTTGCCCATTGCTACGATTTTCGTTTGGTTTTAAAATTGACTGTATTTTTTCATCAATAGCTTGTTCAAGTATTGCTATTCCAAAATTTTCAGTAACAAATGAGCCAATACTTCTTTTTGTAGCTTGTAAAACTTCAAGGTCATCAGCTTTTAATTTTTCGTAAGAAATACCTACGTTAATAAGAATATCGGCAACTTCGGTGTTATCACTTTTATCAGAACGATAATTCTTTAAAGATACAAAAGAAACGCCACTAAAGTTGAATTTGTTAATCAAGTTGAATAAATCTGAATTTTGCATATACATTTTTTTATTGGTTATGCGAATATAAAGAAACTTTTTAAAAAAAGGGGTAAACCTAAAATTTCCCCTTTTATTCTTTTTATTCTTTATACATTTATAAACCATAAAAACTTTATTATGTTTGATATATTAGAAAAAAAGATAAGAGGTAAATTTATAGGATTAAGAAATGGTACTGAAACCCCCGCCACCTGCGGAATAGCAACCTTATTAAATAAAATGAAAGGAATTAATGAGCCTTTTTATGACAGTTTGTTATTAGAATATAAAAACATATTAGAAAATATAAAAAACAAACCCCCGACCACTCCCCATATACCCAATAGACTCCTTAAGAAATAAGGGGCTTAAATAAGGGGTTTACTGTGGGGCTGGGGCTTAAATAGACCCCCTAATTAGCCCCCTTCGTACCCTTAATAAGCACTATTTAGACCCCCTAAATGACCCCCGTCCCGAACCATGCACAATTTTTTTATCCCAAAATTTTCAACGTTTTCCACCTTTATATATTGACTATCAATTAGTTATAACTCTTCGTTTGGTTTAAAAACAGCTTGGTAAAAAATTTTCCCCCCATTTTTTTATCAGAATTTAAGCCATTACTGGCATATTGCAATTCGGGCACATATATTTCAAGTCAACTCCAATTAACTTAGAGCCATGTATTCTGTTTGTTTCTGTCCATCCATAATGTCCAGCGAATTGTTTTACTTCTTCATCAGAATATTTTTTATAAGATTCGTGTCCCCTAAGAACTTCGTATATATCTCCATCGTCTAGATTAAATTTACAATGGGGACATTCTTTTAATTGAGTTATATCGTTCATACAGGGATAAGAATTAATTTAAGTTTTTCTTTAGCAGCATCAGTCAAAAAATTTTTTCTAATTTTTTTTGCCAGAATTTCAACCTTTATACAAGAATGATTCCTTTTCTTCTGGCGATAAGTTTACAAATTTTTGCTGGAACATAATTTTTTCCATCTGATTTTGCCCATCCCCTTTTTTTTGGTTTTTTGAATTTATCAATAACTAGTGCAGCTATTAATGAGATTAAGATTATAAAAATTATTGTTATCATTTGATTATTGTGTTAAAAAGTTCTATAAGCCAGTAAAGTATACAGGAAGATGTTATTACAACAAAAAAGAATGATACTATATCGGTATCTGCTATAACATACTTAAAAAAAGTATCTCCACATAATAATTTATTTTTCTTCTTCTTAATAAGGAAGGAAAAAATTCGTATTGCATAAAAAATGGCAAAAAAGATAAAAGAAAAAATAAAGAAGCTCTTTAATTCTATTCCAGGTCCTTCTCCACTATATGGAATTATAATTTGTAATAGGTTCATATTTTATATTTAGGTTCATATTTTATATTTAGGTTCATATTTTATATTAAAGTCCACATTTTTCTCTATCTTCTTTGGTCATTGTTTCAACTCCTTCAATTATTTTTGAATCTTTTTCAAAGGGGGCATAGAGTTTATTAATTGCGTCCAGGAGATTATTATCTATTGTATCTGGAATGCTCATGATGCAGGTTCCGTTCTCATCATAGAATGTTACATAATCACATGACAGATTATGGTGAGCGAAAAGAACATGTTCTTCTGTACTGCCATAAGCTCCTTCAGAGTTATATTTTGTTTTTAGACGATAGTGGCTCATTGTTGCAAGATATAAACTATATGACCTTCTATAGAATAGGTGTTTACGGAATCTCCTCCTCCTGCGATTGCAATGTGATTGGCGGTGACATAAATCACTTTATATCCATCATCAAGAATTGATTGAAGTTCGTGAACACTTTTGAGGTCTGATGGTTTTAATGAGAATACTTTTTGCATATTAGTTGGTTTTTAAAATAATTATTCTTTGTAATATTTAAAAGATTGTTCGTGAATCCATTCTCCATATTTGATTGGGATTTCTTTTATATCAATACAATCTTCAACATATTTAATATATTCTTCGAATGCACTTTTACCTATAAGTGCATCATGAAAAGAAAATGACGTAAGCTCAAGTAAAGTGTCATATAATTTTTTTTCTAACTTTGCACTTTCTGTGGTGTATGGATTATAATTTTTTATTCTGTCTTCTTTATGCATAATAAATTTCAAATTTTTTGGCCGTTAATTTCAATACTTATTGAGTTTCCAAGATTTCTTAAATCTTGAATTATTTTTTTTAATCCTTTTGTAAGTTTATCTTCTTCTGTTTTTCTGTCTATAAATGTGTAAGAGTAATAATCTTCAGCTCCTTCATTTTCCCACTTATCGCTTATTTTTTTAAAGCCAAAGATTTTTCCCAACTCATCATTTCCGTGACAATGGGGAAACATTGCGATTGCCGATTCTCTTTTACTTCCGTTATAGGGATAAGGGTTGCATGATTTGCACATTGAAAGGTCTGCAATATATTCTTGTAAAAACTCTACACAGACTTCTTCGTATTCATATTCAACAAGAATTTCTTCTTCGAACAGGTTTTTTGTTTTTTCTACTAATTCTTCGTTTACTTCAATTTCATTGTTAAATGTAAACATGGTATAACATATTGGCATAATTATTTATTTTTTAAGTTCAGATATATTTTTCTAAGCATTGGTTCCAAGCAATCTTCCAGTATTTTGTCTGGATTATCTTTATAAGTTTCTGTAAGCCATTTTTCAGCTTTTTGAAGCATGTGTTTATTATTGTAAAATCGCCTTTTAAAAGATTTTTTTTCCCAATCAGAATGTTTTTCAACAATATAATCGTCCTTTATAAATTTTAAATATGCTTCCGTACTTGGTCCCACATACTCTTCTTCAAACAATTCTACGGCATTAAATATTTGGTCAACATCTGATGTTGAAAAAATATCAAAAAAGCTTTTGTATTTTTCATTTTTATCTGTTTTTCTATCACTATTGTTTAACATGTATCCAGAATTTGCCCCACCTTCAGCATTGAATGAATATTTCATTTTTACATATCTTTCAGAAAATAAATTTTCACAATTTATTGAATAAAGAAAATCTTTTTCTTCATTTAATATACAAGCAACTTTGAGAGAGTCTGGCTGATATATTTTATATTTTTTCCCCTTTGGGTGATTTTGCAAAAGTTTGAGAAATGATTTGGAGTTGATTCTGGGGGTATTGTTTTTTTCAGAAAGTATTTTATATTCTGCTTCTCTTTCTTCCATCCATGTTTTCCATTCAGAAGAATTTATTATTTTCTCTTCACATTTAATTGACTCATAGCAATCTCTTAAACTATAGGCTTTTTCATATACTTCAGCCATCCCCGTTATTGCGTCTGAAGAATATATGTATTCGTTCTTAAGCCATGTTGTAAATTCTGATAATTTTTGCATATATTTATATTTTATTGTTCATCAATAGAAAAAGAAACTTTAACTCCCATACCCCTTAATTTATCTGCAGCGGCCTTAAATTCTTTAACATACTTCTTGGTCATTTTCTTAACATCGGTGTAGGTATAATAGTAATGGTCGTCTGAGCCACAGCCTTCGTAATTCCACTCATCGTAGAGGTATTTGATACCGAGAGTGGTTAAGGGAGTTGATGTTTCGTCTAATAAAGCTTCATTGATAAAATCTACAACGACTTTTTGTTTTCCGTTAATACCTCCTCTAGTGAATTCGTTGCTTACGCAATTAAAACCTTTCAATGTTTTTATAAATTCCTGGAAGAATTCTTTATTAAATTCTGTGCAGTTAAATTCTCTAAGGGCTTTTTCAACGTTATCATTATCGTCATTATAAAATATTTCAAAGTCATCTTGAAATTGTGCTAAAATTTCTTTGTTTACTTTGACATTTGTATCAAATGTAAAGAATATTTCTCTTGCTGGCATAATAAAAAATTTTGTGTAAAGGTATAAAGATTTTTTATATTAACCAAATTTTATGAAACAAAAACAGAGGGAGCAGAATGTTCCCTCTATTTGAGCGTTAAACAATTTTCGCCACGGAAAAAAGTTTAAAAACAATTTCTATCATCGAAATCCAAGATACTTCACTATTGGATGTGTTCTGATTTTTTTGATTAAATTGCTTGCTCGTTTTTTTGTGTTTGCAAAAGAATAGTAAGGATTTGACATCTTTCTTTCAAACCTTGCTTTTTCTTCTAATTCATCTAAAATTTTGACTGCAGCTGTTTTCACACTCTCACTGGGAGTAGAAAAATCTAAAAGAATAGGGGAGCCAAAAAAATCACGATAATTTCTAATTCGTTGTACTCTAATTCGTTGTACTCTAATTTTTTCAGCTGGACTGGTCTTTCCTTTTTCTGCAGGATTTTCTAATAGAACTTCACTTGTGTTTTTTTTCATACTTATATTTTTTTAATTTATATAGCACAAACATGATAATAAAAAGAATGGAAAGGTTTACATAATTATAGAAATAAGTTGTAAAATTATCACACTTTGTTTTTTGTGAAATAGACCTTTGGTCTTTGGACTTTTATTTTGGCGGGACTAGTTTTTTAATCCATTCTTTTCTTTATGTCTTTTCTGGCCGATTTTTGCAAGAACATTTTGGTCAAGCAGGAGTAATTCCTCTAAAGAATATCTAAGCTTACCTTCTTTCTCATCATATTCACATTGATTTCTTGATATTCTTAATGCCTCTTCCATGCTTCTGGGGTTTAATGCTTGCAATGTGGGTTTATGTGTTTGTAATTCAGAGTCAAAGTAAGTTAAATTTTTTTCCCATTCGATTTGTCTTTCAGCATTAAGTTTAATCCATAGTTCACGGTCTGCTTCAGAATTAAATAGCTTCTTTTTAAATTCTTCATTTAAAACTTTTCTTATATATTTTCTTATATTTTCGGCCACTAGAGAGTGTTCTTTGATTTTTTTTAGAACTGGGTGTGTTCCTTTGAAGTATACATAGATTTTTGAATGGTGGATATCTCCGCTCAATTTATCATCAATTGAGAAGAAGTTATTTCCTTTGATAAAAACTTCATAGCAATCTGCTCCAAATTCTATTCTAGGTTCTTTTTCGTCAACAAAAATAATTCCCCCAATGACATCGTCTATAATTTCTCCTAATTCATTCATTAAATCTTCGTCATAAGAAGATGTCATAGTTTTGGGAATATTTCTAAGATTTATTTGTGGGGAGTCGGAAATTTCTGCTAATTGGTTAAAATAGGCAATATCGGAATAAATTTTTATTTTAAGTTCTTCTGGTAATTTAACGATAATATTATTGTAGTAGGGGGCGTAGCCAACCGTGCTGCCTTTAAAGTCAGTTGGCTCCATATCGGAACCAGAGCAATGATATCCTATAAATTTTCCTGTTGGGTCCATTCGATTTTCGTTTCATATAAATACTTAAAAATTTTTAGATATTTATTAGAAATTCTGTATAAATTTAAAAGAATTCGCTGACTTAAGTTATTAAAAATATAAAAATATGAATATAAAGGAATTTATCAACAAAGAAATAATAAAACTTCACAAGAAAACTTTGTTAGAAAGTGAAAAAAATGAAATTGAAAATCAGTTAAAACTTTTAAAGGAGTATAATAATTATGATTATCCTGCAGGTGCAGATGCAGACCCAAGTGCTCCTTGGAATCAAGTTGAAAATGACTATCCAAAATTTGATGATTTTGAAATAGAGGAAGATGGTGATACTTTAGAAACTTTTTATATAAAAGCTATTGGAAACGATGGAGATTCTTATGCTTCTGATTCTTTATTAAACATATTGGGTGGTTTGGAAGTTGGTGAAGAAGTTGTACAATATTTCGAAAAATCTCTTATAGAAAAAGGAGATGAAGGAGACCCATCACCAGAATTACATACAAAATTAACTAATATTATTGGTAAATGGTTTGAACGTGTTGCTAATGTACAATGGGAGGAGCGTGAAGCGCCAGAGCCAGATTTTAACACAGATGATAATTAACATATAATGAATCTAAAAAATTTTATAAAAGAAGAGGTAAAAAAACTTCAAAGGATAACCGTGTTAGAAGAAGAGAAAAAAAATATTAAAAAGAAACTCTCTATTCTTAATGAGAAATTTGGCTTATTGCTTAATAAAAACTTTAATAAAGGTGAAACTATAAAAACAGATAATTTAGCATTGAATGATTTTCTTGAGAGATTAAGGAAAGATTTAGAACAATTTAATTTATATGTTTCAAGTATACATGCAGATGACGAAAAAAACCAAAAAAGTTTTATTGCTTATCTAAAAGATTATGATTCTACTTATGGGAAAGATTTTAATGAAAAATATAACCTATCTAATAAAGAGCTAATGAATATTCTTTTAAAGTATAATGGCAAGCACATTACATTTGAAAATGAAGTTATCATTATGAGCATAGAAATCTAGTTTTTTATAGTGGGTACTTAAATACTTCGTTTTCGTAATTCTTAAGATAAATATATTTTTCATCTTTCGAAACAACTGAATTTGGCACAATCGGAATTTTCCCTCCCCCGCCAGGAGCATCAATAACAAATTGCGGAATAGCGTAGCTGCTGGTATGTCCTCTTAGCCCTTTTATAATATTAAGCCCGTCATCAATTTTTGTTTTAAAATGAGCTGAGCCTTTTATGGGGTCGCATTGATATAAATATAGAGGTCTGACACGAAGTTTTAAAAGTTCGTGAAATAAATTTTTAAGAGTTACAGTATTATCATTTATTTCCTTTAATAAAACAGTTTGACTTCCCAATACAAGTCCTGCATCGGCCAATTTTAAGATGGCGGCTTTGGATTCTGGGGTAATCTCGTTGGGGTGAGTTGAGTGAATGCTCATAAACACTGGGTGATACTTTTTTATCATATTCACCAAGTCATCTGTAATTCTTTGAGGAAGAACAAAGGGTACCTTAGTACCTATACGAATCATTTCAACATGCCCAATATTTCTAAGTTCTTTTAAAAGGAATTCAAGTTTATCATCGGACATTATAAGTGGGTCTCCCCCTGATAAAATAACATCTCGAATTTGTTTATTTTGCTTTATATAATTTATAATGGCATAGATATTTACACTTTTGTGCTCACTATTATCGTTTTCAATAATTCTAGAACGGGTGCAATATCTACAATTGGCAGAGCAAACATTTGTGGTAAGAATTAAAACTCTATCTGGATATCTATGAACCAATCCAGGTATTGGGGAATCGTGATTTTCTCCAAGAGGGTCAATTTGTTCTCCGAAACTATCTATAAGTTCATGAGTAGTTGGCACCATAGTTTTTCTCAATGGGTCATTTTGCTTTTTGTTATAAAACAAATTAAGATAATATGGTGTAATTTTAAGAGGAAGCCCAGCAGTTTTGATTGTTTCTTCTTTTGTAAGTTTGATAAAATGTTGTAATTCTTCTGTAGTTTTGATTGCATGTTGCAATTGCCATTTCCAGTTATTCCATTCCAAATCTGTAGCTTGGGAAAAATACTTTTCTTTGAATAAATTTATTTTTCCTACGAATGGGACAACCTCTGGGTCTCCCGAAATCTCTGAGTTCATTTATGGGTTTTAATTATCAATATTAAATATATTCTTTTTTACGAAAAAGCAAAGAAAGATTATAAAAAATGAAAATATTTTTTCAACAAATTTTTTGGCATATTTATTAAGAAAAATTGTTTGTGCAAGAATACGAAAAAATAATAAGAAAGTTGATACGTGAGAGTATAAATCTTCTTTTTGAAGTGGGAGATGGATTTTCTTTTGCTGAGAAAGAGTATATGTCTTATGATGAAGATGCTATGCCTTTTTTCTATTACATGGATAAATTATACATTGGAAAATTAAGAGAAACACATTGGGACCTTATAGATAATCAATTATCAGGTAGAATTGGTGTACTGGCAAAAAAAATTGAAGATAAATATGGAGTTATAAATTATGATTCCCTAAACATAAAGGAGGTTATCTGGGAAACCGCAAGAAACGATATTATGACTGGAACCAAGTATAATGGTAGAATTTGGCTTAACAGTAAATTGATTGCATTTTGGAGATTACCAGATGAAAAAAAATTTCTTGATTTAATTGAAGAATTAAATTCTAAAGTACCAAACTTAAACATTGACGGTTCCTGGAAAATTTTTACTCAAGATGAAAATGGTGATGACAATATGATTCCTCTTAAAGATTTTACTCACGGAAAATTATCTCCAGAAGCCGAAAAAGTAAATCAAGAGAAATGGAAACAACATATGATTTCTCCTTTAGAAAAAGAAAAACGGGGGCTTAAAGTAACACCTCAAGGATGGGGTTCCACGCATCCAGATTATGCTGGACACAGAACAATTGATAGAGTTTTGGGGAGAGCTGAATAATGTTATCAGAATCATATAAAATAAGACTACAGGAACTTTCTGGAATTGTTGTTAAATCAAAAATAACTCCAAACACAGAAGATTTAGAAAGAAATAAATTAATTGGCATGAAAATGCTGATTGATGAAGCTAAAAGATTTAATAGCTCAGAAGAACTTTTAAGAGGCGGTGGATTTTCCAATAATGCTCTTGACTTGGCAGCCTTTGGTTTTACACCAGAAAGTGTAAAACAATTAATGCCACATCAATTAAAAATAAAATGGAAACAAGATTTGGCACAGGCTAAATTTGAGCAAGATGAGTATTATCGTAGGGGAATGCCACAAACTGACTGGGCAAGGAAAATAAATTTATCAGAACCAGTTGATGTAAGTTTCGATGGAGATAATTTTTTCTTAGAAGATGGCCACCATAGATATGTTGCAGCAAAGACATTAAATGTCCCTTTAAATGTGACGTTGGAAATAAAAGCAAATCCCATAGTAAAACTATCTGATAAAGATTATGATGATTTTCACAGGGAATTTTTTAACAAATTATAGTTTGGCATATTTTTTGATTTATAATATAAACCTCTAAAAATATTTTTATGAAAAAGTTATTTTTTATTGCTGTTTTATCTTTGATTTCCTTGATTTTTTATGGCCAGGAATATGTTGGTGCTGCCAAATGTAAAATGTGTCATAATTCGCCAGCTAAGGGGGCTCAATTTGCAAAATGGGAATCTAGCAAACACTCAAAAACAATGAGTATATTAAGTGAAGCTGAAAAAATTAATCCAAAATGTGTAAAATGTCATTCAACCGCAGCAAATATAAAAGCTGAAGGAGTTTCTTGTGAGAGTTGTCATGGTCCTGGAAGCATTTATAAATCTTCAGTTATTATGAAAGATAAAATAAAAAGTAAAGCAAGTGGATTAATAATGCCGACAAAAGAAGTTTGTATAAAATGTCATAATAGTGAAAGCCCAAAATTTAAAGGATTTGATTATGACAAATACAAAGCTATGATAGCTCACTAAATTTTTCGTTGATAATTTGTCGGATAATTTTTTTTGCTTCTTTAAGTCCAGTTAATTTTTTAAGTTGAGGTATTGTATCAGAATAAATTATTTTGTCATATCTTTCTTCTGGAGTTGGGGGTTGGTATCCGCTTATCATTCTATCAAAAGCTGAATCTGGAATAGTTTTAGATTTACCCATTCTTTTTGTAGCTTCAGCTCTTTTTTTTGCTACTGCTTTGATAACTTTTTCTTTGTTTATAAATTTAAACACAACAGCAATTCTTACATCTCCTGGCTGACCGACTCTATCGAGACAATCTAATCTTTCATTTGTTTTTAAATTAGTAAGGTCGATAACAACATTTTTATTTGTGTTTTTTGCATCTTCTAATTTTTGATAGAAGGTGTTTTTTATACTTTTATTTGCCTGTAAAACTTTATCGAAAACAGTTGGGCTCCAAAATATATATTCTGGTGAAGCTATAACTTTCCCATATTTTTCATCTATGTTCCCTATCTCTGCATCATTTGGTGGGTAAACATATAAATCATCGTATGTAAATCCAATAGAATCAGCCACTTGTTCTACAATTTCATCTCTGTTTACAACAAAGGTATTTGCGGGGTCTGTCATGTTTTTAATCCAGGTGGATTTGCCGATGGCAGGTGGACCTATAAGAACATATATAATTCTATTTTTCATTATCTAATTTTTAATAAATATAATGAAAAAATTCACTTTAAAACACAATGCTTATGCGTTGACTCTGAATGTTTTATAATATAGGTATTATTGCTGATATATAATAGTTATCGGTAATAATTCTTAATTTTTCTATCAGTATTCCACATGATATTTTTTACCTTTTGATTTACATAATCAGTAGTGTTCCAATTACTACCGATAACATCAGATAACAATAATTTTTCAGTGCCATTATCAATGTTTTCTGCTATTTTTTTAGTTTCTTTTTCCATATCTAAATTTGTTTTAAACTGTTGTTATCTGTGCCCGTTATGCATCATTAAAACGGCAAGGGCTAAAGCCTGCATAACACTGGCTATAAAACATGCCTAATTCAGTGCTTCGATTATAATTCATTGTTGAAAATTTTTAATATTTTGAATTTCTTTTATTAATTTCGCTTCAATTTCCTTTAACGTTGCGTATCTATGTGTTTCAGTATCTTGTTTGTTTTCAACAAAACTCAATACGCCACTTTTAATTCCATTCTTTTCTGCAAAGCAAAACTCAATATATTCACCCTGTATTCTTTTTACTTTATTGGCTTCTTTAAAATAATCGGAATATATCCAATCACCTTCGTTTAAATTTAGTCTTTCATATTGAGTTTTATCAATTTTTACTTTGCCATACTTCTTTTCGTACAATTCAAAATATTCTTCCTCTAATTTTGCAATTTTTTTTATTTGTGTTTTCATAATGTAAAATATTAAAAATTTATGTTCGTTTTCAAATTAACTTATCAACTATTTTTCGCACTGTTTTTACACGCAATCGTTAAAACGAATTTACTTTATTTTCAATAAACTTAAGAAGAGCTTTATCACGTTCTAAATTTTTCTTGAGTTTTTTTAATTCTTGTTCTCTATTAAAAAATGAATTTTTAAGACTTTCTCTTAGAGATTTATATTCTTTTGTTTTTTCAATTTTTCTATTACAAGATGGACAAGATATATCAGAATCTATAGTTCCATGCCAAACAACTAAATGAACATCGCAAATAGGACATTTTCCATTTGATAATAATTCTTCATGACCTAAGTGATATGTTTGTCGTTTTCCCCTAAAATTAATAAAAGTATATTTTCGTTCTTTTTTAAAGGCATATTCAAACAATTTCTTGTCTGGTTCTTTTACAAGTTTCATTGTTTGGAGAATTTTTTATTAAATTTTTTATTAAATTTTGAGAAGGCTGTTTCACCTATTAAAAAAAATAGAACAGTAAGTGAAACTGAGATAAACACAATCCAAAATGTTAAAGTTATAAGCATCCAAAGGTGAACGAACTTTTTATTTTCCAGTACTTCAAACATAAATGGAATAGCAAACATTGACATTATTGCATAAGCAGTAAAAGTTATTTCAGTATTGATAAATGCCGAAGCCGCTAATGCAATAAACAGAATTCCATTCCATAAAAAGGCGATAGGGGGAATAACTTTAAAGCCATTTCTAAAAGATTCTAAAATTTTCATATTGTTGTATATTTTCTATATTATACGAGAAAAAATGAAAAAAGTTTCTATTCTAAAATTTTTATGGGTCGAACTCCCCACCATTCATGTGTTCCAAATTTAAATTCAAATGTGGATAAACCAGCCTCTTTGCATTGTTTATTATATTCATCCCACTCTTTCTTTGCTTCGCTCTTGTGAAATTCCATGGCCATCTCAGCGCCCTTTTGAGTGCGGTGAATACTCATGGTTGCTGCAGCACTTTCGTGGATACAACTATTGTACAAAAATTCATAAACGGTGTCACATTCTTTAATTTCTTGTTCATGAAACTCTTGAATAATTTCTCCCATCTTCGAATTAGTATCGAAGTAAACACCATGTTTTTCGAAGTGTTCTTTTTGTTTTTGCTCGTAAAATAATTTAGCTTTATTTTTTTCCATACTTATTCTAATTTATTCAGTAATTCAGAAGCCAACAAAACATTTTCCATTGAACATGAGAAGGAAAATCTAATATGATTTTTTCCTTCAGGACCAAACACTTCACCAGGAGCACTTCCTGCACCGAGCTTTAAAAGGTTTAATATCATGTGCCAACCCCTATCTTCAACGATTTCTGGTTTCCATTCATTTTTGATTTTGCACCATAGATAAAAAGTCCCTTCTGGCTTAACTGGTTCAAGATATTTATTATTTAAAGCAGCTTCATAGATTGCATCTCTTCTTTTTGTATATTCTTCCAAATTCTTTTCAATGTATTCACTTGGAGTTTCTAATATTGCAGATACTCCCCCCCATTGTGTAACAGAATTTACCCCATTAATTGTACAACGGATAATTTTAGAAAGTCTTTTTAAGATTATTGGGTCGTTTGTGCAGGCGCATCCCAATCTGAGTCCAGACATTGCATAGGATTTAGAGAATGAAAAAATGGAAATTATTTTATCATAGTCTAATTGTCCTGGACTAACATGCTTTAAATTATCAAAGATAATATGTTCATAAGCCTCATCTGATATTAAATAGATATCGTGTGCTTTGCAGAAACCAACGACTTTAAGAATCATAGCAAGGTCAAGAATTTTTCCAGTAGGATTGTGAGGTGAATTAATCACCATAGCTTTGATGTTGGGGTATATTTTAAACAAAACCTCTAACTCATCAATATCTATGGGAGCATCTGAGAATGGATTAAAATTGTAATATATTGGAGTTCCCCCAACTTCTGATATATTCTGTGCGGTTTCTGTCCAAGTAGGAGAAGGAACTAACATAGAAACACCTTCATTGTTATTTATAGCGTGAAATATTGTATATAAAGCATTCATAGCGCCATTAGTAACCATAACACTATTTCTTGAGTTAATGTTTATTTTATTAACGTATTTAACTTTTTCGTAGATGGCATCTCTAAGCTCATTTATTCCTGCACCTGCGGTGTAGTGAGTTTTGTTTTCTCTGAGTGCTTTTTCGATTGCAACTTTAACATTTTCTGGGATATCGAATGAGGGGTCTCCCGATTCTGTTCTTGCTATTTTTTCGCCTTTTGCTTGCATTTCTAAAAGAAAGTCTCTGATTGAAACTATTCCTGCCACTTTAAATTTTTCGATTAATTGTTTTTCTTCCATGATTATTTTTAGGTTAATTGTTTCGGGAACCAAATCACACAGCTCGGTGATAAATTATATACTTTTTTTAAAACGTCTGAGGGACAAATAGGTATATGAGTTATTCTTTGTCTTGTAGACTTGAATGCTGTGCAGTTTTCATCGGTAAATGTGCCATTGTGAACCCCCTTAATAAATTCATCTAAGTGAATAAAAGTTCCATTTTCTGGAATATCGAAATAGACCAATGTTTTATTCTCGGTCAAAACAAAGGGACATTTTTCTGGGAGCGGTCCGTTTCTATTCTCTTTTGTAACAATAAGAAGATTGGATGTAGGCTTCCAGTTCCAATGGTAATGAGCGCACCAGGGAGTAAACATCATTTCACGATAATATTGACACTCAATACATTTGGTTGGAATTACTTCGTTTTCTCTTTCTTCTTTCATTGCTTGTTTATACTTTGTAAAAGTCAAAGATTCGTCAAATTTTTTTCCATAAATAGTTCTAATTTCTTGTCTGTTTAAAATTTCGGCAATTTTCGAAAAAGAAATATTTAGAGACCTTAAATCACTGATTAATCTTAAAGTTTTTTTATTTTCGACTCTAACTCCTTTTGTCATTTTCCAAAATCGGGCTCTGTTTTTGTTTCTATGGCAACAGTTTTTTGTGAGTTCGTGTATTCAACTTTTCCACACAAATTGCATTTTCTACTCCATCTAGGTTTTTGTACGTCATGATATCCAGCAAAACTCCAATGGGGGTCTGAACCTTTTCCATCTTGCACTGAACCATAACCTTCACTTACAGTTTCGGGGTCATAAACAGGTTTAGGAAAGTCATGCTGACAATTTTCAACTTTGTGTTTAAGAGAATTAATTTTCTCTTGAAGTTCGTTAATTTCGTCTTGTGGTTTCATAATGTTTTTATTTATCAAAATCGGGTTTTAATCTAACATCGTCATTACCTTCAATTTTTTCTTCTTCGGCATCTTTGTTAAGATATCGTTGTGTGCGTGATTTTTCATCTTCCTTTGGTTTTAAAGGAGGAGTATAATTATCATCGTCATTTTTTCCGTACCAGCCCATACAATTAAATTTTATTATTTCTTATCATATCCTTTACTTCAATATAAATAACCGAAGCATTGGGATATTTTTTGATAATATCGAGTTTTATGTGTTCAATTATGTTTTCTACATCATATGCTAAAATATTATCATAAACATCCAAAGATATAAGAAGAACAAATTTTTCTCTGCCAATAAACATTGTTTGAATTTTATTTACATGTTTAACAATTTTATTATGCTGTGAGCAGATGTGTTTTATATCAGTTCTTATTTCTCTAGGAATGCTTTCTCCAACAATTAATTTTCTGAGCTCATTAGAGAGCATATAAGCGATTGAAATAAGAATTGCACCCACAAGTATGGAACCAATTGCATCAAATATAGGAGCTATTGTAAAAGCTAAAATAGTGGTAATTAAAACAACTATTAATCCAAGTAATGCCGCAAAGTCTTCAAGTAAAATTACCAAAAGATTTGTATCGGTCACTTCAATGAGTCCTTTGTAAAAGGATGAATTATTTTTAATTTTAAATTGATTATAAGCAATTCTAAACGAGTTGAATTCTAAGACTATTCCAATTCCTAAAACGATAAAGGATAACATAACATTTTTAATTGGCTCTGGAACAAACAACTTATGAATTCCTTCATAAATAGAAAAACCACCCCCAACAAAGAACAATAATGTTGCAACAATAAATCCCCAGAAATATTCTTCTTTTCCATATCCGAAAGAATGTTGCTCATTGGCTACTTTTTTGGTTCTCTTAGACCCAATTAATAAAAATATTTGGTTCATACAATCTGCAGTAGAGTGAATCGCTTCAGCCATCATAGCGGCACTGGTAGTTATAAATGCAACTATAAATTTGATTAGTGCGATAAATGCATTGCTAAATAATGCAACAACTACAGCTTTTAGCGAATTTCCTTGTGACATTTTTTTTGATTTAATTGTACATGTTTTTAACATATACGAAAAAAACTAAAAAATGTTATAGCTCTAAGACAAATTTAATAAATCTTTTATTTTCTGTGGAATTTCTCCATTTATAAAATTTTCAGCAAAAAAAACCAAGTCATCACAAAGTGTGGCTTGGATAAGTTGCCATTACTTTTACAAATACACGAAATTATTTTAAAATAGTTTCACAAAAGTGTTTATATTTTTATAAAATTTTAATATATTTAATTTAAAGTTCTTTGAGATATTGTGGTTGGCAAACGAATTGTTGTTTGCTATAAAATCTAAAAAACAAAAAAGCATTGCTGTGGAGGATAAGGGACATTCTTCGCAGGATAAACAAAAAGGCGGTGAGGCATCGGTCATAAGACGAGTCTGAGAAACGTCAAAGAAGCCCATTCATCAATAAAGTTGTGAGTGGGTCAGTTCACCTGGCAGTAAATCGTCAATAGCTTCTTTTATATATTTTCGAATAGTTTTTTTATATTCCATAGCTATTTTTCTTTTATCTTTATTAGTTCATTACATTTCTCATATTCCTCGGTTTCAATGTAACACTTAATCATATCATCTATTGTTTCTTTGTTATAGAAATTATTTCCATTTCTAATGTTTTGCAAGTAACTTTCACATGTTTTTCTATCTATTTTATTTTCCATAGCAGTATATGCATATACAATAAATAGAGAAAAAATCCTCCAACTGGAGGATTTTTTAGAAACAAATATAACAATTAAGAAAAGAGATTACCTAAATACACCATACATTAAAACAATTCCGCCGCCATTGTCGTCATCGGGAGGGTAGTTTCTTGGAGAAATGACCCCATACATAACAACTCCGCCACCACCTGGAAAATTTCTTGGAGAAATAACCCCATACATAACAACTTGCCCTGCATCAAATGGAGGATTTTCCTTTTTAACTTTTTTTAAAAATTCATTAATGTTTTTTTCCCAATCTTTTTTTTCTTCTTCAGACTTTGGAGTTATCTCAAATACTTTTCTTTCAAAACTTTTTATTTCGAGAGTTTTATTGAGACATATGTCTTTGCAACATTCAAATTTACAAAATCTTTCATTAATAAAAGATGTTTGCCAAATTTCCTCAAAAGGAGTTTTTAAAATATTTTGATATATTTCTTTTTCACATAAATTTTGAATATCCCTCCAACTTCTCATACTTAAACATGGAATAACATAACCATCATATGTGATGCCTACAGAGCTAAATCCAGCACCGCAAGGCATATCATTTCTTATATTGTCTGATAGAACTATTTTTGCTGAACTTGTATTAACCTTTTGTTGTAATAATTCAAAAGCAATTTGATTATCTGGATGGTATAAAGCAAGTGGATTATCTTTGTCTTGATAAACTGTAAATTGAATTGTCCACATTTTATCATATTTTTTAACAAACGCTTCAATTTCTTCAAATTGATAAAGATTTTGAATGTTAAAATTTGTTATGACGGTGTAATTTTCATATTCTTTAGTTTCTGCGATATCTTCAAAGATTTGTAATTCTTTTTGGGTATTAATAGAAATTCCAGCCCAATCATACATTTTAACAATTTCAAAAGCTGCAGATAATGGGTTTTTAATGGATTTTGGATTAACAATAATTTTGCAGACTATTTCTGACTGTTTTAAAATCCTTAAAATTTCAATATGAAGGTCAGCTGGAAGAGTTAATGGGTCTCCTCCACTTATGTTAATTTCTTTTGGGGGAAAATCAGCAATAGCTTGAGCAATGTCAATGATTTGTTCGTGTGTAAGGGCTTTTTTAGACACATCTTTTGAGCCACAATATGAACAATTATTAAAACATTGTCCAGTTATTTCCCAGATAATTTCTCTTAGTTTAATTGGTGGTTTTTGCATAGTTTTTTAGTTTTTTAAATTTATAATAACCATTCGATTGCTAGTGATGCTTTTTTTACATTTAATCTGGCACCCGAAATACTTAATGTTGCACTAATTGGTTTCCATGGCAAAAATCTTCTTTTTGTTGTGATTGTGCATTCAACATCAAGAGATTTACAAAATCTTGGAAAAATACTTTTAAAGTGTTTTGCTGATTCAGACCCTTTTAATTTAATATTAAAATTAGAGGTAAAAGTTTGGTCTCCAAATTCATCAATAGCATCTATTTCTTTTAAAAACAATTCAATTATCGTTGTATCGTTTTTTCCAGCGAGAACTTGTCTGAGTAGTTCTACTGCTTTGGGGTAATTGTTACTTGCCTCTACAATGTATGCACAATCTTTAAGATTGTCAAGCATTTTATCATGTGGGTCAAAAATAGATTCATATTCATTTTTACTTTCATTGTAAACAATAATATCCCAAGTGTTTTGCTTGAATGGTAAGGGGCTTTGAGGTTCTTTCATACTACTTTTTGTTTACCATATATAAATTCTTCGAATCGTTCAATAAGATTCCTCCCCTTGTATAAAACACCTGTGTTGATTCATCGGCAATGCTACACTTAAACTTAGCAATTGGTTCCAATGTGCTGTGATTAAGGAATATTAATTGATTATCCTCTGGCATAATAATGAAGTTGCCAGGATTATAACCGAAGTGTCTGATAGAATTAAGGGGGTAAGAATGTTTTTCAAGTTTAAGGCCATTAATTTTGAATAGGTCGAAATTTATTTTTCCTTTTTTTACAGTCTGGGCAATTCCCATATCTCCATCTTGGTAAACATCACTTAATACATCATCATAGATAATTGTATCGAGATTATCATTATTATTTACTCTTAAGTAAGTGTTCTGGCCAAAATTTTGCATCATACCATTATACTTTTTAAAACTGTTTCCGAACACTTCTTTTGTTTTAAATCTAATGTGTGTTCCAACAGAATCATCCAAATATAACGTAAACATTTTATTTTCTTCAATTACAACAAATATATTTCCATATTGCTTTGCAACAACCATGTTTTCAATACCCATATCATCCATTTCAGTTCTTTGAAAGGTGTCAAGGTCGTATTTGTAGAACTTTTTATCTTCAAATACAAATAAGTTTTTATCAGTTGGAAGCGGAGCTAAATCTTTACTTGTTCTTGGTATTCTGCCAAGTTCTTTGTAGAAGCCCCTATCTCTCACGCTATAAACAATAATTTCGTCTTTAAGTGCTACACAAGCAAGGTTGTTACTGCAATTGACATATCTTATTTCAACATTTCTTAACATTGGCGTAATTGTTAATTCTCCTTCTTTTTCAATAACTTTGTCGATATTAATTACATGAATAATATCTGTTGTAGCATCAAGGCTAATTGCAAATCTTTCCCCATCTTTAAATATTCTCTTAAATTGTTCCATTAAATATTTGTCTTGGATAGGGTGATAACACTTTGGAACAATTAGGTGTGGGTCATTATCAAATACTGTAATTTTTTGAATTGCACGTTCTGGAAGGCTTTTATAAATTGAATGTGAGCCTTTAAAGGGGTGTATATTAGTTAGAAAATTAAACACTATTACCGCAAGAGCATAGTAGTCACTCTCTTTATTTATTACGCCATGTTTTAAATGGTCTCTGATATCATCTAATAATTTGCCAGAATGCACTGACCCTGGAGTTTGATATGAATCTGTATCAATAAAGAAAGTGGTACCTTTATCGTCCAGCATTATATTAAAGGGGTTAAAATCTCCAATAATAATATCTTTTGAGTGAGCTGAATTAATGCTTTTTATAATGGTTTTAATTATTTGTAATTTTATTTTATCTGTCAATCCATTTGTGGCACAGAAATTATAACTAAAGGCTGAATATAGAGGAAAGAAATTTTTAGGCAACATATTCATAATGAATCCAGCTATTTTTTTGTTTTTATAAAAAAGAATTTCTTCTGGTCTTATAAAAACAGAGCTATCAAGTCCATATAAATGTTGAAGTTTTGATTCGGTGAAAGATGCGTTTTTGGTATCATGATAAATTTTGGCGGCTTTTCCATGCCCCATATCTATAATCATTCCTTCTCCACCCCTAGCAATCTCTTTGCTTTCATCAACGTTGACCAGAGTGCCTATTTTATTATATAGTTTCATCTTGTTCTGGAATTTCTATGAAAGTTATATGGGCAATAGATAAATCATCACTTGGAGCAAAATGTTCACTGTCAAGAATATTACAAATTCTTGCAAGCCCAACTTTATTGTCAAGAAGATATCCGCTTTTAAAAAAACGATGAATAATATCAGCCTTTTCAGTTTCGTTTACATATCTGTTTTCGCTATAATGTCTAAATGAGTCAATTCCATCACTCATTACAGCTATTGTATCTTTTACTTTGGCTTTATATTTATTAACATCATCACTCCAAAAATCTTCATATTTTTTTCCAAGAAAATAAGCTATATATCGAGGTGCGTTTTTTTCTGGTTGTATTGTATTAATTTCTCCGTCAACATAAACACTTCCATCTCCAATAATAATAGAAAAGGATTGTTTTGTTTTTAAATTAATGGCAGATAGAACTATTGTTGACAATATTTCTGAATCATCAAGCTTTAAATAATATTTTGCCTTCTTTAGTTCATAAAAAAAGGAACACATTATTACATTTACTATATCTTCAAGACTTGTTTCTTCGTTGATTTGTTTAAAAAAATTTTCTTCCTCAATTGCTATTTTTTTTAATATTTTAGCAAATAAACCAGATGCAAAATAAGAATCCGTTCCATCAGAGCATCCATCAAATACTGCAATAACTGAAATTTGATTATAAGAGAAGACGAGGGAATCGTCTTCACAACGTTGGTCATGAGCTCTCCCTCGCCTTACTACTTTTCTGGCTTTAACTTCGAACATTTTTAGAAATTTAATTTCTGAGAAATGTTTTGCCCGTTTGAAACACTTGATACTGAGCTACTGATAATAGATACAGCTTTTCTGATATCATCACCAAGTTCAGCTAGGGCATGTAAGCCTAAATCATCAAATGCTTGTTTAAAATTAGCCTGTTCGCCAATTCCCAAAAGAACTGAAGAGAATGTCATAATATTCTGTTCTTCTTTGTTTAGTTCCTGTAACTTAACTTTCACATATTCTGCATCACTTTGTGGAGAAGCATTGTTTTCACCATCAGTAACAACAAAAAGGATAGTTTTTGCTTTTACGCCTGTTTTTAACAGAGAGTTTCTGTAGTCAATAGCTTTGTCCAAACCAAGTCTTACGGCTCCATAAAGTGCGGTATTACCGTGTTTTGGAGTAAGTTTAAATTCTTCAATTTCTGTTACGGGTTGGAAGCCTGTAAGAACTTCTGGTTTTGCATCAAAAACAATAGTTGATACTAACAAACGGTCTTTAACATGGCTTTTTGACATATTCTCAACAAATTCATTAACAGCTTTATTAAGCTCATCGCATCTTGTTGAGGTTGTGCCGCCTTTAAGAGTTACTTCTTCGCCCATAGAGGCAGACAGGTCAACTACAAATACTGCATTGATTGTTTCTTCTACCTCGATATTTTCGGGATTAAAGTCGGCGTCACCACCGAAATCGAAATTCACTTTATTGTTATCCATTGTTTTTAAAATTATAGTGTAACATCTGTGCTTTTTACAAATTGAATGCCAAGAGCTTTAGCATCATCATAGATTGGCTGAGCCAATTTTTCAAAGGTAAGTCCTGGTGCAGCTTCTCCTGGAACAGGAGACATACAATCTTCAAGGATAACGAATTTTTTAGCAAGGTTTTTATCAAACTTCATTGCTTGTTTTAAAGAAGTAGCGGTACAGTGAGTTTTAGCTTCTCCTGCGAAATACACAGTATCATATTCATTAAGAATTTTTGCTAACCTGTCGTTGAATTGTGTTCCGTCCTCGCCTGGAATTGGAATGTTTGCTTGAAACACGCCGAAGTGCTCGGTTAAAGGATGAACTCCCTTTTTAACAATTTTGTGAAATAAACACTGAGAAGCTGACCATTCTTTTACAGAGTTCATAAGAACTGGAAAAATAGCTGCACCTTCACTGCCATCAACACAATGAATTGGCCATATACAATGTGGAAATTCCCCTTGAGCTTCAAGGTCTTCTAAATATTTAAGAGCGGCCAGTGGATAAAATTTTGGAGTCCACGTTCCATCTTTTACGTTTTGAGCTGTAATAATAGTAAATGGATTTGGAGAATTTCCGTCTTTATCCTGCCAAAATGGGGGATGACTAATATCAAGAACCATATGGCTATCTTGGGTCAAACCAATATAACCAATTTTTGTTTGATTTCTTTTAATAAAATTAGCTAGACGCTCCATATCATGGTCTGCTCCAGGAACGAAGAGAGCACCCGAAGGGCTACAAAAGTCGTTCTGTCCGTCAATAATTAATAATGCATTTTTTTTCATATAAACAAATTTTAATTTAATGTATTTTCACTTGTGTATACGAAAAAAAAATAAAAATGTTACACTATTTTTAAAAAATATTGGGTTTATGTTTTATTAAAACACTTTGTACATCCAAGCTCTGGTCGTCTGACCCTATTATCAACTCTTCGTTTATAACTGGTACCACATTTTTGACATAGCCAGTATGCTTCCTTTTTTATAGAACAAGGAACTTCGCTTGCAGCAACTCCATTTCTAAGTACATCCCATTCTGCAACAAGTTCTGGGTTTTTTTCTGCAATGCTAACAAATTTTCTTTTTTTATCAGTGAAAGGATTTTTTGTTATTATTGGGCATGAACCATTTTTTTTATCATTAAACTCCATTCCTGTTGGCAATACAGTAAAATCCAAATCAATAAATTGAATTCCTGTTTTTGGTTTAATTTTTATGTCAAAAGCAATATTTTTGCTTGACACTTTTTTTACTTTAACAGATTCAATGTCAGAAACACTAAAATTAGTTTTTTTAGATGATTCCATAAATGGAATAATTTCTAATTTACAATTTCCGTTTAATATTTTGTCTTTAGAATTTAAGCAAATATATAACTTCTTTTGTTTTGTTCCGAAATGCTCACAAAACTGTTTTGCACTAATAAAAATTTGAGTATCCTGTGGGTTTTTTATGTTGGTTACTTTAATAACCATTGGTTTATTATAATCATACTTCGTCTTGTGTACGTAAGTTGGCAGAGAAATAGACGGTTTTGGCGAATGAGACTCTGCATGTGGGCGTGAATTAGGTCTAATTTGAAGATTTTCTTTTATTGACTTTTCTGGGTCATATAAAACAAATGATTTATCTGAATCGTTTGATATAAAATCTGAAGTTGGGATTTCTTCTGTGTTTTTACTCTCTTCTTCGATAGATTTTAGCAGTAATTCTGAAAGTGAAATCGGGGGATTTATTTTAGCTACTTCTTCATAAAGAATTTTGTTTAATTCTGTTACAGCATCAATGCTTTTTGTACTTAAAGTTTCCATATTGTCAAGTTCATCAAATTGAGCAACTTGTGGAGATGTTTCATTTTTATTACCATAGAATCTTTCGTAAGTTGATTCTGTGTTTATAGAAGCTGGTGCCTCAGTTTTTGTTTTTTTAACTATACCCCAACTGATAAGTAAACCTTTAAAAGAAAAGCTCATAATAATTTTTATTTATATGAGCAAATATAAAAAAGAATTATGATAAAATCAAATTAAGTAGATAATATTTTTAGCAATTGTTTAGCTATATCATCCTTACCATCACAGTCAACAATTTTCTTATCTTTGTTAATTATATAAGCTATATGACTGCCCTTTTCTTTCATTTCTATTTTATCATTGGCTATAACAAAATCTCCATCGTTTTTAATTAAAGATTCATAAGCAATATCAATCAACTCTTCTTTGGTTTTGCCAACTTCAAATTTAAAGCTTATTAGTTTAACTGTGGGGTTCCATTTTTTAATAAATGAGATAACCTTTGGATTAATAATAATTCGGTCTCTGAGCGAATCTATGAAGGCTTGAGGGTCATTACTTTTTAACTTTGTATGTGATGGTTTAAACCCAAAGTCACTTAAGGCCATTGCATGAATAACCACATCAACCTGGGGAACCATTTTTTCCATTACATCATAAACTTCTTGAACGCTGTCAGCATAAATTGTTTCAATAAATTTATCTCCATCTTTAATTGCAGGAAATGAACCTTTACTACAAATATAATAAACCTTTTCTATTTTGTTATGATAAGCATTTGCAAAAAATGTATTTGCAATTGTTGCACCCAACTTTCCCGTACTTATGTTTGTTAAAACTCTAACATCGTCAATATATTCACGTGTTCCCCCGCTGGTAATTAAAACTTTCATAATTATTTCTCCTCTATAAAACGACAGTTAATATACTCTTTCCAAATTTTTTCATCTTCTTTTGTGATTTTGAGACCAAGTTTTTTTATTTCTTCTTTAAGCTCAATAAAACCTTCTTTACTTTCTTTAAATCTTGTAAATGTCCATGGCGACATATCAATTTTATAACCATTGTTGAAGTGGTAGTCTTCTTCGTTAATTTTTTCATTTAAAACAATAGTTAATCTTTCAACATCAGTTTTATCTTTTATTGTTTTATATTCTACTGGAATTTCTTGTAGCTCTTTAACATTTTCATCTTTATCAAATACCAATAAACATTTTATTTTTCTCGCATCAACTAATTCTTGAACTGATTCCTGTGTATGTTTGTCTTGGCGATATAAATATTCAATTTCGCTTGATAAAACAACATTTAAAGAAGAATATCCTTGACAGTGAAGTACATTATTTGTTTGATAATCTATAACCACTAATCCATAATCAAGAGGAGCAATGTGACCGCTGTAAGGAATATACACATCAGTCATATTATGCTTAAACTTCTTGGTTTTTTTGTTTTTTTTATAATCCAATTCCATTTCATAAAAAACTTTGAGATAATTTTTTAAATGATTTGGCTCTTTATTAATAAAATGAATACTTTCTGTAAATCCTGGCAATGAATTTGTCCATCTTGCCATTTTATGAATCTTACCATCTTCTTCTCTGATTATAACACCAATTGTACCGCCCATTATTTTGTATAATTTTTTAATTTAGTTCCTAATTCTTTTAATGCTTTGCTAAAATGTTTATAATCTTTAAATACTAGTTTTGAGTCTGTTGGAATTCCGTGAAAGCATTTTATATCGGTTTCTATTCTTTCTACAATATCTTTATCTATTCTTTCGTATATAGTTCGGGGAATGTTTTTCCCTCCTTCATTAAAAACAAGCTGTTCGATATATAAAAATCCCCGCTTTTCTTTTTGCTCTTGTGTTATTATAGAGCCATTATAGATGTTTTCCATTTGAATATATGTATTTAATTACAAATCGGATTAATTCTACAATTATGTTAATTGATATTTTTAAAATATAGTATAAAACCATAGTTAAAATACTAAAAATCAACCAAAGAATAAAAAACTTATCAACTCCAATTATTTCTATTCCTCTTTCTGTCATTGTGCTTCCTCCACTTATATACTGCACTAAAACCATAATTAATCCTATAATAACAACAAGTAAACAATTTCTTATTATAGTGAAAACATAAGAAATAACCATTAAAACATAAAACTTTTTTTTGTTGGCCAAAGAATTTTCATCTTCATCAAATCCATTTTCTTTGTTAATGGTTTGAATTATGTTTTTGATTTCTTTTTTAAGATATAGGTGGTGTTCTCTAAATCCCATCGACTCTGAGTATAGAGTTTTAAATAACTCGAATAACGCTTTAAAAAAATTATTCATATACTTATTTTTTAAATTGATGATGTTGTTTCATTGCCCTTATAAGGAATGGAGTTGGGTCAAGTAAACCTTCTGGTAAATCTTGACTCCATTCTTTATCTATATTTCTGTAAAACCCTGGTTTTCTTAGTTCCAAATGAAGCATACTAGTTGGTCTTCCTTTATCTTTTTTTAGAACTCGTAAAACAAGTCCCAATAAGTCTCCAGCTTTAACTTCATCTCCAATCTTTAGTTCAGAATTTACTTCCAATTCACCATAAACAACGAGTCCGTCTTCTCCTTCAACAGAAATTGCATCGGTGTCATTCCACCAATCACAATCAGCATTTGTTCCAGTCCATGGACGAATATCTCTAACTATGCCCTTTTGTACAGCAAACACAGGAGTACCAACTGGAGCATATAAATCTACTCCCCTATGTCTGTCAAATCTTCTCATGGCTCCAAAAGCACCAAAGTGATATTTTATAGGAATCTCAACTTCTCTTTCCAAGCTTATTCTTAAAAATGAATTTGAATCTTCTGTAGTTTTTGTTGGGGTCATTTTGTGAAGCGGCCACAACCACGGCTTGCTTGTGTCAAAAAGTTCAATAACCTCTTTTACGATATCTCTTGGTTTTGGAAGCTTTCCAATTCCAACAACACCGCAAGCAAGTTCTCCGCTAACAGGTTCAATAATATGACACCCCCTCTCTTGCAATGTTTTTAAATTCATGAGACAAGCTTCGCTTTCAAACATTACTGTGTTCATTGCTGGGCATATAATTTTCGGAACCCCTCTTGGAATTGCTATGAAAGTAGATGAAACAAAATCATCTGCTATTCCATGTGCAAATTTCGCAATGATATTTGCTGTCGCTGGAACGCAGATGAATGCATCACAATTTTGAGCTTCGTTAATATGATTGATTTTATTTACATCTTCATCAGTTACATAATGACCGCCAGAGACGGCACCTATAACTGTGGGGGCAATAAAATTCAAAGCGTTTTTTGTTGTAATAACATGAACCTCAAATCCATTTTTTTTAAGCCCACTAATTACATCAGCAGCTTTATAGGCGGAAATACCGCCAGAGATAGCCATTAGAATAGTTTTCATAAAGATTTTGTTATTATACGAATTATTGCGTTTTTCATATAAAAGTCTCTTGTTACAACTCAAATTCTGTATCAGATTCATCCACTTCAATTTTTGCACCATGCAAGGTCTCAAAATAGCCACACCAAAAGCATTGCATTTGCATTAATGAACCATCATCGGTTTTTAGCTTCATGCAACGTGAGGCAATGCTCGTATCAAATCTATTTTCCCAATCGTTTTTATATTTTTCTTTTTGATTTTCTGAAATTGCATCATCTTTGCTAATACAGTAAGGTTTTAAAACTTTTACAAACCACCATTCATTTTGATATTGTTTGCAAACACTTTGATTGTCTTTTTGTGCAGAATACGAACCTTCTATTTCTTTATAAACATTAATATAATGGTCTTTTATTGCTTTTAAATTTTCTTTAGCAACATCAAAATTATCCCAATCAATTTCTAGCACATCTGATTCGTTGTGACTTTCAAAACTATTTCCAGTCTTGTAATTGATTTTTATTTTATACTTTCCCATTTTTTTGTTTTTTTATTATACGTTTTTTTTTTAGAAAAGTTTTAAAATAAAGAAACTTTAATTCTCCTTTATTAACCTATTAAGGTCACATAAAAAAATGGAGGAGCAAAAATTTATTCAACAAGATGTAAATTTTCGATGCAAAAAAGAATAATAATGAAAAATATATTGGTTGGAGTGTTGTTGTTACTAATTAAAGTTTCTACAAGCAAATTTATAGAGAGCTTCCTCTACGTCCTCGCTATTTGTATCATCTCTATACGCTCTGTTGCTGACTATAAATTTTTTTCCAAACATTATATGTGTAAATTCATTACTCATTTCATTTTGCTGTAATTTGTCCTCGCCAATGATTTCATTTATATCATCAATAGCTTTCTTCATTAAAGTTGATGATAATTGAATGTGGGGAATTTTTATTATTAATCGCCAGCCTTTGCTTTGCTACTTCTTCTAAAATTTTTATCATTTTATTTATAAAAAGGGTTTTGACAAAATAATTACTGCTTAACTAAGTTTATTAAGTTCTTCTTCTAAATTCAAAGGTTTGTGGACTGGGCACTTTAAATTATAGCTTCTGAATTTGGTGCCAGAGAAATCTTCGTTATCCATTTTAGGGCAAATACATTTTGGCACGTCAAACCAACGATGGAAATTTATATCTTGTGGAAATCCCCAAACTTTTTGTAATTTAAATTCAATGTCTTCAATGTTTTTTGCATAACCAGGTAATTCTAACTCTTTACAAATTTCCATTTTTTCAAACACTTTCATTTTCTCAACATGCAACTTTTTTATTGTGTTGAGTTTTTTCCAAGCATTTTGTCTATCAAGTAAATGAGAATTTATAACACAAGAATATTTGCCATACTTTGCAATAAGTTTTTTATCGGGTTCTACTGGAGGAAAAAAGTCTGGAAATGCAATTCCATTTGCTGAAGGCAATAAAGAGTTTTCTTTATTAATTCTAAATACTTCATACAACTTATCCTTAGAAAACCAAATAAGGCCACTTGCATCTATTTTTTCTTTAATTTCTTTCTTTGTCATGGTACATAATTTATGCAAATGTAATGCTTTTTTTGATTAAAACAAAAAATCCCCCAATTTCTTGGAGGATTTTTGTTTAATAAATATTTTTAAGAACCGAATGTCGCAAATGCCACATATATGTTTTTATCTTGTTTAATTTTAGATATAGTATATACTGTTGATGCCGATGCTGTGCTAATAGTTCTAGATACTCCATTAACTGTATAAGCAGAAAGATAGTAATTTGATTCTGGGTAAACAGAGAATGACAAATTCATTTCATCTGTCACTGTAACGGTTGCTGCACTTAAAGATGTTGTACCTCCAGTTGCTCCATTAGCGGCTGAAATCAAGAATGAAAAAGGGTCTGATGAGTCAATGTTTATTCCAGTATATTCTTCTGCGTGAATCATTGATTCTTCATGGGCATTCAAGTTTAATTGACTTACATCTGTAACTTCATCAAGAACAATTGAATCATATCCTGCTAGCCATTTTTTATAAGACACTCCGTTAAATTTAACGTGAATCCACTTTCCTTTGCCACCTTTATTACTTATTTTCATAATTACATTTTTTTTATAAATAGTTTATTTTTTTAAAATTATAAAGCAATTAAAAGTTTTTCGATTTATTATTTATTGAAGTGCCTACTCTTGCATTTCCAGCGGGCTTTTCTTTTAGCGTTCTTTCTATGTTATCATTATGAAGTGCAAATTCATCTTCAGCCTCTTTTCCAAAGGTTGATGGCATAGGAACATTAATTTTATCAAGACCCACTTGCATTGCTGTGGTCCCTCCGTACATTCCAACAACTCCTTCGGCTTCATATATATTTGTTTTTGTAGCAGCATTAGGCGTATTAAAAGCAGGTGCTTCAAACCCATTATCTAAATCTTCTTCCTTTTCTTCTGGGGTTTCGAGTTTTTCTTTTTGAGTTTGAATTATATTAAAATTATTTATTGAGTCGTCCATTCCTTTTCTTGGCAATTTAAATAGTGACATGTTCATGGCAATTTGTTCTGCTGCATCAGCTTGAAAGTCTAATGCTTCAAAAAATTTGTTAAGCTCTTCTTTTATTAGCTTTTTAATTCTAAATTTAAGAATTGTTTTACCATTAATAGTAGGTTGGTTTTTATCGTCTTTGCTGATACTTTTTACTATAACTTTTTTATTTTTAAATCTCCCAACAAGAATTTCGTCTCCGATATTAATATCAAGTTCAATTTTTTCTCGAATTAATTTTCTAAGTTGATTTTTCATAAAATTTATTTGTAATAAATAGTCTTAAAAATTGTTATTAAACTCCAGCAAGAGTTTTCATTCGGCTCCCTTCTTCCTGTTTGTTTAAAAAATCTGCTATTTCAGATAGATTGTCAAATACTTTTCCTCCATTTTTTTTAACCATTTCTTTAACTTGGTCTAAAGACTTCATTTCGGATTTATCAAATTCTTTTTTATCATCTTTTTTAAGAACACAAAATATTGTAGATTCTGGCCTTTTGTTCGAGCAATCTACAACCTCAGCTATTGAAAAAACACCTTTCATTAATGGAGTAATAACGAAAAGTACAAATTTAGCACTTTTTCTTTGTTCATCTTCTCTTTTTTGGTCTTCCTCTGTCCAATCTTCGACTACGGGATTGAAATAAGGTACTTTAAGGTCTTTAATTAACCTTTCTCTCCAAGTGGAATTATTACATGTTCCACCTAAGAACGTTTTTTCATTATTGTTTTTCATTGCATATATTTTGCAATAAATAGTTTAAAATATATCCAAATTTTTTAAAAAAAGTTAACAAAATAGTTTTACAATGTAAAAATTTTTCATTACCTTTGTAATAAATATGAAAAATGGATTTAACAGAAAAAGTTGTAGACCAAGTGTGCTACATGCTTTCTAATTTTGGAGATGGAAAAGTAAGTATTGCAAACGCAATTGAGATAGAAGAAGTCGTAAAAAAACACTTGTTAGCCATAGGATTTAAAAAAGAAGATATTTATGTAAACTGTGATTGCTGTCGTAAGAAGAAAAATTTCTTACTTACAATAGAAAAAAACGGTGATAAAGAACTTGAAAAATTTAAAAGAGTTATATGAAAAAAATTATAGTAGTTTTAGGAACTCCTTGCTCTGGCAAGGATACACACGCTAAATTGTTAGCAAAAAAATTGAGTTATGAATATCTTTCTGCCGATGATTTGATTGCAGAAGAAATTAAAAATAAAACAAAAATTGGTTTGATTGCGGAAAAATATTCTAAATCTACAGAAAAAATGCCAGACGAATATTTGATTATGCTTATCAAAGATGTTATAATCAACTTAAAAGAAGAGGGAATTGTTTTTAATCAATTTCCAAAAACTCTTACTCAAGCCAAAGCACTGGAAACATTTTTATTTTCCAGAAAGACTAATAGACCTATTGCAATTTTGTTAGAAACAGAACTAACCACGATAGTAGATAGAGTGAAGAAAAATGGCGGAGATAAAGAAAAATTTAAACTTTTAACCAATATATATAATTCTGAATTAAAAAAAGTAACAGATTATTACAAAGCAATTGGGTTATCTTTTAACACATCTAGTAAATCTATAGAAGTTGTAAGTGAAGAAATTTCAAAAGCTTTAAAAGAAAAATGTCTATTAACTTAATTGTTGCAAATGCCGAAAACGAAACAATTGGAAAACTAGGTTCCATCCCTTGGCATTTCCCCGAAGACCTAAAACGATTTAGAAAAATCACAGAAGGCTCAATCGTTATAATGGGCAGAAAGACATTCGACTCTATTGGAAAACCATTAATTAACCGCTATAACTTTGTAATTTCGAAACATGGTTTTTTTGCTAAAGGAATATTTCCTTTTAAAAGTATAGAAGATGCTCTTGCTTTTGCAAAAAGAAGATTGCCGCAATACAATATTTTTGTAATTGGGGGCGCTAGTATTTATGATTATTTTTTAAAGAACAACTTGATAGATAAAATATATCAAACTATTATTCACAGAGATTATGATGGAGATGTGGTCTTTGCTTTTGATGAAAGTAAATGGAAATTAACTGAAGAAATCAAAGAAAACGAATTATCTTATCTGACCTGGTTAAAAATAGATAATTAAAATATCCTTTTTCATTTGGTGAGCCTTCTTCATTGAATCTCTTGTTCCTGGAGATTTCCCGTCCCAGAATACGGCTACAAGATTTGCTTTCTCTATTATTTTTGTGTTGCGATTGAATCCTGCCAATGCATTGTATTCTTTACCGTAAGAGTTCTTTTTTATTTTACATGGCTCTGCAAAATTTTCCCACTCAGCTTCGAAAATTTCAGTTGGAATATTAAATTCTTTTGCAAATATTTCTCCAAGTTTGTCGGCACCAAGTGCACCTCCCGACACTATTTTGGTAATGCTGGCTTTATATGGAAGAAGTTTAAATTTAAGGAGTTCGTAATTTTCAAAACTACGACTTCCTATTATTGCTACAATCATTGTTTTTTATTTTTAAAAATGCACCAATTTGGTCTTCATCTTTTATTTCTGCATATTTATAATTACAAATATATAATTAAAAATGAAAACTACAAAATTTAACACAGAAATATTTATTCAAAAATCAAAAGAAAAACATGGAGAAAAATATAATTATTCTTTAGTAGATTATAAAACAGCGGATAATAAAGTAATTATAATCTGCCCAAAGCATGGAATTTTTGAGCAACTTGCATATTCTCATTATAGTGGAGTTGGATGTAAAAAATGCTCAGATGAGAAAAAGGGGTTTTCGCTAAGAAAAAACACAGAAGACTTTATAATACAGGCAAATATAATTCATAATAATAAATATAATTACTTACCATCTAAATATATTAGAGCACATAATAAATTGAAAATTGTATGTCCAAAACACGGAGAATTTGAACAGTCCCCAGATAATCATTTACATGGAAAGGGGTGTAAAAAATGCCAAATAGAAAATACAAAAAAAAATCTTACTTTAACAAATGAAAATTTTATACAAAGAGCAAGCTTGATACATGACAATTATTTTAACTACGACTTGTGTATGTATGAACACAATAATAAAAAAGTAAAAATAACATGTCCAAAACATGGGATGTTCGAGCAAACTCCAGATAATCATTTACATGGCAAGGGATGTAAGAAATGCAGCAGTTCAAAAGGTGAAATAATAATAAGAAAGTTATTAAATGAACTTGATATTAAATTCTACGAACAAAAAACTTTTGATTGTTGCAAATCAGTCAATCTGTTACCTTTTGACTTTTATTTAAAAGAGTTTAATGTATGTATAGAATATGATGGTATACAGCATTTTAAATCTGTAGAATTTTTTGGCGGTGTAAAAAGGTTTAATGAGAGAATAAAAAACGATAAAATAAAAACCGAGTATTGTATAAAAAACAATATTCGGTTAATAAGAATTAAGTACAGTGATAAAATAGAAATAAAAATTAAAGAATTATTTCCTAAACTCGCTTAAATTACATATAGGGGGCATTTCCATTTTATGTGCATTTGCAAAATGTCTTGTCTTATAAATTAACAAGACTGCTTGTTGTCTTTCAGATAATAAGTTTAAATCTTCTGGGGAATATGCAAAATGTCTTGAATTATTTTCAATATATTCCATTGCCCACTCCAATTCATCATAAGTTGCTTTTAATTGATACTCATCACCTCTATTGTCATCCCATAAACCATCAGATGGAATTGCATTTACAATTTCCAAGTTAATTCCCATGTGTTTTCCAAGTGCACGAACTTCTGATTTCATCAAATCTCCAATAGGTGATATATCTACTTGAGAGTCACCTCCCTTTGTACAAAATCCAACTCCAAAATCTTCTACTTTGTTTCCAGTTCCAAGTACTAAACAGTGTTTAATGCATGAATAATAATATAAATTAACCATTCTAAGTCTTGACCTGGTATTTGCTTCAGCTAAATGTTGCATTTCTTCATCTTCAACTTTTTCAACATTTCCAAGAAATGACTCGAATGTAGATGTTAAATTTGTTTCAAGCGTAGAAACATTTGGAAAATTTTCCATTAACCAAATAATGTGTGAAGTAGCTCTATTAACTTCATCTGACCTTTGGCGAATAGGCATTTGTATGGTATATAATGGCAATCCAGTTTTCGCAGCCAAAGTGGAAACAACTGCAGAATCAACTCCGCCAGATATTCCAATAATGAACCCTTCTACTTTTGCTTTTTTTGCTTGCTCATTTAACCATTCAGTAATATGAGCTTCAACTTTTGAATAATCTAATGCTTTCATGATGTTATTTTTGTTTTAAAAAATTATTTATTCTTACTATTTTATACGAACTTTTTTTTAAAAAGTTACTAAAATGGGATTATATCTTTGCTAATAATTCGACAATTTTCCCTTGTTTTATTGAGAGTATAAAATTTTTTAGAAATCCAATAACCCTTTCTTCATAATTATAACGTTATTACACTTTATCAGCTACCACTATCCGAACTTCCACTACCACTATCCGAACTTCCACTACCACTATCATTATCGCTTGAATAATCACTTTGACTATCATGTGAATCATTATCAGTTGATAATAATGTGTTATCAATAATGCTATTATCTATGTTCATTTGATTAATCGGATTGCATATATTTAGCAATGAATTTTCGCAATCGTCTTCGTTTTTACTTTGTGATATATAACTACTTGTTGTTTTAGTAGTAACAGGTTTAATATATTCATATTTAACACTTATTATTATTTCTTTTTTTTGTTGATTCTTACTACTAAAAAGTTTTTGTATCCAGCTCATGTCTTAATTATTTACGATTTTTTTTGTTTGAGAAAGCTCCACTTTTTCTTTAGCTTGGAGGTGAATCAGTTTTAATATTTTTAAATTAATTATTTATATTTAATAATCCGTGCCAGCAGCGTTTAGCTGCGTACCGTTAGGCGTAATTAAATAAATGCACATTGAAAAAATACTTCATCATAATTTTTACCACTCTTAATTATTTTTTCATAATAATTCTCAGAATATTCTCTTGTCCAAATGTTTTTTATGACAAAATCATCTTTACTCATGAATAACAGTTTTTTATAATAATCTTTTAGTCCATATTTGGTGATGTTATCAAAACTATATGATGTTTGACAGGACATCCAATCACCATCTGTGCAAATTATTTTATTGTTTTTTAAGTCCAATCCAACTGTCATATCTGCACAATCGTATCCAACATATTTGGAAACGTCCAAAGGTTTTTTAAACCATATTGCATCTGTATTTGGAAACATTTTTTTTATTTCCTTAATTTTTTCTTTAAATTTTTTCATAATTAATTGTTTTTTTTGTTTATCTGTTCTATTCTTTCTTTCATAATAAATTAATTTTATCTATGACCATTATAGCCACCTTTTTCTTTTTGCAATGAAAAAAATTACAACTTCCATTAAGACTAAAAATATCCAAAAACATCCATAGCCAAATTTCCACGTCAATTCTGGCATGTTAAAATTCATTCCATAAATTCCAACCAGAAATGATGCGGGCAAAAAGAACAATGTGATAACTGTCAATATTTTCATTATGTCATTGGCCTTGTTGGATTCGATTGCTAAATGAATGTTAATAATATTATTTATATTATCAATTATATTCGTTGAGCGAAATTGGAATTTTTCATTAGTCTCTTTTACATCTTGAATTAGATTTTTATTTATCTTAGTATCCTCTAAAACATTTTGTACTAGGTCCATGTTTAAATCCAATATTTTATCAATTACATATATTTGTTTTTTAATTTTATATAAATTCTGTAAAACATATTTTGAATTTCTTTTGCTAAACAAGTGATTTTCTATTGTTTCAATAGAATTGATTACATTGTTTATTCTCTTTTCAAATGACAGTATTGAATTGTTTATAAGATATAGTAATAACTCAAGAACATTTTTGCATGTATTTTTTTTGGTAATTTTCGTAATAAAATCAATTTCTTCACGATGTATAGTAACAATAATATTATCACGATAAAATATGGAAAGTTTTTCAGTTAATTCTGAAATGGTATCAGCTCCTTCTTTTGAGTTTTTGTCAAAGATACGAAATAATAAAAATATTAAATTATCTATCATTTCGTATTTAGGTAGGTGACCAGATTCAATACTGTCTATCAACAATGTATGTTGTATAGCATAATCCTTAGATATGATTTCTAAATCTATATCTGTTGGTGTTAGCACATCAATCCACTTAAATTCCTCTATGTTATATTTTGTTATCAATATTGCTTTTTATCAAATAATTTTCTGTGATGTGCTTCGTATGCTAAGAATCTAGTTTTTAAATCTTCTAAATCACTCATCATACTTTTAAACTGAAGATAGTGAAATTCGCAAACCTCGATGTGTTCGTGCTCACCTTTTACTCCTCCGCCTCTATTTATTTTATCTCTGTTTGTAGCTTTGGCTAAATAAAAGTAAAGTTTTTCAGTTGAATATCCTGGAGTTGCAAAACTCCAATTACAATATTGAATGTTTTTGTTTTTAAGTTTATATCCAACTTCTTCTAAACACTCTCTTTTAAATGCTATTAGAGGGTCTTCGTCTCCATCTATTTTTCCAGCTATGGCTTCGTAAATGAATCCGCTTCTTTTCCCTAATTTAGTTGGATATCTGAATTGCTTTACAAGAACAATAGTTTCAGTATCTGTATTGTAAATGAGGCCTGTTACGGCATTTGGTCTTACAACCTTTTCTCTGGTGTACTTATCTACTTTACCATTTTCTAAAGTGTCTTCTATTGATGCTTTGTCCACCTTGGTGTAGCCGTTAAATACCCTTGTTTCCTCTGCTATTTCAATTGTCCTTGCCATAATTATTTTTGCATTAATCTTTGAGAATTCTGCCATTTAATAAATTTAATTGTTTCTGGGTCACCTACGTGTTTCGTTGGAGAGTCAGATAATTTAACAGATGCCATTCCATTTATTTCAAGAAGTTTAACAACAATGTTTAAAGGTTTAACTCCATCAATATCATTTGTTAAATTAGTTCCAATACCATATGATTTTCTGATTTCACCCCTACGGTAATCCTGTAATTTAACAACCATTTCTGGATTCAAACCATCAGAATAAACGATTGTTTTTGTAGTCGGGTCAATACCAAGTTTTTTATAGTGGTCAATAATTTTATCTGTAAAAACGAAGGGGTCACTACTGTCGTGTCTTACTCCAGTGAAAAGATTTGCATATTTAGAATCAAAATCTGCCAAGAAAGCATCTGTGGTAAATGTGTCAGTTAAAGCAATACCTAAATTCCCATTATATGTTTCTGACCATTTTTCCATTGCAATTCTATTTGCATGAGCATATCCAAACATTGCACCTATTCCAGAAACCCATTCATGTGCATAAGTTCCAATTACTTTAATATCATTATATAGTGCAAGTTCAACATTGCTTGAGCCAATAAAATTCTTATACATTAATGAGTTTGTCATCACATCAATCATTGCTATATGCATATCTTTTGACTTTGCTCTTCTTGTTCCGAAGTCAGCAACTTGTGCGCTATTTAAGTGAAATAAAGATGTTTTATCTGCAGTTTTTCGTAGGGCGCCCTCAATATCTACTTTATCATCGCTTTGGCCTGTCATATTAAAATATAACTCAGAAATATCTTCCATTAGTGTAGTTTCCCACATAACAGTTCTGTACCAGTATCCAGCAATTTGAATTGATAATTTTCCACCTGTTTGAATAATTCCGACCTCACTTGGGTCATATATGTAGCCTTCGAGAAAATCAAAAAAAGCAGCTGGCAAGAATGGACATGCTTTCGCAAACTCAACCTTACGCTGTTTAGATAATCTTTTTTGACTATAGTTATTTACTATTTTTCTTAACTCAACTGCAAATTCATCTGGATAAACCGTATCGTTTCGGTCAATAAATTCATATCTCACTTTTGCTTCGGGGAAAAATTTAATAATTGCCCAACACATTGTAAACTTATATAAATCCGCCCAAAGAATTGAATTTTTATTTACTGGTTCCAAAGATTTTGTTCTCATTTTTTTAAATTTTATAAATTTATTTACACTAATTTATACGAAAAAAAATTAGAAAAGTTGTAGAATTAGTCAACATGTTCTCTTTCTGCAAGAATTTTTTTTAATTCTGCTTTGTAGTTTCTGAATCTTTCTAATTCTACTTCGGCTTGCTTCACATTAACTGGGACATGGTCACAACAAATGGCAAACGAATTGGTTTCTAAATAAGAAATGTGTTTTTGAATTCTATTCTTATAAGCCTTCACTCTTTTTGTGTCCCAGGCTCTAACCGACTTAAGTGGTTGTAAATTTATATTGTGTATTTTTTCCATGATTTTATATTAAGTTTTTATTAAAATTGTTAAGAATTGGTCGCCTTACCGAATGTGAGCTTATTCCTGCCTTGTAGGCCATAAGTAATCCAGCTGCCTCAATATAATTATCTACTATAATAAAATTATCGGGCATTTTATCATTTAAAATAGTTTTATTTTCTTTTACAGCTATAATTGGTATTCCAGCATTCATGCAGGCGTAATGAGGCTCGCCAACACAATTTATTGGAGTTATTAGAAAATCAACGTCATCAACTGATAGTCCTTTTTCGTAATCAATTTTTGGCGCTTTATGTAATCCTTTTAAAATGCAATGCAAATAACAAAGTGATACCATTTCAGCACTCATTCTGGGGTCAACAACTTCATTAAAATCTGCTAAGTCATCCTGTCCGTTTTGCCAATCAACAAAAGGAGAATGAGCAACGGGTTTATCAAGTTTGTCGGCAATTAATTTTGATGTAATTGCTTCGATTCCGCCCCACGGATTTACCCCACCATTTTTTAAATAATGTAATTTTGTTTCTCGTTCAACTTGTATGTTGGTTTGAATTGCCAAGGCGGCAAAGTCGTAATCTTTGATTTGTTCAACTAATTCCAAACATCCTGTTACTTTGCCATCAGCTTTTCCATTTTTATAAAATCCCATCATTTCCAATGGAGTTTCAAGTTCAACTATTTTAATGTCCGCTCCAATTGTGGTCCTTGCAGCATTAACTGCGTTTATCGTATCATTGTTTATAGGACTATTTACAACCAATAGAATTTTGTTGTAAAATACTTCTTTCAAATATATTTCACCTCTCAAAAATCTGTCAAGGATACTTCCTTCAACATACAAAGTATTATAAGTTTGCTCGTTTATATCTGATGCGTTTACTACATTTGGATGTGTAATTAGTTTATCACAACAGGAAGCAAGTAATTTAGCAGCAGGGTTTGCATCTCCTGCGTGTCCGCCTATTTCTGCACCTATTCCAGTAGGCACTATTAAAACTACGTTCATAATTATTTTTCTTTGTTTTTTGTTGCGTTTTTATTTCCAAGTTTGCTTTTACGCATCTTTGCTTTTGTTTCTTCTGAATGAGTTTTCCCTGTCATAACTTTTCTATGCTTATCATTTGTTTCATTTGAACGCTTACTACCTGCAACATTTTTATTGCCAATTTTTGCCTTACTCATTTTATCTCGTGTTTCTTCTGAAAAAATTCTCCCTTTACCTAATTCGCTTAATTTTCTTCGTGTTTCTTCTGAAATATGCCTACCTCTTAATTTATTTTTAAATTCAGATGTTCTTTTTATTCCCAACTGACTCCCCGCTTTTTTACAATTATTAAAAAACGGTTTGTATAAATCAATATAATATTGCTCATTTTTTATTAAATCTTCTCTTTCACAGCTTAAAAGGATTGAAAATTGCAAATCAGATTCACTGTATTTATTAAAATGACTTTGAAGTTTTCGATTAGGATGTTTATTTAACCTTAGAAGTCTTAAATGGATATACCATCTATTGCTAATACAAACAGCACTACCTACGTAGCATTTGTTAGATTTGATTTTTGATTCTATTTTATAAATACCAGACTTTTTCATTCTGCAAAGATAATCATTAAATTCTATCTATTGTTAATGATTGTTTCACTTCGCCTTTGAAATGTTCTTTTGTTAGTAATTCAGCTTTATGAGAATCAAAATCTTTGCAGCTAAATATATTCACATAAACAGTTTTTGTCAATTCAAGTGTATGAATAGTGATATTACTTGTAAGGATAAATTGAACTGCCGATGTTCCTTTTGTGTGTGACAAAGTCTGTTTTTCTGCTTCAGGTGTATGTAAATCATCCCACCAACAAAGTTTGCATCTTTGCATATCTATTTCATTGCATAGTGCTTTGAAATACTGCTTCAAATATTTTCGATTAAACATTCTTACATCGCAGTTGTGTAAGTCTAAAATCAATTCTTTTCCGTAATTAGTCATAAATTATTTATTTTTTTAAAGTTATAAGCAAATATAAGAATAAAAAATCATTTTACAAAGCAAAACTTTTTCCAATGTTTTTCGTATAATGAAAAAGGAGACATATTTATAAAAAAATATTATCCGATGGAAAAAGAAATAAGAAAAAAGGTGAAAAAAATATTGTTAGAAAAATTCTTACAAGAAGCTGATGGAGCAAAAACTTTTGCTCTCGAAATGCCTGTAAAAGAATCTGATAAAAATGATATTTCAAAAATAAAATACACGCTCAACAAAAATGGGTTTAAAATGTGGATTATTGGAGGTGCAGTCCGAGATACTGTTAGAAACTCAATAAAATTATCAAAAAATCCCATGAATGAAACTTTGGTTGTTCCAAAAGACTTTGATTTAGTTACAGATGCGACTCCAGATGAAATTAAAAAAATGTTTTCTGGTGCAGATTTTATTTCAAACATTTTAAATATTGGAGAATCTTTTGCTATCCAATTTCTTGTTACAAAATCTCATAATCAATATGAGTTGGCTACACTACGTAGTGATTCTGGCGGAGGAAGAAAACCAGATTCTGTTCAGTATGAAAAAACAATTGAAAAAGATTCTCAAAGGAGAGATTTGACTATCAATGCATTATACTATGAAATAACTGGAGTTAATGATAAGGGATTCATTGGAATAGTTCATGACCTAGTGGGAGGGGTTAATGATTTAAAAACGAACTCAATTAACACTGTTGGAAACCCAGAAGACAGATTTGCAGAAGACCCCCTTCGAAAGATTCGTGCCGTGAGATTTGCCGCAGTAATGGGTTCGGAAATTCCAAATAATGTTGCTGCTGCAATTAGAGCTGGTGGCACATCATTGGTTGACCCAATTGGTAAAAAAGTTTCAGATGAAAGAATAAGAGATGAATACTACAAAGGTATAAAAAATGCAAAAAGTGTAGTTCATTTCCTTTCTTTATTACAGGATTTTGATTTCTTTAAACACATATTTGGAACTAATTTAAGTGTTGATTTAAGTGCTTTTGCAGAAGAAAGACATCCAATTGCTATGACCGCTAATTTATTAAGACGTAACAATATTAAAAACATAGGTACTGAACTTAATTTGAAAAAATATAGTTCTGATGAAGTTAACTGCTTTGCTTTTCTTGTTAGCTTAATAAGTTTAAATGAAGATAATGCTTCTGAGATTAAAAAATTTTACTCGCAAAAGGTAAAAAACGCAAAACCTGTAATATCTGAAAAACCATATCCAATGACTGAAGAAGTAATGGATAAATTTGCAAACTTAAATCACATTGATAAGGTTAAAATAAAAAACTTATTAAGACTTGCAGATGAATTTATTCAACCATCAGAACTATTAAAAACTTTGGGATATAAAGATAGAGAATTAGGCATAGCTATCGCTAGAATTGAAAAGGAATTCTTTAAAAATCCAGATAGAGTTAAGCCTATAATTGATTCTGGTGATGCGGAAGAAATAAAAAAAATGATATTTATTAGCAAATAATATGAAAGAGTTAAATAGTAACATATTAAATGCTTATAAACAGGTGTTTAAAGAAAAAAAAGTTTCTTTAAAAAACATTAGTATTGACCGAGATGAAAATAAACAAATAACCTATGTCCATATTGTTTTATCTGGCGGAATTCACTTTTGGATAAAATGGGGAAGAAACACAGACGTGGCTGAATTTATAAGCATAATTAATGATATAAAATCAGCCCCCCAAAGAGTACATAATCCCAACATAGAATCTTTGGTAGATGCAATCATAATAGAATATAAAAAATTACTGAAAAGGCAAAGCTTTTTACAGCAATTAATTGCATTAATTTTTGCTGATATAAGTGATAAAAACCCTATGAAATAAGGGTTTTATTCTTTTTTTTCTTGTATTAAAATAGCAATAGCATCTATGAGTTCTTCAAAATAGTTTTTTCTATTAGTTGTCATTGTCTTTCTATTTTTGTTTCTATACTATTATACGAAAAAAAATAAAAAAAGTTTTACTATTATGCAATAATTATTGAATTCCAAGTGCTAGAGAATAGGATTTCATTTTTTTATTATATTTATATAAAAACTTAACAAAATTTTCTTATGGATAAGAAAGAATTTAAAGAATTTGTAATTAAAAGTGCCAAGAAATATCTTTCTGAAAACGAAGATTTATCTAGAGCAGAGGTGTTGGATGAAAAGAAAAAAACCTTAAAGGTTCCAGAACTACCTAAATTTACTAAACCCAATTCAACAAAAGGCAATGTAAATAAACTTCCAGAAGCTCCAAAACTTGAAAAAGAACCTAAAGTTCCAGAGACATTATCTATAGGTGAATCTTTTTCTCCAGAGAAAATTAAAATCCTTGCAGAAGAAATGAAAAAGGTTAATAAGAAAATGGATTTAAGAAATCCTTTAATTAATCCAGAACTATTTGATATTATTTCAGAAGAAAAAAATATTGTAAAAGAAGACCAAAAAGGTAGATGGCAAAATTTATATTCATATAATATACCAAAAGACGATAATAGGTAAAAAAAATACTAATAAAACATAAAAGCTCCACATTTCTGCGGGGCTTTTATGTTTTATATGCATTTAGTCAGCTTTAACCTGACTACAGTAATATGAAACATAATTTTTGATAATTGGTTTTTTTTATATAAATTTGCTTCATGAAAATAATAAAAGGAAAATATGATTTTAAAAAAGATGTTATAACAGGAGAAAGGGGCGAAGATATTGTTAAAAACTTCATGATACAAAAAGGATATGCTTTCATTGAAAAAAATTACGATTATAGATATGATTTAAAAATGTCATTTAAGAGTTGTATAAAAACATATGAAATTAAAACTGATATTTATCCAATCAACACTGGTAATATAGTTGTAGAATTTGAGTGTAGAGGAAAGTCATCTGGAATTGCAGTTACAGAAGCAGATTATTTTACAACTTATTTTTTACATTTTAACGAAATATGGAATATAGAAACACATAAGTTAAAATGTATGATTGATTATTTAAAACCAAAAATATTTAATTTGGCTGGCGACAAAGGCAGTATGACTAAGCTTTATAGTTTTAAAAAAACAGAAGTTGCAGAGTTTTTTAAAATTCATAATTTATAACTATTTATTGAAAATAGTTATTTAATGAAGTCAAAGAAAAAAAATCCATATATTTTAACTAGAAGTTTTAGTTTTCTTGAAGAGATTATTTCCCCCAGCGATATTGATGTGCAAGTAAATGAGCCAAAAGACACTTTAAACGCTGAAATTTGGGATGGAGAGAAATTAAAAAAAGATGCAAGACTTACGATATTAAAAATTGCTAAGGCTTTTAAAGAATATTTAAAATTAAACTGTAAATTAAAAGATGTAATTTTTACTGGAAGCTTAGCTAATTACAACTGGACTTTGATGAGTGATATTGATATTCACTTAATTCTTGATTTAGAATCAATGAATGAGCCAATGGAATTCCTTCAAGAATATATTGTCGCAAAGAAATCCTTGTGGAATGATGAACATGATATCAAAATAAAAGGCTTTGAAGTAGAATTATTTGCAAAAGATGAAGAAACTTTGTTTTCTTCAAAAGGCGTTTATAGTGTTTTAAAAAACGAATGGGTTCAAAAGCCAGAAAAATACACAAAAGATATTGATGAAGTTGCAATTAAAGAAAAGGCAGCTACAATAATGAATGATATTGATAGTTTGGAACAAATTAATGATGAAAAGGAACTTTTAGCTAAAGCTGAAAAAATAAAAGATAAGCTAAAAAAACTTAGAAATTCTGGTTTAGAACAAGGAGGAGAATACTCTGTAGAAAATCTTGCTTTTAAAGTTATTAGAAAAGCTGATTATCTTGAAAAACTTTCCAATATTAAAAAAGCCGCTTTTGATTCTTCTTTATCTTTAGCAGAAAAAGAACAAGTGGCTGAATCGGTTGAAAATAAAAGAAAAGTAATTATAGAAGGAAAAGAAGAATTTAAAAAAGAGTTTGGCTGCTTAATGCTAGATTTAAATATAAAAGGATGGGATAAAATTACTGGTATAATTGAACAAAAGGATATTTATGATGCTATTGGATATGGATTAGAAGATAAACCACATATTACAGCATTATTTGGATTTATTCCCAATAAAGTTTCTCCAGAAGAAGTTGAGGAAACAACAAAAAAATTATTACAGAACAAAGAAAAATTAAAAGTTAAATTAAATAACATATCTTTATTTGAAAATAAAGATTATGATGTTTTAAAATTTGATGTTGATTCCCCAGATTTAAATGAGTTAAATAGTGTTTTAAGAGAAAATTTTCCCTATAAAAATGACCATCCAGAATATCATCCACATATGACAATTGCATATGTGAAACCAGGAACTGGGAAAAAATACATAAAAGATTTAAAAAAACGTGCTGTTTTTGAGAGTGATACTTTTTCTTATTCTTACCCTCCAAACAAAAAACTTAAATTTAAATTAAATGGAGATAAGCAAGAAAATATTTTAGGTGTTGAAGATGGTATTGAAGGAATGACCCCAGAAAAGGTTGAAATAATAAAAAGTTTTATAAATTTTGTTTGCAATAGATTGGGAATAGAAGAGCCAGTGTCAATTTATCTTCATAAGGGCAGAGACGAATACATAATGACAACAGCTTCATATGTTCCAGGCGAAAACTCTAATCACATAAGATGCACAGGCAGGGCTTTAGTTGACATTTTAAGAAGTATTGGCCACGAATTAACTCATAACAGGCAGAGAGAAGTAAAAAGTTTTGATATGGGTGAAACAATTCAAACTATAGGAGGATGGATAGAAGATGAAGCCAATGCTAAGGCTGGAATTATGATTAAAGACTTTGCAATGAATTTTGGATTTGAAATAATTTATGACCTATAATTATGAAAACATTTGTATTATTACTTGTATTATCAATAACATGGCTGCTTGGAGTAGCTCAAAATCACAATCAGTATTATTCTTATAAATCAGATGCTGGATATAATACGGAAGCAAATATGTATCAAATATTGGTTGATAAAAACGGAAGAGTTTATGATTGGGGAATGTTTGGCACTGTTTGCGCTGGCTGCCCATGTTTTTACACGAAAGTAATGAGAACAACTTATGCAATTAATGGATTATATACTTATTATGTATATTTTTATAGTAATAGTTATAATTCTTATGGATATTTAGCAGGAACATATTTGAAAGGAGTTAGCATTTCTAAGTCAAATATTTTAGGAGTTTTACAAAATGTTAAATATTTAGAATATTTTTTAATTAACCCTAAAAGCGGTAGCTTTGATGGAGTTAACCTCGTAATAATGTTTCAATCTTTAAATTCAGATGACATTATTTTGATAACTTGGCAAAATTCCGTGGTTTATTAGAAAATTTGTAATATTTATTAAAAAAAAAAGACATGGGAGATATTGAAGCAAAGGTTGGAGTACAAACAATTGGTGAAAACACTAAAATCACATTATCAGTAAAAGTTGCTATATGGGTTGTTGGTGGCTTAATAACATTATTTTCTTCTGCTTTTACACTTGCATATTTTGATGTTAAGGCGGATGTTAGTGATTATAAATCGCAAATGGAAAAAGATAAAAGTGAATTTATTCAAACAGTAGAAGAAAAATTGGATGAAAAACTTGGCTCTTTCCAGATAAAAGATGAACAATTCATAAAACAAATAGAAGAAATAAAGGGAGACGTTAAAGTGATTCTTGATAGAACTTCGGGGATAAGACCAAACTCAACAATAACAAATTCAGATAAGAATAAACCCCCACAATAAAAACAAAAGCCAGGATTGCCTGGCTTTTTTTTATTCTTTTGCTATACTGCTACTGGTGCACTTATTGCTGGTAGTGGATTATAATTTAAAACTTCTATATCTTCAATTCTAAAATCAGAAATATTTTTTATAGCTGGATTTAATTTTAATGTTGGAAGTTCTGGTCCACGATAATGTCCCACACAATTATCTGATAAAGTTTCTCTAATGTTATCCCAGTAATCTATTTCATCTTTGGGGTCTATTCCTTCCCCTTCGTTATAAGTTCTGTTTAATAACTCATTTACCTGGTCTTTATGATTAAGATATAAGTGTAAGTCTCCAAAGGTATGAACAAACTTATATGGCACCATATTGACAATTTGAGCAACCATATGCAAAAGTAAAGAATACCCTGCAATATTATAACTTACGCCTAAAAAAGTATCTGCGCTGCGTTGATAAAGCTGTAAAGAAAGCCTAAATTTGGGGATTTCCAATGTTGTTAAAATGGAACTTACTTGTTCGTCATTCCCCCCAATTCCCAAATCCAATACGTCACCACCATCTTTTATAAATAAATCTATTCTTTCATCAATGGTAAGTGGCTCTGCTTTAAATTGGAATATGGTATGGCAAGGCCTAAGTGCCATTTTTCCCAATTCTGCTACATCCCATGCTGAAACCATAATTCCCCTATCGTCTGGCCTATTTTTTAGAGTATTAATAAGAACATCAATTTGATTAATGCCTGGGATTTTTTCTTCTTTCCAATCGCCATAAACAATGCTTGTTTCGCCACCAAAGCTTCCACCATAACTTCTTTGTTCTTGATATTTTTTAGTGTAGCCACCCCAATCAGTCCATTGTTTTCCGTAAACTGGACCAAGGTCTCCCCATTTCATAGCAAATTCATCATCGTTTTTAATTGCATCTGCAAATTCTTTTTGAGTCATTTCTCTAACGCTATTATTTCGTTGAGGGTCATCTATAAGAACTGACATATCTGGCTCTTCTATGGTACTTGTGTGTTTTTTGTATTTTACATACGCCCACTCATCCCAAATATGAACGTTATTATCAACCAAATATTTAATGTTTGTGTTGCCAAACTTTTTATATTCTTCTGGCACCGCATTAAGAAACCAAAGAAGCTCATGAATAATTCCTTTGTAAAACGTTTTTTTTAATGTTAGCAAAGGAAACCCATCTTTCATATAGAATACAGATTGATGTCCAAATGTAGATACTGTGCCCACTCCAGTGCGGTCTGTATTTACTCTACCATCTTTGAGGATGGTTGTAATTAATTCAATAAATTGTTTCATTTTATTTTATTTTTAATATGCTCCATTTCTAAACCAAAAATTAGTACCGCATTCTGTACATTTATGAGTTTCATCCCAGTTGTGATAAGAACCATCCATATCTGACCCAATTGATTCATTAAGGTATATAGGAAACATTACTCCATCTATGATGTATTCATCAGATGGCATTTTACCACATGTAGGACACTTATAATCTTTTGCTTTTGCTCCGAATGGTTGTGAGTAGCCAGTTTCTATGTTTTCCATTATTTATATTTTACCTGTGTGACCGAATCCCTCAGAACCACGTTTTGTATCGTTTAAGATTAGTACAGACTCCAACTCAACTCTTTCGTGTTTTGCAATAACCATTTGAGCTATTCTATCACCTTGATTTATGACAAATTCTTCTTCTGATAAATTAATAAGAATTACACCAATATTACCTCTATAATCAGCATCTCGCTTTTGTTATCACCAAAGCTCTTTATCTTTGATTTCTGCATCTTTATTTATACATGCAGGTCAGACTATATCATCAACATTTATAATGTTGCAGGGCGCTCTTGTTTTCGTTACCGTCTTCAACTTTACTTGCTAAGACTTGGAAATTAGTCGTTGAACCTTCTAAGGAATTTCTTCCAAAGCTTGGCTGCTGATTGTCTTGTGAATTTATACAAGATTTTCCAGCAATTCACCCTGTTTTAAAACGACAGATTGTTCTATACATGTCAAGTTTAAAAATTTTTAAACCGACAAAGTACGATAGAATTTTTTTTAGTTTATCGTTCCTGGGCTATTTAACACAGTAATCCCGTTTTTTAAAGCTAAACCACTCCGAGGACGAATAGTTGCTTCGTAACCAATAGGAAGTTCAATAAACAAGTCTGTTTTAATTAATTTCCTTTCAAGTGGTCTAATTGATACTGGGGTTTCATTTTCTAAACTTGCCCTTAAATCTATTCCCGCAGAGAATGCTGTTGCATAATCTGGAAGTAAATTTTTTGATTTGTTCACAATTCTTACAAATTTCATATTTTATTTTTTAAATTAAAAAACAAAGGTAATAAAAAAATTTTTATTAAACAAGTTAATTTACATGAAATTTACTAATGTATTGATAATAATTTAATTCGCCTTTGTTGATTATTTCTTCTTTAAGAAGAATCAGTTTTTTTTCTATATAAGAGATATCTTTTTTAATCATTGATGCTTTCTCAAATTCATCTTTCTCTGCATGAGCGAGCATTCTAGGAGTTAATGCCTTAATTATCATATCTTCAAAAATTGGAACTATTGTATTAATACTATGTTTTAAATGAAATAAAGCTCCGTAATCTTTTTTTATCCCTTTGGACATTAAAATCATTTTGTCAAAATTAATTGAACTGTCTATTTCTATAGTAATTCTATTTTCTTGCGGAAAATTGCCTTTTACTTCCATTAAATAATAAACAAACAATTTATCTAAAATTTTATTTCCTTCTTTTATTTTTAGATTAAAAGCTCCATTAAAGTCCATGGGGAGTTTTTTTAATATATCTGAATTCTTTTGACAGCTTTTTAAAATTATTTTATTTGGATTATATATATTATTTATTCTAATAAAATCACATTTAAACGGAGTAATATAATTTCTTAAAGCATCACTTTTATTAGATATAAAATCTCCATTTAAATTTAAATAACATTTATCTCCAAAAAATTTACATTCAATAAATAAATAAAAATATAATGTTAACTTTTCTCCAATTTCTGGTATTTTGTATGAGTTGCCTTTTTTTTGTGTGAATAATATTTCTGGAGTTAAAATTGGTTGAGCACTATTTAAGTCTTGCAAAAGTTGTTTAGCGCCCCTTAAATTAAACAACTCAAATTCAGTTTTTATAGTTTTTTCCAACTCTTCGCTATATTTCATTCCCTCGTTTTCTAAAGTTTTTTTAATATCCTTAATTTCAATACTTGGAAATCCTGGGTCTTGAGAAAACTCAAATGTTAATATATCAGATTCGATATATCCTATGTTTTTGATAATATATATAGCTTTTTCGTAATCATCTTCATCAATTATAGTTTCATCTAAATATTGTCTACCCTTTCTAGTAACAAAAATAATTGGTCTTTTGTTTTTATCCAGGGGATTTTCAATTATACAAAAATCTAAATTTATATAGTCCATCACCATTTGTATTATTTATATAAATATTATTTATTTTTAACTCTTTTAAAAAATATAATAAAAACAATTTTTAAAAAAAACAGTTTTTGTTAATATTTATATAAAATAAAAGGAATTATATGGAAATTGATGAAATAAAAAAATTAAGAAATCAAATAAGAGAAATACTTTTAAACGCAGATGGAATAACCGATTCTACATTGACAAAAAGAAGTGGGTTTGATGAGTTGAAAAAAGATGCTTATGATAAACTCGTTGATTTGAAAAATCAATTTGAGGCTAAAAAAGAAAATCCAGATAAGGAAGGCACTATAAATCAAATTGATGGTCTTATTACCTCTCTTAAAAAGTTAAAAACCACGCTTGGAAATCAATTGTAATTATGGTTTGTATGATATTAAGTGTGGATGGTAATTAAGAATGTTTTTCCAATTGGTTTCGTTTAATTTATTACTACAACACTCATCTATATACTCATTTGGACGAGTTATAATCAATTTTTCCCAACCTAATGCCGAAAGTTCCTCTTTATAATTTCGGTCTTTAATTAAAAAATCTAAATCTTGACGTGGAAATAAAGAAATAAGCTCTACGCTGTTGTATATGTCGCTTTCTTTAAATTTATTTAAATTACAACAACAAAGTAATTGTGATTGAACCGATAGTATTTCAACCCATTTTCTTGCTGTTAGTTTATTTAAATCTAATAAGTTAAAAAATTCATCTCCCGTATTTTTGATAATATCGCAGATGTGATAGTCTTTTAAGTTTTTTAAGTTAATTTCAAGTATAATACGCCTTTCAAAGTTATTATATTCTATAATATCATATACTTCTTTAGGAGAAAAATTATAGTTTTTTACATCTATTTTTTTAGATAGCTCTTCAACTCCAATAGTTAGCAAAGCAAAAGCATCTTCGTGTTTTAGTGTGTTTAAGTCAGTTTTTATTTTATGGATTAAACTTGGGTGAATTCTAAGCATGTTTTTTGTTTCTCTGATTGTATAATTAAACTTTGATAAATCAACTAAGTCTGCAATTTTTATATTTCTAGCAATTACTCTTACAATTTTCATTCTATCTACTCTTTCCCAGGGAATTATAGAATATATTTCTTCGTTATCTGCTATAATTCTATCTGAAATTTTATCAAAATCAGCATATTGGCATAAATGAAACGTCTCACTATTGTTTAAACTTTCCCATTCATCAGAAATTATCTTAACTAAAAAAGATTGTATTACAATATTTGTTTTTTCATTTTTTTTCATTATATTTACTTTATGTACTTAAAAATATATAATTAAAATTATAAAATCAATATGGAATCAAACAAAAGAGAGCTTGCAATTGATATGGATAAATTAATAATAAGGGTTCATAATAAAATTGCCCTATGGAATAACCAAGACTCCACAACAGATGAAAAAGCTATCATGTTGAAGGTTTTATCTCATGACATAGTTTCTGATATAATATCTAGTGCTTTTAGCCAATTAGATGGAGTTAAAACCAAAGAAAAAATAATTCCTGGTGAGCCTAAGCTTGAAAAAAGAGGGGTGCTAAGCAAGATTTTTAGCAAAAACAAAATTTAACTTAATTTTTCTTTGTTATCTTTTTTTAACATTTTATATAAATCAATTTCCTCTTCTGATTTTTCTTTTCCAATTCCATCATTGCTAAATTTAGCTATACTAAATTTTTCTGGGTCTATTTCTTCTTTTAGAAGGCTTTTTTTTGATTTATCTTGATATATAATGTTTTTTAACTGTCTTTTGTCTTCGTTTTCTACAATACCGCAAAGTTCTTTAAATCTTTTAGAAATATTTTCCATGGTCAATTCTTTTTTGTTTGAGTTTTCTTCGGTTTCTTCTTCTTCTGAGTTTTCTTCTAAATCTTCTGTCTTAACAGAATCAGCTTCATCTTCCATTTTTTTAAGTCTGGTATAATAATCTGGAATTTCATTTAAATGTGCCAATGCTATTTGAAGAGTTGCTATTGGGTCATCATTAGTGATATTTGTATTTTTCTCTTGACCTTGGCTTCCGTGTTCTAATTCCACAAACATTCCTTGCACCAATTCATCCATACTGTATTTTGAAATATCAACGTCTATTTTTTTGGCTAATAGTATAACTAATTTCTCAGCATAGCCTTTTGCTTTTTTGCTTGCTTCCATAACAATTGAATTTATAATAAATATTGTAAAATTTTTTTAAAACTTAAGTATTGAATATTGTAAACTTGCCCCCACACCTGGTCCTATTTGATAGGTTCCTTTACTAAAATTCATTCCAAAGCCAATATAAAGCCCTATAGACCATCTTTTATTTTTGGATGGAGGTTGAGGTGGGTTAATCATACTGGACACGTCAGCTCCTATAATATCACCTACAACGACCTTTTTATTGTCGGGGGTAATGAAAATTTTGTATAAATCGCCTTCTTTTGAGATTCCAGTAGTAAATCCCATTTTTAAACTTAAATCGTTTATTGTAGAGATACCAGGGGCTGTAACTACTTTATATTTATTTTTTTCCTTGTCAACCAATATTGGGTCAGCAAAAAATGTATTAGTTGATTTAATGTGTAGTGAGCTGTCTGTGGAATAATATTCATATCCTAAAACAAATTTATTACTATCAAGCTGAACTATGCCGTTTTTTACTGAACCAGTGTCTGTATACTCAACATGAGTTTTCCATAAAATTTTAACTTCTCCCAAAGCAGCATCCATGCTTTTATATAAATCTGGGAAATGTTTTTTAATTTCTTCTGGGGACATTTGAGCAATTGGTTTGCTATAAGATATTTCCCCAGCATTGTTTTTGTAAACTTTAAGTGAATCACTTAAAGTCGCTATATTTTGCTTGGAAATTTGTTCTTGGCGTTGCATTTCTTTTTTTAGTTTTCTCGTTGTATTACATTGATTTAAGAAAAGAAGTAATACTAAAACAGCGGCAATAACTAAAATTGTTTGGATGTTGTCTAAAATCTTTTTTAACATAATAGTTGTTTTTTAATTATAAATATCTAATAAATTATAGAGTTTGATTTAAATTTAATAATCTTAACGTTTCAGCATTTTCTAATTTATTGTAATTAGTTGCAAAAAGAACAAATTCTAACATCATTTTTTTGTATTCTGGCAACGGGGGGGTATTTCCCTTTCCATATTGTTGCACAATATTTCCACTCTTTACATTGATTTCTGTCGTAACGTGAGGCTCGTTTTTTTCATCTCTTAAAGAAATAATAATTGACCTTCCATTTTTCACACTGCTTTTATATGAGTCTCCTCCCACACACATACCCATCATTTTCCCCTCATAGGGCAAATCTTTTGGCTCCAGTAAATATATAAAAAAATTTTTATTTGAGCATCTGAACAAAACTCTTTCATTGTCAACTTCTTTAATTTTTAAATCCTCAATGTCATATTTTTCAAACATTTCTTTGTGCCATTGACTTTGTGCGATAAAAGCATCATCAAACGAATAAGAAAAGATATTGGCTTTTGTTTCTATAGTCCAATCTAAAACAAATCTAATCTTATTGAATTCATCTAAAAGGTTGGCATTTTTTTTAATTTCTTTTGCAATCCACACATCATATTTATGCTTTCTTTTTGATGATTTTTCTATATCTTCGCTTTCTTTATCTCCAACAAAACCATATCTTTCTCCTATACCAGATATAGCTTTAACAATTTCATCAACTTCTTTCTCTGGTAAGTAATCTTTTTTTTGGCTTTTATTTTCGGGAAGAAAGATTGATTTAATGTATAGTTCTCTTTTTGTTAAATCAAGGGAACTCATTATATTATTAATTTAAGTATGATTTCTTTTTCATTTTCTGCTTCCAAAACTTCATATCTTACGACATACTCTTTGGGGTCTTTCATTTTTATGCCGTTTATTTTGTGGCTTTTTTTGAAAGTGATGGTATAATTTATTTCATCAAGCAAAATGTCTCTTATTGTATAACATTTCATTAAAGCTCTCAATTTGTGCTGAAATATAGTAATGGGTTTTCTATCAAAATCTCTCTTTTTAATTTGAAAGTTTCTAGTAACCATATACTATTTCTCCGCTTTTTTTCTTTTAGACCCTTTTTTTGGACCTCTTTTTTTCGGTCTTCCTGGACCTTTTTTTCTCCTTGGTCTTTTCTTTTTAACTTCTGAATATTCTTTTACCTCTTTTATGGCCTTATCAACAATTGTTGTAACATCTTCAACTAAATTTACTTTAGGGGCTACTTTAAGTGTTTTACTAACAGAGTTTACAATATCGTTAATATCATTAATCACTGGCTTTGGATTTTCTTTATCTTTTAAAGACCTTTGTAGGCTGTGCAAAAAATGTTTATTATCCAATTCTTCTTCTTTGTATCCAGTATAATATTGTAAATATTCTGGCTTTGTAACTTCTTCAATTCCTATAATGCCTTTTTTTGAATATATCTTTAGTGAATTAGAAAGGTGATTTGTTTGAGAATAAACTGTTTCTCCAGGCCTCAAATCAATTTGTACATCATTGTTAAAAATATCCTTGAAGAAAACTCTAATCTTCTCTGAACCACCATGTTTAATGGTACTTAAAAAAGTAACTTTAATGTCTTTGTTTGAATTCATATATTTTTTAATTTAAATATAATAATAATAAAAAATAAAATCAATAAAAAATCCATCGAGTTGATGGATTTTTATAATTTAAATATATTTTTTTATTATTCTTTTGATTTAAATAAAGGATTTAGGACAAGTTTTTTTGTGAAGTGGTCAATAATATATGTTTTATTTTGTCTTATATCAGATTCCGATAATCTAAAAAGAATCATGCTTCCTGTTGATTTTGGAATATCTATAAAACCCTGTTCTTTTCCAGAAAATGGGGTGTTACATAAATTTGACTCTAAAGATGGGTTGTTTGCTGCAAATTCTTTACTTACTATTTTATCATAATCATGACCAGATATAGTATCTTTTTGGTCTTTTACATCACAAAAACAATCATTTTCAAAAAGTTGTTTCCACCTTTTTGATTGTTCTTCTTTGGTAAGTTTTTCTGTTATAATATATCTTTTGTTAATTCCTTTTTCTTCGTTTTCTGCTAAAGAAGAGAATTTTCTTTTTGTTAACTCAAGCTTTTTCTTGTATGTTTCTTCAACTTTTTCTAATTCACTTAGACCTCCGTGCCCAGTTTTTTTCAATTCTTCTTTGCTGTTAACATCAGCTCCAAGCATATCTCCAACAGTGTGATTTTTTTCCATTCCTGCAGGTGGCCACAATCCATTTTCTCCCATTTTAACTACGTCTTGATAAGGAGTTTTTGGTTTTTGAGTTTCAGTTATTAATGCATATGAACCATTATCTTGTCTAGTCAAGTGAGGTCTAGTTGTTCTCATAATTCCGTAAGTTGTATTTTTTATAGCCTCATTCACTTGTTCAAAATCTTTGTTCGCTTTTAAATTTGGAGTTTTTCCATCTTTTGAAAAACCATATGGGGTCGCATATGCGCCTCCAACCGAATTTGGTTTTGTCTCTGTTGCACCATCAATTCCTGCTCCAGCTGGAGCTGCAGGCGCTGCTGAAATTTCATCTAAAGTATTTTCTTCTATTTTTTCTTCTTCGTCACCAATAACAAGTTTTTTGTCAGTTGGTTTTCCAGATGGAGTTTTTGGCGTACCAGTACTACATTCTTTTTTTTTCTCTTCAGTTATTTTAAGAGATTCTTTTACAAGATTATCTATTTTATTTCCAGCATCTTCAAAAGAGCTAGAAAAAAGGTCTGTTAATTTCATATTATATTTATTTTCTTTTACAATTGAATCATTCATATCTTTTGGATTTTTATCACTGTTTCCTATTTTAGTTCCAGTTAAATATTCTGCTTCAGCTTCTGCTATTTCAGTAAAAAATTCTTTTAATTTACTTTTAAAAGATTTAGTATCTGTAACTCCTGGAATAGTTGCATTTTTATCTAATTTTCTTGGAGCATATGTATCTTTATTTGATGATTGGTGAAAACCAGAGGCCTCTGTGTTTTTATAAGATATATTTACAGTATCGTCAATAATTTCTAAATAAAGTTCACTAATAATTCTTTTCCCCCCAAATGTAGTTACTTTTTGCATATAAGAAACTGGTCTTACAGCTCCCATATTAAGCATTTTGGGTTTAGATATAGTAACATTTAATTTTCCTTCTTGAACTCCTTTGCCAACTTCTTTTTCTTTTCCATCTTCTCCAGCAGCAGCCATAAACATATAACCTTCTTTTTCTTCATAGCCCAATTTTTTAAAAGCTTTAAAGGTTTCTTCCTTTAAAATAGCTTCAGTTTCGTCCCCAACAATTTTTTTAATTTTTTGACGGAGTGCAAAATCATCTGTTTCTTGCTTTGTGCCTTTTGGATAAATTTCTTCGTTTTCCATTTTTAAATAGATTTTTTTATAAATATTAAAAAAAAAGCAATTTGCACTTATTTAAAATAAAAAAAGCTGTATCTCTACAGCTTTTATTTAACTAAACCGTTCTTTTTCCATGCTTCCCACGTTTCTCTATCATCAATTTTAAAGCCTGGATTATCTAAATAAATATTGTTTTCAAAAAAATATCCGATAAATCTTTTTTTATAAACAGTTTTCTTTTTTCTTTTTATTGTATAATCATAATTCATGTCGTATTCACCATCTTCTACTTGATAAGAAATGTTTTTATACATTTTCTTTGCAAACAGCCAAAATCTATAATTCCATCTGGCGTTTAAAATGTAAAACCTTAGCCTTGAATGCTTCCATATGTTTTTAAACAACTTCATAAATAGAGAATTATTTTTTGAATGGGTTTGGAACTCTTTTGTGAGTTGTGTGTATATCACCACATTCAGAACAAACACAAGTATTCAAATCTTTATATTCATCTCGTTTATCAGAATATAGAACATATCCCATTAATGTGGTTGAATGTTCTGTAGCACCGCATTTAGGGCATATTGCATGCTCTTTTTTGTATTTGGTCATGAACTCATGGTAATCTTTTAAAGATTCTTCTGTGTGTTCTTTGCAAATGAATGGTGCGTAAATATACCCAGGTTCTCCACTCACAAAGTCTTCCGTAGATAATATTTTATTTTCATTTAATCCATCAATTGTAACGGTTCCATAGAATTTGTTGTTAACTATTTTGTTTGCATAGCGAGATTCTATTCCAGCTATGGGCACCCACACTTCTGTCAAGCAATCTTTAATTGTTACAGAGAATCTTTTAAAAGAGTTTCCCTCTTCATTTTTTTCAAGAATTGCAAAAGAAACTTCTTTTTCAAGTTTATCTGGGTCATACATTATATGAGATGTTTCCCCTATTTCTGCGTGAGAATCAATAAATTCTCTTATTAATTTTAATAATTCCGTTGCTTCCATATTACCATGTTATTTGCATTGGTGAAACCACAAAATATAAAAGAAGCAAGCAAAATGCAATGATTGTAATGAGAGAGAAATAAAGCATTGACTTTATTTTAATTTTGTCTGCCACAGTGCTTTCTTCGTACTCTGGGGTTTTTTCTGTTTGCTTAAGGTCTTGGTATAAGGTTTTTCCTATAAACCAACCAAAAGCAATAAATAGTGTTAATATGATTTTAAGGATTATTATCATTTGATTCTTCTTTTTTTGGTTCAACTATTGGTTCTGTGGTAAAATTTTTGGCATAAAATATTTGAATGGATTCTATACTAAGTTCTGATTGAGAAATCTTTTCAAATTCTTTTTTAAGAGCTGAAATATTATCGTCATCATGAGAAAACCCTTTGTCTAAAAGGCCATTAATGGCAAAGGTGGACTTATCTCTTTCTGCTACGCATTGAGATAAAACTGCCAATATCATTTTTTTTCTTGTATTTTCCATAATATTACTATTCGTTACCGTCTTTTTCTTTTCTCTTTTTTTCTTTTCTTTCTTCTTTTTCTTGGGTAACAATTCTATCAATAGCCATAGAGATAATTTCAGAGCTATTTAATGCCTTTTCTACTCCAAAACACTTAAGATTACTATCGTATTCTTTAATGTCCACAGGTTGTTTTTTAACCTTGTCGTTAACATCAATTTCAACACCGCAAAGAATTTTATCAAGCAAAATGATTTTATTCTCAATATCCAATTCTTTCCATGATTTATAGTGAATAAAAAGGATGTAATCATAATCATCATTAATCATTCTTTCTTCTTCTGCACGTGGTTTTAGTCCCCCTAAAACATATTTTCCCCCATCTTTCTTTACAAGTGTTGTGTAAAGATATTTAATTCTTGCTGGGTTGATGTCTGAATTATGGTCAGTGTTTTCTTGAATGAATTTTGATAAAGCAAGTAACTCATCATCTGCATCCATGTGCTGTCCACCGCCAGCGAAAACAACAGTTTTTTCTAAAGTTTCAACCAAAATTTCTGGTGTAACAACATCTTTAAGCGATAAATAATTCAATTGTTTCATGTGATTATATTTTATTTAAATTAATAATCACAAATGTACGTAAAAAAATATAGAAAACAAAATTATCTACGAATTCTTTGTTGTGAGGGGTCGTGCAAGAATCCCAAAGCCCCAAACCCTTTATTGTCGTTTTTATCGTGTCCGCCAGCAAATCTAAATCTTTCTTTTGTTTTTAACTCATCATCATGCGAGTTTGATAATTTCTCTGTTACCCATTTTTTACAAGCATCTCCTCCATGTAAATTCCAAACCAATAAAAGATTAGATTTGCCCATTTCGTCTACTGTACCTATTCTTTGTTGAATAATGCCTAATTTTTTTCTTTCTTCTGTTACTTTTGCAGTATTAGCCTCAAAAAAAGCTTTAAGTCTTTTCATTTCAGTGAAGCTTTGTGGGACTTTTTGAGCAAGTTTTTTTGCCTTCATTCTCCCACTTCCTTGATTTTGGTTGGCATCTATACTCGTTGGTTGAATTCCATTTTGTTGTGCTTTGCCTATGGCACTCAATGCCGCTTGTGCTGTTTCAGCTACTTTTTGTGGTGGAACATAGCTTTTATTGTCATTATTCATTTCATAAGATTCGAATAATAAATCAATTTGCTCTCTGATTATTTTTCTGAGAACATTTTTCATAATTATTCTCCAATCATTGAAAGAATTGTAGTTTTTATATCAATTTCATTAACTGCAGGAAATCCTAAGTTCATTAAATTCCAATTTACTTCATCATAAAATGAAATGTTATTAATTGGAGTTCCAGATTTCAAAACTCTTTTAATACAAATTTCTAGTGCTTCATCTGGTTTAAGATTTGATGGTGCTACTTTAGGGGTTTTTACAGCTGGATTTTCTTTATAATCATCTAAAAAAGAATTAACTGTTTTTCCTCTACCGCCAGTACCAAACTTACCAGCTATATAGTAATTCTCACTTTTGAAGTCGGAATTTGTGCTTCTAGAAATAAGAGTTCTTAATCTTTTATTTTCTGCTAAGATTTTTTCAGCATCTGGCTCTTTTGAATTGTCTTTGTAAACTTCATGAGACTCTTCAAGAGAAGTCATAATTTCAATCATTCTTTTATCTTTTTTCATTTTATCTAATTTTTGTATATTACCAAACTACAGTTCCCAAGCCTAAGTTTCCAGAATAATTTCTTACTGATGGAGTCATTGACCTTTTAAATATTTTTTCCAAATCCATTGTATGTCCCGCCCCAACCATTCTTCCTGTTGCATTAGAGGAAATATCCTGGTCTGGCATAATTTCATTTGTATCATCAATTATTTCATTTATTTGTTTTATGTCAACCTCTTTTGCACTATCGAAATAATCAGAAAGATACTTTTTAAATAAAGAAGAATTTTCTCCTTTTTTAATATTGATAGTTAACCATTTTTTGAAATCTGTGAACTTAGCTACAAAAGAATATTTTAAGTGGTTAAAAAGTCTATTTTTACATAATCATCTTTGTTATCAAAATCCACATCAAGTACTTTTGCAATAGTATCACCTTTGATATGGATGAAATTGTCATCTTTTTCACTTACGGATTCTAATAAGAAATTTTTTATGCTATTTTTCATAGAAGTGTTTTTAATAAATATATAAATTTTTAAAAAACAATCAATCATGAAATTTTATAAAATTGAATTTGTTTGCAACTATTTAAAATATTATTATTCGTTTCGTAGTTTTAAATCCATTATTGGTCTGAAAGAAATATCTTTCTCTGTAAGATATTCCATTAATAATTTTTTAAACCTATCGGTTCCTGGTTTATTCATAATTCCCTTTACTTGATGAAATTCTAATCCATTCACACTGTCAAACGTAAATCCAATTGTGAATCTATTCAAATCTTCTGCTGGAAGTCCTGGCGTTCTATCAAATATTTGTCCTATAATATAAGATTCTGTTATTACTTTTTTGGAATATGAACCAGCACTATGTTTCATTTGAACCCCTTCTGCTATAAGCATTGCTGGAGTTTCTATTAATTTAAGTTCAAGCGGTCCAACATAATCTCCTCTATCTTCTAAAAACTTAAATCTTGCCACGAAACTTTTAAATTTAGCATTTTTTTCTTTATCTGATACGACATTAAAATATTTAACTAAATTATTATGATAATCCATTAACTCTTTGTGCGTTTTTATTTTATTGAACTCTCTTCTGGGGTCAAACCCAAGAACTTCCATCATCATTATACTATCATCGTAATATATAAACTCAAACTTGCTTACAAAAGAATAATCTGGTTTAAAGTTTTCCATATTGAGAGTTGGTTTTATTGCTAAGGTTTCTTGAGTTATAAAATCTTTGATTATTGTTATAATTCTCTCAAATTCTTTGATATCAACTGAATCTCTAAAGTAAACTAAGTCTATAACTCTTGTTAATAAATCTATTTCATATTTTTGTAACAATGTAATTATTTGGTGTTTATCATAGAATTTAAAATATTTTAGCAATTGTTTATAGTCTGAGAAGTTTTTAATGTTTTTATATATAAACTTTGAAGCGTTGGCATCATTTGATATTTCCATTACGTGGAATTTGTTTACATCAGCATTATGTGTAACTTTTGTTTTATAATCTTTATTCTCTTTGTAAACAATTTTCATTTCTTTCTCCTCACCGTCTATTATTTCAAAATTTTTGGCTTCTTGTTTTTTATCAGACTCATCAATGTCCATTTTAATCATTTGACTTGATTTAAATAGAAACTCATGAATCTCCTTGTTGTCTTCATTAACCTCTTCGTTGACTTTTTTAATATAATTACTTACTAAATGATTAAATATTGGTATTGGGGATGTTAGACCGCTTTCTGTGAGTTTTTTTACACTAGGAATGTCACACTCTTTCATTAAGTCATATAGAAACTTACACCCCTTTGTTAAAGCGATTGTCGATAGGTTGGAGTATTTTATAATTCCGAAGAAAATAGATATAGCTTTTTTAATTACATCAAGACCCGCATAATTAAATCTATTTTTTGTTTCACTTAAAAGCTCTTCTATAATATTTGTGTTGTTAATGTCAATAACATATTTGGCTAATTTTCCAATATAAACTTGAATATGATATAAATTATAAATATTTTTTATTTCTTCAGAAAAGATATTGTCTGTAATTTTTATAATTCCATCTAAATCAAATTCTATTTCGTTTGAGTCAAAATCTTGAAAGAATGTTTTTTTTGTTAATTTATCGTATTTTATGTATTTTATTTTTTCATCAAAAGCAAGAACATATTTCCCGTCTGTGTTTTTTATTATATTTGCCCTTAATTTGCCATAATACAAAAATAATTCGCTTTCATTATCTAAAATATTATATCCAGAAACAAAAAAAGAATTATTAACAATTAATCTATTTTGATTTTCCAGTGTTGCAAAGTTTTTATCACATCCACTGCACTTAAAACCATCATCATCTTGAGATAATTGAATGCTTTTGTATAAATCAAAATAATCATCATCCTCATCTTTTGTCGACATTAAATTTGTTATAGGCGTTTCTGAAACAGTCGTTTGTGTTTCTGGAAAAAGATAATTTACATGTTTTTCAATTTTTTTATTTCTTTCTGTTATTTCGCCACAATTGCAGAAATAAATTTCTTTGTTTTCTTCACTATCTTCAAATAAAAAAGAATATTCGCTTTTAATTTCCTCTAAGTTTAAAACTTGCATATGATGTTTTTGTCTAAATATAACAAAAACAAAAAAAAAGTCAAGACTTTTTGCCTTGACTTTTAAAATAAAATTTATATTGTATTAGATAATTTTTGTTAATTTAATTGCTTCTTTTCTTATAAATTCTAACATTTCTTTTTTGTTTTTAAATCCTTCTGGTAGTTGAATGGTTTTAATAGAATCTCTAAGTTTTTGTTCATATTCATCTTTTTCGTTTTTTGCTTCTTTGTTAACTTCTTTTCCTGTTTGCCCTTTTGAGAAACCATCTTTAGATATCTCACCTTTTCCCAACACTTGCGTCATTGGATTTTCGGATTTATCTTCTTTGTCTTCTTTGTTCATTTCTGCAGAATTGTCTTTTTTTCCAGGAATTCCACCTTCTTTTGTTGGGTCAGCTTCTATGGAAACATTTGGCTGAGTAGTTTTACTGTCAACTTTTGCTTTTGGTTGTCCTTGAACAAATGGATTTGTTTCAGTTCCAGATTTTTCTGACTTTGTTCCTTCTATTTTTGCTGCCGTAGCAATTTTTTCATCCCAACCCTCAGCTCTTTCTTCCATTTTTACTTCAGTTGGGTCTTCTGTAGTTTTAAATTCTTTTGGAATATTAGTTGGAGCCGCAGTTTTCATTTTCCCTTTTGTGTCAACTTGTGCTCCAGTTGAATCTTTTGAGCCATCGTTCTTGTTCATTTTCAAATCAATAGGGTTACCAAGATTTTCAATTTTTTTTTCTTCTTGAAGAATTTCGTTTGCTTGTGTTTTAATATAATTTGCAAACTCTTCTTTGGTTTTGAATTTAATAGTACTCATAATTAATTAATTTTTTATATAAATATACAATAAAAGATAAAAATCAAAAAACCAATAAACTTTTTTTAAAAATTATTCAAAATGTAAAAAAAAAGTTATATATTTGCCTTATGAGAGAAGAAGAATTAGTAAGACAGTTTGCCTTATCTGTGTCAAACAATTATCCAGAAAAGGCATTTATTAAAGATTATGGGCAAGAATTGTTTGATAAATTAAGCGGCGAGGCTTTTGCAATAGATAAAGGTCGTTGCTCTGGGTGCGGACACACTCCTCCAGACCACAGAAAAAAAGATTGTTTATTTTTTCACATATATGAGGTTAATAAAACTCAACCAGAATTAACAAAGGGAGTAACTTTGTGTAAATCTTGTCACACTACACAACATATAGAAAGTGCAATAAAAAACAAATGGGTTGTATTTGTTAATTCAATATATAGTCAAAGTAATTTGATTAGATTATGCAGGAATGGTCAAATATATGGAGTTGTCGCCCAAAGAGGAGTGGTAGAATTAAAGAAAACTCCCCAACAATTTCTTAAAGAATGGTATGCTGGAGAGGTTAAATTTACACCTACATTAAAAGTTATTTTTACAAATAACTTTTCTATTGATGATTTGTAAGATTTTCAGCAAAAAACCAAGTCATAACGAAGTGTGACTTGGATGAATTGCTGTTGTTTTTACAATTATACAAAATTTTTTTAAAATAGTTACAAATAAATTCGATTTTATAAATTTTTTGCATATTTATAATTAAAAGTGAACCAATAGGTTGTGCTTGCAACGTGGAAATTTAATTGGCTTTGCTAATTATTTGTTCACAGTTGAGATTTAATTGTCACTGGAGTTAGTTTGTAAAGTTTATCCCCTATTCTTACGACTTTTTTTTCTTGATTTACGACTTCATAAACATTTTTTTTCTTTTGATTGTCAGCATACTCTTTTAAAACTCTTCTTATTGTATCTTCAGCAACTTTTTTTGCTGTAGCTTCTATCATCGGTTTCAAAGACTCTAAATCATAACTACCACTTTTTTGGTTGTTTTTCATCATTGTCTCCATCATCAGCATCATTTGATTTAACATAAAATCATTATTACTTGCTTGTTGAAATACTTGATTTTGCTGTGGCTGTTGTCTTTGTGACGGCAAATCTAACATTACGCCTTTATCTGCGGCTTTCTTTTTTAAGTGAGCTACTGGGTCAAAAGTGGGTCCTATACTTGAATAATCTTCAGTAATTAAATTGCCTTGTGGCACTCCAGAAGTTGAGCGCATGCTGATTCCAGAAGCTTTGTCTGTAAACATATTTTCAAGTGCGTCTGCCTCTGCATTTCTTGAGGCCCTTGTCCCCTCTAATGCTATTGACACCTTTGGCTTTTCTTGTGGTTGCCCAGGTCTTACTGGCTTTCTTTTTCCAACTTTAGGTTCTGGCAACTGTTCTCCTTTTACTCCTTTTGTTTCTGCTTTAATAAAAACGCCAATCTCTTGTTTTTTTGCCCCCCTCTTAATTGCTTCCAATGCACTATATCTATCTCTTGGAGCAGTGTACATAGCGGCTTGACTTTGTTGTTTTTCTTCTGCTAATTGAATTTGTATTTGTTGGGCAATATTAGCCCCATTTTCCATTTCTATGCCTGCAACTTTTTGTTCCTGCTGAGCATATTGTGGTTGTTGAACTTGTTGTTGAGCATATTTTGATTGAACATATTGCTGTGGGCGAACTTGTTCTTCGACAACAGGTGTTGGTGCTACAGCAACTCTTTGAGTTGGCATGTTTTCAATTGGCATATCTGCAAGCTGACCAGCTGTGGCTGGTAAACCCATGCTTTTAAAACGCTGTGTTCTTTGTTGTCTTATCACTTCTATTTGAGCTGGCGTTAATTGTGACTGTTCCATAACTATTCTTTTTTAAAATTTTTTATATCACTTATTTCATAATCGTGAAGAAACTTAAGTTTATTTTCTTTTAATAAATATCTTAATTTTTCTAATTCATCTTCTAACATTTCAACTTTGAGTGTTAAAACCATTTTATTTCTTTCATGCTTTCTAAATTTAATTTTATCGCAAATAAGTTCTGAAATCATTTTTTTTAAATCTATATAGCTTTCTTGTTCTATATAAGAATAACTAACGCTATCCCCATAATATTCCTCAAAACAATTCATTGGAAACTTATATTTAATATCAATTAAATAAACTTGAGTGTTTTTTCTATCTTTTGTCATATTTTAAAATTTTAGCTTCTTTTTCGTTTTCATCCCACCAAACATATATACTTGTATTTCTATTAGAATGTAAAAAAAACAAACGATTAAAATGATTCTCTTCTTTGATTTTTTTGAATCTGTTTTTTAATTTGTTTTTTTCTTTAATAATAAATTCATCTTCCGATTTTATGTCATTAAGCATTTTTTTTGCTTCGGCATTTTCTTTCGAAAAAAAAGAAAGTATATCTTCTTTAAACTTAGTTTGATTTTCTATTATTTGTTGAATTGAGTGCATATAACAAAAATATAAACCTTAAAAAAGAAAAATTAAATAGTTATTTTTAAATTTGTATTATACTGGAGGCGTTCCTGCTGGAGGCGTTCCTGCTGGAGGTGTTCCTGGCATAGCTGGATGTGCAACAGATGCTGCTGTCATTGTTTCACCTGCTTCTTCTCCAGTTCCACCTTCTTCTTGCGGATTTATAATTTCATTAAATTTTTTCTTGAATACCTCTTCGTACAAATTTAATAATTTACCAAATACATCTTTTGTATCTTTATTTATTTCAAATTCTTTTGGCATTCCATTATCGGCAACGCTTTCAATTTTAAGCCCATTTGTTAAAGACATTGAAAATCCGATTTTATCTTGTCCAACTGTTATTGTTCCAGATGTTATAGCATCTGTTTTTCCATCTTTTATTGGAAAATCAACTATTTGCCCATTACCACTTTGTTTATCAAATGAAATTCCTGGAAAATGGCTTTTAAACTCTTTTTCAAATTGACTAAGTTCATTTGCTAAGACTTTAGGTTTTTCTTCGTTTTCATGAAGTTGCAATTTATAATTATGTTCTTCCTCTTTTTTTCCAAATAATGCATCATGAGCATCTTGAGCCCTTTGAGCTTTAGTTTTACTCATTTCTTCTTGTTTTGCCTGCAATTTCTTTGGCATTTGTCTCATTTCATCATAAACTACTTCATCTATAGTTTCTCTGATTATTTCTATTACTTTTTTTCTTGTATTTTCATCCATAATTATAAATCGTTAAAATATGTCGTTATAAATTTTGATTTTTCCCACATAAACTTATGCTGTTTCATAAATGCTTTAGATAATAAGTCTTTTATTTCCTGTTTGGTTAAGAATTTTTTATCTATTGAATTGAGTTCTTTTTTGAGAGATGATAAAAATTCATCCTTCTGAGCTTTTTCACTATCTTTAAAAAGTTTAGATAGATTTCTTTCAGCGTCTTCACGTTCTTTTTTTATTTCTTTGTCGAGGGCGCTTTTTATCATTTCTCGAACTTTTATTTCATCTTCTCTTGTCATTTTAATTTACTTCTTTAGAAATTTTATTAAGTATTTCAAACAATCTCTCGTCTGGATATGAATCAAATTTATCTTTTCTTACATTTGTGTGAGACCATATTCCAGGCAAACATTTATCAATAAGCTCTTGATTGTAGTCCAACCATGATGCGTTAAAATTGTCTTGAACTTTTATGTTGTATTTTTTAACTAAAAACAATAAAAGATGTTCCAAATTTTCAAGTTGTTTGTCGGTATATTTATAATAATATTTATATCCCCTAAATGGCACATCTAATGTATAAACATTCTCTGAGGAAACTTTTGTCGTGTAGTTGTTTGGCCAAGCAAAATATTCATCTCCTTTTTTAATCAAAGGGCCATAAGCACATATCTCTATGCCAACAGAGGCTTTATCAAGTTTTCCATTTGTTCCTTTAATTCCCAAATGAAACCCCCAATAATCTGGATTATAAGCTTCATATGCTATTCCAGAATTACCGTCTACTACAAATGATGTTGCGACTCTTGTTTCATCTCCTTCCCAATAGTTAATTGTGTTTTTTGCACTTGGACCACCTGCTGTAAAGTGGATGAAAATTTGACTTTTAGGTGTAACTTGTTTTATATATTGATTATCGGGCATTATATATTCAGTGCTTATTTCTAAGTCGCCATAATCTACAGGAGTCACTGAAACAACATCTTCTTTTGCGGTTCTTTTTTGTGCAGCTTTTAATGCTGTTAAAGTTTTATCTCCAACAACTCCATCTTGAAGTAGTCCGTATTTTTTTTGAAAGGCTTTAATCGACCTAAGAGTTTTATTTCCAAAAGTATTATCAACTATTAAATCATAACCTAATAATGATAACAGCTTTTGTACTTCCGAAACTTCCGCTCCCCTATCTCCAAATTTTACCATATAAATTATTTTCTTTATAAATATGTATTTTTTATTAATATTTTATTCCTACATAAAAAAAAATGACATTACAAAATAAAATTTAATAATTCTGTAACTTTTATAGAATTTTCTCGTATACTTATATAGAAACAAATTAAACAAAAAAGTTATGGAACAGATTACAGGCAATTTGACTTTTGGAAAAGATGTTAATGCAGTAGAATTCGCAAGTGACAAAAGAAATGTTTTTAATGCATTATGCGAAGCTTCAAAAAAACTAAAAAAGGCTACAAGTAATTTACGCCACTCAATATGTGTAACATCTCTATTTGTAACGCTAGCAATTTTTTCTTTTTCAAAGTTTGGAATTGATAATTTTATTGGAATAACATTAGTTGCCACAATAGCTTTAATAACAACTGTAAGTGCCGTATTAATAATGAAATTTTACGCAACCTTTTCTTTACAAAAACATGTTTACAATATTATGTATGCTGGGTATATCACAATATTTTCAGAAAAAGGAAGTGAAAAAGAATTTTTAGAAAATATTGACAAATGTCTAAAAATTTGTTCTGAAGAATAACTGACAATATAAAACAAAAAAAGAAGGACATTTCCTTCTTTTTTTGTTTTAATTAAGCTTGTGGTGGGGTTGGATTAGCTTGTGGTGGAGTTATCTTAGTTTGTGAATAACCACCTACAGCTCCAGCTGCATTTCCAAGAGCGGGTGCTAAATCGGTATATTTTTGTTTTGTTTCATCCCATTGAAGATTTGTAGTTATTGGAGCTGCTGCCACTGCTTTCATATAAGCAAGAGCTCTTTCAAAACTAACTTGCATAGCTTCTTGAAGTTTTGCTAATTTTGCTTGACTAGATGCAACTCTTTCTTTAAAAATTTTTATAAGATTTACAACTGAACTTGGGTCCACTTTAAGTAGTTGAGTAAAAAAAGATTTTGCAGTTTGACTTTTTAAGGCATCTATTAAAGGTTGAGCTTGTACCGCAACTGCTGCTGGGTCTGCTTTTGCAAATGGATTCCACTCGTCAAGCGTCTCTTCACTAAGATTTTCTTCATACAACTCATTAAGTTGTTTAAGAATATTTTCTTTTTCTTCTTTAAGGACAATAAGCTTTTTAATTTTTATAGCCTCTTCTTTAATTATTTGTTCTACTAAAGATTTTTTAATTTTCATAGCAATAGATTTTTATTTTCTATAAATATTAAAAAAAAACGATATTATGAATAACTGCAACTTTTTTATATATTTTTCGTATAATTTAATAAATTTAAAAATATTAAAGCCGTTTCATCTCATAAAAATAGTCGTATTTCTATTATAAACAAATATTTTACCATTAATCTAATGAAGTTATGTCATACTATTTTCCTTTTATTCTTTTAAGCAATTCTTTAAAAATGCTTTCCTCTACTATTTTACTTTCTCTTTTGAACTCTACATTATCTAATGTTTTTGAAATTATGAATGATTTATCATTTAATAAATCTACAATATCTTCATCAATGGTGTCTCGACATATTAGCGTTAATATTTCTATATTATCTGATGTAGCACCAGCTCTGTGAATCCTATCGTGTATTTGTTCTAATTCCCCTGGTGTCCAAGGAAATCCTATTACTATTAATTTACTAGCTGCGGTCAAAGTAATACCAACCCCCGAAGCTATAATCATCCCAGCAAATACTTTTATGCCAGCAATCTCTTGAAATTTATCAACCGACTCTTGCTTTTCTACGTCATTCATATTTCCAGTGTGTAAAACTGCTGCATCCCCAAATTCTTTGGCAATTTCTTCGGCCATTTCAATATAATCAGAAACAACAACGACTTTTTCTCCGCTATCAACAATATCTTGAATCATTTCTTTTACTCGTTGAACTTTAATCCTTCCAGTAAACATTTTAAGTTTGTGTATTTTAGCTAAATAAGAATCCTTTTTCTCAATTTCCTTTCCATCAACAATCTCTTTTTTTATATCATTTTCTAATTTCAGATATTCGGAATATTCTTTGTCGTCAAGTTCAATTGGAATATCAAGATATGTTTTAGGAGGAAGTTCTGTTAAAACATCTTTTTTCAGTCTTCTTAAAAAATAACGAGAAACTCTGGTAAACAATTCTTCAAGATTTGATGCTCCGCCGTAATCCCAGCCGAAATTATCTTGAAATCCTGCGCAGTAGCGGACTCCGAATTCGTGAGAGTTTTTCCATTCTTCTGGGTCTATAAAACTTAAAGTTGAAAAAAATTCAAAGGGTCTACTTTTAATTACAGTTCCAGATAACAATATTTTTTTTGGAATTTTCGCAAATGCTTTATGAATTATCTTTGTCCACGTTGTTTTCATTTCCTTCATTCTATGACATTCATCAATGATGATTAAATCATAATCTTCTGGATTTATTTCGTGGTCAAATTTGTCATCAAAATATACAACCCCTGTAATTCTTGATTTAACTGAGCCTGTATTTTCACAAATAGGACATTTTTTATAATTTTTTATCAAGTCTGTTTGTTCCCAAGCGCACTTTCCCATTCCCCCTTTGGCTTGAAGTATGTTTCCACTACATTTATGGCGATATTCAAGTTTAATGTAAGTTTCTATCGAATCATAGTTTGTGATGTGAAAAAGCGATTCTTCTTTTGTAAATGCGATAGTTTTACTTTTCTTTTTTGGTTTAAATTTATAAATGAATGCTTTTTCATTTGTGAATTTTATAATTTCATTTCTCCACATATGCTTTAAAGTGGCAGGACAAACAATCAAGGTTTTAAATTTGTATTTTACTGCGTAACTCATTGCAGGACAACTTTTTCCAACACCAGGCTGGTCCCCTAATATAGAAATTCCATCGTTAATTTCGAAAAATTTTATAGCCTTTTTTTGATATTCATAAGGTTCTATTTTCATGAAGGAATAGTCTTCTCCAGAGACATCGAGTTGTTCAGCTTTTAACCTTAAGATTTCCGCAATTTTTCTTTGCCTTTCTATATATTCATTTCTGAGTCTTTCTAATACGTCTGGAGTAATATTTTCGAAAACGAATCTTATTTTATTATCAATCAGAAAAGATAAAATTTCGCCCATTTTAACTTCACTAATAGTTCTTACCCAGTCATCTTTAGGTAATCCATCCATTCCAATGACGCTATCTTTTCTAACGGCTCTATGTTCTTTGGGCAATCGCTTAATATATTCCGTAAGTATTTTCGAGTAATTGTATCTTAATTCGAAATTTACTCTTAGTTTTCTTATTTTAACATAATCAGTTGCTTGAGCTTCTGCTTCTTTTTTTATTTTTTCCCTTTTTGCCATGTTTACCTTCTTAATCTCGCAATCCTTTCTTGTCTTTTTCTTTCTGTCATTTGCATTTCTTTGATTGCTTTTTTTTGAGCTTCAGCTATTGCCTTGTCTAAAGCAGAAACTCTTTTATCGCCCCAGGATGCTTTTTTTCTTATCTGTATTTTGTCTCTTATTATTTCACATAACAATTTAACATTTTGCAGAGATTCTCTCACACGTATCCCTGGCTCCTTTTTCCCTTTAAGAATTTTTTCTACATCTTTTTTGTTAGATTCAGAAATTTTTATCAATTCATAAAGCAAATCAAGTTCGTTAAAATCAACAAATTTGCGAAGTTCACTCAATTCCATTATTCTTCTTTTTTTGTCATTTTTTCTATAATACTATTTTCCAAATCTTCCTTATTGTTTTGAACAGATTTTTTTGCTCTTTCTTGGTCTATCATTCGATTTTTTATGACTTGAGAAACGGTTATTGACTCTATTTGTGATTGATATAGGTCGGCTGCGAATCTATCATCTGTATAAAGATTAAAATCAATTCTAATAAAAGTTTTACCTTCCATTTTTATCTTTGCTCCAGTTCCACTTTCTTCATTAATATCAACCCAAAAAAAACCTACAACATCTTCTTCTTTGTCTAATTGAGAAAACGGCTCTTCAATAGGAGTTACTGATTTATGTCCTTTGTTTTCAATCTTTTGATTGCTTTCATTGATGTATGTCTTTACATCTTCTTTGCTGTAATATGCCATAATTTTGTTTTTATTTAAGTATTTTCAATAAACTTTTTTGCTCATTTTCCTTTAATAATTCTACATATTGATTGTACTTGGAATTACATAGGGGATGAATTCCTCCTTTGTATTTACAAAACATACAATGATATTTTTCGTTGCCAGTAAATTTAACTTTGGGGAAAACTTTTAAAACATGAATGTTACATAATGTTGCTCCAAGTTTAGTTAATGATTCTAAAATTTCATTTTCATTAGAATTAATATCAACTGATTGTATTTGTCCAAACCCTTTAGATGTATTTTTTTTATCTTTAAGTCTATTTAAAACTACATACTTACAATCAATTTTATCTAAAGGAATTTTATTTTTTCTTCCCCAGAAATATTTATAAAATCTCATTTGACACAAGAAAATTTCATCTTTTTTCTTTTTATCAACATTCCATTCTTCTCCCGAAGTTTTCCAATCTATAATTAAAAACATTCCAGTTATCGGATTATATGCAACCAAGTCTATAAATCCTTTAAAGTAAAATTTCTTATATATTTGCTCGTACAAAGGTTCTTCTACGCTGTGTATTTGATATCCTTTTAAAAGAACTTCTGTGTCAAGAATTTTTAAAATATTTTTCCCTTGGTCTATGAAATCATCAACATCTTTAAATTGCTTATCATGAAGCATATTATCCATCATATCCTTCTTGAATTTGTCGGCAAAATGCTTAGCTCTTTCATCTGGGGTTAATTTATGTTTTACCCCCATTTCTATAGCTTCATGTATTGCGTTTCCAAAAAATAAATGTATAGATTGCTCTTGTACGTCTAATGTCAAATATTTAAAAACTAAATGTTTTTGCCCACATTCATTATAGAGAGAAAATTCACTAAAACTAATATGAACGTTATTTTCATTTACTAACGTTGTGTGTTGTTCATTTTTGTTTAATTTGTCATTTATAACCATAAATCGCCTTTTTGCAAATATACGAAAAAAAAATTTGAAAATTAAGTTTATTTCTATATTTATTAGATATGGGATTTTTATCAGAGTCATACAAAAATAGAATATTGGAATTAGCTGGAATTATACCCAAGAAAGTATATTACAATTCTCATGGAAATTCTATACCATTTTATCAATTTATTGAAACAGAAGTAGAAGAAAGAGAAAATTATAATTTAAGAGACGTTAATAAGTGGAAGAAAAAATATAAAATTAAAGATGACTCTGAAGTAATTTGGGTTACTCCAAATAAAGTGAAAGCTCAATCATATATGACTTTTGCAAATAGTTATGATGAATTAATGAATGCTAAATCTGATAAAGAAGTGGAAAATATATTAAGACAAGATTTAGGAATGGATGCAAATATTGAGCCTTTTGCTTTTACTGAAAGTGAAGGAATTATAATTCCAGAATCTGATGATGGCGATGATGGGGTTTTAATGGTCTTAAACACTCCCGCTATCAACGAAACAATTGAATTCAACCGAAATGACCTAACTAAAGCATATGACAAAAGCTGGCAGAGAACACAAGGATTTGATTTGGGGTTGATTAAACAGGCTATCAGAGAAGGGAGAGCGATTGGAATTTCTTATAAAAGTACAGATATGCCAGTAACTAAATTTAGGGTTATTTTACCAGTAACTGTGGGAAATTACAAAACAAAAAGTGGAGTTCCGTTAAAACTAAGCGCTTTTCATTTAGCAGGACAATCTGAAAGAGCTGCTCAACAGACTGGGAAACGAAGTGCAGAACCACAAAGTGTTTGGAGATTATTCGATTTAGACCCAAAAAGTTTTAAAAGCATGTGGTTATCAGATAAGTTCTTTTATGAGTATCCTCCTGGATATAAAAAGGGTGATAAAAGATTTGCGAATATTTTTTCACAATATGATATAAATACTGCAGAAATTGAAAGAGACACAAGAGAAGGTAGAGGGGAAAAGCAAGGCGAACCAATAGATTTAACTGGAATAAAACCAACAGGACAAGTTCCATCTGAAGCACCAGAAAATGCAGAAACCCAAACTCCAGAAACCAAAGCACCAGAAACTCAAACGCCAGAAGCAAATGTGGAGCAACCAATAACTGAAAGAGAAAGACACGCCTTGTATTTGAAAAAACCTTGGAACAAATTTTTAAGAGACGGGTTTAAATTTTAATAAAAATTCTGGATTATTCCAAAGCACCTTATTTGCCTTTTCTTGTAATTTAATAAGCTCAGTAGAGGAATTGCTTTTTATATTAACTTTTAATTCTTTATGAATAGTTTTTAAAGAAAAAGTCAAAATACCTCTTTTGATTTCAAAGCATTTTTCTTTTCCAAATGTACCTTCATAAACGGTTCCGTTTTTAAATTTATCTATCCAAGTAATTAAATTTTTCTTAATATTGGGTTGTAATAAGATTTTTTGATGAGCTGCAACCGCTTTACTTTTTTCTAACTTAGTTTTTTGTCTTCTTTTTTGATATTCAAGAGAAGTAGCTTCATCTAATTTTTGTCTTTCTTTGCTGTCCATAATTATAAATAACTAAGAAATGTTTATTTGCGTTATACCTGCATGTTCATTTACATCTAAAACTTCCTGTGGAATATTTTCAGTTGTTTTATACACTTCTATTATATTATTCACACTATCTTTTATTTCATTTCTGTGGGTGATTACAAGAACGTTTTTGTATTTATTTTTCAAATATTGAATAACTGTAACGATTCCAGAAATTAAATCATCATCAAGAGTTCCGAAACCTTCGTCAATGATATTTAAAGATGGTTTGATTAAATTACTCATGTAGTGTAATGCGTCTTTTATAACCACACTAGAGATGAATTTCTGAGCTCCAGAAGCAGAACATAATGGTAGCATATCAGATTTATCACTGCTATAGTAGAACCCCTCTACAACATCTCCTTTGGGGGTTACGCTCATTTCTATTTTAAAGTTAACAATTGTACTTAAAATACTGTTAATTTTATTGTTTATAATGGGAAGCTTTCTTCTAATAATTTTAGCTGGAATTCCATCTCTGTGAACGGATTGTAAATATAAAGAATATTTTTTATATGTTTTTTCAGCAGTTTTTACTTCTTCGAGTTTGCTTTGGAAATTTTCTAAGTTGTTTTTTTCTACTCTGATATCTCCATTTTTATTTGTTATTTGCTGTGAAAGACCATAAATGGAAAATTTATATGCTTTACTTTCTTCTTGTAGTTTTTCAATTTGCTGTTCTGTAGATAAATTATGCTTTTTACAATTTTCTATCTCTTTTACTTTTTCTAGATTTGTTTTAAGATTTTCTATCAATTTGTTTTTAATGTCAATTGTGTTTTTTGTGTTTTGTGCCAACTTATTTTTTTCTTCAACAGTTTGATTATGTACTAAAATTCCTTGTGATTGTATAACTATTTCTCTTTTTTTCAGTATAGCTTCTTTTTTTTCTTTTCGAGCTGTTAATGTTGCATATAATCTTTGAAAATTTGAGTTTTTTATCTCAAAACTATTGTTGTGAGCTAAATCTTCACGATATTTTCCAACAGTAGTAATGTGGCCATTTAGAATTCCAGTCTGTATATTTATGTTATCTAAACATTCATTATACATTTGAACATCTGGCTGTAATGTAATATGCCCACATGTAGGACATTGCTCTCCATTATATGTTAGTAATTTTGCATTTAATGCAGCAATTTGAATATTTAAATTTTGAATAATTAATTCATATCCGTCAATATTAGATAGTTGTCTTAATGGGTTGAGTTTTAGCCAATCACGTAATTCATAATATTGTTTGGTTTCTTTTTTATACTCAAAATCTTCTCTTGCAAAGTCTCCATCAAGTTTTTCAACGGTGTCATTTTCATCAAATGAAAGTTCTTTTTTAAAGTTTATCGAAATCCAGTTAAGTAACTCTTGGTATAATACTTCGTTTTCTTTTATCTGAACTTCAAGTAATTTTATACTTTGTAATATATCTGTCTCATTATCAATTTCATTTCCTATTAGTGGAGCATAGTTTTTTAATTTTTTTGATAATTCTAAAATTTTGTTATCTTTTTCATCTTTAAGTTTTTCAGAATTAGCTTTTTCAAAAACTAAAGCGTTGTATTCAGTTTGTAGCTTTCCAGTTCTTTCTTCTATTTCTAAAACAGTTGCCTGGAGTGTTACTATATCCCCTAACTCCTTTTGTTTTTTCTTTACTTCATTAAATTCCTTATTTCCATAATCATATCTATTTCTAAATTGCTCTAAACCGATAAAGCTGTTGACTAAATCGTTTTTAGGTTGCTGGTCTTGGTTAACATAATCTTCTTTGCCACCTTGTGTCTGTAAACAAATTTTTGTGAAATTTTCTACGGTACTAATAGCTTCCAAAACAATAGTTTTAACTTCTATTTTTGTGTTAGCCTTTTTATCAGAAATTTCGGGAACCCATTTTTCTTTTCCATCATCATCAATAATCAATTTTCTAAATTCTATGGGATAAGAATTAGAAGATTCTCCGTATTTATCAACTTTAGTAATAACCTCTCTTTTGATATAATATTTTTCTCCATCTATTGTTAGATGTATTTTTACATATCCTTTGTTTGATGAAGTATAAATGTTTACAAGTTTTTTTGAGCTTGTTGAGTTGCCTCCAAGAATATGTTGATATAACCCCCAGACGATGGCTTTCACAATGTTGGATTTACCAGTATAGTTTTTTCCAAAAATACCAGTGACCCCTCTTAATTGCCCAAGATTAATTATGATTGGGTTTTCTGGAAATGAAAAAATATTTGAAATTTCTATACTATCAACATCCCAAAGTTTGATATCTTGAGTTTTGTCTACTATTTCTAGCTCTCTATCAATAAATTCAGCAAGCTTTAAAACCTCTTGAATAATTACATCATCTTCTTCTGGATTTGTTTCTTTAAGATAATTTACAATTTGTTGAGCAAATGTTTCTTGATTTAATGAGTCGGCGACATCTTCGTTATCAAGTTTAGTTTTTTTAATTTCTGAAAATTCTACTCTTACAACATCACATCCGTGTTTTTCTTTGACCAGTTTAGCTATTTGAGTTTCTTTTTCAATAGAATAGTTTTGCTCATAATCTGTCCAAACAATATAAACTTTTGTCTTTTTTTTGTCATTTGAAAATTTAATATTTTCAACCCTTTCCTCTATAAGCTCTCCTCTTGCAATTGTTATTTTAGCAAATCCATAATCATTAAGAACATGTTTTTTTTGAAAAGAGTTCGTTTCTAAATCCCACATTAAATAACCCTTATCTATTGATTCTCCATAATCCTGCTGAATGAGAGACCCTGCATAAGCCACACTCTCATCATCTCTAAACGCTTGATGTTCGTGGATATCTCCCAACATAACTATATCAAAATTATTGAAGGTGTTTATGTTATATAGATTATCTCCAGCTAATGTATAACCATTATCTCCCCTTGCGCCTTGTAATTGCCCATGATATAAAGCAATATATTTTATTCCAGGTTCTTTTTTGGTAAGGGTTAATATTTTATTGTCTTTACAAGAATATACTCCATAAACCAATGTGTCTGATATTTTATAAAAATCGCTATCTGGAAAAAGATAAATTGCCTTTTTGGAAAAATCCACAGAGTTGGCATTTTCACTTGTAATTACAAAAGATTTTTTAGAGTTTTTCTTTACAGATTCTGTAAATAATTCTGAGAACTTATTGGCAACGTCAAATATTGGAGTTATTGTATCTCCCTGCTCTTTCTGTTGTAAATTTAAGTCATGATTCCCAATTATTATATCTACGGGGGCAATTTTTACCAAGTTAACCAAAAACTCAGTTAATAATCCAATAGACCCTGGAGACATATTTACTTTTAAGTGATTCAAATCTCCTGTAATAACTATTCTGTCTGGTTTCTGTTTTCTTAAGTCATTATATAATCTTTCAAAAACTTCTCGGTATTCCTGATGTCTAGACGCAAAACGAACATGTATATCAGAAACCTGGGCTATCTTCATATGGTTTTAATTTAGTATTTCTGCAAATATATAACATTTATTTTATTTTTAAAAGAATTGCTTTAAATATTTATATTCTATAATTTTTTTAATATATTTATATAAGACAAAATAATTTAAAAACAATTTTTATGAAAAACAAAAATGAAGGCAAATTGATAGAATTTAGAACATTAACATTTAGATTAAGCGATGATTTATATCAAAGATGTGTTAAAAAAACAATTGAACAAAGCGTTCAACGAGGAAAAATTATTAAAATATCTGAATTTGTAAGAGAATCTATGGAACAAATGCTAAATAATCAATAAGGATAATTATGAAAGAGCACATTAAATCTGAGAAATGGACAGAAAGTGATATAAATTTTTTAAAAGAGAATTATAAGGAAAAGAAAACTAAATATTGCATGGATTTTTTAAAAAGAACTAAGTGTAATATTAAGTGGATGGTACAAAAATTAAATTTATCTTATATAAAAAATGATAAATTTAATATAAATCATAATAAAATTATAAAAGTAGAATGTCCAGAAGTTGCTTACATATTGGGATTTTTGTGGGCAGATGGGCACATTGGTCATGATAAAAGATACAATTCTTGTATTACAGTTTTAAAAATAGTAAGCGAAGATATGGAGTAAATAAAAGATTTGTTTAATTCTATTGGAACATGGAAATATTATAAATGTAAACGAAAAGAATCATGGAAAGAAACAACAATAATATCAACTACAAACCCATTTATATATGATTTTTTATTAGAAAATGATTATGATAAAAAGTCATTGGTTTCTCCAACAAAAATTTTAAGTAAAGTTCCAGATGAATTAAAAAGTTATTTTTTTCTTGGATTTTCAGATGGAGATGGTTGCTTTTATACAAATCCAAATGGATTTTGTAAGCAATATGCCATATCTGGTTCTTATGAGCAGAGTTGGGTAGATTTTGAAAATTTGATGGGGATGAAGGGTTGTAATTATACAATAAAAAAGACAATAAATAAAAACGGCAACAAATCATCTTGTTTAAGATTTACGAACAAAAAATCATTACTAAGCTTTGGTGAGTATATTTATAAAACAATAGAATTGGATAACATTGGATTGCAAAGAAAATATAAAAAGTTTTTAGAAATCAAAGAGCATTTTAGGCTTGCCGAACTAAATTCCAGAAGCAAATTGTTTATAAAAACAAAAGCTTAATTTAATATTTTTGATATTTTATACATAAAGTCTATTTTTGTTCTGGTTTTTAAAAGATTTATAACTGCTTTTTGCCCGAAGTTTTCATAACAGAAAGAAATATCAGAAAACCCCTTTAAATCTACAAAATAAACATCCAAATCTAAAGAAGAAAGTTTCTCATAAATTTCTAAACTATCCCTAAAAGCATCTTCATCAAGGCAGATTATAATTGTAGCATTATGTTCAATAAGTTTTGAAAGCAATAACCATGATGGAGTTTTTCCTAACATAGGAATTGAATTCGGAATTCTGAACATATCAAACACTCCCTCTACCAAATACACTGGCAAATCCCAGTTTATATTTTTTTCGTTAAATATTATATCATATTTTTCTGGAATGTTTTTATCTAGAAATGCTTTTTTATCTGGTTTATAATATGGAAGTTTGGCGCCTTTTAGAAACGCTCTGGCTTCGAAATAATTAATGTTTCCATATTCATTAAAAGATGGAATTATTATTCTGTTCCTATAGTTCCCTATTTCTGTATACCCGATTTTATGCTCTACAATTTGCTGTACTGAAAGTTTTCTTGTATTAATTGCGTAGTCAAGCGCTAATTTATGCATTAAAGAGCTTATTGTATTTGTTAAAGGAGTATACCCTTCGGGAAGAGGACAAGATATTAAATTGTGATTTATTGACGGTTTTCTAAAAATATTTATAAAGCTACCTGTATATGTTGGCATTATAAGCTTAAGTTTTTTATTATCCGCTTCTGACCCATATTTATACACTAATTTATGAATAATACCGCTGTCTTTGCATTTCCAGCATTTATAAATATTGTCATCTGTGTTAAAAGCTAAATTATATTTATTATTATCATTTCTACAGTAGTGATTTGGGCAATTAAACTCCCATTGTTTTCTTGACTCCAAGTCTCTTGATGATTTTGGCTCTCCTAGAAAATTCTTAAGTATTGATAATATAATAAACTTTTGGTCTTCCATAATTTGCAAATGTATTGTAAAATATTGAATTTTCCAAGTAAAAAGTGGTAAAACAAAAAACTCCCAAGTCTAACTTGGGAGTTTTTTGTTTGCTAAATAAATTTGTATTTATTTTACAACAGCACATGAATCTACTTTTACAGCGCATGTGTCTATACTAAGACAAGTTGTGTCTGCTACCATTACCGAGTCAATAGAAGCCTCTACAGACTCTGTTGACACTGTTGAATTACATGAAGTTAATGTAATTGCTGAAATTGCGAATAATACTAATAGTTTTTTCATCTTTAAAAAATTTTAAGTTAAGTTTAAATCGAATATAAATATAAAAAAAAACACAAAATTCTTAAGTTATTTTAATATTTTAGAGTTTTGTGTCTCGAACATTTTTATGTAACACTTTCCAACTACATATGAATCGGCCATATCATAGTTTTCGACCATTAATTTTCTGCTAATTTTACCATATTTCCAATTTATTTGTGGTTCAAGTTTTACAACCTCTTCCCAAATTTGGTGTTTTGTAGATGCTCCCTCTTTTGTTATTTTAAGAGTTGGGAAAACGACTTTTCTCGCATTGTTTACATTATAATAAACGGGTTCAATTTTAAAATGACTATATAAAAAAGAGCTAATCATTCCGTTAAAGAAATTTAATAAAGCAATTGTTTCTGCTGATGAAAACTTTCCTTTAAATTTTTTCAAAGGTTCTTCTATTGCAATTGCTGTAATATCAAATTTTAACAAATATGATATTTTCTCTTTAAAATACTCCAACCTCTGAAATAAAGATGCTTTGCTATCAAAACTTACATAATCTAATTCAATTAAAGTATTTTTCTCGTTAAATACTGAATAACCGATGCAGCTTGAGCTGATGTCTAAGGATAGTAACATTGTTTTTAATTTTATAATTAAAAATATAAATAATAAAAAAATAAAATCAATGGTTAAACAAAAAAAGGGAGAATTTTGTCCTCCCTTTTTTTGTTTATTTTATAATTAAACGTCAATTTCTAGATTAAACGTCATGATGTTATCATATGTTTTTTCAACTGGTCTATCAAGTTTGGCGACAGCAATTAATTCTTCCATAGCATTATATAAACCAATTTGAGTGACAAAAATAGAATCAAAATTTTGATTTCCATTAGGACTTGCCTCTATTAAATTTCTTTGCAATGGCCATGTTGGATTTTTTGATATAAAAAATGTTTTTGGCATTGCTATACATAACACAGATGTCATATATCTTACGCTCATATCAACAAAATTTAAAGTTGATGTTGTGCTTGTAAAAACAATACTTGTAGTTGCGCTTGTTGCGCCAGCATTTGAGCCTATTATAACATTTTCTCCATCATTTGTCATTAAACTTCCATTATCATAACCAGGAACACAACTTGTACTTCCAGAAGTCCAAGGAATATCGTTTATAATTTCTGGATGTGTAAGTATAATAAATCCTTTATCTAAACAAACAAATCCAACTGGAATGTCATAATTATACCCATTTAAAAGGTCTTGAGATGCAAGAAGTGATTTTGGATATGCTTGATTAACTGCTACTGCTTTTTTTGCAACAGTCCAAGCTCTTGTGTCAGTGTTTAAATCTGATGTTTCTAATTGAGAATATGCAACAGCAGATGGTCTATCTCTATAGTCAGTTGTTGGGTTCCATGCTGCTAAATTATGAGTTATAGCTCCAGCGTTAGAAGTTCCTGTATATGGAGTATTTATATCATTTGAAAATAGAAATGCTACATTTTTTGGACCAAAGTATTGAGGTAATGGGGAGTCAGCTTTTTTTAAAGTTCTTTGTTCATCTGAATAAAAACTTGATATTACAGTTTTAGAAGTTCCGCCCCACTGTGGAACTGTTAACGTAATTGACCTTCCATCAATATATTCATTAAAATGATTTACTCCAATTGGAATTATTACAATTTTATCAACATTAAGTTGAAATAATTCTGGGTGGGCTCTTGCTGCGGAAGCAACACTTCCTCCACTATAAAATATTTGATTATTCCCTATATGAGGAATATTAAATGCAGTAAAATAATTCCCATATTTTACGCTTACAGCTGTTCTATCTGCTAAAGTATATGAAATTTGAGAATTGGAAAGCGATACAGATGAAGCAACTTCTTTTCTTAATGAAATTGTATTATTTACTGCGCATTTATTAATTTCTTGTGGCATATTTTTGATTTTTATTTATTCTTGTTTTTATGCTATTGTTGATACTGGTGGAACTGTTGGTACAGAACCTGGAATATAATTAAATCTAACTGAGATGTTTTTTACCCCTCTATCGCCAGTGGAAGCTCCAGCCACTGAAAAGTTAAGTGTTTTTTCCATTTTACTCAATTCAGATGTAATTGTTTTTGATTTAGATGAAACTCCTGGAGTAGTTGCTAGGTCGGAAACATTATTTGGCAATGTCATACACCAAGTTGTAAAAACTTGTTTATAAACATCTGAAACCCTTGTTTTATAAACTCTCCATCCAATATCATAAGTAGCATCTACTTCTCCAAAGCCAAAACGAAACTCATCATAAGATTTTACGTCATTGCTATTGGGAAAGAAAAATATAAGTCCAAATGATGTTCCTGGAAATTGTAAAACATAAATTGGAGGAGTAACGCTAAGATTTTTTAATCCAGGAAAGCAAGCATTCATTGTAAATGTTTCTGGAATAATTTTTTGTTTTGTTGGAACAGTCATATCATAGCTTGTGAACTTCATTGCATAAGTAAGCAATGATGTAGGGTCACCATTTGACTGTTTTTTTGTTGCCGAACTTAATTGAGATGCCAAATCTCTATTTATTGTACTTTCAGATATTGCGTTTTTTGTTAAAACAGCACTTACTGAATTTAAATTAGTTGTATTTAGACTTGTTGCCATAATTTATTTGTTGTTAATTAATTTGCAGTTGGGGCTGAAGGTATGATATCAATAGACAATGGAAATTGAACATCTGTATAATCTACTGTAATTTCTACTGGTGCGTCTGCTGGAATATCAACTGGGTCATTATTAATATTCCCTCCAACTACTCCGTTATAAGAAATTAAATTAATTTCTTCTCCAGTTAAAGTACCTTTAATACATCCTTCATTTTTTCCAGAAACATCTATAATGTCGCCAGTTTCCAATAGCACTCCAGATGTTAAGTTATAATTTGTATCTGGGTCAGACATTGAGAAATAAGTGATTTTAAATAAATCTATTGTTACTGTATTTCCACCTATAATTTGCTCTACGAATCTATTAGACCCCATTGGGTCAAAAAGATAATTTCTTCCCTTTTCTGTTAAGTATGCTACTGCATAAACTGTATCTGATGATAATATTTGCCCCATAATTTATTTTTTTTTATAAATATATTAAAAAATTTTTTTAAAAATCTAATTCTAATTGAAATGCTAAATATCTTGATTCATTTTTCTTTATGGGATATGAAGGTTTTGCTACAGCAACCAATTCGTCATTGGCATTTAATATTCCTATCTCTGTAATAAAAGTATTTTCATCATATAAAGAATTAAATGTTGAATTGTATGTAGATGAATTAAATTCATCATTTCTAGCAAATACTGTAATTATAGTTTTGAAAACGTTTGCTTGAATTCCTGTTGTTAAATTACCATAGAAAAATGTTTCATTTCCAAAAGTTAATCCGCTAGATGCTGCAAAATCTATATTTGACGTAAATGCTGAAAATTGCCCAATTAAAGAATAAGTTGTTCCAGAATCATAATCTTGTTGAGTAATCATAAACGCATGACTTTGTAAGCTTTGTGGGGCAATTGTGTTTTGTCCAGTTTCTCCAGTATAAATTCCATTTCCAATTCCATTAGAAATTAATTTCCAATTACCTGTTGGTAAGTCGCCAACCAAAGTTGTTGCAGATGTTGTGATTTCTTGCAATAATATTTGTATAGAATTTGCGTTCCAACCAGTTCCACTTAGTGTTTCTAAGTTTGCGGAATTTCTCATAAAAGGAAATGCAAAAGAAGGAAAACTTACCGCTAAAACAGAACCCATGTCATTAGAATCGGTTTGCCCATCTATTCTTTCGACATATGAGCATGGTAGACTTTGTGGATATCCATAACTTGTCCCGCTTAAATAAGTGTTACTATAAGTTACATATGTTACATAGTAAGAATAATCTGTTTTACATAATCCAGTTGCATTTGCTACTGAGTTAGAGGGCATTAAATTTAAATTAACTTTTGGTAATGTATAATTTCTATTTGATTTATATGTTAATACCGTTAATAATTCTTGGTCGGTTATGATGATAATTTTTAATTTATAATAAACTCTTCCTACAACATTAGAGGTGCTTGAAATTCCATCTCTTAATTCTTTATAACTTGTTTGAGCCACATTATCGAATATATTATTTCCATAAGAATCATATAAAGTGATTCCATAACTCATTTCTTGTCCTACTTGTGTAGAAAAATATTTATGCCACATTATGTTTGGAATTTCTAATTTAACTGTACCAGGTACAAGTTGTTCTGCATAAGTGTTTCCAGAATATTTGTTTGTGTAATGTATTATTCCAAAAGCTTTTGTTTCATTATCAAATCCAAGATATTGTTTTGTTCCATTAAAGTCTATAGACCCATAAGTTGTGTATCCACTCATTGCAACTGTTGTGCCTATTTCAGAAGATGTTCTTATAATATTCATATTCCAAATTCCACAATTAGTTGTTACTCCAGACCCATAATAATCTTCAACTTCCCCAAACGGATAAAAATATGCTTTAATTTTTTGTGTTGAGCCAGCAATAGATGAATTTCCAAAATTTGGAGTACTTCTATCTAAATCTAATTTTAAGCCACTTCTTCCTTGAACTCTGTACCAAAGAGAAACATTTGGTCTTCCACTAAAAATAGTACTTCCAGAATTTGTTATTCCGCTATATTGTGGTGGTTCCCAAGGAATATAAACCAAATTTCCTGTGTTTGCAGAATATCCTCCTGCAGTAAAATAAATTTCAGTTCCACCACTTGGAATAGTTAAAGAATAATCTATTTCAGCTACCCCTAAAGGTTCTCCTTGTCCTTCTGAAGCGGTTGTTTTTATAAAAAAGCCGCCAGAACCACCAGAAAAAAACCCAATAGAATTTGTCATGGCTGTTACAATTTGTCTGGCACTTGTTAAGTTTTGTCCATTTATTGTAGCTGGGGTTGATGCGTCAAAATTAAAATTAAATTTCGGTTGGTCATCTTTTGGAGATAAAACTCTATTGTGACAAAGGTCATAACCGCTTCTTCCCATACTATAGTTGATTTCTCTATCAGAAAGAATTATTTTGTTGAAAGTTAATGCTCCCAAAGACAACAACCTTCTTCCAGTGTCGGTGAGTTTGATGTTTATGAAATTTGATGGTTCTTGAACTAAATAACTCATTTTATTAATTTTTTCTTATAAATAATCAAATAAAAAATATTCAAACTTTTTTTTAAAATAAATAGTTAATGCAATGAAAAACTGTTATAGTTTATTTTTAAATCTTTTTTGCTAATATTTATAAAAAATAAAAATTAAATGCCTATTTTTAGCACAATACCAAATTCAGCTACAACGCTGTCTATAAATTATAGACCAGGACAAGAAAAAAGACTGGTAGCTTCAAAATCTGAGGCTATATTTAGTTTTGGTGATTTTACTATTGAGAGAGATTATACGTTAAATACGCTTACCGCTAATACGCAACATTCTCAATTTGGAACATTTGATAACTTAGAAACTTTAAATGCTGTAAATTTTACAAATAACGCAACAAGCTCGTTTGTACAGCATAATGAATTAAATTTACCTAAAAATAATCCAAAAAGCTATTCTTATTTTTCTTCTTTTTATACTAATGTTGCAACTGCGATTAATAGAATAATTGAAAACTTTCCTTATGCTATTTTGTGTAGTGGTGGAACTAATAATATTTATGATTACGTAGAAAATTACAATGGAATTACACTTGAAAAAACTTCTATATTTAAAATTCCAATTTCTGGAATAACAAATCAAGGAGAAATCGCATTAACATCTGCTGTAACAGAAAATAATTTAAGCTTGCCTTATGATTATGGCAAATTTTGTATACAATTAAGCGGGGGAACAGATGTTTTTTCTATAAGCAACTACTCTCTTTCTGGAACATATATGTATTTTGAGGTAAAAGAGTGGTTAATGGATGGAAATAGTATTACAACTTATGATAATGCTGTTTATATAAGGCCCACAAAAGAAAGAGTGTATGATTACAATAAGTCAATCACATCTTTAGAAACTCAATTGTTAATGGGCGGAGTAAGTGGATGTACATTTTTAATTCCAGCAATAGAAACTCCTCAAGATGATTCATTTAACCAAAGCTTTTTGTGGCCAAGAACTATTGATGGGTTTGCTCCAAATTCGTATGGAGCTGAATTTGAAACTTTTAGAGATAATTTATTGCTTGCCGCTGAAAAAGTTGATGATGAAAAAACTGATATTTTTATAAAAACTGTTATTCCAGAAAATTATTTAGAATTAGATTCTGATGGACAAATATATAGAACAATAGTTCAAACTTATGCATATGAGTTTGATAAACTTAAAAACTACATAGATGCTATAGCTTATGCACATAGTGTAGAATATAACAACGAAGAAACTGTTCCTCAAAAATTCATGCTTAAATTAAGTCAACTTTTGGGATGGAAACTTGCTGATGGATTTAGTGAGTTGGATTTACTTGATTATTTAACATCAGATTTAGATTCGCAATCAAATTCTTTCTCATATTTCAATGTGGAAATTTGGAGAAGAATTTTAGTAAATCTAGTTTGGCTGTATAAGAAAAAAGGAACCAGGGATGCAATTATGTTTATTTTTAAATTATTGGGTGCCCCAGATTGTTTAATTAATTTCAATGAGTTTGTTTATGATATTACACAACAAATTCCAGATTTAAATGATAAAATAGATAGTGACGGGTATATTAAATATGATGCTAGTACCTATGTATTTCAAGAAGGGGGGTTTGGTAGGGGCGATGGAGATAAATACATTACTCAATGGATGCCAGAATTTAATCCAATAGCAAGAATAGATAATATTAAAACACAAACTGGAGATACAATCTATGGAACAAGAAACGTTGTAAACACAAAAGAGGCTACAATTAGATTTGAGCCATCACTTGCTGTTGAATGTGATGTTTTTGAGTTTTATCAAGAACCATGTAGTTGTTGGAGTTGGGGCAGCGGATGTCCATCTTTTAGTTCGCTAACTGTACCATTTGAATATTTAACATTTACTTGCGATGATGTTTCTCCAATTAATGTGACAGCTATGACTCTAAGTCAGTATATAGATTATGTTTATACAAATTCAATTGACCCGACAACGAGAAAAACAAATTCTCAAGTACATACAACCTGGAGTTATCCAGAATTAGAAAACATTTATTTAGCCTATTATTATGCGACTTATCCAGCAAATAGTCATTTAACAATTGGTAGATTAGAAGCATATTTAGAATTATTAGAAGTTCAATTGGGAGATTATGTATTGCAATTAGTTCCAGCAACAACAATTTTTGACGAAGGCGTTTCAACTACATATAAAAACCCCGTTTTCCATAGACAAAGATTTGTTTATAGAGAAGGAATTGATAGAGGGTCTATGTTTCGAAAGGGTTTTCCAGATGATTTAAATCCACAATTAGCTCCTGTAAATATTAATTTTATATTTACACCAACAATTGCTGTTAGTAAATCTCCTATATCAATTAATATTGGATATATAGACACTTTGAGCAATTCAATAAATATAGCAGATATTGGTGTAAATATTATAAACACACATAGTGCAAATTTAAGTATATGTTCTATAAATTGTTTTGTTAATGAAAATTATATAAACACTAATGTTCCTGCTGTAACTATAACAAATATTTCTATAAGTGAGACATCTGAAAATTTTGTAAACGAGCAAGTAATTACCAATTAAAAATTTAAAAAATGCCATTAATATACAATACAACTCTTCAAACTTTTCTTAAGAAAGAAATTCAGAAACATTCTGGCAATTCTCCATTTGGAAATAGCACAACTATTAGCTCTGCAGAAAGTTTTTATATTAATAAATTTATTGATGTTAGTCAATATGGTGCTTCATATTTTACTTTTGATACTCCGTTATATTATACAATGGGTGGTACACCAAATTATTATAATCAAGATATTTATTCAATTTTCACTAATATATCAAGACCTTTTATTCGTTTTGTATTTACTGCAAACACAATAAGTTTTGGAACTGGTACAACTATCAAGCATAACATTTATAGAATTCCATATGATGAATTTTCTAAATATGCATCTGAAATAATAAGAAAAAGCATAGAAGAAATTGAAGATAGTTCGACAGAGGAAATTAAAGAAACTTTTACTGATGAAAGTGGCAGCATAAAAACAACATCTACCAGTAGAACAACATCAAAAACAAATACAACTCAAAAATCAGCGCCAAAACTTTTCCCCTCAAAAATTAGTAGTACTGATAATAATGATAAATTAGCGCCAATAAGAAGTTTGTTGGAAAATCCAATTTTAACCATTACAGCTACCACAACTGGTATTACGACTGATGTCTATAATTTATTTTTAGATGAATATCAAAAGAAAAAAGGTGATTATAAATTCCAATTATTCCAAGATTATGCACAATATTTTATTACAACTCAATTTAACTTTCAAAGAGAGCAGGGAGCTGATTATACAGAGTTTTATCAAATAGATTCAAACAAAAATCTTATTCTAATAGATTATCAAAAGGATTTTACAGAAACTACTTTAAATAGAGCACACACTATAACTGCAGGTACATTCTCTGGAGTAAGTGTTGTGGGAAATTTTTTTACATATTTTTTAATTCCTAATAAGCCAAAATGGGAATCACCTTTGGTTTCTGGGCAGTTAACTACTTTTTCTCCAACATGGAGATGGTCTGAAACAGATGACGGAGATAATTTTGTATTACAGGTTGTTTATAATACTGGAGATACAACGTTTAGTGGAACGGTATACTCATATCCAATTTCCAAAGAAGATACTCGATTGAGCACTAATGAAATGCTGGGAACAGATGTAGAACCTTGGTCAATAACACAAAAAACAACAGACGTAATAAGAAAAATGTCTGTGTCTTTGTCACCTGGAAAAACATTTCTATATAGAATAGGCAATGTTAAAGAACTTATAAACTTATTTGGAGTTAAACAAAGAGTTGTTACCTTTTCTGATATAAACAGTGCCACAACCTCTTATAATGCGTTTAACACTTATATTTCAGTTGAATCTGATAGTCCGTATGTAGATGCTTTACCAAAATTAGAATATCCAGATTATTTAGATTATGGTATAACAACTCTTGATAGTTTTATTTTAAGTGGTACTGTTTCTGGAAGTACGGTTACTGGAGCAACTATACAGTTAATTTATCCAAACACAAGTTATGTAACTCAATCAACAGATTCTTTGGGAAATTATTTATTTGATAGCTTAGAGGCTGGAACATACGCTCTTAATACATATTACAGAGGATATCAGCAAGATAGTAGGGTAATAAGTATAACTGGAGATACATCTTTGTCATTTAGATTAAAATTGTTGTGGAGCAATAATGTTGACACATGGGATAAAATGGCTAATGAAAACTATTTTGTTTAATTTTTTGACACATTAGGTAATTACTACTTTAAATAAAATATTCTAACTATTTATAAAAAAAAGAAAAATGGCTGAATTAATACAAACTGGATATACTTATGACCAAGGAAGAATTGCTATAAACAATGCCTTTAGTTCACAAACCTTCCAAACACTTACAGATGCCGCAACGATAATATGGGATTATTCTTTAGGAAAAAATGCAGAAATAACTCTTGCGGCAACAAGAATTTTATCAATAACAAATGTTTCTGACGGAGATTATGGAAACATAATTGTTGAACAAGGGGGGGCAGGAAATTATTCACTAACTTTACCTGCTACAAGTAAAGTTGTAAATGGTGGCGCTGGAACAATTTTATTCACTACTGGAATAGGAGTTCAAGACGTCCTTTCATTTATTTATCGAGGAGGAACAGGAACATTTTATTGGACTGCTGGATATAACTACACATAGTGAACTGACCCAGAATTTGGGGCTTTTTATTGATTTTGTGACAAATCATTAAAGGTTTGATTATAGTTAATAATTGTTCTACCTTCTTTATAGTCAACGTTACCATTTGAGAACACTTTTTTTCTAGTTAACAAATTATATTGTTTATAAAGATTATTGTTTTCATCAAATATGGAGAATAATCCAGTTTCCATATCTTTTGTAGAGTTTCCAAAAATACCGTAGCTCAACGTTTTTATTGTTTGGTCAACCATTTCTATTTCCAACATTGTTGGGTCAAAAAATGTATTTGAGATAAGAATTTTTTGGCCAGCTTTTCCAAGGTCAGCCCTTGCTGTATTTGATATAAGACTAATTTCGTCTGGAGTTAAAGTAAGAAACAAAGAATCTCCGCTGTCATTTAATGAATAACTTGTTGTTGAACCTGCCATTTGTTGATTTGTGTTTTGAGCAGGACTTACAGAGTCACTTCCAGTTATAATTTTATGAAAGTTTTTAATTTTAATTCCATTATCATCAAAGTACTCAATTTGATAACCTATTAAGCTTCCAGTGCCCTGAAATTGTAATTTTGGAATAACTATACCTTTTCTTGAAATTTGTATGTCTTCGTTTGTCTCAGTCACTATAAAAGAACAATCTATTATATTAGTCTCAAAAGTCTTGGGTTTTATTAAAACCACATAAAATCCCAATTTATTAAATGTAGTTGCTGGAAGTTTTAATTTATAGGCGCCATCTGCACCGAACATTTTTGCAAAATCACTACTTGATATAGTGGAAAATAATGGATTTAATTGATTATCCGTTACTGTTTCTCTGTTTGGGGCAAATGCATATAGAATGTCTAAGTCATTATAATCTATGTCTGCCAATTTCTTCGTTCCGTAAATTCCTACTGCCATAATTTTATTTTTTTATAAATAATTTAAAATTTTTATATTATCTTGTTTGAAGTTGCAAATTCTGAATCTGGTTTAATTAAAGAATTTTTACTTATTGATATCGGTTCAAAAAATGGAATAAAATTTTCTAAATCCACATAATCTTTTTTATAATTTCTATCAACCTTTTTTTCTAAAATATAATCATAATTAAGCAACCTGTAGTTAAATTCATTTGCGGGCAACTCTTCTATTTTTAAAAACAAATCTAATTGTGCTAAATTTGTAAATACAGAAAAAACATTTACATAATAATCTGGGTCTTGTATAAATACTTTTTTTATTTTTTCGATATGCAAACCAGCTAAATATATAGAGTTTATAAAGTTTACAGCTTGAGTTGGCATATTATTCGGGTTAAAATTTTCTATTACAACATCACTTGAAATAGACATTGATGCCGTTTGATTGTTATTTGTTACTGAAAAATCAACATCCTTTAAATAATTTTTATACACAGTTCCTTGCTTGCTCAAAGCAAGAGACCCACTAAGTTTAAAATCACTATTATTAAATAAAATTGTACTTATAACTAAAACAACAAAATCTGTTTGTAATAAATCGCTGTTTTGTATTAAAGACGCATCAATTTTTATTAAACTATTTAAGTTCATTATTTTATTTGCGGAATTAGATATAACAACATTTTGAATATTTATATCATCTGACCATATTTCGTTTTCATTTATTTTAAAATTTGGGTCAACAAAACATTGAATTAGTGGCGTTCCAGTTACTCCGTTTACCACAATACCATTTCCTTGATAATAATAACTATCATAACTATTATAATTATCATAACCTAAATTTATCTCTCCACTTGTACTTGGATGTAATGAATGAGATTCTGTTGTCTGCAAATCATAGTTATCAATCCCCTTAGTTGTTGATTTAAAATAATCATCATGCTTTATTTTATCTATTGTGTTTTGAGAAAAAGTAGAATTATTGTTAATTACTTTAAAAACAAAGTCTTCGCACACCTCAAAGCTTATTTTTGACATTTGAGTATAGTTTTTTTCTAAAAAAACATTTATATAATAATTTTGCCCTAAAGATTTTTCTACAAATCTTTCTTCTCCATTTAAATTTCTATCACCATCATTTATACTTAAAGTTACAGCGGTAAATGGGTGTTTTTCTGGAGAATAAGCAGGTGTGGCTGGAATTGGACTTTGCCAATAATAATTATTATGATAAACAGTTTGTGTTATATTTTCTTTTCCATCTCCTGCTAATAATTGATTAGAAATAGAGTTTTTTGTAATATCTGGATTTACCAAAAAACTTGAGTCTTGTCCTCTCGCAATTGATGAATTATAGAAATTATTAAAAGAATTTGCTAATTTTTCATCATCGTAATATATATCTTTAAATGCTGCGGTTGGGGCGAATGCAGGAGGAATTAAAGAATTCATTATCGTAGAAGAAGTTATAAAAGAAAAATATGCTTTTACAATCTTTTGGTTGTTTTCATTAGATAAAAACCCTCTTACATTTGAGAAGTCTACAACCTCATCTGCTACTCCAGTTGGATTTAAATAATATTCATTAGAATATTGCAAAATTCCATCAATATTTATAGTTGCAGTTTCTGCGCTAAAAAATCTATTTAATAATATTTCGTGGACTTGTTCCATCTTTATTTATTTATAGGTATAGGAAAAAAATAAGCTTTAGATACTATACTGCTTGAGTCAAGATTTAATTTTTCTAATTTTTCTATTTCATTATCACCAGTTGTTACATCTTTGTTTAAAAGCATTTTATTGTATCCAACATCATTAAACCACGTTTTAATATCCCAGTTGGGGTCATCAAAATGTGCTTCTTCTGTGGTACTATTTAATCTGTCATTTATAATTTGTATTGTTGCTATATTAGGGTCTACCGCAACATAATTCCAGTTATTATATGTAAACGAATTGCCTTGCAATGGTTTATCTGGCTTACACATAAGTATAGAAATTGTATTATCTGGGGCAGGGTCTTTTAAATAAGAATCATAAATATAAACTCCATCATAATATGATGTTCCAGATAACCTAAATTTTCTCAATAATTGCCCATTTAAAGATGGAAGGTCTAATTTTCGAGAAGGAACATCAATAATAAATTGCAAATAATTGTTAAGAGGGTCATTTGGATTATTATTTGTATAAGTTTCAGATAATTTTCTAATATATAATATTTGGTAAGAATCAACTATATATTCTTGAGAATAGGTCTTTCTTAAATAATTTATCATATCTGAATTTAAATCTTTTCCTTTGTTTGCTTTTATTCTGTTGGTGGTATTAAAAAATCCAAAGTTGATATAATACGGATTTATTTGTTGTCTTTCTATTGTATATATTTTCTCATTCTTTTTAGTATCAACGTAATCTATTATTTCAAATGTTTTTGTTAACAAAACATCAATATAGAACGCATTGTCCTTATCTTTTGAAGACATGGTTAATACTGGTTTTAAGTATAACTTCTTTTTTATATATGATTTATTAAGATTCATGATTTATCAATTTATATATTGTGTGGTGCTGGAGTAAAAATCCAAGTAATTATAGCCTCTGTGTTTCCTGTAACATAAATATGCAATAAGTTTGGAGAAGAAGGAATAATAGTTGCCCCGCCTGCTGTGGTTCCAGTAAAAAACCATGTTCCTGGCATTTCTTCATAAATATCATAGAAAGTAGACCCGCCTCCTTGATTAAGTACAAAAACTCCTTCCCACGATTGCGTTTTTGCTGTATAAATTTCTCCTACCTTGGGGTTTATTTGTGGCCACCAATTTGATTGTGTCGAAATATAAACTTGTGATTGGTCAAATAAATTAAGAGGAGACATCGTATACCCCGATGGAAGCATTACTTGTCCAGTGGTTGATTGTTGGGTTGAAGGTAATACTGGAGTGAATATATCAAGTTTCAATCCACCTGTGGCTGTGCCTGTTAAATCTTGATTGTGCCCATAATGTGTTTTAGATACAGTCGTTGCAGTAACCACATCAAGAGTAAGAAATTTCTTATAAAATAAATCAACATAAGTATCCTCAGTCATCATCATCATAAAAGACGCAAAGTTACTAGGAGTATAATTGTTTTGAACTAAACTTGACCCAGTAATATTAAAATCATCTATATAATAATAAGGCTGTGATATAATTACTTGAACCTGTTCTCCATTAGAAAATTTCGTTTTTTTATTAACATGGTTTTGCCCAGAGTTTTGATTGTAGGTTACAGAGCTATATGGCGCAGCTGGTTCTGAAAAATAATTTGGGTTTATAAAAACAGGATTTACATATAAAGATAATGGGCAAATTTCTTGATAAACTCCCTCAATTATTGTGTTTTGCGTTATATTAAAATTAAATGTATCTCCAGTAAATTGTTGACCATTTTGATATCTGAAATACAAAAAATCCCAATAAGTATTAATGTAACTATTATAAATGTTAATTCCAGAAACTGGTTCTGTTTTCATAAGTTGTGTTTCATAATATGGATACCCATTTGAGTTTGGATTTAAAGGGAAAATATTAACAGCATTTTCATATGGCCATATTATTGATGCTGTCCAAATAAGATTTCCAGTTGCTGCAGAAAATACACGTTCAAATGTAAAACTATATGTATCAGTTGTTGGACACAATCCATTACTTGGAACATGGGGAATATAATGAGTTGTTCCTGTATTTGGCTCATAATTTCCTGTTGAAGATGTGTTTATTTCGTAAACCTCCATTACTTCTCCATATGCGAAATATCCAGTATTAAAAACACCATATACAGTTCTCCCATGATATATTGGATTCTGCTGCGTTTCACAAAATTTTGTTTCTTCGTTACCAATCCAGATTCTATTTAAATTTGAAACTGATAAATTCTTTTTAATCCAATGCTTATTATAAAAAAAATCAAAATCGTTATTTATTTCAAAAACATTTCCATCACAATCTGTAACAGCCTCATTCAATCCATAATTAAGTTTTTCAACTACTTTTTCTCCAGAACTACTCATCGTTAAGGTTGTAAAAATTAATTGCTGTTCAAATACATTGTCTTGAATTTGTTGATTTATAAAACTATCTGTAGATTCAAGTTTTAAAAATACTGAATATCCAGTATAGTTTACAGGAATATTATCAATTATATATTTTCCTTTAAGTCTACCATAAATATTTGGAAATTGCATTTGAGTTGATACTATATCTTGAGTTTGTACAGTTGACAAAAGGTTTGAATATAGTGATGTGCTATCATATATTTTTATAGTTAAATTATTACAGTCACAAACATAAGAATCTATTATCCCATATATAACAAAACTTCTGCATTCATTTCTTTCTTTGTTGTAAAATTTTGTTAAATCAAATATATTATCATACTTATATGGTATAATTTCCCTATTATCTATAGAAAGATTTACATCAACATAAAAGTCTTGTGTTTTCCTTGATAATATGTCTTTATTTCCTAATAATGTTTTTTTTCTTTCGTCCATTTTATTAATCATTTATATAATAAGGACTATTATTGAGCGGGTGGTCAGGGGTGTCAGTATATTGTATAATAGATATAGTAGATATCTTACAATCGCCTCCTTGGCAACCAGTTCCCGCAGCAACTCCAGCATACAATCTTCCGTTGTCTCCACCTTCGGTGTCTGAGACAACCATCCAATTTAGAATAGCATTACTTTGTAATGCTTGTACATTCCAAGGTATTTCTATATGGCCTCCTAATGTATACATAGTACTATCAAGAGGTTCACTTGCGGTTATACCTATTAAATACTTTGTTTTTGTATATTGATTATCTATATCGCTGTAGTTGCTATTTCCAGGAAAATCCATTGCAGTAAATGCCATAGTTAATTCTATTCCAGTAGTGTTATCTCCATAAAACACACTAAAATACCCATTTGGTTTTAAAACAAAAGAGCTTCCAAAATAATGAGTTTCTACTGGCATATTTGGATTAAATAACTTTATTGGGACTCCTCCATAATTAAGAGTGTTTTTAAGGGATGCATTTCCCTCTCCTAAATTTGTAACTGTTAATGAAAAAAATCTATTAGCATATCCCCCAAAATGTAACCTTGCATAAGTTGAAATACTTTTCTGTTTTGTAGTGTATGGCAATCTATGTCTCCCATCAATTATTCTATATATATTAAGTCTGTCGTTAATTATTGGGAAGTCGTCTGGAAGAGATTTATTGCTTAAATCCATTGCTATACTTTTTCCTTTGTTTAATACACTAAAAGAATGATAGTGATGAGCCCATGCAGAAATATTATTATATCCTAAATTTACAGCATCATCATGTGTTGTATTACTTCCATTGTGAAGTACATAATCTGTTTCGTTAATATGAAGACCATCGTAATACCATGGATATGTTATTATTCTTGGTAAACTTGATGGGTATAAAAAATATCCATATCCAGCTTCTGTTCTTTGATATTTTTCTGCATTTATGACATTTGATGTAGCTCCAAGTCCAGCCCAATCGAAATCTGGGGTATATCCATTTACATAACACCCAGCAATATCATTTCCTACTGGCTCATATTTGTACATATCAGCATTTCCAGCTGCCCCTATAACATCTGTAGCAAAATCTGTATATTGGATTACATTATCGTTCCAACCTAGTCCAAACCCATTAGCGACTTCATATGAATTTCCAAGTATTAAGTCTCCATCTTTCCACACGGGAGTTTCTATATACGTTCTTCCTGTATATGGATTGGTAAAATTTGCGATTAATGGTTTTTTGGGGATTGAATATTTTGTTGGATAATTTTTTGACCAAACCTTTTCATATGGAAATGTTCCAATTCCAACTCCCATAACTCCAAATCCATTATCAATGGTACTATTAGAATAAGCGTTAATATTATCATTTAAACAACAATGAAAGTGGTCTCTATCAAACCAAGGATTTGGTGAAACTTGATGGTATCCAACTTCCATCCCCGTTGTTCTGTAATATGTGTTTTCTGCGGTTAAATATACTTTAAGTTGATAACCACACAACCAAACTCCTTGTGAATATTCATTTATTTTGGGATTTCCAGATAAATCGGTTTTATAATTTTCATCATCATAAATATTAGCTGGTAATTTTATAGCATGATATCCATATGTGTAAAATAATGCCTTATCTTTTATTTGAGAAAATTCATTTGCCCACTCCCATTGCTGGTCAGCGTTTTTGTCAATTATATTTTCAATTTCCACCATTTGAATTTGTTTCGATGGATATGTTTCTGATTTTAAATTAATATCGGTAGAAACAGCATTTAACGCATTGAATCTACTCATATCTCTAATTTTTACAGTAAGAGGAGCTCTTGATATTTCTTGATATTCTGCAGAATCTATTGGAAAATTATTATATGTAACTGGAGGAATAATATATGTAGTCCATTTTCTCAAGTCCAAATTTACAGCAACATCAACTTCAGTGTATCCAGTTTGAAAAGATACTCCCCAGCTTGGAACAACGTCAATGGGAATTGCTCTATAAAAATAATGAGGAATTGTATCAATAGAAACATTTTCAAAAGAAGGTGGATATGGAAAGAAATTTAGTGCAACTTCATCCTTTGTTAAACCTTGTTTTAATAAATCAACTTCGAAAAACAAAATCTGCCCCCCAATTTCAACATCATGCAAAATAAATTCTCCATTTTGATTAGTATACACAACATTTTGAAATGTTGGGTGAGGACTAATCCCATTTAAAGGAATGTCAATCAAAAATTTATTATCAATATCAAAAGATTCTGGGTTAAAATACTGTTCGGATTTAGTCACAGGAAAAGTTTTATAATTTAATCTTAATCTGTTGCCATCATCATCCATTGTGTTTGGGTCTGGGTAATCGTCTGATGGCACAAAAACTCCTATTGGAACATTTCTTAAAGGAATTCTTAATTTATTTCCATTTGCATCTGAAAGCTTTTGTATAGCTTCTAGTTTTCCAAAAACAACTCCTATAGGAGATTCTCTTTTAGTAAGTTCACCGTCAACTTTATTATAAATGTTCAATGTATTAAGCACGTCAAAGGTTCTTTCTAATTTAATATTTACAAACAAATCGTCAATTTCTATATCTTCAAAGAAAACATATGTTGTAGTACCTGCAGTAAAAAGAGAATTCATTGAGTTTATAAATTTATTTCTCATTAAATCCTTTTTAGAATTAGATAATACAATTTCAGAGACTTGTGAAAAAGTTCTACCAGTGATGTAATTTAAATTAGGCAAAAAGGTGTCAAATTCAAAGTTTTGCTCAGCATTTCTTTTCCACAAAACAGTTGAATTAGTTCCAGTTAAAAAAACGCCATCGTAAGCATTTAATTCTATTGGCACATCTAAATTGCTATTTATTTTAACAATAGCGGGTATTGTGGAAACAGAATAGTTGTTTTCATTAATATCCGTATTAAAAAAATGAATAGTTGTGCCTAATCGGCTTTTATTTATTAAAATTTCTTCTTGCATTTACAATTTTATTATAACCATTAACTTGCACGAACTTTTATATCCTTTTCACTATATCGAATTTCAAACATAGAAAGAGGTGTACTGTATATAGCATTATCAACATATTCTATTTGTGTGCTATAAACTCCTAAATTAACATCTTGAGTTCTTCCGCCTGTTGCTTGAGAGCACAATACTGTGGAGTATGGACCACCCTCTAAATTAAAAAATCTCACATCAACTACATTTATAACACCAGGCACTTCTCTTAAAATATCTGTTAATTGTGAAACGTAAATATGTTGGTTCATTTGCCAATTATCTGTTGTAAAAAATTCTTTAATTTTAAGTATAGCATTTAATTTTACTTCACTTGCGTTATATGTTTTATCAATAAATAAATCAGCTTCAACACTAAGATTAATAAATTTTCCATCATTAATTTCTACAAAATCATTAATCATTCTGTATGGAATTATATAGGTTACCAAATTCCTTTTTATTTCTCCTGTAGAAATAGCATTAAGTTTTCCATTAGCATCCATTGTTAAAATATATAAAATAACTTTGTTGTCATCTACAATGCCATGAACTCTAAATGGGGCGCCAAATTTTCCTGGGATTTGATATGCTCTTGAAATATAATCTTCTAAGGTTACACATCTATCTTGCGATGCAAAATTTGAAGATATGAAGTTTTTAATTTCGCTTACAGTTGGAAGTCCTCTTCCTCCGATTGCTGGAATTGGGTTATTGGCTCTTATTGAAGATAATACGGCTTGATTTAATGAAGCATCAGTGCCTAAAATTATACCATTTACATTGCTTACAGACTGTAAAACATTAGACCCTATATTACTTAATATTCCTCCGCCAATTCTATATTTTATATATATTGTACAATTTCCTGGCACCATTTCCCCAAGTGATGGATTAAGTAGTAATGAAGACACATTAAGGTCTGTCATCGTTGTACACCCATTTGTATTTGTTAAGTTTTGCAAATAATCTGAATAGGAATCATAATTTTCAGACCCACCTCCGAAAGTTAATTTACAACTTCCATCTGACATAAATTCTTTTATAAATCTTTTTGAAATTTCCAAATATTTTCCAATTTTTATTCCACTAGTTGTAATCTCATTGTCATCATTTACAAAAATTTTATCTGTTGCTAAATAATCAACTTCCCAATATCTTTTGCTTGAATCGTGGAAATCTTCGTAAGATGGAGTTCTATTAAGTCCAACCCCAGATTCAATAATTACATCTGTTATTTCTAATACATTTGTTTCTGGCAATGTAAATTGCATAAAAGGCTTTTGGTCTCCAGATGCGACTTCTATTTTTAAAATTTTTGTAACTCCAGCTTTTACAACTTCTCTTTTTAAAATTCTGTATTTTATAAGGTCTTGATTTCCATTAAGAACGGGTTGTATTGTTCTATTTGTTCTTCCGTCTTCACTAAAATCGTTTGCAAAATCTATATCATAAACTGTTTCAAATGTTTGTCCCCCGCCTCTAATTTGTAATCCAGCTCTAAGAAGTGGAGTATAACTATAATCTGGACCATTTGCAGTTGTAGGAACCTCTATAGTAATATCTACAATCGTAAGAGATGGTCTTGTTCCAGGAACTTTAAATCCGAATGTTTTTGCCATTCTATAAACAGCACTTCTTTGTTGCACTCCATCAAGGAAAAGTTCGTTATATTTTTTATCAATAGAAAAAGACAATAAGTCACCAACATAAGCATTAAGTTCTAAAAGTGCCATTCCTGGAGATGCAACATTAAAATCTTGCCATTGCTCTGGAAAAAAAGCTTTTAAATAATTAATTAAATCTGTTCTAATAGTTTGAAAGTCTCTACTTAAGTAATTTACTTGTTTGATTCCAACTGCAGATTGAGAAAATTGTGCGTTTAAATTTAAATTTGCCATTTTTTATTTTTTTTTAAGATTCAAGAACTAAGTCCAAAGAAACATTATCTTTTACTTTTAAGTCAATAATTGTATAATAAATAGTTATATGTAAGAGATTTTCTGCCTCTTCAAAGCTATAAGCAATATTATTAACCTCTATTTCTGGAAAAAAATCATTGAGTTTCTGTCTCAAATCATCATTTAAACTTGTTTCAGTCATCTCATCCCAAACCTCCATTATATAATCATATATAGGGGAATATAAAGAATTGTGCATAGGCCTTTGTCCTCTTTTAAGTACAAGAAACGCTAATAAATCAGATTTTGTTTTTTGAATATCAGTCTGCGTGACTCCTATTATTCCACCGTCATATGTTTCAGTAAATGGGAATTTTATTCCTAGTGATTCCATAGCTTTATTGTTATTTTAATATAAATATTATCCAAAAAAAAATAAACATTTATATTTATTATTATGCATGCCAAAAAAACAATAAAGTAAGATATTTATAATAAAAAAACAAAATGTCAATTTTTAGAATTTACCCTTCAAAAAGCAATACAATTGCTAGTAGCAGCTTTAGTTCATTAAACTCTGGTCAAAATGCTGTTACAGATTTATGGTATGGTGGCGGAGGAACTGATACTGCACCAGATAAAAGAAATTCAATAAGTAGATTTTTAGTTAAATTTGATTTAACTAATCTACAACAAAAAATGAGCATAAAAGAAATAAACGAATCTTTTATAACTTCATATAAATTAAAATTAGAAAACTCAATTCCAAAAGATTCTATTCTTGAAGATGAATATGAGCATGATATTTTAAGAAAAAAAATTGCCACTTCTTTTGATTTAATTTGTTTCCCTATAAACAAAGATTGGGAAGAAGGTAGAGGCTATGATTTAATGCAAGAATATTATATCGTTAAGCAAAATGGAAATCCAATGTATTCTGGAGTTTCCAACTGGATATCAGCAACATCTACGAGTGATTGGGATGACCCAGGTGTGTTTACAAATCCCACAGCCTCAACTGCAGTAACGTTTTATTCTACTCAACACTTTGACCTTGGTAATGAAGATATAGATTTTGATGTTACAGATATAGTGAGAAATTGGTTAAGTGGTGGTTCTGAAAATTATGGTTTTGGTATAGCTTACAGAACAGATTATGAATTACTCAGTACAGATACAAGATATATTTCTTCTTTTTTTACAGAAAAAACAAACACAGCATTTAAACCATTCATTGAAGTTGGTTATAGTCAAGTTATTCAAGATGATAGAAAACAAGTTGCCAACAATAGACCATCTAATCTATTTTTGTATACTTTTAGCGGTCATAATTTTGTAAACATTGCAAATCTGACAGCTGTTACAGTTGATATAAAATTAGGAAACACAATTGTATCTGGATATTCTGGTTTAACTCCAAGTCAATTGTGTACAGGAACTTATTATATAAATGTTTGGATGTCTGCAGCAACTGCTGGACAAAAATATACAGATGTTTGGAATAATGTAAGTTTTAGCAATTATGATAATCAAAACATTTCACAAACATTTCAGATACAAAACAATTATTTTACATCTAATATACCAACTATAAACGAATATGTTCTTGAACCTTATGGGTTAGAACAAGGTGCAATTCTTCATCAAGACGATAAAATAAGAGTTTACTGTGATTTAAGAGTGAATTTTAGTACAAACAAGCCATCAACATCATATTCATTACAATATAGAATAATAATGAATAGTCTAAATGAAATAATTCCGTGGACTGAAGTTAATCAAGCTGTTATAGATGATTGTAAAACGAATTATTTTGATATAGATGCTTCGTGGTTTTTACAAAATCAAACATATCAAATAAGTTTTAAAATTAATGAAATGGGTACCAGTAGAGTTATGCCAGAGCGATTGGATTTTAGAGTTATAAAACCATTTTAATTAATTCTAACATGATAAGATAATAGATTCTGTAGATATCCGTCTACTGTGTATTTTTTTAACTCATCGGCTAATGCAGTTGTTAAAAGGGGCATTTGAGGTGTGTGAATGTGTGTTAATAACAGTTTAATTATAATATCAAACAATCTAACTACTTCGTCTCCAAAAATAGCTGGATGTAATGTGTCTGCAAATTCACCAAAAGATTTTAAATCTGCATTTTTTTCAAAATTTTTTAAATCATTTCCTCTAAATTTCCCCCTCGGAGAATAAATGTTAATATTGGTTGACAATAATGTCGCTTGAGAAAATTTTTGTAACAATTGCTGATTACTTGTTGGTGGCGATGTAGTTGGAGTAGGCGTTGGTTTTATGTTAGCATTTGCTGGTTCCGTTTTAAATTCATCAGCATTAGAAGAAAATTTCCACCCTTTATATTTTTCTTTTGCCTCTTTAATTTTTTCTTTTAGCCAATCAATAATAAATTTTCTATTTGAATAAGAGTTTGTTTCTCTTTTTAATTCTCCGTTACTTGTTAAATGTGTTACGACAATTGTTCCTATAAATAAACCATTTGTGTCTATCATTACATCGGCGCTAATACCATAAATTATAACAGAAGGTGGAGGAATTGGTGTTTGTATATTTAAATTATCAAATTGTTTAAGTCTTAGAAAAGAAGGAGAATCTGTGTTTATAGTTAAATTTCCACTTTTTCTATTATTAAATTTTCCAGAAACAAGTAATAGCTCTCTGTTTTTAAGCATCAAATCCGCATCATTTCTACCTTGCAATGCTACGTCAGATTCGCTAGGAAGAAGGTTTGTTAATTCAATAGAACTACTGGTTTTAGTATTTGAGATAAAATCCGTTTTGTTAAATATTTTAACGGCATCTTCATATAATTGAGACTCTAATTTAAGTTTAGATGATATAATAGGGCCAATCCAATATCTTGCTCCAGCGGTATCTTTGGGATTTTCTAAAATAACAAAAACCATTTCCCCGACTTGTGGCCTTACGTGAAAAAATTCTGGCAAAAGCGGAATACACAAAACAAGATTTTCATCATTTATTCCTCTGTCTTTGCCAGAATAATTGTTATAGTTTTCTATTCCATCTGCAGCTTTAGGAGTTGAATCTGTTTTTCCTTTTATTTTTCCATTTTCATCCACTTCAACAATTCTTGCCCTTATTCTATTTTGTTCTGAATTATCATTTGTGCCATATGGAACAACTATAGCTGGATAAATTGCTCTATCGCTTCCAATATTTGCACTATAATCTCCTACTCCGTTCTTTTGTAAGCTGCTTTTTGATATACTGTCAATTCCTGGCATAATTAATTTTTTTTAATTTCCTCAACAACTCTGCTATATTCTAATTCTATTTTGTCTATCTCGCTTAATATTTCTGTAACTATCGACTTTAATTCAATAATTTTATCATATTCAAGCTTCTTTTTTTCTGCCTCGTCAAGCATTTCTGTAATTGTTGATTTTAATTCAGCATGCTTGTCTGCTAAATTCCTAACCTCTTCGAGAAGTTCCGCTTTAGTTTTTTTATCCATATTATCTTGCTATTCCAATTCCTTGTTGTGCAGTTATGGTTGTTCCAATAGAAACAACTGGTCCTCCAGCATTAGCACCATTTGCATTAACGGTTCCACCTGGAAAAATACCAATATCAACCCTCATATCATCTTGTAAAGTATTAATAATCTCTTCACATATAATAACCACAAAAGCTTCCATAACATTTGTAGCGCCATTAACAAGAGGTCCAGTTGGTATTCCAATTTCTTTAAATCTTGAAACGATTGAGTTTGCTAAAATTTCAGAATTTAAACCTGGTCTTATTTTTTGAGCCAATATTTCGTAAACTGTCAAATTTCTATTAAATTCAACACTATCACTAATGAAAGTCATTAATAAATCAGCAATTTCTTCTGCAATATCTAAACTGGGGTCTATATTTATAAATGCCATAAATTAAGAATTGATATTTATATTGTTAATAACTGAATTTTTTGCAACACTTAACACAGGAATAACTTTCTTCATTAATTTAACTTGTCTCGCAGATTTTTCCACTTTTCTTCTTTGCCTTCCACCAGTTTTTTCGTCTAATTTAGCTTTCATTTTTTCAATTTTTCTCTTTATCCTTTCTTGTGCTCTTTTAACTATATATTTTACAATTAATTTTTTAACTTTTTCAAGAACATATGCTAAAATAAACCCCAAAACCATGTTTAAAATTAAATTACACAATATAGTTGTTAAAGCTGTTTTTTTCTTCTGAGTATCATCTAAGTTGTTTTTATCTAATTTATTTCTTAAAATATCACAACTTGAATATGGGTGATAATCTATTGTCTCAAGACCTCCATAGTTTGGTTGTGTAGAATTGTTAAATATAAACATTAACAAACCATCTTTTAACATATCATAGGCATCTCCAGTAATCCCCATTGATGCAGGCGAACCTGGTACCATAGCTGTTATTCCTAAAAAAATTGGTTTTAACAAAGTTGTTATAGAAGTAACTAAAGTTTCAAGAAAACTTTGAGTAAAACTTTTTGCCCCAGAGCTTGCATTTGATTGGCTGCTATCCCCAGATGTTCCTTTTTGAATTTGATTTCCGACAATGTTAAATACATTTGTCATTGCTTCTTGTGGAGTTACTGGCTGAGAGCCCATAATTCCTGGTGGAGCATCTCTAAATAAATACATTGGGTCATCTGGCAAAGTGATTTCAACGCCTTGGCAAGTCACCTTAAATGAAAGATTTCCATTTTGTATTTGTTCTATTTTTTTAAGTCTATTATATTCTAAATCTTCATTTCTAACATTTGCTGAACTTGATACACTAAAGATTGAACTTCCACAAACCGCCTCGTCCATAAGTTCACTGAATCTTGTTTGGTTATAAGTTAATGCGTTGTCACTACCAAAAGCAGCTTCGTTTTTTTTCGGTTTTCCAAAAATTAGAATCATAAGTTCTTGAATAATTCTAATTTTGACAACACCTACAAGTGTTGTCAAAGTTTGTTTTATAAGTCCAGAATTTAACCAATTGTAATTTATATCAGATAATGCTTTTTTTTCATCATTTGTCATAGTTCCAGTTGGAATGATAAATATAATACTTGGGTCTTGATTTAATTTAACTTTTGCAACCGTAGCCAACTGACTCACTGCTCTTAAAATCAACTCAACTAGCTTTTCGGTTCTAAATAAATCATTAAGGAAAGCTGATAATAAAATTTGAGAGTCAATACCCATTGACCTTAAAACTTTCATTAAATAATCAAATAAAGACATGCCATCTCCCTGTTTAAAAAAGGTTTTAAATTTTTTCAAAAAAGGCAAATCAGCAAGATTTTTCATTGACCCAACTTGAGCAATTAATTTAGCTTGAGTTTCACTTAGGGGCTGGTCTAAAGGAATTGTATATGCCATTATTTTAAAGGGATTGATTGTGGTTCATCATTTTCAATATCATCTCTTCTTGTACTTCGCTTTTCAGCTTCCTCTATTTTTTCGCTAATAGCATCTTTCCATTCATCTGACAAGTTAAAGCCAGCATCATCGCCCCCCTCACTTTTATAAACAATGCTTTTTATTTCTTTGGCAAGAGCTGCTAAATCGTTTGTGGAAATTGATGCTAAGTTTAAAAAAGCAACAGCATTTTTTCCCATTAGCATAAATTGCTCAGCAGATTCCATTTGGTCATCGGCTTTTCTATATCTATCTAAAGCAAGTTCTCGTTCTTCAAGCTTATTGTCGAAAACTCTTTTTACTAGATTTAAGTAGCCATCTTTTGAAATTTCTAATTTTTCAGCCATAGTTTTAATTTTTATATAAATATATGGCTAAAAAAAAAATATTAATCTTCTTTTTTTTGTACAAATTCTTGTTTTAATACTTTATATACTATTCTGAATCTGTGCAAAGAATATGTAATATCCTTTGTTTCTAGCCCTGTGTTTTCTTTTATTAGTTGATAAACCTGATTTTTGTTGTAAACCCCCAAAATTTCGTGATTTTTAAATATTTGAATGATTGCATCTCCAACCTTTTGGTCATTTTTTGATAAAGAATTTTTGTTTAGTTCGGTTTCTATGGAGTTTATAATGAAATTAAACAAATCTAATGACGTATCCTCTTTTGCATATGGCTTTGGGTCTTCTATTTTTTTATTATCAGCTTCCTCTTTGTTTGTATCATAATCATATAGAATCTTTACATTTTTAGAATATTCTTTTTTATTTCCTAAAAAATAATGTTTTGCTATTGTGCCAAAATATGAAAACGATTTTGTTTTTCGCCAGGGATTAAAATTTGAAAACTTGAGATATAAAAAAGTAAAACAATCTTTTTGCTGAGTTTTCGAATCTGAATCTGGGATAAACAACCTATAATTAAAAAGAATGTTTTCTACCAATTTTCTAAGAGGAGTTTCTATTTTTTGTCTAAATATTTTTTCCCTTTGAGAATAACGGTCTTGTATTTGCAAGACTGCCTCCATTTTCATTTCCATATCCCTACAATAAGATTTATTTACTGGTCGCTTCTCTTTTACTGCATCTTCGTGTTCTTCTTTTATTCTGTTTTCATAAAAAAACTCATTCAAATATAAAAACTCAACAATTCCATCTTCAGTTTCATCGGTCCAATATGTTTTGATGCTTTTTTCGTCAAGTATTAACTCATCTGCCTCAGCTCTAATGTCAGATTCTAAAATTAACTCTTCATCTTCAAGGTCTTCAGATAAAGAGTTAGATGGCTCTTTTGTTAAATCATTATGTAACTTTAATTCTTCACCTAAATTAACTCTTTCTTCAGTTCCTTCATTTAAAAAAAGTACAGAATCTTTTTCACAAACCTTATCAAAGTCTTGCTCTGACTTTTTTTTACTGTTTAGCTTCTTCATAAACCTTATTCCTATCTTCGTCAAAAAAGTATTCTTTTTTAGCTAAGCTCATCCAAAAACTACCCTCTGCTGGTGTTATTCCACCTTTATCAATAGGAATTTGTGATAAGTTTTGAGGAATTTTGCAACCTGTATGTTTGAAGGTTTCAGAATTTTTTACTTTAAACTCGTATCCAATTCTTGGAACACACATGGCTTTCACATCATTATAAACCATCCTCATAAGAAATTCATAATAATGACTTATTTTTAAACTTTCTTTAAATGGGTAATATTTTCCATCATGCTTTTGTTCACTGTACTCTTTAAGGATACTTATTTTGAATATAGCGCTTAGTGGAATAATACAATTAAATCTTGACAATAAATTTGAATCTACTTTTCCTGCCTCTTCAGCCATTCCTTCAGCCCACGGAGCTTCGTTTATTAAACTACTAAAAACTCCATTTACGGTATTCCTAATGATTGGAAAAAAGATAGAAATGTTTTCGTTTTCTTTTGCATAAATATTTGCATGAGAATACCAATTTAACCCGACTACATCATTTGTTTCTATAACAGAATAGAATTCATATTCATTTTCTAAGGCGATATTAAATCCATCATTGAATATTTTAGAAAATGACTCAGCGGTAGAAACTGATAAAAAATAATTAATTTTTTCATCGGTTGTTAAAATTTCTTCTTCAAATTCCCTTTTTTCATTTTGTTTTCTCAAAACAATTTTCGGATTGGTTAGCGCTTCTTTTAAAGAATTAAGTTGGTCTTCTGAAAATTCTGGATGTAACACCAACAAATCTATTGGGTGTGTTTGTTTAGAAATACTATAAAAAGTTTCTTCTAAAGTTGTTAAATTACTTAAGTCATCTATATATATAGCGACAAGTACATTGCTATTTTTTAAGTCCTTCAAGTTCATTGATTCTTTCGTTTTTATATTGGTTAATAATTTGTAAAATATTTTCTTTTTCACCTTCTTCTGTGTATTTTGATAAGGTTTTTTCATATGATTCTTGAATTTCTTCAGCATCCAATTCTCCATTTAACCATTTATCAATAGCGATGCCTAAAATTTCTGCTGTCTGAAAAATATCTCCATTCACAGTCCAAAATCCATTTTCTGCGGTAACATACTCTTTTCCTCCATATGCATTCCACCCAACAACGTGTGTTCCAGTTGCCATCGCCTCTAAAGGAAGAGTCCCAAATCCAGCAATATCATCTGTGTATAAAACAAATGCGCAACTTGATAATCTCTCTGCGAAATCTTTTTTAGACAATCCTCCTAATTGAATAAATCTAACCCATCTTAAGTGTGGATAAAAAGCTTGAAAAGTTTTAATAATATTAAAAGTTTTCATTTGATTTTCTTGCCCTCTACTTCCCATGAATCCAATCATTGGATATTTGTTGGATTTTTTTCCAGGAACTTTAAATATTTTTCTATTAATTCCTTGCGAAAAGTTTTTAATTTTTAAGCCAGGCATAACAGTATTTAAATATTCAGTAATTGCAGCCGAAACAGAAATTACATCAAAGGCACCCATACTTTGCCAGTTTTCACCAGTATTTAAGGCGTTAAGGACATAAAACCAACTTTGTGCTAAAACGATTTTTTTACATGCAACCTGCATAGTTTTTTTCATTACATTTGGAAACCCTTCTGGAATAATGAAAAAATCTTCTGGGTTTACATTTAAAGCAGCACATTCTTGTTTTGTACCATCATTGTAAGTAATTGCCTTATCTCCCAAAGGAAGAAATTCGATATCAGAATAATCGAAATCTAACCAAGTTGGATTAAACTTTTCAAAAATATCAACTTGCTTATTGTGTTTTTTTGATTCCTCATAAGAAGCCTTTTGGTCTTGTCTGGGCTCAAATACGATTTTAGAATCATAACCCTCAGTTTTTAAAATTCTAGCTAATTTAATTAGTACTCCAATTCCGCCACTTGCAGTATTAAGAGGTGGGCAGTAAAAATAATACTTTGATTTATTAGTTCTTACTTTTTCAATTACAGATTCAACCAATTCATTGTGGTCTATCTGAGTTTTTTCAATCACTTGTTCTTCCATATGATATTTTTTTCAGTTATTTAAATTAATTATATTTATTTTTTAAAGTAAAATAAACGGTTATTTAACTTTTCTTTCTTTTTTATTGATTTTTTTAGGTTTCGATGATTTAAAACTTGCTGAAACTATGCTACGTCTTGGTTTTTTAATTCTATTAACTCTTTCTACTTGAGTTTCTTCTATGCGAGTTTCTGAAAGAGGACAAATTATTGTATCAGAATAAATTTGCTGTGCTATATCTAAAAGCTTTGTCACATCATCAAAAGTAATGTGTCCATGAGGAAAATATTCTCCTTTTAAATAAACATCGTTTAACAGTACAGCCTTAATGTTTGTTTTTGTATTTGTTTTTATTTCTACATTAAAAGAAAAGTGCTCTGGATTTATATTATAAGCTCCTCTGTTGAATTTATAGGCCACCTCAGTTTTATCTAGATGTAAATTTTTTTTATTTGTTACATGATACCTTTCCATTGAATTAATGGGATTAATGTGGAATTGTTCATGTGTTGCCTCTAAAGAAGATTTGTTATTTTTAATGTAATCAAATAAATTATCTTTAACTTCTTGCGTGTAGTTAATTCGTGAATAATCTTCAATTGCCTGGTCTTTTACAAAACCACTAAGTTTGTTTATGTTTTGCGGATTTGCTTTTCCAAAAACAATATCATTTGAGTAGCTAGATTGTGCTTTTTCTTTTTCAGCCAAACGGGCTGGGTCAAATAAAGTTCTCATTTGCTCATCTGTAAAAAGAACATTTGAGTTTTTTCTTTTAATTAGCCTATTGAAGTCTGGTGAGTTTTTGATATTGGGGGAATCAGCTATTTGTTCAAAATATTCCTTTTCTTCGCTATTAAGATTTTTGTTAATAATTTTAGAAAACTCATCTTTTAATTCGCCCTTTTTTATTCCAGCCAAAAGCTTTAATCTTTCTGGTGTAGTTGTGCCCCAATTCCATGGTTGTTCTGGGTGTGGAATAGCTGTTTCCTTAATTGCATCTTCTTCAAAAAAATCTGATACTATTTCTTGTACCATTTCTTTAAAAAAGTCTTCTTTTGCAATTTGTTTTGCCATTATTCTTGACAGTTCTTTTTGAACTGCTTTTTTCATTTCAGCTTTTGCTGAATCTTTAATTTTTTTCATATTATTGTTTTTAATTGATTATATAAATTATATTTATTTTTCTGTAGATTCTTTAGCGTTTTTTCTTATTAAAGACGCTTCACAAAGCTCATCCATCTTTTCCCAATAATCAGGAACATTGTTTCTGCAAGGTATAAAATCTTCATTTTTAATTTTGTCTTTATATTCTTCGGTTTCTAAAATAACTTTGTTTACAAATTTCCAATAATATTTTTTGTTAATATTAACTCCTTGTTTTTCTATTTCATACCCATTGTCTGTAATCAATTTTATTAATTGTTCGTAATAAGATATTTGTTTGTAATCTTTGAAGTCTTCATATGATTCCATAAAAAAGTAATCTGGTTTTTCCATAATTATAAGTATTTTAAACATTTCATTTATTTTATCTCTAAAAACATTTTTACCTAACAGTTCTTTTGGAAGATGTCTTTTTACAATATTTTTATCATATATAGCGGCTGGAACAACTGTTGTTTTGCTGTTTTCTTCATCAGTTACATTAAAATAAAAAACCAATTCTTTATAACCACTTGCATTGCTAAATTGTAAAATAAGATTAATTCTATTTTGTTCTTTATTTTCATCATCAACTCCAACTTCTAAAGCAATGCTTTTCCGTGCATCATTCTTCTCAAAAACATTATTTTGGAAGCTTGGCGAAATTGTCATTTCCTCGTTTAAAGGATATTTAACTAAATATTTGTATCTTTTTGCAAAATTATCCATTGACAATAAATAATTTTTTAAGTAACATTTCATTATTCAAATCTTTAAGATGCTTAAGCGAATAATCTGCTTCATCATATTGATTAAATAATCTTTCTATTTTAATAGATATTTTTCCATCTGGTTTATTTTGAAATGCCTCTGGAGATGCATCAACTAGAACGTCACAAAAATTCCATTTATCTACATTATCCTTTGCAACTTGTACGCTTTTTGCTCTACAGCCAGTTTTATGTAAGAAAAAATAATTTGCAGTCACAGCGTTAGCTTTTAAGTCTGTGATAAGAATAGTTTCAAATAGATTGTGTTGCAACCCATATGCTTGAATCCTATTAAAGTGACTCATTGCGTTCTGATATTCTTCTGAATCTCCGAAAATTCTAAAAGGGTACTTTTCATACATAAATTTGTGCAGTGCTTCCTGCGGAGTTAGAATTCTATTTTTGAACTCTGTTTCCATATTAAAATTGTTGAATTCGGAGTCTTCTGGGGTTTTAAATGCATTTTCATTTTCAAATTCTTTGATTTCATTGAATTGATAGTGGTTAAGTAAATCAAGTGAGTCCACTGGCAAAGAAATTAACTCCTTTGTTTTTTCTTCAATTCTTTTTGTTGCCTCCTCTAAGTCTTTTTCAGTCGGGTCTTTAAATTGAAATTCTTCATCCATTTGAACAATGTTTGCATTATGAATAAATGCTTTTCTATACTGTTTGTCAAATGCATCAAGATAATTTCTTATAACGCCATCAATTGCGATTCCTAATTTTTTCATGATTTATTTTTATATTTTATCTTTCCCAAGCAATATAAACTGCTCTGGAGTTTGGTTTATACACATTCTGAATAAAAGGTTTTTTTCATCTGTAGATTCTTTTAAGAGAGCTTTTGCATCCATCTCATTTCCATTTTCTGACATAGGAATTTTTTCGAATTTTCCCCTAATTCTACCAAGCATTTCTTTGCAAACTGCCAAGGTATATCTTTTTATCCAGATGTTTTTTACTCCTAACCTTGGAGTTATTCCAACAGATGATGTAATGAATGTAAATTCTTCCTTGGCAATTCTAATAGCTTCTTTGATTTGCTCATCAATCAACTCGATTGCAATCGTTGGAGCACCTAATCTTATTCTAATTTCATTAATAATTTTATCGTTTCTCATAATATTTTATTTTAGCAAAAAATGGTTTCCACCTACTGTTTTCGCCTCTAATGGGAATATAAATGACAATTGCATCATCAAATTTTTCTATTTCTTTAAATGCTAATTTTGCTTTTCCCATGTAGGGTAGAATTTCGGTATCCGATAGATTTCCCACATTTGTATAAACGATAAAAATTCTTTTGCCATTAATTGACTTTTCACTATTCTTCATAAATTTAATTTTTTAATTAATTATGAGAAAAATAAAAAAAGCCTTCACGAATGTAAAGGCTTATTAAAAATATTTTGTATTTTATAAGTTTTTTAATTATATTTAAAATAAAATAAATCTATGAAAAACGAAACTATGAAATTAAGTATCACTTTATCTCCAGAAACTATAAAAAAATTAGAAGAAGGTGACTTTAATAAAAGTAAATTGATAATTAGGCTTTTAAAAGAATATATAGAAAAAAAACAAAAATAATTTACACGACCTGTTCTGTTTTTATTTTTTACTTCTATTTATAGTAAACATTAATAATATTTATTATGGGAAGAAAGAAAATTGATTTAGAAAAACAAAAACAAACGATTGCTGTGAGAATTCCTAATGAATTATACATTCATTTAGAAGAAATTAAAAACAAATCTAAATTTATTGAGTGGTTGTTAATTGAGCATTTTAACAAAATGAAAGGTGAATATCATGCCTAAAAAATTAACAACACAAGACTTTGTTTTAAGAGCAAAAAAAGTACATGGAGACAGATACGATTATTCTTTAACTGAATATGAAAATAGCCATAAAAAAATAAAAATCATCTGTAAAACTCATGGAATATTTGAACAAATCCCAGATTATCACATTAATCAAGGATGTGGATGTAAAAAATGCACTTTAAATAAATTTTTAACAACTTATGAATTTATAAAAAAATCAAAAAAAATTCATGGAGAAAAATATGATTATTCATTAGTCATATATAAAAGCAATAAAAGTAAAGTTGAAATAATGTGCAAAACTCATGGAGTATTTAAGCAAACTCCACATAGGCATCTACTTGGTAGCGGGTGTCAAAAGTGTGCTGGTAATAATAAAATGACATCTGAAGATTTCATAAAGAAATCGAAAAAAATTCACGGAGATAAATATGATTATTCCTTATCTATATATACAAGTGGAGACAAAAAAATTACAATCACATGTCCTATACATGGAAACTTTTTGGTGAGAGCGAATTCTCACACAAATGATAAAGTAGGTTGTAAAAAATGCTCTCCAAATTATCCCTTAAGCAAAGAAGAGTTTATTAAAAAAGCAAATTTAATTCATAATTTTAAATACAATTATTTTTTAGTAAATTATAAAACGATGGATGATAAAGTAATTATAATATGCCCGAAGCATGGAAATTTTAAACAAAAAGCATCAAAACACTTAAAAAAACACGGATGTATACAATGTTCCAAAACAAAAAAATTAACAACAGATGAATTTGTAAATAAATCAAAATTAATACATGGAGAAAAATATGATTACTCCGTATCTGTGTATAAGAACAATATAAGTAAAATAAAAATAATTTGTAAAAAGCATGGAATTTTTGAACAGGTTGCTGGCACACATCTCGCTGCATGTGGATGCCCTATTTGCAAAGAATCTGTTGGAGAAAAGCTAATAAGAAACTTCTTAAATAAAAATAACATATGTTTTTTATCTCAGCATAAATTCAATAACTGTAAAGACAAAGGTTTATTGCCATTTGACTTTTATTTACCAAAAAGTAATTGTTGCATCGAATTTAACGGAATTCAGCATTATTCTCCTATAAGTTTCTTTGGAGGGGACAAATCTTTAGAGTATACAGTAAGACATGATAAGATAAAAAAAGAATACTGTAATAACAACAATATTCTCTTAATAGTAATTAATGAAATAAAAGATATAGAAAATAAATTAATTGAATATGGAGTTATTCAAAAGTAGTAAATTCTGCGTTTTTTCCGATATATAAAATAGTTTGGCACTTTCCATCGTTATGAATGATAACATCTGAGTGTACCCAATCAGATGCTCCATGATTATAGCCCTGTCTTAATTTACAATTACATCCAACTTGTACCGCACCATCAAATCTTGCTACACCGTGTGAGTGAGCAGTTACAATTTTTGTGTTTAGGCGTTTAAATTGTTGAATACCTCCTTTAGACCCTCCTGCACCATCCATTCCATGTTTACTTAATTCCCACCCCTTTACTTTATATGAACCGTCTCTGGGTAAACATTTAATATTTGGAAATTTTTGATTTATTATATACCCCAGAAGTCCGTTTGGAGCCTTATTTTCTAATAAAACTTTTGCGTATTCAATAAACTCAAATGCATTCTTTATATTTTTTTTAGGGTCTGCGTTGATAATAAATCTATCAAGGAAGTTATCGTGATTAGAAAAAACAATAACTAAGTTATATTTTTTAATAGTATCTAAGAAATTTAGTATTTTTTCAATTTCATTCTTTAATGAACTTACTTCTTCTACTTCATTTCTATATTGTTGAATCCAGTTTTTTTCTTCGTGTGGATTAATGCTTTTAAAGTCTGCTAAATCGTGTAAAAATATTTCTTTAGGATTTAATTTAGGAATCAATTCTGAAAATGACCTATTAATAACCTTTTCGTCATGAGCTCCATAATGTATATCACCTTTAATTACCGCTGATACTTCGTGATTTCTTGTTACTTTTCCATCATTAACATTCCAATATAAATCATTAAAATTGCCATTATCTTTTGCAGTTATTTGTCTTGCATAAAAAGTTTCTTCATCTTTTATTTCTACAATTACAGCGCCATATGTTAAATGAAATTCTGAAATATGCCCAATTTTTGAATCGGTGAAATTTGGTTTAGTTAAATTGCCAGTTGTAAACATAATTCTTGGTTTATCATCTATAACTGGTAAAGATTTCATATGCACTCTAGGATGCCCTACTATACACGACTCTCTACAAAGTGATTCGAGATTTTGCAATGGAAGCATTGCAGTAGGCTGAATCTTAACGTTGCTAAGTACAGTTAATTTATTGTTTAGGTCATGTCTATTTAAAGTTAAATATGGAATAATTTTATCATCCCACCACTCTTGTTTTTTATCTGTTTCTAAAATAATACTAGTGGGATTGTGATATCTATATGGAATTACTAAAATTTCTGCTCCAATATGTTCTGCATATACTTGCAAATTTTTCCAAAACCCTACATTTATTTTGGTTGCATTTTGTGCCGCAGTAATCAAAAATCTTTTTTTACTTACATCATGTTGTTTTTGTTTTGCAACTTCTAGTTGCTCTGGAAGTACTTCGTTTTTTTCGGCAAAGCCTAATTTTTCAGAACACCATTTCCTTACAGTGCGCTCTCCTTTATTAAAAAAATTCATTAGCGTTAACATTCTTGTGTCCCAAGATAAAGAATTGTCTTTATAAATTTTTCTTGCATAATTAATGTCGTTTTCTGTTAAGTCTTTAAATTTCATGTCTATTGTTTTTATTTGGGCAAATATATAAAATAAAAATAGAAATACAAAATTTATTCTATTTTTCCATAATTTACAAGTTGTTCAATGTCGCCTTTTATTATTTCTTTAACCAAGTCTTCAAATTTTATTTTTGGTTCCCAGCCCAACTTCTCTTTTGCTTTGGTAGCGTCTCCCAAAAGCAAGTCAACTTCTGTTGGTCTAAAATATTTTGGGTCAATCTCAACTAATAATTTACCAGTTATTTTGTCATATCCTTTTTCATCTATTCCATCACCTATCCATTCAATCTCATAATCCAATTCTTTTGCAGCAAGTTCAATGAATTGTCTAACGGAACAGAGTTTTCCAGTAGCCAATACAAAATCTTCTGGTTCGTTTTGTTGTAACATTCTCCACATTCCTTCCACGTATTCTTTTGCGTGCCCCCAGTCTCTTTGTGCCTCTAAGTTTCCAAGTTTTAATGTAGTAGTTTTGTCACCGTACTTTATTCTTACTAATTCGGATGTAATTTTCCTGGTGACAAAAGTCAATCCACGCCTTGGACTTTCATGATTAAATAGAATTCCGTTGCACGCAAACATTCCATAAGCTTCTCTAAAGTTTTTTACAATCCAATATCCGTATAACTTTGCTACACCATATGGACTTCTTGGATAAAATGGAGTTGTTTCTTTTTGTGGAGTTTCTTGAACTTTGCCAAAGAGCTCGGAAGTTGATGCTTGGTAAAACTTTGATTTGGGGCAATGGTTTTTTATTGCTTCTAAAATGTTTAACGTTCCTATTGCATCTACTTGCCCCGTATAATACGGAATTTCAAAAGACACTTGAACATGTGATTGTGCGGCAAGATTATAAACTTCATCTGGGCGTATTTTATCAAGTAGATTAGAAATTACAAGGGGGTCAGTTACATCTCCGTAATGTAATTTTAATTTATCGTAAATGTGGTCTATTTTTCTTGTGTTAAAAGAACTACTTCTTCTAATCACTCCATGAACTTCATAATTTTTTTCTAATAGCAATTCAGATAAATACGAACCATCTTGACCTGTAATTCCAAATATTAAAACTTTCTTTTGCATATATTTTATGTTTAAACAATTAAAATATAGCAACAGAAAATAATAAATTAAAGATAAAATTAGGAAAATTTATTAATAATATTTGAAATAAAAGTTATGTCTTCCAAAGATAAATCTTGATGATTTGGTAAATAAAGTCCAAACTTATCTACTATATCTGCATTCGGGAATGTAGTTTTTCCATATCTTTTTATCCAGAACGGCTTATTAGCTATTGAGCCTGCTATTAATGGTCTAGCTTCTATCTTGTTTTTTTGTAATTCATCCACAATAGCATTTCTTTCTTTGTGAATTACTGGGTATCCAAGATTTGAAATAAATGAGCTTTCTCTATTTTCTAGCTTAAGCTTATTATTTTTTATTAAATCTTGATAATAGCAAAAATTTCTATTGCGAAGCACGCTATAAGAATCTAATTTTTCTATTGCCCTTAATCCAATAAATGCTTGAACGTCTGTGGAACGTAGATTTAATCCTGGATAATAAAAACAATACAATTCGTCAAAGTCAGAAGTATTCCATTCTTTTTTTAAGCTTTGTTTGGCTTCAGATGACAAATCTCTATTCCATCCATGACTTCTCATTGCTAACAAAATCGTATTTAGTTCATCATCACTGGTATTTATAAGACCCCCTTCAATTGTTGAGATATGGTGTCCAAAATACATACTATAAACAGATGCTAAACCAAATGAGCCAAGCATCTGCCCACTATATTTAGACCCCATACTTTCACAATTATCTTCTAATAATTTTACATTATATTTTTCACACAATTCTAGAATTTCTTTCATCTTAGGCACTATTCCTAAAGGAGATACAGAAATAAACAGCATTGGTTTATCGCCCTGGTTTTCTTTGAATATTTGTTCTAAATTGTTTAAATCACAAGATAAATCTTCCAAATTGCAATCACACAATATAGGTTCAAATCCAAGTAATATAGGAGAACTTATATCTGTTATCCAGCTAAGGGTTGGACATATTATTTTGTTGCTATATTTTCCAGTTTCTTTTAACGCTGCTAATAATAACAAAATAGCCGATGAACCAGAGTTTACAAATACAGAATATTTTGTTCCAACTTTTTTTGCCCATTTTTTTTCTAACGAAACGGTGAGGTCACCTTTTGTTAGCCTTGGAATTGGGTCTTGTTGTAACCATTCTATTAAAGCATTAACATCTTCCCTGTTAATTGTATCGCTTACTAAAGTAATTTTTGCCATATTATTTTCTAAAGTTATTTATGTTTTTTAAATACCAATCTATTGTTTTGTTTAACCCTTCTTCAATTCCTGTAAGTTTGAATTCTTTTGGGATATCTGACTTGGCTGGTTTTCTAAATTGTCCTTTTGGTTTGGTAATATCATATTTAATTCTATCCTGGCTTATTTTAAAGCGATTTGCGATGACATCTACGATTTGTTTAATAGAATACTCAGTTTCGTTTACAGCCATCATAGGAACGCCAGAATCCCAATTTTCAATAGCCCACAAAATAACTTTTGCCAGGTCATCTGAATATAAAAATTGTCTCAATGGAGTTCCATCTCCCCATACAATAAAATCTTCCCCAGAAATAGATGCCTCATGCGCTTTTCTTATTAAAGCAGGAACCAGGTGACCTTTTTCTAAATTAAAGTTATCATTTTCTCCATAAATATTATTTGGAATAATAGAAATCCAATTGTTTCCCGTAACCTCTCTGCAGTATCTTGTGGAATGATATAAAAGTCTTTTTGAATAAGAATAGCCATGATTTGATGGGTGGGGAGTCCCGTTATCAATTTGGTCTGCGGTCAGTGGATATATAACCTCTTTGTCTGGAAAAATACAGGTAGATAAAATATTTACAACATTTTTATAATCATAAACAACTGCTGCGCCAATTATGGCATTATTTATATAAAGATTTTCTAAGAAAAAGCCTTTATTATTATCCATATTGGCTTGTACGCCCCCAACTCTTGCTGCACAATGTATAATTGTATCTGGGGGATTTTTACTGCTTAATTCTGAGAAATAAGAATTTACCTCGTTTGTTCTTAATAAATCACAATTTTGTCTAGTGTGATAAATATGTCCCTCTCCTAAATTGTTTTTTAACGCTGAGCCTAAAAGCCCATTTGAGCCTGTTACTATTGCTTTCATATATTTAATTTATAATTTTATCCAATTATCACAATACAAATCTTTAGTATTATAAGAAGACTTAACACTAAACCATTTATTTGGAGCTATGACAATTTTATTTTCATTTGAGTTAAGCCAGGCTGCCCACCAAGAAAATGATGAATTTGAAATTATGTTATTTTTACACAAAGACATGAGCAATAAATCTTCATAATCCTTTTGTGACTCTATAAAAATAAATTTTTCTGGAATTTCTGGAAAATTGTCTTTACACCATTGTAAATCATCGGAAAAAATGAGAAAAATACTATTTTCTGGCATTTGTTCAGACGCTTTTAAATAATAATCTAAACCCAAAATTGTATAAGCATCTTGATATTTTAGATAATCTCCTCTTCTTATGTGAATAGAACATGTTTCTTTTTTTAGTAAATGCTCCCATTTGTTTACAATTTTACTTACTACTTCGTTGGGGTAAGAAAAAAGTGTTTTAATTTCTTTTTCATTTTTCTTAAAGTGTTTTTCACTTTGAAAATCTCCATCTAAATATACATTATCATTAAAACTAGGAATTTCTGTATAGTAATAATGAGGCTCATTATACTTTGCAAAAGAATTGAAGTTGTAGGTGTTAAGAAAAACTACATTATTTAAAACATTGTTTTTATAATTATCTACATGATTGTGCCTTACCACAGAATCATCTGTTGTAAAAAAACACTCTTTGTTGTTTTTTATAGAATAAGAATACGCACATGCTATTTGAAACATGTAATTACACAATCCGCCCTTAAGTTTTGCAGATACTTTATCCATATTAAAAATAATTTTTATAGAATATAATAAAAATTATTTTTAATATAAAATCTTTTTGAGTATTTTTTTAATATTATCGACTGAATCAGAATAGTTTTTTGATAGCTCAAGGTTTTTTTCTATTGACGGAAGCATATTTTGATAAGTTTCTGATGTTAAGTTGTTGCAACAGTCTATAATCTCTTTAAAATTATTAACGATGAAAATTGAGTCTGTGTCAAAAAAATCTCCAATATTTGGACATCCCCAGTATATGGGAACTGTTTTTGTAACAAAACAATCCATTACTTTTTCTGTAAAACAATTTTTCTGCCTTGAGTTCTCTATGCAAATATGAAATTGTGAGTCAAAAAGGGGGTCTTTAAACTCTCCAAGTATTTTGTTATTATTAAAATTTTCTACTCCAAGAAATTTACTTATATAAAAATCTGTTGGGGTTGTTATGCTTTTTTGTTTATAATGTATTTTTTTTCTCAACAAATGTCCATTTGTAAATTCTTTGTGTCCTGTAATATTTGATACTTGGAATTTTTTTTCTGGAAACTTATAATCGTGAATCCAGGTGGTACCAAATGGCATAAAATATGAATGTTTACAATTATTTAAAATATCTTCATCATAAGTTAATATAGCGTCAAACATATGTTGATTTTCTATTACAACTTTTTTAAGTTTACATATTTCTTCAACCTCTTTTACCATTAGTATTTTAAAACTATCTTCATTTACGTAATAGCCCTCAAACCCATCAACAAAAAATCTTATTTGTTTTTTATAATCAACTTCTATATTTGGGAAGTCTGGATATGTGTAAGAATTTATAATCTGTTTCATATTGTGTTAACTTTTGTTATTTCTTTTGCTGAGTGGAAAAATTTTCCTCCTTTTCTCCCATACCAAACGACTTCTCTTGAAAAGTCTTTTTTGTTTTTAAATGATGTGCTTGGAAAAATTGAGATGCTGACTTCTTTTTTTTCGAGTTCATTAAAAATTCCCACTCTACAATCTTCAAAAAAATTATGAATGTCATAAGATAAAGAAATTGTTTTATTAGATTGGTTGTCAAATCTTACATTTATTATTTTTTGATATTTTAATATATCGTTTAGAATTTCATTGTCTTTAAAAAGGTTGTGATACTTTTTGTACAGAAAATCTCCTATTTCTGAATAAAAATTGTCAATATTTTCAGAAACTCTTAAATATGTAGCTTCTTCTGGTGGCCAAACTATAGATTCAAACTCTTCAATCTCTTGTTCAAACCCATTTCCACCCAATACTCCATTTAATATTTCATCAATTTTTTTAATTTCCTTTCCAATTATAGTCTGGGGATTTAATTTTCCATATTCTAAAATTCCTTTATAAAATTCTGAATATTTAATTCCAAAATGATATCTAAATACAATGGCAACAATTTGCAAAGTCCCCAACATATGCATGCTCTGAACTATCCAACTATACTTAAAAGACTTTATATAATCAAACTTATTCATAGTTTTAGTTTCAATAACAAGTTCTTCTTTTTCTATTACATCAAATGAATTTTTAAAATCAGAGTGAGCTTGGAAGATGGGGATTTTTGTTGTTTTTAAGCCGAATTTCTCTTTGTATTGCGCATTTCCCATCTTTGCGTTTGGCATTACCACACAATTATAAACAACAATTCCAGAATGTTGTGAATTGTCAAGAAGTAAATCTATTCCATCAATAAATGATTCATAAGTTTCTCCTGGAAGTGGTAAAATCAATTCAGTATATGTAGTAAGCCCATGCGCATTATATCTTTTTTGCAACTCATTGAAAAAATCCATTTTTATATTTGTCCTTTGGATGTTTTGTAAAGTTTGTGTGTTTAAGGACTGCATACTTATTGACACCCCTTTGTTCATTCTAGCTTTATCAAAAATTTGAGATAACTCAAAAACTTTATCTGTAGAGTTCTTTGTAAAACAAACTCTAAATTGTTTTGGATATCCACACTTCTCTTTGTTGTCGGCCATTCTTATTGCGTATTCTTTATCTCTTTTGAATATGCCAAAATTAGCATCTGCTCCAAATATAAGTTCAACTTTTTTTTCTGAAAAATAATCCAATTCTTTTAATAATCTATCGTTATCAAATTTTCTAACTTTAGATTCTGTGGCCGAACCCCAATCGCAAAAAGTACATTTAAACGGACATCCACGATTAGTTTCCCAGGTTATCATCCATGCATATTCTCTATCATCCAACAACTTGTCAAATATTCCACTTAAGTAAGGTGAGGGTATAATATTAAGGTCAGAAATTATATCCCTGTGTAAAGATTTTATAACTTTATTATTTTTTCTGTCATAAAATGTGGTTCCAGGTATTTTTTTAAGATTGCTTAGGTCTGAAGAATATTTTTTTAATATTTCATGAAAAGTCACTTCTCCCTCTCCATGCACAGCAATATCAGCAAATGGGTGTAGTTCAAAAAAATTAGAAATTTCATTAGGAATTTGTGGACCACCCATAATTATTAAACAATTGGGATTTGTTTTTCTTACTTCTTCTGCCAATTTTAAACTTAATTCCCAATTCCAATTATAACAAGAAATTCCAAGAATGTCCTATTTTTTTTACTAAGTCGGGAACACTTTCTATAATAGAAATAAATTCTTTAAATTCAAATTTGTCTAAAATTTCCTTATCTGCTAAAGCATAACTAGATAAAATCCCAATGCTATATGGTAGGTAAACTTGTGAACCATATTTGTTATTAAACTGAACTAGTTGTATTGAGTATTTTTTTGACACACTTAGGAAATTTTTTTATAAATTTTGAATTTGCGCTCTCCAATTGAGGGGAATGGATTTCCGTCAATAATAATATCATCAAATCCGATATACTCACTTTCATCATAACTGCACTCAATTGTATCAATCAATTCTAAATTTTTATTTCCTGAAAATAAATCCAATCTAATTGTAGGGTCAATTATTATAACACCTTCTTCTAATAGGTTTATTATTTTTTCATTCATCTTTTTATCTGATGATATCCAAATAAAGTAAACGTCACATTTTGGAATATCCACTTCAAACAAATCGCCCCATATAATAAATTTCCTTTCTTCTTCAACATCCTCTATTGCTTGTTTAAATCTTAAATCATTTTCAATTCCAACTATTGACTTGGCATGTTTCTGCATTTCCACAAGGATGTCTCCACATCCACAACCTAAATCACATACAGATTTATTTTTTATATATGGTATCAAGTATTTTACCACGCCTAAAGCTTGTCTAAACGGATAATTTTGTATTGGGTGCTTTAATCCAGTAAATTGTTCCACTTTATTTTTTATTTAATTACCACCCTTTTTTAATACAATCAACAATATATTGCCTTTCTTCTGATGTAATCCACCATCCTACTGGAATACAAATCATCTCCTGTGTAAGTTTATCTAAATTTGGTAGAATAGCTTTGAATTCTTTAACACAAGAATGTTTATCATTTCTTTCGTGAACCCTACTAACCATAATGTTACATTCTTTCATATAATCCATAAACATATCACGTTTTTCTACTTTTATTGTATAAATCCAATAGGATGATTTTCTGTCTGGGCTGTTTTCCATTAATGTGACTCCAGGAACATTTTTTAAATTTTCATTATAAAAATTAGCATTTTCTTGATGTTTTTTTACAACCTCTAATGCGTGTGGAAAATTGTGAATTCCAATAGTTGCATTAATATCATTCATATGAAATTTGTATCCCCATTCTGCGATATCATCTTCACATCTAAAATCTTTAGAATTCGTTTCTCTATCAATTCCATACCATCTTAATAATTTTGCTCTATCATATAATTCTTTGTGCGGTAAGACTAATGCTCCGCCATCCCCAGTAGTTAAATGTTTTATTGCTTGAAAGCTGAAGAAACAAGCATTGCCATGGTTTCCAATTTTTTTGTTTTTATAAGTTGAGCCAAATGCGTGGGCACAATCTTCTATGACAGCTGGTTTAAATCCAAACATATGTTCTGCTTTTTCTTGAATTTCTTTTATTTTGTCTAAATCGTTTGGGTATCCGCCCCAGTGAACTGGAATTATAATCTTTGTTTTGTGAGTTATTTTTCTTGCCAAATCTTCTAAATCCATGTTACAAGTATTTGAATCTACATCAACCCACTTTATTCTCATTCCGTTTGCTAAAGCTGGAAAATTTGATGCCGTGCAGGTCAGCGGAGTCGCAAGAACCTCATCGCCATCATTTATTCCAGACCATTTTTTTGAAATAAACGCTGTTCCAAAATATGATTCAGTATTTTCAGCTGGATTTTTTAACAATCTTAATGCTAAATGCGCAGCAGAAGTTCCAGCATTTGTTGTTACAACTAAATAATTTTGCAGGTATTCTTTTAAAATTTTTTCAAATTCTTCTACTTTTGCCCCCTGTCCTATATATCCAGACATTAAAACTTCTGATAGAGGTTTAATAACGTCTTCGCTCATATACACCTTAAATAAAGGTATTTTATTTTCTGGTTTTTTCATTTTAAGACTTGTTTTTTATTATTGTTACTGATGGAAATTTTTCTATTATGGATATGTCAAAGTTATCTTTTATACTTTCTATATATGGATTTATCTTTCTTTTGCTAAATTTATTCATCCATTCAACCTCATCTCTTTCTTTTGACCCTCCCTCTAATAACATAACTCCCCCTTTTTTAATTTTTTTCATATAATTTTCAATTGCAAACTTATATACATCTCCATTGTTTGCGATATCAACATGAAGAATGTCTATTGATTCATCTTTATATCTATCGACCCCTTTATAAAAATCTAATTTTTCTATTTTTATATTTTTAAAGTGTCCATATATTTTTTGTATGGTACTAAAATCTGCTGCATTAAATGGGAAATCATCAAACAAATCATAAGCATGAATTTCACACACTTCGTTTCTACAATCAACAAAAGCATCCAAAGAGTATCCATCTAGAATGCCAAATTCCACAATTAATTGCGGATTTATCTTTAAAATTATCTGAGAAAAATCAGAATAAAAATCATTTTTTTCGTATGATGACATTTTTATATTATTTTATTGTTTTTAACTCTTTCATAAATAGCTGGATATTGTTCTATGTTTTTTAAAGAAGAATGCAGTTTGTCGGAACAATATTTCTTTTCATCTTCTATTATACCAGAAGAAATCATTGTATTTGATATTCCATCTGCTCTAATTCTACTAACAGTGAAAGTATCTTCTATGAAGTATGGGTTACCATATTTATCAAGCAATCTACAATAAAATTCTACATCCATTAACCAAATTAAACACTCATCATAGAATGTATCTTCGTTTTTGTGCATAATAACAGATGGGCCTCCCATGTAATTATTGCCCTCTAGCATTTCTTCTTTAGAAACAATTTTTGGAACAAGGTAACCGTAAAAATTTTTTTTTGCATTTTCGTTAATACAAACGCTACCTGCAACCACCCAGCCATCAGTCCCGTTTTCCATAGCAGCAACCATTTTTTCTAAAGCAGTTGAGTTATAAAAAAAATCATCCTGTAACATTGGTTTGATATATTTCCCCGTTGCTTTTCTCATTGCATTATTTAAATTTGCCTCACAACTACCATATTTTTCTTCGAATTTGTAATATTTTATATTTATTATTTCTTTCCATTCGTCACAAATTGCTTTAACACTATCATCAATAGAGTGGTCTGAAATTATAGTTTCATAATCTTTAAATGTTTGTATTGCAATACTTTCAAATAAATCTAACAACATTGTAATATTGTTGTATGATTCGTTGTGTTTTGTCCCTTCTTTATTGTAAGTTGGAATACATATTGATAGTTTATTCATTTTTATAAAATTATGTTTCTCATATAATCATAAGCATAGTCATAAAATTTTTCATCGACATTCACTAAGTCATAACCTAATTTATAAATTTCATTTGTAAATGCTATCTCCCCATTTACAATTATATCTTCATACGATTGTGAATCACCTTGTTTGCAATGTGGTAAACTTCCCAATTTACCACACACCTTTTTTAAAACTTTTGTACTTGAGAGACAAACTCCCCCGTGTATGTGAATGTGCTCTTGTGAGGCTACTTTATTATAGTGCTGAATAGATGTTGATTGGTATGCTACAGCACCTATGTTTTTTTCGCTATTAAACAACTCTATTGCTCTAATTGCATAATTTGTACGGTGGATTATTATATCGTCTTCTGTAAAAATAAAGTAATCATACTCATTTTTTAAAATATTAAAAGCATAATTGTAGCCTCCAAAAGAGCGACCAAAATTTTCTCGAAAAAAAACTCGTATTATTCCATTGCTAATTTTTTTACCATCAATAGATTTTAAAAACTCATTTCCTTCTTTAAAATCAACATCATTGTTTACTATAACAATATCAGTTTCTGTTCCTGAATAAGATTTTTCTTCTAAAATAATTGTTAGTTTTAATAATTCAATCACAGATTGTGGGGTAGGAAAATTTTGAGAATGATTAAACAATCCTCTTGGAACGCCACACCTTGTGGTATCTTCCCTAATTTTTCTACCTAAAAAAACAGTTGTTATTACTTTACAAACTTTCATTTTATAAAAATAATCAAAAAATTAATAATAATCAAGATAATAACGACAAAGTTTTAAATCAAAATTAATATCTTTTAATTTATATCCTGCTTGAATATATGCATTTGTAAAATTAACTTCGCCAATTTCTTCAAATTTGCCATACCATTGTCCACTTACAAAATTAAAAGCAGATTCATTTTTGGCATATTGTGTCATTTGAGTTGTATATGGTAACTCAAAATAAGGCAAATGTCCTAATTCTTTATTAATTATGTTTAGTTTGTCAATATGAGTTGCTCCACATCCACCATGGCAATGAGATTTTTCATGTTTATTTTCAGCAAGTGTTGTATATCTATATGCACAAACAAATCCAATAGTGATATCTTCTTTTAATTGTTCTATACACGCCTTAAAGTAATTGTTTTCTATTTGAATAACATTATCTTCAGTGAAAAACCAATATTCATAATCATTTTTAAAATGCTGAAACGCATAATCAAACGAGCCAAAACTTCCCCCAATTCCTTTATTCCATGGTCTATTTATGATTTTTATCACACCATTTAGAGTTGGAGTACCGTCAATTTCCTCTAAATAACTTTTAGCTTTTGGAATTTCTACTAATTCAGATATATCATGATTTACGATTATTGTATCCATGAATACTCCAGAATCAATTTTTCTTTCATTTTCAATAAGCTCTTTTATGGCTCGTAGGCTTGATTCTTCTCCAGAGACTTTATCAATAATTCCCTTTACATTACTTTCTTTGTGATATGAAATTTGAGTTCTTCTAGGTCCAAAATATGTTGCGATTACTTTACAATTTTTCCCTTTATTATGATTTTTTAAATTTACATCTACAAATTGACTTATATTCTTTAATGCTTCTGGGGAAACATCCATAGGAATATTAAATTTTTCTTTGATGAATTTTAAAAATTTATCTGGTCTATAAAACATATTTGAAAATGTATTTGTCCATATATAGTCGCCTTCTTTTAAATGTTTTTTAGCATAATGTCTGTGATTAATAACTGCATTTCTTACCATGTTTTTTTCTAAACCATCTCTGTGAAAAATTGAATTTACTATTTCCTCTGTTTCTCTGTCTGAAAAGATAAATTTGGCATCAATATTTAAACTGTCAAATGCTTTAAGGTATATTGGTAAAATCAAAGAAATTCTAGGGTCTTTAATTACATAAAATTTGTTTTCTGGTAAATGGCTTAAATCATAAGCTATATACTCTATTAATTCGTTGTATAAATCGTTAAATCCATGGTCTAACCAATTGTCTGGAATATGTGTAACATGATGCCAGTCACAGTGAAGCCTTCTAAGCACTCTATTGTTAAACTCATCAGTCCATTTGTTTTCAAAATATCCTTTCTGATTATACTGGTCAGCTTCAAATTGGTAATTTATTCCCAACCATCCACCTGCTAATTCTAGCGAACCAGACAACATAGAGGTTCCGCTTCTGTGTTGTCCTATAATAACTAAAATCTTTTTCATTACATTATTTTTTTCTTAATTTTTGTAAAATTGGAATTTCTGAATCATATATCTTTATTACTCCATCACCTAAAAGTTTCTGCATTGTCCTTATACCTTCAATTAAGTCTTCAGAGCGCTCTACTGAGGCTGCTTGGTCAGAACCATACATAGTTCTATCTAACGTAATGTGAAACTCAATACATTCAGCACCAAAAGCTGTAGCTCCAAAGCAAGCCATAAGGCCGTTGTAGTGGTTCGAAAATCCTATTTTTTTATCTGGAAACATATTTTTAAGTGACGAAATAGCTTTTAAATTAACTTCTTCTTTTTTTGTAGGGTATGTACTAGTGCAAGATAAAATGTATTCGACATTATATAATTGATTTACTGCGTTTTTAATTTCTTCTTCTGTACTCATTCCAACTGAAACAATAACTGGTTTTTTAGTTTCATTTATTTTGTCTAAAAAGCTTTTGTCAGTTAACATAGCAGAAGCAATTTTATGATATTTTACATTTAAGTTTTTTTCTATTAAATCTAAACTATTTTCATCCCAACATGAAACTATAAAATCCAGAGAAAGGTCTTTGGAATATTTTTCGAGCTCAATATATTGTTCAATAGAAAATTCCAAACCTTCCTTTTGCTGTCTTGTTGTTGTTCCCCAAGGAGATTCTCTTGGTTTATCTAGCTCTTCTTTTGAATAGACTGAATCTATTGTTCTTTTTTGGAATTTAACAGCGTCAGCTCCCGAATTTTTTGCTTTAGTAATTAGTTTTTTGGCTAAATCTATATCCCCGTTGTGATTCAGTCCAATTTCTGCAATTAAAAACACTTTATTTTTCATAATTTATAATTTTTTTTTAAAGATAATTAAAAAAAAATTATAAATCAACTCTTTTTTAATTTCCAGTGGGTATTCCCCAAAATTTACAATAAGAACAAAGTGGAACTTTGTTTCTTTCCCCTTTGATGTGGGATAATTTCCACTCCATTCTTTTTTCGCTGTTCCATATTTCTTGCAGGGTATTTTCTTTAACATTTCCTATGACTCCAAGTTTATTAGGGTCGAATCTTACGCAAATAGAAACATTACCTTCAAAATTAATTGCTAGATGATTAAGAAAATCTAGACAAATACCCGTTTCTGGAACTGTTGGGTCTCTTCTATATTCAAAACTTCCCATTGGAGAATGGAGAGTCCTACTTATTATTTGAGTATTTAGGTTTTCATATTTTTGTCTCTCGACATTACCAACAAGCCTAAGAGTCGTATAGGGGCTTTTGCTGCCTTTTTTCTTTAAAAATTTTTTAATTATTTCAAATTGTTTTTCACTTTCTATATCATTCTCAAAAACGGAAATAGATAAAGTGTCTAAGTTTTCAACTATTTCATCATATTTTTTTAAAAGCAATTTTCCATTTGTTACAATATTTACTATTTGGTTATTAAATAAATTCACAGCATCTCCAAATCTTGAATATAGAAGTGGTTCTCCGTTATTGTGGAGTTGAACGGTGATTCCAAAAGGAGTTTCTTTAGAGATTTTTTCCAACAAAGAGAAATCCATCTCTTTGTTGTAAAAGTTTTTGAAATCTGGCATTTTCTTTTCTAGTTTTCTTCTTCCACACATCCAGCAACTTTTGTTGCATTTATTAGTTAGCTCGATGTTTATGTTAGTTAGTCCGTTTGTATTCATTATTAAAAAGTTTATTTTCTATTATCTCGCATATTATATGGCCAGCCAATATATGTCCTTCTTGAATTCTGGCAATATCGGTAGATGGAATTTTAATTGAATAATCAGCTAACTTATCCATTTCATTAAAAGTTTCACCAGTTAATGAAACGATAATCATATTTTGTTTTCTAGCTTCAATCATAGCATTTATAATGTTCTTAGAATTTCCAGAAGTGGAAATTCCAATTAGTATATCACCAGAATTACTCATGCATTCTAATAGTCTAGAATATATAAACTCATAACCATAATCATTAGCAACCGCAGTTAAGTAAGAGCTATTAGTGTGTAATGCTTCAGCAAACAAAGGTTTTCTATCAAATCTAAATCTGCCAGATAACTCAGCGGCAATATGTTGAGCATCGGCAGCAGAGCCGCCGTTACCGCATATTAATACCTTTTTTTTTGTTTTTAAAGCTTTAATAATAGTTTCAGCAGTGGAACTAATTGTTTTAGTTATTTTATCATTTTTCATAATATCTATAACCATTCTAATGTGGTCAGATAATCTAGTATCTATTGTTTTTAAATTATCCATGCTATTTTTTTATCTTTCTTTTTTTTCTTGTTTTATTAATTATACTTTTCTAAATCCTCTGAATTCTGCATTTTTACTTTTATATAAAGAGTCTAATGTTTTTTTATTTTTCTCTTTAGTTTTTTCTATATAATTGTTTAGCAATTTTTCATTTGCTTGATAAATAGCTTTATAAAACTCTTCATCCGTTAATTTTGTAAAATTTACACTTAATAAATCTGAATTCGTGTGTTTATGTTCATAAAAATCTTCACAATCTTTTAGCATGCCATTTTCTATTGCATAATAATACAAAGGGCTTCCTGGATAGGGAGTAACTGGTCTAATTGTCCTTATTTGTGAACAATCATCATGCTCTAGTAAAAATTCAACACCTTTATTTAAAGTATTTGTATCCTCATTAATATTTCCAAATATTATATTAAAGCCAGGACTTATTCCAACTTCTAATGTGTTTTCAATTCCAGTTTTTATTTGCTCTACTGTTAGTTTTTTATTCATTATTTTCAAAATTTCATCATCATAACACTCAATTCCATAATTAATAAAAACACACCCAGCCTTCTTCATAATTTCAACAACATCTTTGGTTGCATAATTTAACCTTCCATTGCAATTCCATTTAATATTTAAATTTTCTTTTATGATATCTTCACATAAGCTAATAACTCTTTTTTTAGAAGACATTAAAAGCTCATCGCTAAAAGAAAAATAATTTATATTATATTTTTTTTTCAAGAATTTAATTTCTTCGATAATAGCATTATTGTTTCTAACTCTAAAGCCTTTATCCATTCTATAACAAAAATTGCAAGTAAACGGACAACCTCTTCCAGTTAAAATTGGAATGACAAAATCAGTGCCACTTGAATTTGGCTCTTGCGAAAGTCTATAGTGCTCTATAGGAAATAAATCATATGCGGGAAGTGGTAATAAATCAATATTTTTAACAACTTGTCTTCTCTTATTAATTACTATCTTAGATTTCTTCCAAAACGCAACTCCATCAATATTTTCAAACTTCTTTATTTTTTTTTCTAATTCCTCTGCTAATTCTACAATTGTTTCTTCTCCCTCTCCAACAACAACAAAATCTGCTCTTGTTTTTTTTAAAAAATACTCTGGGTCGGCAGATGGACCATGACCCCCTATTACAAAATATGGTCGATTAATAGAATTGTTTATGGCTTTTGATAATTTTAAAAGTTTTATATACTGATAATACCCTCCTATAACTCCTATTCCGATTAAATCAAATTTATTTTCATTTAGATAATTTGTTAAATGTTCTTCGGGATAATGATGTATGTCCTGGTTGTAAATTTTAACCTCATGATTTTTTTTTAAAGCAGCTGCAATGTAAGCTATACCCTGCGGAAACCAATGAATATGAGACCCATTATCATAGACTACTAATAAAATTTTCATAATTTTTCAACTAACTCTATAAAATTACCTTCAAAATCTCGACAAAAACAAACTTTACATTTCCCATCAATAGATATTTTTGGCTTACTTACAAAGACAACTTTTTTTTCTGACAATTCCAAAAACAACTCATCTAAGCCGCCAACTGTTAAAGCAAAATGGGTAATATTATTTTGTTTGCATAATGTTTTCTTAGAAAAATTAAGGAAATGTACATTTGAGAATTTTAATAATTCTACAATTGTCTCTTTGTTTTTTCCCAATTTTATTATTCTAGCTTTAGAATTAGGACTATTTAATATAAAAGATAAGAATTCGCCGCTCTCAATTTCGTCATAATAAATTTCTAAACCTAAAAAGTCTTTATAAAACATTAATTGTTTTTCTAAATCTTTTACCACTATACCAACATGTCTAAACATTCTTTTAAGCTTTCTTTTAAAATTTCAACACCTTCAATTAATGCATCTTCTGGAATAGATAATGGAGGACCTATTTTTAATGTTCCGCTGCATGTTCTTACAGACATAAGACCTTTTCTCATGGCTACCTCAATTAGCTTATCTACAAAAACATCATTTTCACCAAGTTCTGATTCTATAAAAACACTGGCCAATAAACCTTTGCAATATACTTTTGTCACATTATTTGGCATTTCTTTTTTCCATTGCAAAAGAAGCTTATTTAAAAGTTCTCCTTTTGTTTTAGATTTAACGATTAAGTTTTCTTCAAATAAAACCATCAAAGATGCATGGGAAGCTGCAATTCCAATTGGATTTCCACCATGAGTACTATTCAAAGAATCACAAACCTCTGCAATATCAAAACTTGTAAGAACTGCTGAAACTGGCAAACTTGAAGATATTCCTTTTCCACAGGTTATTATGTCTGGTTTTATTTCAAAATGTTCATAGGCAAACAATTTACCCGTTCTTCCAAACCCAGATTGGACTTCATCTACGATAAGCAATACCTCATTTTTTGTACACCATTTTCTTAATTCTTGGGCATAATCTTTAGGAAGGAAAGCTGCACACCACCCTTGATATGGTTCTGTTATGACAGCTGAAAATTCTTTTGGGTTTATATTCTCAAATGTTTGGGTAAAAAACTCTTTACCAGTCATTTTTTTTTCTTCTAAAATCCATGGATAAGGGAATGAAATATGAGTTACATAAGAATTTGTTGGAATCCACTCTTTTTCTTTTTGCTTTCCTCCAACCAATTGAGCTCCCATTGTTTTGCCATGAAATGATTGCGTAAATGATAAAACTCTTTTCTTTTTTGTATATTTAATTGACATCTTTATGGCTGCTTCTACTGCTTCTGACCCAGTAGATAAAAAGAAAACTTTTTCAAATCCAGTTTTTTTTATAAGCAACTCTCCAAATTCAGCACGTTCTTTTGTCGGATAATAATATGCGTTTAACAAATCTTTTTCAACCGTTTTTATTATCGCCTCTTTTACTTTCGGATGCGAATGTCCAACGTTTGTTACAAAAATTCCCGAAGTGAAATCAATCCAAACGTTTCCAGAATTATCAAAAATTTGATAATCCTTAGCTCTGTCCCAAACTATTGGCAATTGATTGTTCATAGATGATGGCTCAAATTGTTTACATTTTTCAATTATATCAATGGTATCTTGAGCTGGGATGTCAGTAACAATAGTTCTGTTTTTTGTATTTATCCTTTGTGTTTTAAAAGGCTTTTCTGTGAATTTATACATAATATTTTTTGTAATAGAATTTTAAATATTCAAAATCTCTTATAATATCTACTTCTGGAGCAAACTCAGTAATGTAAGAAAGTATTTTGTTGCCATGTAAATTTTCGTTTTTCATAAAATATAACGGTCTTACAATATCGGCATATCCATTTGGGACAAATGTTTTTGGCAATTCTTGACCTGGTTTATTGTAATATTCTCCACTTTTATTAAATAATCCATTCCAATAAATTCCATTTTTTTTAAAAAACTTATAAGCCGTTTCAGATGATTCGTGTGCAGTTCTTAAAGAAGTGCAAACATCCTTGTTTTTTTGAAAAAAAGAAATAATTTTTTCTAATTCATCATTATTTACAAGAGGAGTTGTGGCTCTAAGATGTAAAATATCCTCTATTATTCCTGTTTCTGACACAAAGTGCCTAAAGGCGTCTATGTCCAAAGAAGAGCTAGTTGATAGGTGAGGTGGTCTATCAATCACTTTTGCTCCATATTTTTTTGCAACATTTCTAATTTTAATACTGTCTGTTGAAACGTAGACGTCATGCCCAAGTTTTATAGCAGCCATTATTGGAAATGCTATTAATGGGTATTTTCCTATTTTTAAAATGTTTTTATTTGGCACTCTTTTGCTGCCACCTCTTGCTAAAATTAAAGTAACCATTATTTTTCTCCCATTACTACAAACTCAAATTCTTTTCCAACATACTTGTCATCATTTAAATTTCCACAGAAACTTATGTTTTTAAATCCAACAGATTTAAGAAGTGTTTCTATTTGTTTTTTTGAATATTGCTTTAATACAATTGATGTTTTATCTATTTTTGCTTCGGTTCTGTGAATAAAATATTTGTCCCACTGTAAAAACTCCTTTTCTTCATCATATTGACAGTTCCACAAAGAAAATCTCCATGGGTCTGGCTCATAAAATTCGTCCCATGTTTTTTTATTTTTCATTTGAGTTAAATTTGATAATTCTAGAATTAAAACCCCATCAGTTTTTAATGAATTATAAATTTTTTTTAAAATGTTATAATCAAAATTTTCGCCCATTGGAAGAAAAAATTGAAAAACTAAATCAAATCCTATACATAAATCAATATTTTTAATTTTTTCAAAATTTATATCAAAAATATTTTTATTTATATTAGTAGTTTTATTAAAATTCATGTCACGCTTCCACTTTTCTGCAAATTCGAATCTGCTTTTGCTGACCTCTATACCTATTCCACTATTTAATATAGCATGTTCTTCTAATGCGTATAGTACTTTTGAGTTTCCAGAACCAATTTCTAAAACATTTAGTTTGTCAATTTGTTTTTTTAAAAAAATGTTTTGTATAAACTCAATTGACCCTTTCACCCCATTTATCTTTTCTTTTCTATATTTTTCAATAGCCTCTTTGGAGTCAATTGTTTCATAATTGTCATATGCAATTAAATTTATATGCTTTTTCATATGTAAAACTTGTTTTTAAGATTTGCTGTTGCAATAATATGAAATATTTACATAATTTCAAAATTAAATTTCAATATAATTAAAAATTTTCCAGTGTGAATTTTTATTTAAATTATATATTTTAACACCTTTTTTTTCAGCTGATTTGGCAATAATTTCCATATCTTCTAAAATTCCTTTACCATAAATATCAAAATGATTTAAATCTGAGACTGGAATATTACTTAGATTTGATGCATATCCAATACGGTAATTAAAATCTAACCCCGTGAGATAAATATCTGAAAACCCCATTAAAATGGCAACTGCTACCATATGTAGTGCGACTGTGCTACCGCAATCATAATGTTTATCAAATCCAGTATATTTTTGTAATTGCTCTTGTATTGTTAAGCGTTTTGGGTCAAAATATTTTTCACACCCCGCTCTTGTTCTGCAATCAACACATTCTTTCCCATCAAAATGTCTTTGGTCGTATGGTAAAAAGTCAACTTTTAAATTTTTTTCTAACCAATCTTGGTCTACTAAATCAACAGTATCTGCATAAATTAACGTTATGTTATGATGATTAACCAAATCAAGCTTGCTTTTACATGTTTCTACATTGTTGGCCAAAACACAATAATGAGGAGAACAACTTGGGTGAAATTCTTGCCATGAGTTACATGAAATAAGTGTATACCCCACATCTTTTAAAGAACTTAATTTATCTAAGTATTGATTAAGACTTGGTCCTTGTGCTGCCACAATACATTTTTGTCCAATATGTTTATCTATGATATTTTCTAATTGTAATTTCATAATTTTAAAGTTTATTATTTTAAATATTGATAGTTATAGGTATTTTTATCGTTAAAAAACCCAATGTTTGTGTTTTGAAACTTGTTACATACTTCTTTTATTTTTTCATCGGATAATGGTGATTGATAATCAAATCCCCATAAATTATAAAATTGAGATTCTGTTTGTGCTTGATTTTGTATACCAACAAAGACTCTTTCATTTCCTCTAATGGGGTGGTCATAAAAAACTTGAGGAACCCAAACTGTCCACATATTTTTTACCAAAGTTGCAAGAGACCAATGTTCATCTGTTAATAATGTATAATTTCCCCATTCTGGACACAATCCTATTTTTTCTAAATTTTCTGTTTTTATTAAATTTAAGTGCAAGAAAAACCCAGCAACTTTACATGTTCTTTGGGGCATATCTAAATAATCTTTATTATAAGAAGTTTCCATTTTATGTAATTCGTATGTTTTTGGCCAAGTAAATCTATCTTTGCAAAACATTTCTCTAGCGGTTTGACAAACAGATATGTTTGATATTCTGTAATATGAATCAGATGTATAAGCAATCCATCCTATTTCATCTTCATGGCCACTAATTTCATTCATTGTAATATTGAAAAAATCAAAAGTTCTTATAATTAAATCATCATGAGAGCATAAAATATAATCGGCGTCATCTTTGTATTTTATAAAAAACTCATTAAAGTTTTTAGCCCAACTTTTGGTTTTAACTACAATCTCAATAACGACATTACTAAGATTGTTTTTTTTTACTATGTTGTCTATTGTTTTTTTTCTATCTTCTGTATCTGTACATATATAAAACCCAAACTCAACATTAATGTTATTTTTTATTGAATTCATCGTGTCTTCTATGTTTTTTAAAATAACATTTATTCCTGCTGAATTTATAAAACATATTACTTTGTATTTTTTCATGTTTTATTTAATTAATTCTTTTAGTTTGTTTTTTATAGCTTCTTTATAGTCCCAGAATCTTTTGCTTTTCTCAAAATTTTCTTCAATAAATTTAATTTTTTCATTATATGTGTTTTCCGTTAAATTATTACATACATCAATTATTTCATCAACACTATTGACAATATACATTCCTTCCTTATTAAAGTAGTTTCCAATTTCCTTGCTTCCATAATATATTGGAATTGTTTTTGTTTTTAAACAATCGATAAGCTTTTCTGTAAAATAATAATCTCTTTTTATATTTTCTATTGCTATGTGGAATTGGCTGTCAAATAAAATGTTTTTTTCAACTCCCAGCGTTTGTGTGTTTCTTGCGTGTTTAATTTCTCCAGGGAAAGTTCCGCTTAAAAAAAAATCTTTAGGAATTTTTATTTGTTCTTGTCTTTCCCATAACTTATGCCTCATAAGGTGTCCTGTTGTTTCATTCTTTCCACCAACTACTGTAGATACACTAAATTTTTTTTCCGTGAATTCAAATGGGTCTTTTAGAAATGTTGTACCATACTCAAAAAGATAAGCGTTTTTGCAACTTTTCAAGACATCTTCATCAAAAGTTAGTATATAATCAAATAAATGATGATTTTGAATTGCTGACTCAATGATGTTTTTAATTATTGCGGATGATTCTATAAGAAGTAAAACTTTTACAGCATCATTACTTGCCAATTGGCACTGATACATGTCCACAAATAATTCAATTTGTTTTTCATGCTCAAAATCAAAAGTCCAACCAAAACTACAATATACTTTAATGGTTTTCATGCTGTTGGCTGTGTTTGATTTTATTAATATATTTATTAAGAAAATTTATAATAAATCCTTTAGCGCTTCTTTTATAGTTTTATACACATTTTTGTTATACCCAATTCCAATTTCTTCATTATAAAGTAGCTTCATATACAACGAATATCTTTCCTTTGCCCATTCACTATATGTATATGGAACATTACCATTTCCGTTTTTTGTAAAATTTTGACCCGACCCAACGCCTGCAAAATGGATTATGTTATCTCCAAAATCCATAATTTTATTTAATTCTCCATATTTGTTGTGCCAGTTTGCGTTTTCATTTGGAGACCCAAATTTTTCATAATCCAGATGATATATTTTTCCACCATTTTTTAAAATATCAAATGATATGGGGTCAAAAAAATCAATAGCGGGAAATCCAATAGGATTATGATATCCAACAACCATTTGATGTATTGTGTTAAAGTCAAAGTTTGTTATTTTTTTATTGTTATATCCAAAAAAATATGTGCCAACAACATCGGATATTCCATCATATTGTCCGCTTTTATTTGCTTCATTTTTTTCATACAATCTTCGTGGTCCTATTAAATCGTAACCTTCACTAAACTTATCTAATATATAACTTAAACATTCTGCACGAAATATAACATCACTATCAAAATGTATTATTTTATTATAATCTCCGTATTCGTTTTTTAAAACTTTTGAAAATATATATGCAGTCCCCAAATGACCTGCGTTTTTGTACATATTTAAAAGATTAATATCGCCTGTAAAATCTATGTATTCTATGTTTTTAAATTTTCCCAATTCTTTAAAATCTTTACATGTTCCAGCAACATAGATTTTAATATCTGGGTGATATTTAAAAAAACTTTCAAGACATTTTTTGCCAATAAGACCGCAATTATATATTTCTGTGTAAATAATTGTTCCCATAATTAGTTTTTAGATATTTTTTTATTAAGTTATTATTATATTCTTTGTTTATTTTAATTTTTTTATCACCTACAATGTTCATAAAATATAAATTATCTACATTGTAATCTTTTCCGCCTTCAATTGGGGACTTATCTATTCTTGTTTCAAGAAAACTTTCAAGCAATAAGACTAAATTTATAACATTAATTTTATTGTTAAAACAAATATTTATACTTTTATTGAATTCTTTTTCGTCAGAAATAATATAAGGTAAAATAGCAGCTAAATCATCAATGTCTATGAAATACCGTGTGGCGTTTTCTTGCAATTCCAAACGTTCCCCTTTCAAAATTTTGTTTTTAAAATAATTAAAAGAGGTGTTTGCATTATTTGTTTTACCAACAACATTTGGCAATCTTAAGATTAAATAATTTTTGAAGCTCTTTTCTATAAATGTCTCTGTTTTTATTTTATGTTTTATGTATTTAGAAGCTAAAAGACTTTCATCAAATATACTACATGTACTAAAGTATACCAGTTTTTTATGTGTTACAGAAAAAGATTTTAGCAGCTCAAATTCCCTTTCAAACTCTTTATCATTCTGCTCTTTTGAATTAGACACTCCAGATGCGAATATAATGATTTTGTCATCATTTATATATTGATTAAATGCATTTGCCAACATTCCGTTTCCAACTATCATATTCTAATATATTTTTTCGATTCTTTGGTATTTTACTTTTGCTCGTACTACAGCCTCTACCTCTCTTTGTCTTGGAGCGTTTGTATTTCCATCACTATTTTGATTTGCCACATTATAAATATATAAAATTTCTGAAATATATCTAGATTTTTCTGCAGACATTTCAAGCATTGGAAATTGGAAAGCTAAATCGCCAGCTGTATCTAACCAACGCCCATCGCTAAATTTGAAGTCTTTTTCATCTATTAAAAGGAAAAGTTCTCTTCGATATGTTCTTAGGTGTGACCCAAGCCATTGGTGTTCCCTAAATCCATTGCTTGCAATCACACTATCTGGATATGCATGGTAAATATGAGAAACACTTCTATATGGAAATTCACAATACGTTCCGTAAGTCATCCAAACATCTCCAGAATTATAAATATTGTTAAGTTTATTTAATACCTTACCTCCATTTAAATAATCGTCTCCATCTAAACTAACACAAATTGTATTTGGTTTCGAAAGCTTTGTTAACCATAACATGTTTGCTATTTGTGGTACACGAGTTTCATTTTGAAATATTTTTAAACTTGAATATTCTTCAGAATATCTTTTTGCTATTTCAAAAGTTTTGTCTGTAGATTTTGCATCAACGAGAATTACTTCATAGTTTTTATATTTTTGATTTAAGGCTGTGTTTAAACATTGCTCAATCCACTTTTCATGATTACATGCGTCTATAATTATCGTAAAATGATTTTCTTCCATTTTATAAGAATTTTTTTATGTGTTCGCTTTTCACTATTATTTGTTTTATCTTTTCGAAAGATGATTTATTTTTAAATTCTTCATATATAGCTTTCATTTCATTAATAAATGGATTACTGAAATAAGTTGGAGGATGATACATATGAAAAATATCTATTGGGGGACTTTCGGCTACATGCATTTTATCCCAAGTGTCAATTTTTTCCCAAAAATATGAATCTTCTGGAGAATTAGCTAAAAATAAATCTGCATCATAACCACCTACGTCAAAAAACAAACCTCTTTCTACCATTATAGACCCCCCTGGAGCTCCAAGCATCACCTTACCTCCTAATCTAGGCAAATCTACTCCTTTAAATCCTAGACTTAAATCATCTATGTTTATTTTTTCTTGAATAATTTCATTTGTTAAATCAATGTCACAATACAAGACACGTCTTTGTTGAAAACATTGTAGTGCCTTACATTTATTGTTATAAATGTTTGATTCTACTTTGTTAAAAAAGTCCGATTGTATAAGGCAATCTACATCGTGAAAAATGAAATATTTAGATATATTTGAATATAAAGCTCCCATATTGTAAGATAGGCATTTGTTAAACAGTTCACTTTCTTCACATTTAATCCAAATATAGTTAATTTTATTATCTTTACAAAATTTTGCATGTTCTGCAATATAAGAATGTTCTATTACTGTGTATACAATATTAAGTTTTGACTTTTCTTTTGCTTTTAAAAAACTATTATACATTGGTTTTGCAAATTCTCTTCTTCCACGAACTGGAATCAAAAAATTAATATCACATATTTCTTCTGGATTCTTAATGATAACTATATTATCTTCTGCTATTTTTTTATAATCAAACATAATTTTCTATTTTTTTAAATGATTGTTTTAGAGAAATTTCTTTATGAATATCCCATTGCAATTGTTGATTCATTTTATCATCACTAATGGGATTGTTTCGATTGTAGATGTATAATATTTCATCAATGAATTTAACTCTACTAAGCCCAGCCATTTCCATTATTGGCCACATTATCGCCACATCATATGTCATTCTATAAAAATCACCATTTTTATCTTTTAAACAAGAAAAATCTGAGTCTTGTTCTTTTATTTTCTGATATAATCCTGCTTTAAATGTTCTTATGTGAGAAATTCTAAAGTTCGCTTTTCTTAGATTATCAAATTCTATTTGAGAATATTCTGAAGCGAAACCCCTTCTTCCATCTGTCCATGAAGCTTGTCCATAAGTTATCCAACAATCATTTCTACAATAATTTTCATTTAAAATTTTAAGTACATTTTTGTTTGGCAACCAATCATCCCCATCAAGCAAAACTACAATGTCATTTGGTTCACAATATTCCATTATTGCCTTGTGAATATTTGGAAGTGCGGTTACATTCTTCTCATTCTTTATGCAAATAGTTATTTCATTGCTGTGTGGTAATAAATCCCAGGAGTTATCTGTAGATGCATCATCAATAAAAATAACTTTGTAGTTTGGATATTTTTGTGTAATAGCTGAGTTAATACACTGTTCTAAGAAATTGGCCGCATTATAAAATGGAACTATAATTTTAAAAGGATGTATATCGTATTCTATTGACGATGGGGCTGGTGCAACATAATGGTTGGAAACAAATTTCATATTATATTTTTTTAAATTTAAATTCTAATTCTTGATGGCATCCGAAAATATTTGAAAAATCTACTAAATTATAGTCTATTATACTATTAATCAAATATCTATCATTTAAATATTTTGTTGAAAAATTGAATTTTTCTCCGTTTATGTTTGAATATGCT